>Ga0181594_10000173_pt1 | contig 54064 bp, 50 predicted proteins | sample 071ome_18_FD_145603 | JGI IMG/M metagenome (GOLD analysis project Ga0181594, IMG submission 145603) | Coastal salt marsh microbial communities from the Groves Creek Marsh, Skidaway Island, Georgia - 071413BT metaG (spades assembly) | ecosystem: Environmental > Aquatic > Marine > Intertidal zone...
GCCCCCGATGGGTCGCGGAGCGCCTCGACACCGGCGTGTTGGACGAAGTGCGCGGTGCAGCTCTCGTCGTTGGTGTTGAGTTTCGCGATGGGCGCCGCGATGGCCTCGGGCGCGACCGCGCATCCGAGACGCCAGCCGGTCATCGCGAACTTCTTCGAGAAGGTGTGGAGGATGACGGTGCGCTCCGCCATGCCGGGGAGCGAGGCGATCGAGGTCGACGTGCCCGAGTAGCGCATCTCGAAGTAGGCCTCGTCGGAAAGCACCCACAGGTCGTGCTCGATGGCGAGCCGGGCGATCTCGGCCATCTCCTCGGGAGAGCTCTCGCAGCCGAGGGGGTTCTGGAGGTTGTTGTAGATGAGCAGCTTCGCCTCCGGGGCGAGCGCGCGGAGACGGTCGAGGTCGATCCCGAAGCCGGTCGGCGTCTCGATGTAGCCGTAGGCGAGGCCTCGTCCACCGAAGTACTCGATCTGACTCTCGTAGATCGGGTATCCGGGGTTCGGGTACAGCACACCGTCCCCAGGGTTCATGAGCGTCTGGATGAACTTGGTGATCACCGGTTTGCCGCCGGGCTGCACCACGACCTGTGAAGGTTCGAAGTGCATCGACCGGCGGGATCCGAGGTCAGCGGCGAGCGCTTCGCGCAGCGGCGGGATGCCCGGAGCCGGGCAGTAGCCAGTGTGGCCGTCGGCCACGGCCTTGGCCATCGCATCGACCACATTGGCCGGAGTCGGAAGGTCGATGTCGCCGAGGTGGAACGGATAGACGGTGTTCCCCTTGGCCTTCCAGTCGGCGGCGGCCGCCGACACCGCGAAGGCGGTCTCAGTACCGAGGTTCTCGAGTCGTTGAGCGAGTTCAGCCATAGCGGCCAGACCGTAGCAACTGTGACCGGTGTCTCAGAAGGAACAGGGAACCGGTCAGGGAGAGAGGTCGGGATGATCGATGAGACCGGTGTCGAGACGGTCGCGATCAAAGGTCCACCACTGGCGGATCTCGCTGATCAGACCGTCGGCAAACTCGTAGTGGTCGCTCCCTCGAAACGTGAACTGACGCCCGGTGGCAGGGTCGGTGCCGGTCATCGTCCACTCGACGGCGGCCCGGGCCTCCTCGGCCACCGCCGAGACCACCGTCCAGCGGGCGCCGCCCCAGCGCTCCCGGACTTTGACCCACATCGGCCCGATCACCGCCACGCCGCGGGCCGGGCGGGCGTTGGCGTCGTACACGACCGCGTCCGAGGTGAAGTGGGCGGCGATCTCCTCGGCGGTGCCGCTGTTGCACGAGTCGAAGTAGTCGAACAGGCGGCGGCGACTGCTCTCGGTGGTGTTCATCCCTCGAGCATGCCAGAGCCCACCCGGGCGGCCAGTAGCGTTCGCCGACGTGGACTACGCCTTCGATCGCTTCCTTCGGTACGACGACATGGTCGAGTGGCTGCGGGCGCGCGAGGCGGCCTCGGGTGGCGTCATGCGCCTCGAGACCTACGGGCGTTCCCATCTCGGCCGGGATCTCTGGCTCGCCACCCTGACCGACCCATCGACCGGGGCCGCTGCGGACAAACCCGCTCACTGGGTGGATGCCAACATCCACGCGGTCGAGGTGACCGGAGGGGTGGCCGCGCTGGCGCTCATCGACCGGCTCCTGACCGGGCACGGTGCCGACCCCGTGGTCGATGAGGCCTTGCGCACCCGCACCTTCTACATCGTGCCCCGGGTGAACCCCGACGGTGTGGAGGACGCGCTCGCCGACTCCCCTGTGTTCCATCGTTCGAGCGTGCGCCCGTGGCCGTGGACCGACGGGCATCGGTGGCCCGGACTCATCCCGAGCGACGTCGACGGAGACGGTGTGATCCGCACGATGCGGATCGCCGATCCCGACGGGGCCTGGGTCGAGCATCCCGAGGATTCCCGCGTGATGGTGCCGGTGCCCGCCGACGGCCACGTCGAGGGGCGCCAGCGCTACCGGTTGCTCAGCGAAGGTGTCGTGGAGGACCACGACGGGTTCACCATCGACACTCCGAGGGATCCGGCCGGGCTTGACCTGAACCGGAACTTCCCGGCCGGATGGTCGACCTCGGTGCTCGGCTCCGGCGACCATCCGCTGTCCGAACCCGAGATCGACGCGTTGGTCCGCGCGGTTCGCGAGCGCCCGAACATCTGCGGCTACAACGCCTTCCACACCAGCGGCGGAGTTCTGCTCCGCCCGAGCAGCACGCGACCCGATGGTGACCTGCCGGCCGCCGACCTCTGGGTGTGGAAGCGACTCGCCGAGCGTGGAATCGAACTCACTGGCTACCGCTGCCACTCGGTCTACGAGGACTTCACCTGGGACCGACGTCATCTCATGAGCGGTGCTGCTGATGACTGGGCCTATGACCACCTCGGTCTCTTCTCGTGGACCACGGAGTTCTGGGATGTGATCCACCACGCCACCGGGGAGCGCGCGAGCACCCACTTCTGGTTCGAGGGTCCGACCGTCGAGCAGGAGCTCGCCGTCGCCCGCTGGTCCGATGAGCACGCCCCCGGCGGCTACGTCGGTTGGACGGCCTTCGAGCACCCGCAGCTCGGCCCGGTCGAGATCGGCGGCGCGGACGACTTCGCACTGTGGACGAACGCCCCGCCGTCGATGCTGGCAGCCGAGGTGCGCCCGCATGCCGATTTCGCCATTCACCAGGCCCTCGCCTCACCTCGTCTCGTCATCGGGCTTCTCGAGGCCGAGAGCCTCGGGGACGACAACTGGAGGGTGCGTCTCGGCGTCGCCAACACCGGGTGGCTCCCGACCGACATCAGCGGCCATGCCCGCAAGGAGCGCCTGGTGCTGCCCATTCGCGCCTCGATCACCACCGCCTCGGGCTCGCCGGCGACCACCGTCGGTGGGCCATCGACGGCGCGTCTCGGGCAACTCGCCGGCCGGGCGGCGATGAACCTCGGTGGTCGCCCACCCTCCGATGGCACCCCCGACCGGTTGCTGCACGAGTGGACGGTGCGCGCCCCAGCGGGTGAGACGCTGACGATCGAGGTCTCGCATCAGCGCGCCGGACGGATCACCGCGGAGATCGGACTCGACCGGTGACGGGAGGTCTCGACCAGTCCGTGGTGACGCTCCTCGAATTCGCCGGGATCATCGCCTTCGCCGCCTCGGGTTCGCTCCTCGCGGTCCGGAAGGACTTCGATCTGATCGGCGTGCTCGCCCTCGGGACGGTCACCGCCCTCGGTGGCGGCTTCGTTCGCGACCTCGTGATCGCCGACGGAACCCCGGCGGCCTTCAGCGACCCCTGGCTGTTGCCGACCGCCCTGGGGGCCGCGGTGGTGTCCGCGGCGGCGCATCGCCCTCTCGCTCGGTGGCACCGGGCAATGCTCGTCTTCGACGCCCTCGGTCTCGGCCTGTTCTGCGTCGCCGGGGCCTCCGTGTCGGCTGACGCCGGTCTCGGCGCCCTCGCCTCGGTGCTCGTCGGCGTGGTGACCGCCACCGGGGGCGGTGTACTGCGCGACACGCTCTCCGGTGACGCCCCACAGATCTTCCGCGTCGACTCGACCCTCTACGCGGTGCCGGCCGCGATCGGATCCACGGTGACCGTCACCTTGCACGGGACCGGGTCGAGCAGCGCGGCGGCCGCATTGGCGACGGCGGCGATGGTGATCACCCTGCGACTCGTCGCGCTCCGACTCGGCTGGCGGGCGCCGTCCCCAGCGCGCGTCGGTCAGACCAGTTCGTAGATCTCGTAGACGAGCTTGCCCCGCTCGGGGAATGACCCCTTGGCGACGCCCTGGACGCGGTTGAGCCAGGCGTAGCGCTCGTCGCCGGTGTGGAACAGCGGCGCCGCGTAGATCGTCATGGTGTCGAAGTGCATGCGACCCGAGTACTCCGCGTAGACGGTCGCGCCGTCGTCGGTCTCGACGGCGAGCTTCACATCGAGGGTGCCGACCCCGTCCGCTCCGATGCGGATCCAGTCGGCCGCAGCCTGGCCCTTCATGGAGGCCCGGATCCGCTCGCCCTCGTACTCGACCGAGGTGAGCTCCCCGATCGTGAGGGTGGGCGAGACGACGATCGGCTTCGCCAGAGAGATGGTCGCGGTGCAGAGCGGAACGAGTTCGAGTGCCATGGCGGGCACGGTAGCCGTCCCGCGACGAGCGGTCCGACCCGGTCGATCCGACCGCGACGCGTCCCCACCGGTAGCGTCCCGCGCCATGGCCGCTCCCGCGAACTCCGCGTTCACCGATCTCGTGTCCCGACTCCTCGACGGGCAGGTGTCTACCGGCGAGGTCGCTGTCTCCCCCGACGGCTCTAAGGTGGCGTTCACCACCTCGCGCGTCGATCTCGAGGCCAACACCTATCGACGTCAGATCTGGCTCGCCGACACCGACGGTTCGGGCACACCCCGACCACTGACCTCCGGTGACCCCGGCGAGACCTCCCCCGCCTGGTCACCCGACGGTCGGCACCTCGCCTTCGTCTCGCGACGTGGTGGCGACCCGACCGACCGCCGGGCGAGCCTCCACATCATCCCGGTGGAGGGCCCCGGCGAGGTGCGCCGTCTCGTCGAACGACCCGACTCGCTCTCGTCACCGGCCTGGTCGCCCGACGGCCGGATGATCGCCTTCGCCGCCCGCGTGCCGCATGAGCGGTACACCCATGACAAGGATGCCGATCGAGAGCCCCGCCGAATCGAGACGTACTACACGCGCCTCAACGGGGAGGGATGGGTCTACGACCGACCCAACCATGTGTTCGCGGTGGCAGCCGACGGCACCGGATCGGTGATCGACCTCACGCCGGAGTCGGAACTGCCCGAGGGCGCCTCACCTGATCACAGCGACTTCTGCTGGACCCCCGACTCCTCCGCCGTCATCGTCGCCGCGGCCCGCCACGCGGGATGGGACACCGATCTCGCCACCGACCTGTACCGCATCTCCCTCCCGACCGCGGGCGGCGCCCCCGTCGCCGAGGCGCTGACCGATGGAGGTCTCGACTGCTTGTTCCCCTCGGTGTCGCCCGACGGCACCCTCGTCGCCTTCCTCGGCAACGAGGACCCGCTGACCTACCCGCAGAACGTGCGGGTCGGAGTGGTCGACCTCGCCTCGGGCAGCCGGCGATGGATCTCCGAGAGCCTCGACCGGACCTTCGTCCTGACCTCGGGGACCGTTCGACCGGTGTGGGTCGACGGGTCGACGGTGTTGGCGAGTGCCGAGGACCGCGGCACCTCCCATCTCTTGTCCCTCGACGCGACAGGCACCTCAGACCCCGCGCCGATCACCTCGGGCCCTCGGTGCATGACCTCTTGGGACCGTCGCGGCGACGTCACCGTCGCGGTGATCACCGAGGTCGACCGCCCCGGACGGGTGCTCAGAGTCGAGGCCGACGGGACCATGCGCGAACTCCTCGATCCGGCCGCCGCGCTCGTCGAGCGGTTCTCCCCGATGGGGTGGACCCGCTTCAGCGCTCCGTGTCCTCACCCGACACCGGGCACCGACGGGGAGATCGACGCCTGGATCATGTGCCCGCCCGGGGTTGATCCGATGGACGGTTCCTCTCCCCTGCCGGTGATCGTCAACGTCCATGGTGGCCCGCACACCCAGTACGGAGAGATGTTCTTCGATGAGGCGCAGGCTCAGGCAGCGGCGGGATTCGTCGTCATCATGTCGAACCCGCGTGGCGGCTCGGGTCGCGAGCAGGCCTGGGGGCAGGCGATCCTCGGGCCGAAACATCCCGTCGCGTCGGGCACCGGCTGGGGTGTCGCCGATCTCGAGGATGTGCTCTCGGTCATCGACACCGCCCTGGAGCGCTTCCCGGTCTGTGACCGGGAGCGGGTCGGTATGCAGGGGGGGAGCTACGGCGGCTACATGGCGACGTTGCTCGCCTCCCGTCACGAGGGTCGTCTGCGGACGGTGTGCTCGGAGCGCGCCGTGAACAACCTGCTCACCGAGGAGTGGTCGAGCGACATCGGAACGATGTTCCGGGTCGAGCACGGTGTCGACCCGGTCACCGACCCCGAGGAGTACCTGCGCATGTCGCCGGTCCGCTTCGCCTCCGAGATCGACATCCCGATGCTGATCATCCACAGCGAGGACGACATCCGGTGTCCGGTGAGTCAGGCCGAGGAGCTGTTCATCACCCTCCGCTGGCTCGGCAAGCCCGTCGAGTTCTGGCGTTTCCCCGGTGAGGACCACGAGCTCTCGCGGTCGGGGTCGCCGTTCCATCGCCGTCGGCGCTTCGAGATCATCCTCGAGTGGTTCACCGAGCGTCTGGCCCCGGTTGATGCCTGAGCCAGTGGGCGCAGTTCACCGCTTCCACCTCGCCGTTCCGGTCGATGACCTGGCCGCGGCCGCGGACTTCTACGGGGGCGTGCTCGGATGCCCGATGGGCCGCAGCGACACGACCTGGATCGACTGGGATCTCTTCGGACATCAGGTCGTGACGCATCTCGATGACGGGGCGGGGGTGCCGGTGGCGAATCCGGTCGACGGTCACGATGTCCCCGTCCCGCACTTCGGGGTCCTGCTCGATGTCGAGACCTTTCACCGACTCGCGGAACGCCTGCGATCGAACTCGACGGAGTTCGTGATCGAGCCCTATCTCCGCTTCGAGGGCCAACCCGGTGAGCAGTGGACGATGTTCCTCCTCGACCCCGCGGGGAACGCCCTCGAGTTCAAGGCCTTCGCCGACGACAACCAGGTCTTCGCCCGCTGATCGCGCGGGTCCGGCTCAGCCGAGCGCGGCCATGGACTCCGAGACGAGCACCTCGAGGACGCCGTCGGGTGTCCGTCCGCTGTAGCGCCACATGACCTCACCGGAGGGGGCGAGCATCACGAGGTGCGGAAAACCGGTCGTGCCGAGGGCGGCCGCCGCGGTGCCGGCGGCGTCGTCCGCCAGGACGGGGAAGGGGAAGCGTTCCCGCTCCAGCCAAACCGACGGCGGATAGTTCGGCCGATCGGGCGTGGTCGCTGTCGCGACGCCGTAGACCTCGAGTCCGAACGGGACGCGGAGACCCTCGGCCCAGTCGACCAGGGTCGGCACCTCCTCCTGACAGTGGGGGCACCAGTGCGCGAGGAAGACCACGAGGGTGGGCGCTCCGGGACCGATCCGCACCGAGGAGCCGTCGAAGGACGCGCCGGCGATCACGGGGGCGACGGTTCCGATCGCCGCGTCGCTCATGGTGTCGCCCGAGAACGGGATGAGCGGATCACCGACCACCTCGACGGGCTGCTGTTGCGCGAGATCCGGGGTCGCCGTTCCACCACCGTCGGTCAACGCGACGATGACGACGGCGACGACCACCACGAGGAGCACGGTGGCGATGACGACCTTGACCTGTGTCCCTCTGGTGTCCGTTCCGGTGGGTTCTTCGGGCATGCCGACCTCCTGGTCATCGGGTGCCGCACCCGCGCGGGAACCGACGGGGGCCGGGGTGCGACCCTGTCAGTATGCCGTCAGTGGATTCAGAGGGGGCTGTGACCTGTGACCGGGTGGTGGAGCACCTCTCCGCGGCCGCCGACAGCGTTCCGACCGCGGCCGATCAGCGCTTCGTCGCCTCCCATCTCGAGGTGTGCGCGTCGTGCGCCCGGTTCGCCGGGTCGATGTCGTCCCTCCGCGATCTCACGTCCACCGAGCTGCCGGCAACGCGACGCAGTTCGGGCCGGCTCGGTCGTCTGGCTGAGCGAACCGCTCGCTGGGGTTTCGCCCGGGTCCTCGTCGCTCTCGCCTCCGCGCAGATCCTCGCGCTCTCCGTGGTGGATCTCGTCGGCGGTGGGTCTCACGATGTTCGACACCTCGCCGCGTTCACCCTCGCCTACGGCCTGCTCCTCGCCTCCGTGGCGTTCCGGCCGGCGCGAGCGCGCACAGCCCTTCCGGTGTCAGCGCTGCTCGGCGCGACGCTGGTCATCACCGCGGTCGTCGATCTGCTCGCCGGACGCATCCCGCTGGCCGGAGAGGTGTTGCACCTCCCCGAGGTCGTGAGTGTCGTGGCGGTCGCGTCGCTGGCCGGCGCCTTCGACCGGGCGATCAGAAGCCGACGGCGGGGCGCGGCGCGTAGAGGCTCTCCAGTCGCTCCCGTTCCGAGTCGTCGAGACTGATCGACAGCGCGGCGACGGCGTCGTCGAGGTGTTGCGGTCGGGTCGCTCCGATGATCGGCGCGGACACCACCGGGTTGGCGAGCACCCAGGCGAGGGCGACGCTCGCCATCGACACCCCTCGCTCGTCGGCGATGGCGGCGACCGCCTCGACGATCCGTCGGTCGTCGTCGCGGTAGAGCGTGCTTCCGAACTGATCGGTGGCCGAACGCTCGGTGGCCTCCTCCCAGGGTCGCGCCAGTCGTCCACGCGCCAGCGGGCTCCACGGGATCACCCCGACACCCTGGTCGGCGCACAGTGGGAGCATCTCGCGTTCCTCCTCCCGGTGGAGCAGGTTGTAGTGGTCCTGCATCGAGACGAACTCGGTCCAACCGTTCTCCGATGCGACGCGTTGCGCTTTGGCGAACTGCCAGGCCCACATCGACGATGCCCCGATGTAGAGGGCCTTGCCGGCCCGGACCACGTCGTGCAGGGCCTCCATGGTCTCCTCGATGGGGGTCGATGGGTCCCATCGGTGGATCTGGTATAGATCGACCCGGTCGGTGCCGAGCCGACGGAGGCTGTCGTCGATGGCGGTCATGATCGCCCGTCGGGAGAGACCGGCCCCGTTCGGGCCGTCGTGCATCCGACCGTGCACCTTGGTGGCGATCACCACCCGGTCGCGCGAGGTGAGCGAGGTCAGGGCGCGACCGAGGTACTCCTCGCTGGTGCCGAGGGAGTAGACGTTGGCGGTGTCGAAGAAGTTGATCCCGAGGTCGAGGGCCTGGGCGAAGAACGGGCGCGACGACTCCTCGTCGAGCGACCACGGATGCGTGCCCCTGCCCGGCTCCCCGTAGCTCATGCATCCGAGGCAGATCCTCGAGATCTCGAGACCGGTCGACCCGAGCCTCGTGTACGTCATGTCTCCCTGGGGTGCGCTCATCGGCGGTCTCCTTCTCCAGCGGCCCGGATCGACCCCAAAGCGAGGCCCTCGTCCACGACCCGAAAGTAGTGTCAGGACATGAGCCGACCCGATGTCGACCACGACGTGGTGGTGATCGGCGCCGGGATCTCCGGGATCGGCGCGGCCCACCATCTGTCTCGGCTGTGCCCCGACCGATCGTTCACCATCCTCGAGGGTCGCTCCGACATCGGGGGGACCTGGAGTCTGTTCCAGTACCCGGGCGTCCGGTCGGACAGCGACATGCACACCCTCGGCTACTCGTTCAAGCCCTGGACGGCCGACAAGTCGATCGCTGACGGGGCGGCGATCATGGACTACCTCCGCGAGACGGTCGAGGAGTTCGACATCGCTAAGCACATCCGCTTCGAACATCTCGCCCGGCGCGCCGAGTGGTCCTCGGAGACGGCGCGCTGGACCCTCTCGGTCGACACGCCGACAGGTCCATTGACCATGACCTGCGCCTTCTTGTTCGTGTGCGCGGGCTACTACTCGTACCGTTCGGGGCACACCCCCGAGTTCGTCGGACGTGACGACTTCACCGGGAGGATCGTCCATCCGCAGGACTGGCCTGATGACCTCGATGTGGCCGGTCGCTCGGTCGCGGTCATCGGCTCCGGCGCGACCGCGGTGACCCTGGTGCCCGCACTGGCCGAACTGGGCGCCTCGGTCACGATGATCCAGCGATCGCCGACCTACATGGTGGCGCGCCCCGACGTCGACCGGATCGCGCTCCGGCTCCGCCGGTTCCTCCCCGAACGGGTCGCCTACTGGTTGGTTCGCCGCAAGAACGTGTTTCAGCAGCAGTTCGTCTACCGCAAGACGCGCACCGATCCGGACCTGATCCGTCGACGTCTGCTCGACGGCGTGCGCGCCGGACTCGGGCCCGGGCACGACATCGAGCGCGACTACACCCCGTCGTACGACCCGTGGGACCAGCGCCTGTGTCTGGTGCCCAACGGCGACTTCTTCGCCACGGTGCGCTCCGGCTCGGCCCGGGTGGTGACCGACACCATCGATCGTTTCACGGCAGGCGGGATCGCCCTCACCGGTGGGGAGGAGATCACCGCTGACGTGATCGTCACCGCCACCGGTCTCGAGCTCGTCAATCTCGGCGAGATGGAGGTGGCGGTCGACGGACGCGAGGTCGACTTCTCCTCGACCCTCACCTACCGCGGTGTCGCCTATTCCGATGTGCCGAACCTGGTGTCGACGTTCGGCTACATCAACGCCTCCTGGACACTGCGGGCCGACCTCGTGTCCACCTACGTGTGCCGACTGCTGAATCATCTGCGCGACTCGGGTCACGCTCAGGCCACCCCACGGCGACGACCGGAGGACGCCGACATGACGCTGCGCCCGTGGATCGACGACTTCTCGGCGGGGTATCTCCGCCGCATGATCCCGTCGCTTCCCAAGCAGGGCGACCGCGAACCGTGGACCAACCCCCAGCGCTACGCCGCCGACCGTCGAGCGCTGCTCCGCGAACCGGTCGACGATGGTGTCATGACCTTCAGTTCCCCCCGCGTCAACGCTGTGGCCGAATCGTGAGACTGGCGGTCGCGGCAGCCGCCCTCCTCGCCGCGCTCATCCCGGCGCCGACCGCGGCATCACCGGACGGATCGCCAGACGACACCCTCGGCGCGCAGGCTCTCGACACCTTCTCGATCGACTTCGACCCGGTGGGCACCATCGGCTCCCTCGGCGTCGAGTGGACCTACACCGGGGACTGGTCCGACTCCCCGTTCGGATACGACGTCTACATGAGGTGGGATGCGTCCGGTCGCTGGTTCACCTGGGAGACCGACACCACCTCGCTCAACTACGGCCGACCCACCGGCTACCACGACGGCCCGCTCTTCAACCCGGCAGCGGCCATCGTGCGCATCGAGTTCTACCCGCACGCGGCTGACGGGTGCTCCGGTGACGACCCGGAGCAGGACTGCTACTGGGAGGTCTACGACCCCTTCGACGACGACCACGGCGGGATCGCGATCCAGATCGATCGGACCGAGGACGGCATCCGCAGCGACCTCGGATCGGTGAGGCTTCCCACTCCGGGTGACGAGTGGGGCGGCTTCACGGTGGCGGCTCCGGTTGTCGATGTCTCGACGGTCGCGAGCGGGCGCGTCAGCATCGACGCCTTCCAGATCCCGTGTTCGTGGCATGAGACCTGCGAGTCGTTGCCCACCAACGCGACGGGGACCTCGTTCGGATCCTTCGGAACCCTCACCACCACCTCGGACGTCTGGTCGATCGCCATCGGATGGCCGGGTCGCTACACGTTGTTCGTCACCGACAACAACTCGGGGCGACGGGTGCAGGGTTTCGTCGACATCGCGGCCGGTTCGGTGCCGGCGATCGATCTCGGCTCACCGTGTTTCGGTCTCGACCGATGCGTGGTGCTCGCCGACGGGAGTGGCTTGTCGAGTCCGGTGGGGTCGTTCCATCCCACGCCGCCGACTCGCATTCTCGACACCCGTGTGGGTCTTGGCATCAGCAACGGTGCGATCCGGGCCGGTGACGGGTCGGCGTCGACGACGAACCCTGAGATCCGCCTCGACGAGCGCCGCAACCACGATCTCGTGGTGACCGGCGTCGGCGGGGTCCCCTCCGCTGGGGTGTCGGCGGTGTTGCTCAATGTCACCGCGGTCGGGCCGACGGCCAACAGCTATCTGACCGTCGGTCCGCGACCGGCGGGGATCGGCAATGTCTTCAACGACCAGTCCGATTACGGCGCCTGGCCGAGCGCCTCCAATCTCAATCTGTCCCGGGGGGTGACGGCACCCAACATGGTGCTCGCCCGGGTCGGAGCGGGGGGTGCGATCCGACTCCACCTCTCGGAGGGTTCGACCCATCTGATCGCCGACGTGGCGGGCTGGTTCGGCTACGGACCGGACGCCGATGGAGTGGGGTTCTCGGGCGTGACTCCGGCCCGCCTCCTCGACTCGCGTCTCTCCGGCGGTGCCTTCGCCCCCGGCGAGACGCGACGACTGACGGTGGCCGGGACGGCGGGGGTTCCCTCCTCGGCTCGATCGGTGGTGTTGAACGTGACCGCGGCCGATCCGCTCGGTTCGGGGTACGTGTCGGTGTTCCCCGCCGGTGGGGCGGCTCCGAATGCCTCGAACCTGAACCTGCGGCGGGGTGTGACGCGCCCGAACCTCGTGGTGGTCGAGGTCGGCTCGGGGGGCGCGATCGATCTTCTGGTGGCTGAGAGTCCGACGCACCTGCTGGTCGACGTCCTCGGCTACTTCGGCGAGGGTGGTTCCACGACCGCGATCGATCCGGTGCGCATCTTCGACACCCGCACCGGACGGGGAACGGCATCAGCACCGATGCGCCACGGTGAGGTCCGCACGATCGGCGTCGCCGGGGTGGAGGGGGTGCCAGCCGGGGCGACCGGGGTCCATGTCAACATCACTGTGGTCTCCCCCGATGCCTCGGGCTACCTGTCGGTGTGGCCGACGGGCGCGGCGAGGCCCACCGTCTCGAACCTGAACTGGCGGGCCGGCGACGTCGTGCCGAACATGGCGATCGTCGGCCTCGGGCCCGACGGAACCCTGCAGGTGTTCTTCTCCACGGGGAACGACACCTCGGGGAGTGGGCACGTGCTCGTCGACGTGCTGGGCTGGATCGACTGATCCGGAGTGGGCACGACGGGACTCGAACCCGGGACCTCCACCGTGTCATGGTGGCGCTCTAACCAACTGAGCTACGCGCCCGTAGCGGGGCGAAGTGTATCCCGTGGCCGGGGAGGCCACCACCGGGCGGATCGGCTCACACGATCAGGTGGGTGCTCACCTCGTTGGCCATGAGACGTCCGCGACGCGTCAACACCCAACGATCTCCATCGCGCTCCACGATGCCGGGAAGGGCGTCTCCGTTGAGGGAGTCGATCGGCACGCCGTCGCGCGTCCGCAGGCTCAACTCGAGGGCCTCGAACCGTCGGGTGGCCTCGTCGAGGTCCTCGCTGGCCGCCTCGGTGGACGCGCCCGAGGTGACCAGATCGATGTACCGGTCTGGGGTGCGCACGTTCCACCAACGTCGTCCCGACCGGTGCGAGTGCGCGGCACATCCGAAACCCAGGTAGTCGCCCTGCGACCAGTAGAGGGCGTTGTGCCGGCACTCGTGGCCGGGCAGCGCCCAGTTCGAAATCTCGTAGTTGGCGAGCCCCGATCCGCGCAGGAGATCATCGACGATCTCGTATCGGTCAGCCTGGACATCATCGTCGGGGTGGTCCGACGGTCGCTCGGCCAGCGGAGTGCCCGGCTCGATGGTGAGCGCGTACGCCGAGATGTGAGGAGGTTCGAGTTCCAGCACGTCCTCGACCGTCGAGCGCCAGTCCTCATCGCTCTCCCCCGCCGACCCGTAGATGAGATCGAGATTGAACGTCGGTATGCCAACGGCTCGGATCGCGGCCACCGCTCTCGCGACGTTGGCGCGCCGATGCCGGCGCCCGAGTCGACCGAGCACCTGCTCGTTCATCGACTGCACACCGAGCGACACGCGGTTGACTCCGGCGGCCGCGTACTCGGCGAGGAGCGCCTCGTCGACATCATCGGGGTTGCACTCGACGGTGATCTCTGCCCCATCGACGACCGGCACGGCGTTGATCACCGCGGCGAGATCCGCAGCGGGAACCAGCGACGGTGTCCCTCCTCCGACGAAGACCGAGGTGGCTGGCGGCATCCCCGCGACCTGCGCACGCTCGATCTCGACGCGCACCGACGCGAGGTAGGTGTCGGTGAGGTGGTGGCGATCCGTCCAGGTGGCGAAGGCGCAGTAGTCGCACTTCGACGAGCAGAAGGGAATGTGCACGTAGACCCCGAAGGGTTCGGGTTCGGTATTCACCTCTGCCCTCGTGTCAGCAAGACCCCGGCGGTGACGGCAGCGGTCTCGACGCGAAGCACTCCGGCTCCGAGGTCGACCGTGCCACCGGCTGCCACCAGTTCGGACTCCGACCAACCACCCTCGGGACCGATCGCGACCGTGGTCGCGCCGACGGCGAGACGGTCTCCACCGGGCTCAGCCACGGGCATCTGCGGGAGCACCTCCACCGCCGCGACCGGCGCTTCGATGGCTGGCATCCACACGCCCCGAGACTGCTGCAGGGCCGCTACGGCGATCCGTTCGAGTCTGCCCATCTGCCGATCGGTGCGATCCCCATCCCAGACCACCACGGATCGCTCGCATCGCAGGAGTTGGATGCGCGCGATGCCGAGTTCGGTCAACTTCTGCACCATCCAGTCGAGACGATCCCCCTTCGGTATCGCGGAGGCGATGGTCGCCGCCGGGGCACTCGACTCGACCGTCACCTCGCCGTCGGCCACCAGGAGTCCCCTGTCGAGACGGCACGCCCGCCAAGCCCCCCGGCCGTCAGTCACCGTGACCGTGGCACCGTCCCGGAGTCGAAGCACCCGGGTGAGGTGATGCTCAGCATCCTCGTCGAGCACCGGTGAGCCGACATCGTCGGTGAGGAGGTGCCCGTCCGACGTCCGGAGCACCGGGTTCACGAGAACGCCGACTTGATCCGCGAGAAGAGGCTGTTGCCGCCGGATGTCCCGATGCGCTCTCCCCGATGCTCAGCCAGGCGGGAGAGCAGGTCGGTCTCGGTGTCGTCGAGCGAGGTCGGCACCACGACCTCGACGATGACCCGCAGATCTCCTCGACCGCGGGCCTGGAGCCGGGGCACCCCGCGACCGCGCAAGACGAACTCGTGACCGGGCTGAGTGCCCGAGGGGACCTGGAGTTCCTCGTCGCCGTCGAGGGTCGGGAGCTCGATCGTCGTACCGAGGGCCGCCTGGGACACCGACACCGGCACCCGGGTGACGAGATCGGTGCCGTCGCGCTGATAGCGCTCGTGCGCAGCCACCCGGAGATGCACGTAGAGGTCGCCGCGCGCTCCACCGCGCGGTCCGGCCGCACCGCGGCCGGTGAGCCGGAGCGTCGCGCCGGTGTCGACCCCGGCGGGGACATCGACGTCATAGGTCTCGTCGGTCGTTACGCGACCCTCCCCGCGACAGGTGGCGCACGGCGTCGCGATCACCTCACCCATGCCGCCGCAACGACCGCAGGCCGCGCTGGTGACCATCTGGCCGAGCACGCTCTGGCGGACGCGGCGCACCTGGCCGCTCCCGGAGCACTCCGAGCAGGTGACCGGTTGGGTTCCCTGACCGGCTCCGGTGCCCGAGCAGTCGTTACACGGGGACGGAAGACGGAGCGGGACCGGGATGCGATCACCGAACACCGCCTGCTCGAAGGAGATGTCGGCCACGACCTCCATGTCCTGGCCTCGCGGAGGGCCGGTCGGGCCCTGACCCCGGCCGGCTCCGCTGAACGGGCTGCCACCTCCGAAGAAGGCATCGAAGATGTCGCCCAGTCCGGCGCCGAAGACATCCTCGGCTGACGCCCCTCCCCCGGACCCCGACACCCCAGCCTCACCGAAACGGTCGTAACGGGCGCGCTGATCATCGTCGGAGAGCACTTGATAGGCCTTCGACAACTCCTTGAACCGCTCGGCGGCGTCGGGATCATCGGGGTTCGCATCGGGATGCAACTCGCGAGCCCGCTTGCGGTAGGCCTTCTTGATCTCCTCGGCCGAGGCCTGCCGCGACACACCGAGCAGCTCGTAGAAGTCGGACATCAGCCGCCATCTCCGATGTGACGTCCGAGACGGTCGCTGACGAGACCGACGGTCGCCAGGGCCTGCGGATAGTTCATCCGGGTCGGGCCGAGAACGCCGACCGATCCGAGGTGCTCGCCGTCGGCCACGACCGGGGCGACCACGACAGAGCAGGCGGCGAGCGGCTCGACGCCGTGCTCGACACCGATGGCCACCGACATGCCGCGATCGAGGATGTTCTGCACCAGCGATACCACGACGAACTGCTGCTCGAGGGTGTGCAGCACATCTCGCACCACCTCGACCGCATCGAAGGAATCGGCCACCGTGGAGGCGCCACCGACATACACCTGATCGTCACTCGAGGCGCGTCGGAGCGCCTCGAGTGCCTCGGACGCGATGGCGTCCGCCCGGGCCTCCCCGGCGGACTCGACGGCAGCCGTGTCGGCGATCGAGCAACCCGACAACACCGAGTCGAGGTGCGCTGCCGCCCGCCGGATGTCGTCGTCGTCGGCACCCTCGGGGATGTCGATCACCTCATTCGTGACGGTGCCGTTCGACAGGACGAGGATCGCGGTGGCGGTGGTCGCCGTGAGCGACACGATCTGGACCGAGCGGACCACTGCAGCGGCGGCCGCCGGTCCGAGCACCACCGAGGCCGAGTTGGTCAGGCGCGTCAACAGGTCGGAGGTCTGGTGGAGCAGTTCCTCGAGTCGCCCGTGGGCCGCCGAGAAGAAGTCACCCACCTGAGCCGAACGGGACTCGTCGAGCCGCCCCGGTTCGGTGAGGTGGTCGACGAAGAAGCGGTAGCCCTTGTCGGTCGGCACCCGACCCGCGGAGGTGTGCGGCTGGATCAGGAAACCCTCCTGTTCGAGCGCCGCCATGTCGTTGCGGACCGTCGCCGGCGAGACCTGCACCCCGGGCACGTTGGCGATGTGGGATGAACCCACTGGCTGGGCCGTCGCGATGTACTCCTGGACGACGGCGCTCAGGATGGCGGTCTTGCGATCGTCGAGCATCTGGCACTTGAGGTTACCGAGTGCTAACCACCGCGTGCCGCCTTGTACCGGGCGAGCGCCTCCTTGCGCTCGCGGCCATGGTCGACCATCGGCGCGGGATAGTCGGCAGTGTCGAGTTCGGCGACCCAGCGGCTCCGGTAGGCGCGATCAGGGTCCCATCGCTCTGCCTGCGTGACGGGGTTGAACACCCGGAAGTACGGCGCCGCGTCGGTGCCGGTTCCCGCCGCCCACTGCCAGCCGTGGTTGTTGGAGGCGAGATCGCCATCCACGAGGTGCTCCATGAAGAAACGCGCCCCCCACTGCCACGGCAGATGGAGGTCCTTCACCAGGAAGCTGGCCACGATCATGCGCACCCGGTTGTGCATCCACCCGGTGGCGGCCAGCTGGCGCATACCGGCATCGACGATCTCGAACCCCGTACGGCCGGCGCACCACAGCGCGAAACGCTCACGGGCCCGGTCATCGGTGTCGAGGGCGATGCGGTCGAGTCGACGATCGAGGTTCTGCCAGGCGGTCTCGGGCCGGCGGAACAGCACATCGGCATAAAAGTCGCGCCAGCACAGCTCGGACTCGAAGGTGCGGTGGCCCTCGGAGCCCGGGTCGAGGTCAGCCAGCAGTCGTGCCGGATGAACGAGGCCGAATCTGAGCGCCGACGACATCGAACTGGTGCCGTCCTCGGCCGGGAGGTCGCGTCGCTCCCCGTAGCGATCGAGCCCCGACGTACGGAAGCGATCCCAGCGCGCGAGCGCCTCATCGGTCGAGAGATCCAGGTGGCCGCCTCCGATCGGCGCCTCGTCGGCTTCGGTGAGGCCGAGCGCCGGCCTCGGGTCACCGACATGGCCGGGCACTCCCGTGATCCAGTCGGGTCGCGATGGAGCGTCGAGCAAATCGGTGTTGCCGCTCTCCCCGAGCACCGACCGCCAGGTCCGACTGAACGGTGTGAACACGGCATAAGGCGTGCCATCCGCCTTGGTGACGGTGGTCGGGTCGACGAGCAGGTTCGAGCCGGTGCCGAGGAGACGGCGTCCGTCGGCCCCGAGGCGCTCGGCCACCGCAGCGTCCCGCCGGTGTCCATACGGACCGTAGTCGCGGGAGACATGCACGGCGGAGGCCCCGACGGCGGCGGCCACCTGTGGCACGACGTCGACGGGATCACCGACGGCGATGTGCAGAGCACCGCCGAGGGCGCCGTCGAGTGCCCCCAACATTGCGGCGAGGGCGGCGCGACGCGGACGCGACGAGGTCGCGAACTCGGGGTCGATGACGAACAGTGGCAGTGTCGGCCCGTCGGCGACGGCCCGCGTCAGTGCCGGGTGGTCGATGATCCGGAGGTCCCTCCGGAACCAGACGATGCTCGAGCCGGCTGACACGCCGACAGTTCAGCCCACCGCGCGCTCGGTCGCCACTCGAGCACCGGGGAGGACCCGCGCGATCAACCAGACGACTGCCGCGGTGGTGATGACCGCCCCATAGGCGATCGACCACTCGAGCCCGATCACGTCGCCGACCATCCCGGTGATCGGCCCACCGATCGGATACGACCCGAGGAAGGCGATGGCGATGAAGGCGAGTATCCGGCCGCGCATCTCCGGGGGGCACTCCTGTTGGCTGAACGAGTTCATCGACGCCATGAAGGCGGCTCCGCCGAGTCCGAGGGGAATGGCGACGATCAGCGCCACCCACCCGCTCGGTGCCCACGCGAGAGCCACCCCGCTCAGGCCGAGCAGCAGGCCGTTCGCCGCCATCCATCTCATCGAGACCAAGGGCCGTGACGCGGTCATCAGGCTGCCGATCATGCTGCCGAGGCTCACGATGGCCATCACCCATCCGAACCACTGCTCGTCATTCCAGATCTCGTTGGCGATGCGCGGCAGGGAGACATTGTGGTTGTACCCGAAGGTGGACACCACAGCGAACACGACGAAGGTCGCCCCCAGTTGCGGGGTGGCGCGGATGTAGGCGAGCGCGTCGCGGATCGGCCGTCCGCCCGGGGCGACCTTCGGGGCCTCATGGACGCGGGAGCCGTCGACCGCGACGATCGACCGGATGATGGCGATCGATGTGATCGCGTTGAGTGCGAACAGCCAGCCGGTGTCGACCCGGGTGATGAGGAGCGCGGCGATGGCCGGCCCGAAGATCCGCGAGCCCGTCATCGTCGCTGTGTTCAGCGACATCACATTGGAGATCTCGTGCTGGTCGACCAACTGGATGAGGAACCCACGACGGGCCGGGTTATCGATGGCGGAGACCACGCCGAGCACGATGGTCAGCACGTACACCACCCCGACGTTCAACACCCCGGCGATATCAGCGACCGCCAACACGACGGCCTGGGCCGCGAGCAGGGTCTGCGTGGCGAGCACGATGCGTCGCCGGTCGACCCGATCGGCGAAGGATCCGGCCCAGGCCCCGAGCACGAGGAGCGGTCCGAACTGGAGGGCGGTGAGGACCCCGATGGCGGTGGTCGAGCCGGTGAGCCGGTCGACGACGACAGCGAGCACGGTGAACTGCGCCCAGGCGCCGATCTGCGAGACGAACAGGCCGCCGAGGAAGAGTCGCGCGTTTCGGTGCCGGAGCGACCGGAACGTACCCGGTGTGGCGATCGGGGCGCGGCCCGCGGTGTCGGTCACCGGTCAGCGCCCCATCAGTCGTCGAGTTTGAGGGCCGAGATGAACACGTCGCCGGGCACCTCGACCCGGCCGATCGCCTTCATCTTCTTCTTGCCCTCCTTCTGCTTCTCGAGCAGCTTCCTCTTTCGGGTGATGTCTCCGCCGTAGCACTTGGCGAGGACGTCCTTGCGCTTGGCCTTGACCGTCTCGCGGGCGATGACCTTCCCACCGATCGCGGCCTGGATCGGCACGTCGAACATCTGTCGGGGGATGAGCTCGCGCAGCTTCTCGCACATGCGGCGCCCGTACGACTCCGCGTTGTCGCGATGGACGATGGTCGAGAAGGCGTCGGCGGGCTGGCCGTTGAGGAGCAGATCGACCCGCACGAGGTTCGAGAGCTGATAGCCGGCGAGCTCGTAGTCGAGGCTCGCGTAGCCCTGGCTCCGGCTCTTCAACTGGTCGAAGAAGTCGACGACAACCTCGGCGAGCGGGATCTCGTAGTTCAACTCGACGCGCTCCGGGGAGAGGTACTCCATCCGCTTCATCTCTCCACGGCGGCTCTGGCAGAGCTCCATCAGCGCCCCGGTGTACGCCGTCGGCGTGATGATCGAGACCTTGAACACCGGTTCCTCGATGCCGTCGACCTGCTGGGCCGGCGGGAGATCCGACGGGTTGTCGATCACCTCGACATGCCCGTCGGTGCGGGTGACCCGGTACTCGACCGAGGGCGCGGTCGCGATGAGCGCCAGTCCGAACTCGCGCTCGAGGCGCTCCTTGACGATCTCCATGTGGAGCAGCCCGAGGAACCCGCAGCGGAAGCCGAAGCCGAGGGCGCCCGACGACTCGGGGGTGTAGGTGACCGAGGCGTCGTTGAGTTTCAGTTTCGCGAGCGAGTCGCGCAGGTCCTCGAAGTCATCGCCGTCAATGGGGAACAACCCTGAGAACACCATCGGCTTCGGATCTCGGTACCCCTCGAGCGGCGAGGTCGCCCCCCGCGGAGCGGTGGTCACCGTCTCACCCGACCGGGCGTCGCCAACGTCCTTGATGCCGGCGATGAGGTAGCCGACCTCGCCGGGCCCGAGCCGGTCCACCGGCGTCGCCACCGGTCGGCGGATACCGATCTCGATGGCCTCGTGCGTCGCCTGGGCCTGCATGAACTGGAGCCGCGAGCCCGCCTCCAGGGTGCCGTCGACGACACGGATCGATGACACCACACCCCGGTACTGATCGAACTGCGAGTCGAAGATGAGTGCTCGGAGCGGGTCGTCGGCCGAACCGACGGGGGCCGGGATGCGCTCGGCGATGGCGTCGAGGAGCTCGGGAACTCCCTCACCGGTCTTGGCCGAGATCCGCAGGATGTCCTCAGCGCGGATGCCGAGGATCGTCTCGATCTCCATGGCGTAGCGGTCGGGATCGGCGGCGGGCAGGTCGATCTTGTTGAGGCAGGCGACGATCTCCAAGTCGTTCTCAAGCGCCAGGTAGCAGTTGGCCAGCGTCTGCGCCTCGATCCCCTGGGCGGCGTCGACCACCAGGACCACGCCCTCGCAGGCGGCGAGCGAGCGGGAGACCTCGTAGCCGAAGTCGACGTGACCGGGCGTGTCGATCAGGTGGAAGACGTGCCCCTTCCATTCGACCCGGACGTTCTGCGCCTTGATCGTGATGCCGCGCTCCCGCTCGAGGTCCATCGAGTCGAGGTACTGGGCGCGCATGTCCCTCGACTGCACCGCTCCGGTCACCTCGAGGATGCGGTCGGACAGCGTCGACTTGCCGTGATCGATATGGGCGATGATCGAGAAGTTCCGGATCCGGCTGATGCCCGGCGGGGGGAGGTCCATGGCGGTGTTCACGCTACCGCTGCGGCGTTGGCTCCATGGGGTGCCTCCGGTAGCGTGCGCACGTCTCGGAGTGGCTCTGCCACCTCGGACGCAGGAACCGTCGCCATCGGGCGGCGGCGTGGATCAACCCGGAGTGCCCGTGGCCAACATCAAGAGCCAGAAGAAGCGAATCCTCACCAACGCCAAGGCGGCTGAGCGGAATCGCGCTGTCCGCAGCGAGTTGAAGACGCGCGTCAAGCAGGCTGAGGCCGCCGCCGGGACCGACGAGAGCGACGCCGCGATCCGCGCGGCGGTCAAGCGCATCGACAGCGCAGCCAGCAAGGGCATCATCCACAAGAACACGGCGGCCCGTCGCAAGAGCCGCCTGATGAAGCGCATCAACGCGGGCTGACGGCTCAGCCGGCCCGGCGTCCACGGGTGTTCCCGCTTCGCCTCCCGGGAGGGGCGAGCCTCGCGAGCCTCGCCACGAGGATCTCCATGACGGTCTCCTCCTCGAGACCGGTCTCCCCCCTCAGGTCGAGATCAGCGGTCGCCAAGAGACCGATCGCTCGACGGACCCCGTCGACTCCGAGCCGCTGATAGGACTTCAGCGTCTTACCCGCCGCGAACGAACTCTTCGCGCCGAGCGCCGCCGCAGCCGACTCGGGGTCCTGGGCCCCGGACCCGTCGAGCCGCGCCATCTTGGCGTAGTGCCCGTGGAGCAGGGCCATCACCTGGAGCGGGTGCCGGCCGCCGCCGTGCATCATCCGATGCAGCAGCGTGATCGACCGCGCGACGTCTCCACTGTCGATCGCATCCGTCAGGTCCCACGGCGGGACCCCACCCTCTTCGCCGAGCAGGGGTTCGAGTTCGCTGAGAGTGACCTTCGCCCGCCCACTGTGAGCGGCGGCCACGGTGTCGAGCAGACCGTCGAGCACTGAGCTGTTCTCCCCCAACCAGTCGACGAGACGGCTGAGGGCCTGCTGGTCGAGGTGTAGCCCCTTCACCTCGACGCGACTCCGCACCCAGGTCTCGAGATCCCGACCCCTGGTCGACACCGAGGTGCTTCGCGTCACGCCGCCGGCCGCCTTCACCGCGTCGACCAGCGGTTTCGTGACCGCCCCTCCGCCGCCGACGAGGACCAGGTGGGTGGTCGGCAACGGGTCGGCGAGGTAGGCCTTCATGTCATCGATGTCGGCAGCGACGAAACGACCGATGCCCCGGGCGACGACGACACGACTCTCGGTGAGGAACGGCGGGGTCTGCGCCGCATCGACCACCTCGCGCAACCCGTACTCGGTGCCGTCGAACTCATCGACCATCAGGGACCGATCGCCGTCACCCACGAGTTCGTGGACGAGCTCGGTCACCGCCGACCGCAGGTTCGACTCGTCGTCGCCGGTGAGGAGATGGATGCTCATCCGGACTCGTTCATAGCACCCCTGCCATCTCTGGGACACCGCGGCGACGCCGCCACTCGAACCGATACAGGGCCGCCACGCCGACGGCGAGCGTGACGACGATGCCGTACACCGATGACTCGGGTTCGATCCGATCACCGATGATCGAGATCTGATCCACCCATCGCACTCCGAGCGCGACGGGGGCCAAAGCGAGCCAGCCGAGATCAGGGCTGATCCCACCGAGTGCTCCCGCGATGAGGCAGGCCGGCAGCCCGAGCAGCATCACCGCGCCCGCGACCGGGACGGCGAGCAGGTTCGCCACCAGTCCGACGAGGGGAAGTCGACCGAAGGTGAGCACGCTCGGGAGGGCCACCCCGAGCTGAGCGCCGAGGGTGATGCCCACGGGGGTGGCGAGCACCCCGAACCGGCCCAGCCCCTCGGCGAGTCGTGGACCGAGCCCCACCACGCCTGCGGTCGCGCCGACCGACAGCCACAGCCCCACCGAGCGGGTGATGAGGGGGTCGATGACAACCAGCAGACTCAGCGCGAGGGCGAGCATCCGCATCGGTGTGCGCTCGCGGCCGAGATGGGTGCCGACGGTGGCGAGTACCGCCATGGTCCCGGCCCTCAGTATCGACGGCTCGAATCGCGTGATCGCCACGAACCAGGCGATGAGGGCAACCGTGGTCACCAACCGGGTCCGCGAACCGAGACGTCGGAGCAACGGGGCGCCCGCGGCGAGCACGAGGGTGACGTTCTGGCCGGAGACCGCGGTGAGATGGGATAGGCCGCTTCGGCGGAAGCGCTCGATCATCTCCGGCGGTTGATCGAGGTCGTCACCGATGACGAGACCCCGAAGCAGCGAGTCGTCGGGCTCACCGATGAGTGTCGCGCCATCAGCCACCAGCGATCTCACCCGGTTCGAGGCGCGCGCCAGAGGCCCACCCGAGGTGACATCTCCGAGCCAATCGACGCGGAAGGAGCCGATCACGTGCTGCCAGGCCACCCGACGGGCCCGATCAGGGTCGAGTGGCTCGCGCTCTCCGGAGACGACCACCCACTCCCCCGCGCGAAGTGACGCCACACGCCGTCGATCCGAGTTCGAACGCGCCCAGATCTCGTGACGCGAGCCGTCGATGTCGATGATCACCCAGGTCGCAGAGCGGTAGGGACGCGGATCGTCGACGACCCGGGCGGGGCCGGTGAAGGGCCCGATCAGCCCTGCCGCCAACCCGGCCTCCGCCCTCAGCGACAGCGCGGATCCGATGAGACCGACCGAGATCAACACGATGACGGGTCCGGTCCGGCGGCCGCGCATCTGAGCGAACGGGTACCGGAGCACTCCGACGAGGACCGCGGCGACGGTCACGCCGGCGGCGATCCGCGTGCCGCTCGACGCCGATCCAACCGCGACCACTGAGCCGACGAGAACGGCTGCCACTGAGCCGACGAGAACGGCTGCCACCGCCACGACCAGGCCATCAGGCACGACCGCCGAATCGTCCGCGACGGGGTCGACCCCACCGACGTAGTCTGAATCCGCGGTCACCGCCAACGCTGATGGCGACCGCGGACCCGAGAGACGCGATGACCGACGAGAGTGCCTCCTCCATCGACGAACCCGGCCCCGACGCCGGCGACTCGGGGGCTCCCGAGCCCCCCGGTCGGGCCGACCCCGTTCCAGGAGGGCCCCGCTGGTATCGGGCGCGGGTGCGGCGCCTCGGACCGATCTACGGTCTCGCGCTGCCAGCGGTGACGGGCATCGCGGCGCTGGCCGCGCTCGTCTTCGGAGAGGGTCGCACCGCCGCCGTGCTCGCGCTCCTCTCGGGGGTCGTCGCGGCACCGGGGCTTCTGGTCGTCGGCGCCCCGATCGCCGATCAGGGCACCTACCCCCTCGCCATCTTGGGGAGCGTGCCGTTCTGGGTGTTCCTCGGCTGGGTGGCGGCGCGCCGCGCCAGCCGCCATCCGATCACCGCCTGGCGGGAGTTCTGGATGGAGATGGGACTGCTCTACATCGCGGTCGCGACCGGAGCCGTGGCCGGCGTGCTCATCGCCGCGATCCGACTCGGCGAGCGACTGCTCTGATCGTCGCCTCACGTGGCGACCAGATCGCGGAGTGACTCGATCCGCACCGGACCGAGACCCGGCACCCTCACGAGGTCGTCGACCTGAGCGAAGGGTCCTCCGCGGTCGCGCTCATCGACGATCGCGCGGGCCAGTGTCGGCCCGATTCCGGGCAACGACTCGAGTCGGGAGGCGTCGGCGAGGTTGAGGTTGACGGGCCCTCCGTCGAGTTCGTCCGGCATCGCCGGCTCGCCGAGCGCCGGCAGCCGCACCTGGGCGCCGTCAATGAGCGGAGCCGCGAGGTTGACCCGGTCGGGGTCCGCATCGGGACGCGCCCCACCAGCGGCTTCGATCGCGGTGTGCACCCGCGATCCGGCGACGAGCGAGTAGACGCCCGGGCGGATGACCGCCCCCGCGACGTGCACGGTGATCATGGGTTCGGGCACGACGTCCGGTGTCGAGGTGAGGGGATGGCCGCCTCGACGGGCGGACGCTCCGGCGAGACCAACCAGAGGCCGGCGGCGGTGACCGAGACGGCAGCGAGTGCCGCGGCGAGCAGTCGTCCCGTGCCCCAGAACGCCGCGAGTGACGCGAGGCGACGCGAGGCTGTGAGCTGAGCGCGTCGGAGCGCTCCCAGGCGCTCCGGTCGATCCAGCTCCATCGATGCTCCTCTCCGTCGGGAGGGAGGTCGGAGCGCGGAACCTAGCCCGCGGGGCCGATCAGAACAGCCGGGCGGTCAACTGTTTGCGGTAGGCCGCCGTGCGCGGGTCGTTCGGCCCCATCAGTTCGAGGATGTCGACGAAGGTCTGCCGGGCCTCATCGTCGTCCTTCACCCGGTCGAGGAGTTCCGTGAGCCGCTCGTCGTAGTCATCGTCGGGGGCGACCGTTCCAAGACGAGCCTCAGCCTTGACGTGACGCACCCGGTCGGTCTCGGGAACGCGCTCGAGCAGGGCGAGCGCCTCCTCGGTCTCACCGCGTTCGACGAGGATCTCCGCCAGGGTCACCACGATCGACTCGTCACCGGGATGGGTCTCGAGGGCGGCCCGCAGGCCGAGTTCGTCACGGGCGGCGACCAACGCGGCCACCATGTCATCCTCGGCGCTCGGCGAGAGACGGTCGATGAACGCCTCCACCTCGGCGCGACCGACCGCGCCCATGAAGCCGTCGACCACCTTCGCCTCGCTGACGGCGTAGACCGCCGGGATCGACTGCACCTGGAAGGCACCCGCGATCGCAGGGTTCTCGTCAACATTGACCTTCGCGAGCACCACCCGGCCGTCGGTGGCGCCGACGACCTCCTCGAGGATCGGCCCCAGCGTCTTGCACGGCCCGCACCACGGGGCCCACAAGTCGACGACCACCGGGGTGGACTGCGAACGCAGCATCACCTCCTGTTCGAAGGTCGCGTCGGTGACGTCGATGACGGCACCGCCCTGATTGCCGAGGGCTCCGAGATCGGTCATGGGATCAACCTACCGATGCGGGGTCGCGTGGGCACCTCGCCCACGGATGCGCGAAGACGCTGTGCCGATACCATCGCCGCATGGGGGCGCCGACCGATTCCGGAGTCGACACGCCGATCGGGATCGAGTCGTCAGCTGTCTCCGCCTGGCTCGATGAGAACGTCCCCGGCGCCCAGGGCCCCTACCGCTTCGAGGTCATCGCCGGGGGTCACTCCAATCTCACCTTCTCGGTCATCGGAAGCGATGGTCGCCGGATGGTGCTGCGGCGACCTCCCCTCTCCCACGGGCTCGCGAGCGCCCACGACATGGGTCGTGAGCACCGGGTGATCTCGGGTCTCGCGACGTCGTCCCTGCCGGTTCCGACCACGCTCGGTATGTGCGACAACGAGTCGGTCAACGGCGCGCCGTTCTATGTGATGGCCCATGTCGACGGCACGGTCATCCGCGATGAGGAGACGGCCCGGAGCGCTCTCGACTCCGACGGGCGCTCCAACGCCAGCCGGTCACTCATCGACAATTTGGCGGCCCTCCACGCGATCGACCCGCACGACGTCGGTCTCGAGGGCCTCGGTCGCCACGACAGCTATCTCGCCCGGCAACTGAAGCGCTGGTACGGGCAGTGGAACGCCCAGAAGACCCGTGACCTCCCGCTCGTCGACGAGGTGCACGACGCTCTGCTCGCCGACCTCCCCGAGCAGACCTCGGTCTCCATCGTCCACGGCGACTACCGGCTCGACAACACCATGCTCGCCGCGGACGGCACCGTCGCCGCGATCCTCGACTGGGAGATCTGCACCCTCGGCGACCCGCTCGCCGACATCGGTCTCCTCGCCGTCTACTGGACCGGGCCGAACGACGAGCCGAGCGCCTGGGTCGCTCCGGCCACTCGGGTCGAGGGGTTCTGGGACCGGGCTGATCTGATCACCCGCTACGGCGAGGTATCGGGCCGCGACCTCAGCCGACTCGACGTCTACGTCGCCTTCGCCTCCTGGAAGCTGGCCTGCATCCTCGAGGGCGTCTACGCCCGCTACCTCGGCGGCGCCCTCGGTTCGCGCGACCCCGCCGAACTCGAACCCTTCCGCCAGCAGGTCAACGCCGCAGCCCAACGAGCCGCCGACATCATGGGTGCCCAATGACGAGTCCGGGGGACACGATCCGATGGCTCGCGGAGCCGCCTGAACTGGAGCGACCGGTGATGGTGGTCGCCCTCACCGGCTGGATCGACTCCGGTGGCGCCGCCCAAGCGGCAATGCAGGCCGTGATCACCGAGTGCGACACCTCGCCCGTCGCGGTGTTCGACGACGACCCCTTCATCGACTTCCGGGCGCGACGACCCACCCTGCATCTCGACGAGGGGCTCAACACCCTCGTCGAGTGGCAGCACATCACCGTCTCTGTCGGACGCGATCTCGCCGGCCACGACCTCGTCCTGCTGAGCGGCCCCGAGCCCGACATGGCCTGGCACCGCTTCCGCGCCGAGATCTCCCACCTCGCCACCCGACTGGGCGTGACCGCGATGGCGCACCTCGGCGCCTACCCCTTCGCCGCGCCCCACACCCGACCACCCCGCCTGTCGATCACCACGCCGTCCCAGGACGTGCTCGCCCGGGTGCCGTTCCTCCGGTCCACCCTCGAGGTGCCGGCCGGGATCTGCGCGATCCTCGAGCACGAGATGCACTCGCTCGGCATCCCCTCCCTCGGGATCTGGGCGCAGGTCCCCCACTACGTCTCGACCATGCCCTACCCGGCCGCGGCGGTCGCCCTGCTCGACGGTCTCCGCGAAGCGGTCGACGTCGTGGTCGACGGCACGGGGATCCGTCAACAGACGGTCAAGCAGCGCCAGCGCATCGACGACCTCATCGCCGGCAACGACGAGCACCGCTCGATGCTCGAGCAACTCGAGCGGATCCACGACTCCACCGACGACACCCCGAGCGGGATCGACCTCGGGGACCCGCGAATCGAGTTGCGTTCAGCCGAGGAGATCGGTGCCGAGATCGAGCAGTTCCTCCGCGACCAGGACTGAGCCGACCGCACCGGACCCTCCGACCGACGATCGCCGGGACACCTCCGGTTACTCTCCGGTAATGAAGATCGACGCGACCCTCCCCTCGACCATCGCCCAAGCCGGACCCGCCGCCGCCGAGTTCGAGGCCGCCAACTACGACGGCGTGTGGACCGCCGAGACCGCCCACGACCCGTTCCTGCCACTCGTCGCCGCCGCGTCGTCGACCGAGCGGGTCGACATCGGCACCTCGATCGCCGTCGCCTTCGCCCGCAACCCGATGCTGCTCGCCAACATCGGGTGGGACCTGCAGGCCTTCTCGCGCGGGCGCTTCCATCTCGGGCTCGGCAGCCAGATCAAACCGCACATCACCAAGCGGTTCTCGATGGAGTGGAGCCATCCGGCACCAAGGATGCGCGAGATGATCCAAGCCGTCCGCGCCATCTGGGACACCTGGTCCAACGGGGAACCCCTCGCCTTCCGCGGAGAGTTCTACCGACACACGCTCATGACGCCCTTCTTCACACCCGATGCCGGAGACCTCGCCGAGTTCGGCCTCCCGAAGATCTTCCTCGCCGGGGTCGGGCAGATGATGACCGAGGTCGCCGGCGAGGTGTGCGACGGGTTCTTCTGCCACGGGTTCACCACCGAGCGCTACCTCCGCGAAGTGACGATCCCCGCTCTCCAGCGAGGCCGCGAGCGCGCCGGTCTCAGCCTCGACGGGTTCGAGGTCTCCGGCCCGCTGTTCGTGGTGACCGGCAACAACGAGGAGGAGATGGACTCCGCCGCGGCGGCGACCCGCCAGCAGATCGCCTTCTACGGATCGACCCCCGCCTATCGCGCCGTGCTCGACCTCCACGGCTGGGGGGACCTCCAGGACGAGCTGAACCGACTGTCGAAACAGGGTGAGTGGAAGACCATGGGTGACCTGATCGACGACGAGATCCTCAACACCTTCGCCGTCGTCGCCGAGCCCGAGGGAATCGCGCCCGAACTCCGCCGCCGTTTCGGCGACATCGTCGACCGCCTCGGCTTCTACGCCCCCTACCAGAGCGATCCCGACCGGTGGGCCGCGGTGCTCAGCGACCTCCGGGCCGCCTGAACGCCACTCAGCCAGCCGGGGCGCCGGGCCCCATCGCCCCGGACAACCAGCGGCGGGCGTTCTCCCCGAGGGCATCGGTCGCGTAGCCGCCCTCTTGGAGCACGACGGTCGGCAGACCCATCTCGGCGACGAGTCGGCCGCAGCGCTCAAGACCGTCGGCCGTGAGCGAGAGATCGCTGATCGGATCCTCATAGAAGGTGTCGAGGCCGAGGGACACCACGACGGTCTCCGCCCCCGAGGCCACCACCCGCTCACAGGCACCGGTCAGCGCGGTCAGGTAGGCGTCGTCGTCGCAGCCGGCGGGAAGCGGATAGTTCACCGTGGCATCGCTGCCGGCCCCCGACCCGGTCTCATCGACATGTCCGGTGAGATATGGGTACGCGCGCCTCGGATCGCCATGCAGGGAGGCGAAGAACACCTCCTCGCGGTCGTAGAAGATCTGCTGGGTGCCGTTGCCGTGGTGGTAGTCGACGTCGAGGACCGCCACCCGCGACCCGGTGGTGCGTGACAGGTGTTCGGCGACGACAGCCGCGTTGTTGAAGAAGCAGTACCCGCCGTAGAGCGAACGGGAGGCGTGGTGACCCGGAGGGCGGCAGAGCCCGTACGCCATCCGCTCGCCGCCGCGGACCAGATCGGCCGCGGTCAACGCGACGTCGACCGATGACCGCGCGGCGTCGTAGGTGCCCTGGGTGAGCGGGGTGGTCGTCTCGAAGCACCACCAACCGAGTTCCATCGAGATCGAGTCCGGCCTGCGGGCCGGGCCCATCCCATCGCGTATGCCGGCCATCGAGAACACATCGGGGATCACATCGTGGGTCGGTCCGTGCTCCTCCTGGAAACGGGTCCAAGCCGTCTCGAGGAAGTCGACGAGACCCGGGTCGTGGACCGCGTCGATCGACGCGCGACCGTGATCATCGGGAGCGACGAATTCGAAGCGCTCGTCGGCGGCGAGGGCGGCGCGGATGATCTCGGCTCGACCCGGATGCTCGAACGGTTCCTGGAACCGCGAGTCCTCCAGCTCACGCTCGGGATGGTGCGCGCGGTGGCGCAGGGTGTAGACCACCTTCACAGGCACATCCTTACAGGAGAGCCGATCAAGCGGAACAGAGCGCGACCACCCCGGAGGAAACATGACCCGTCTCGGCTACCAGATCCCATCGTTCTCCTATCCGGAGGTCGACCAGAGCGGGGTGTTCGCCCATGTGATCCGCCAGGCCGTCGAAGCCGAGAACTCGGGCTTCGACACCGTCATGCTGATGGACCACTTCTTCCAGCTCCCGGGTCTCGGACAGCCCGACGACTACATGCTGGAGTGCTACACCGCCCTCGGCGCCATCGCCCGTGAGACCTCGCGGGTGCGTCTGTCCTCGCTGGTGACCGGCAACACCTACCGGAACCCGGCGGTTCTCGCGAAGATCATCACCACCCTCGACGTCGTGTCCGACGGACGAGCGCAACTCGGTATCGGCGCCGGGTGGTTCCAGCTCGAGCACGACTCATTCGGGATCGAGTTCGGTACCTTCACCGACCGCTTCGAGAAACTCGAGGAGGCCCTGAACATCATCCTTCCGATGCTGCGAGGCGAGCGGCGCTCTCTCGCCGGGAAGTGGTACTCCGTCACCGAGGCCATCAACGAGCCTCCTCCGGTGCGGCGGGTTCCGGTGATGATCGGCGGATCGGGCGAGCGGAAGACCTTCCGCATGGTCGCCCAGTACGCCGACTCGGCCAACATCATCTGCCCCGTCGACCAGATCACCCACAAACTCGACGTCATCGCCGAGCACTGCGACAACCAGGGCCGCGACCGCTCCGAGCTCGTCGTCAGCCGACTCGCCTATCTCTGCGTCGCCCCGACCCACGACGAGGCCCGAGCCGAACTCGACGCGATGCTGCTGACTCGCGGCGTGCCCGAGGCCAAGCTGGAGGCCGCGCGCGCCAACTTCCACTGGGGTGACCCCGATGAGGTCGCCGAGGAGATGGCGACCCAGATGGCGCTCGGACTCGACGGGTTCTGTGTGAACTCGCTCGCCAACTGCTGGATCCCCGGGAGGATCGAACTGCTGGGCGAGACGCTCCGGCGCGTCGTCGACGCCTGAACCCCGGGCCGGCCAATCAGATCAGGGCGAGCTCCTCGGCGAGGTACAGCTCGCGACACCGCGCCCGCTGCAACTTGCCCGAGGACGTCTTCGGCAGGGTGCCCGGACGCACCAGCATCACGTCTCGAGGCGGCAGGCCGCAGACCTCGAGCGTGCGGTGGTGGATCGCCTCCCGGACGGTCTCGAGGTCCTCGCCCTCTCGGACCTCGGCAACGACGACCACGGTCTCCTTGCCCTTGTAGCCGTCCTGACCGAAGGCGATGACGTTGCCAGCGCGGACGCCACCCAGCCCACCGACAGCGCGCTCGATGTCCTCGGGGAACACGTTGCGACCACCGACGATGATGACGTCCTTGATGCGACCGCACAGCACGAGTTCCCCGTCGAGCACGTAGGCGAGGTCGCCGGTGCAGAGCCATCCGTCGTGGAAGAGCGCGGCGGTCGCGTCGTCGCGCTTGTAGTAGCCCGGGGTCACCGAAGTGCCTCGCAGCAGCAACTCGCCGACGTGACGCTCAGCCACCTCCTCGCGCGTATCGGGATCGACGACGCGCATCTCGAGCCCGGGCACGGCGGTGCCGAGGAGCGGCAGGCGCCGCGCGCGCACCGCGAGGTCGTCCGGGTCGGTGATCTCGACGGGCTTCGCGACCCGGGAGCGCTCGAGCACCTCGCGGTCGACGGTGTCGCAGCGCAGTCCCTGACCACGACGCGGGAAGGTGCCGGCGATGGCGACCTCAGCCATGCCGAAGGCCGGGAAGAACGCCCCGTCGGGCAAACCGAAGCGACCGGCGGCTGACACGAAGGCGTCCACGGCCTTCGGGTCGACCGGCTCCGCGCCGCTCAGCGCGAGGGTCAGCGAGGACAGGTCGAGATCCTCGGCTCGCCGGAGCGCCCGGGTGGCGAGGACCCACGAGAAGTTGGGTCCGGCGGTCGCTGTGCCCCGCCAGTCGGAGATCCACTGCATCCAGTTGCCCGGATGCGCCATGAAGTCCTGCGGCGCGGCCTGGACCAGATCCACGCCGGTGGTCATCGGGATGGCGAGGAATCCGACCAGCCCCATGTCGTGGTAGAGCGGGAGCCACGACACCATGACCTCGTCGTCGTCGAGTGATGCGGCCTCGCAGGCCGCGTCGATGTTCGCCGCGAGCACCCGGTCGGGGATCATGACCCCCTTCGGCTCGCTTGTCGACCCGCTCGTGTACTGCAGGATCACGAGCCGGTTGGGATCGTCGGCCGGTGACTCGAGCGCGTCGGCCGAGGGCAGACCCGCGGTGCCGGGGAGGACGCTCGCCATCGGGACGATCGGCGGGTCGCCCGGCACGGCCTCGTAGAAGGGCGCCAGCTGGTCGTCGATCAGGACCAACTTCGCATCGCCGTGACGGATGCGGGCCCGGGTCCCGGAGACGAACTCGTCGAGCGATCCCATGCGCATCGGGAGTGGGAGCACCATCGACGCGATACCGGCCAACCAGCAGCCGCGGACGATGGTCATCAGTTCGCGGCTGGTCGGACCGAGGACGGCGACGTGGTCGCCGGGGATGAGACCCCGAGCCTGGAGGGCCGCACCGACCGCGCGCGCCTCATCGTGCATCTGCCGCCAACTGACGCGCACCGGTCCATCGGGAGCCACCGAGTGTCCGACGAACCGAACCCCTCCGTCCCGGTCGGCCGCCGACTCCAGGCGCGCGCGTATCGAGGGTCCGGGGGAGGACATGGGCGAGACGTTAGCGAGCCCCGAACAACGACCCTGCTCCCTGCGCCGAGGTGAGCCGCCGCAACGCACCCGGTGCCGTGAGCCGTTCAGGTGGGCGCTGCGTAGGCTTGACCGTCGGTATGGCAGAGCCGACAGACACCGAACCTGGCCCGGGCGGCCCCGAGCACCGCTACTCGGCGGCCCTCGCCCAGCAGGTCGAGACCTCCTGGCAGGACCGCTGGGAGGCGGATGGCACGTTCGAGGCACCGAACCCCGCCGGCCCGCTCGCCGATCCGGTGTTGCTCGCCGACCGGGGCGAAAAGCTCTTCGTGCTCGACATGTTCCCCTACCCGTCGGGTGCCGGTCTCCACGTCGGGCACCCGCTCGGCTACATCGGCACCGACGTGTTCTCGCGCTTCAAGCGCATGACCGGGCACAACGTCCTCTACTCGATGGGTTTCGACGCCTTCGGTCTGCCCGCCGAGCAGTACGCCGTCCAGACCGGCCAGCACCCGGCGATCACCACCGACGGCAACATCGCCAACATGCGTCGGCAGTTGCGCCGACTCGGTCTCAGCCACGACACGCGGCGCTCCATCTCGACCACCGACCCCGACTACTACCGCTGGACACAGTGGATCTTCTCGCAGATCTTCAACGCCTGGTACGACGACCGCATCGGGAAGGCCCGACCCATCAACGAACTCGTGGCCGAGTTCGCCTCCGGTGAACGGTCGACGCCCGACGGTCGCCCATGGGACGCGCTCGAGCCGGCGGAGCGTCGCCGGATCCTCGACGACCACCGCCTGGCCTATGTGAGCGAGGCGCCGGTCAACTGGTGCCCCGGACTCGGCACGGTGGTCGCCAACGAGGAGGTCACCGCCGACGGCCGGAGCGACCGCGGCAACTTCCCGGTGTTCAAGCGGAACATGCGCCAGTGGATGATGCGCATCACCACCTACGCCGACCGGCTCATCGATGACCTCGATCTCCTCGACTGGACCGATGCCATCAAGACGATGCAGCGGAACTGGATCGGCCGCAGCCACGGAGCGCGGGTCGACTTCGCCTCCGCGGCCGGCCCGCTCACGGTGTTCACCACCCGGCCCGACACCCTCTTCGGCGCCACGTTCATGGTGCTCGCCCCCGAGCATCCCGCGGTCGATGCGTTGACCACTGCCGAGCAGGCCGACGCCGTCGCCGAGTACCGCCGCGCGGCGGCATCCAAGAAGGACGTCGACCGGCAGGACGAGAGCCGCGAGAAGACCGGCGTGGCCACCGGTTCCACCGCCACCAACCCGGTGACGGGTGAGGAGATCCCGGTGTGGATCGCCGACTACGTACTCATGGGGTACGGCACCGGGGCGATCATGGCGGTGCCCTGCGGCGACCAACGCGACTTCGAGTTCGCCCGCCGTTTCGGGCTCCCGATCCCCGCGATCCAGCAGCCTCCCGCAGCCTGGTTCGAGGAACGTGACATCGCGCCCAGCCTCGACACCTCGACCTGGCCGGAGGCCTTCGTCGGCGACGCGCCGTATGTCAACTCGTCGAACGGCGCCCTCGACCTCGACGGCACCTCCTCGGTCGCCGACGGTGTGGCGACCGTGAACGCCTGGCTCAGCGAGAACGGGCACGGCGAGGCGACCGTGACCTACAAGTTGCGCGACTGGCTGTTCAGCCGCCAGCGCTACTGGGGGGAGCCGTTCCCCGTGGTCTACGACGCCGACGGGAACCCCCACACCCTCCCCGACGAGATGCTGCCGGTGCTGCTGCCCGAGACCGACTCGTTTTCCCCGCGCACCTTCGACGCCGACGACGAGTTCTCCGATCCGGAGAGTCCGCTCGACCGCCTCGGCGACTGGGTCGAGGTCGAACTCGACCTCGGCGACGGCCCGCGGACCTACCGGCGGGATACGAACGTCATGCCCCAGTGGGCGGGCTCGTGCTGGTACGAGTTGCGCTACCTCGACCCCACCAACGCCGATGCCTTCGTCGACCCCGAGGTCGAGCGCTACTGGATGGGACCCCAGACCGATCAGCGACCCGATCACCCCGGTGGCGTCGACCTGTACGTCGGCGGCGTCGAGCACGCGGTGCTGCACCTGCTCTACGCGAGGTTCTGGCACAAGGTGCTCCACGATCTCGGACACGTGTCCTCCCGTGAGCCCTACGCTCGCCTGTTCAACCAGGGCTACATCTTGGCCAACGCCTTCAAGGACGAGCGCGGGATCTACGTCGACGCGACCGAGGTCACCGAGACCGACGGCCAGTTCCTCCATGAGGGGCAGCCGGTCGAGCGCGAGTGGGGGAAGATGGGCAAGAGCCTGAAGAACGCCGTCTCCCCCGACCAGATGTACGAGGCCTACGGGGCCGACACGCTCCGCCTCTACGAGATGGCGATGGGCCCCCTCGACGCGAGCCGTCCTTGGGAGACCCGGGATGTGGTCGGCATGTACCGCTTCCTGCAGCGACTGTGGCGGACCATGGTGAACGAGGAGTCCGGGGCGACCACCGTCTCCGATGAACCCGCTGACGACGAGACCCGCCGTCTCCTGCATCGCACCATCGACACGGTGCGCACCGAGATGGAGGCCCTCCGCTTCAACACCGCGATCGCCAAGCTGATCGAGTTGAACAACCACGTCACCAAGGTCCACCAGGCCGCGGGCGCCACCCCACGCGAGGCGGCCGAGGCGATGGTCCTCATGGCGGCGCCCCTCGTGCCGCACATCGCCGAGGAGCTCTGGTCGCGGCTCGGCCACGACACTTCGCTCACCTACACCGCCTTCCCGACCGCCGATCCGGCGCTGCTCGTCGATGACGAGGTCGAGATGCCGGTCCAGATCAAGGGCAAGGTGCGGGCCCGCATCATGGTGCCCGCAGATGCCGACGAGGCCGCGATCACCGCGATCGCCCTCGCCGACGAGCGGGTGATCGCCGCTCTCGACGGCGCCGACCCGGCGGCGCTCCACAAGGTGATCGTCGTTCCCGGGCGCATGGTGAACCTGGTCCCCTGAGTACGGTCGGCCCATGGCAAGCCGACGCATCCTCATCACCGGGGCCTCGAAGGGCATCGGGCGAGCGCTCTCCCACCGACTCGCCTCCGCGGGCCACTCCCCCGTCGGACTGGCCCGGACGAGACCCGATGACGCGCCCGGTGAGTTCGTCACCGTCGACCTGTCCGACAGCGAGGCGACGGCGGCGGCGCTCGACTCGGTGCTGGCCGACGGCCCGATCGACGCCGTGGTGAACAACGTCGGCGTGGTGCGCGCCCAGCTGCTCGGTGATATCGGCCTCGACGACTTCGCCCACGTCCACGATCTCACGGTCCGCACCTCGATCCAGACCGCGCAGGCCGCGATCCCGGGTATGCGCGAGCGAGGATGGGGTCGCATCGTCAACATCTCGAGCGTGGTCGCGCTCGGAGGTGTGGCCGGACGATCCGCCTACGGCTCGTCGAAGGCGGCCCTCGAGCACCTCACGCGGATGTGGGCCCTCGAGTTGGCGCCCGACGGCATCACGGTGAACGCCGTGGCCCCCGGTCCGGTCGAGACCGAGCTCTTCCGCGAGAACAACCCGGTCGGCTCCGAGGGCGAGGCCCGCTATCTCGCGATGGTGCCCATGAACCGGATCGGCTCCGTCGACGACATCGCCGCGGCGATCGCCTTCCTGTTGTCCGACGACGCTGGCTGGCTGACCGGTCAGACCCTGCGGGTCGACGGAGGCTCCTCGATCGGCCGCTCGGCCAACGGCTGAACCCGCGACCGCCTCACCCGCTGGCGACGGTCACCTCCGAGGCCTTCACCGAGGCCCACACCTCGTCGCCCTCCCCCACCCCGATCGCGGAGAGCCCCGCCGGTGTGAGGTCGACGACGATCTCCACCGGCTCGGTGAGGCGCACCCTCACCCGGTCGGCTCCGCGGTCGATCGAGGTGACCCGCGACTGCCAGACATTGCGAGGGCTGCCCTCGGGCCGTGACCGGTGGAGAGAGATCGACCGCGGCCGCACCGTAGCGATGGCCGGGCCATCGTCGACGTCGTGCGCGCCGACGGTGAGCTCGAAGGCGCCAGCGGTCAGCACCAATCCCTGCAGCGACCCGCGGATCAGGTTGATGCCGAGCAGTTCGGCGACATAGGGGGTTCGCGGCGCCGCCGCCAGCTCGCGCCCGGTGCCCACCTGGGTGAGGCGGCCCTGCTCGAGGACAGCGATCCGGTCGCCGAGGGTGAGCGCGTCGACCGCGTCGTGGGTGACGATGACAGCCGGAGCCTCCGATGCGGCCGTGGCCGTCGAGATCAAGGCCCGCATGCCGGGCCGAGCCGCGATGTCGAGCGCCGAGGTCGGTTCGTCGAGCACCAGAAGGCTCGGCTCGATCGCGAGTGCTCGCGCGATCGCCACCCGTTGAGCCTCCCCTCCCGAGAGGGTGTCGGGCCGGCGGCCCGAGAGGTGGTCGACCGCGAGGGTTTCCATGGCGTTCATCGCGATGGCGCGGGACTCGGCTCGTCCGGCTCCCCGCGAGCGGGGGCCGTAGGCGACATTGGTGAGCGCGTCGAGATGGGCGAGCAGCGTCGGGTGCTGCGGGACGAAGCCGACCCGGCGGGCCTCCACCGCGGTATCGGCTCCGGTGGCCGAGTCGTGCCACACCTCGGATCCGAGGGCGATGCGTCCGTCACCGGCGGGGTCGAGCCCGATGATCGAGCGCAACAGCGAGGTCTTCCCGGCGGCGTTCGGCCCGACGATGACCAGACGCTCCCCGGTCGCGACCTCGAGGTCGACGTCCAGGTGGTGCGGGCCGATGTCCCGGGTGATCCGGACGACGAGCGTCATGGCCGCCTCCCGGTCAACGCCGGCACCCAACGGTGTCGCAGGGCGAGGAGGACCGCGAGCGAGACCCCGACCTGCAGGAGCGACAACAGCACGGCCCGACCGGGGTCGGTCTGGAGCGCGAGGTAGGTCTCGCTCGGCAGGGTCCTCGTGACCCCGGGCAGGTTCCCCGCGAAGGTGATGGTGGCGCCGAACTCCCCGATGGCCCTCGCCCAGGTGAGCACCGCGCCGGCGCCGAGCGCGCCACGCACCGAGGGCAAGGTGACGGTGGCGAGTACCCGCCAGGGGCGTGCGCCGAGGGTCCTCGCGACCTCCTCGGGAGCCCGGTCGGCGGACCGGAGCGCGCTCTCCAGGGTGACCACGAGGAACGGCATGGCCACGAACAACTGGGCGATGACAACGGCCGCCGGGGTGAACGGGATCGTGAGGCCGAGGTGCTCGTCGAGGAGTCTGCCGATCACGCCCCGCCGGCCGAGCGCCGACAGCAGCGCGACACCGGCGACGACCGGGGGGAGCACCATCGACAGGGTGCACACCGCGAGCACGACACCGCGCCCCGGGAGCCGGGTGCGGGCGAGGACGAGCGCGAGGGGAACACCGAGCGCGAGGGCGATCGCGGTGGTGACGAGGCTGGTGACGACCGAGAGCACCAGCGCCGATCGGGGCGCGGGGTCGGTGATGAGCGATGCGAGATCCGACCAGGGTGCGCGACTGACGAGACCGATCACCGGCAGGGCGAAGAGGGCGACACCGAGGGCCGCCGGCACCAGTACGAGCCGGGGGACGGAGGGTCGACGGGTGTCGCTCACGGCAGGCCGAATCCGTTCGCTGCGAGGATCGAGCGGCCGCGCTCGGAACCCAGCAGATCGACGAACTCGGCTCCGAGCCGGGAGTCGACCGCGAGGACCGGGTACTCGACGACGACGTCGACCTCAGCGGGGAGTGGAACCCCATCGACGTCGCTTCGACCGAGCACGTCGGTGACGTAGGCCAGTCCGGCGTCGGCCTCACCGAGGGCGACGCGGGTAACGACGCCGCGGACATCGGCCTCGAGGGTGGCCGGGCCCACCGTCAGCCCGGCCTGATCGAACGCCGCGAGCGCGTACCGGCCGGCCGGCACCTCCGGGGCGGCGAGCGACACGACAAGATCGTCTCGCTGCGCGAGGTCCCCCAGACCGCTGATGCCGAGGGGGTTGCCGGGGGCGACCACGATCACCAGGCGGTTGGTCGCGAAGGTGGTGGCGGAGGGCAACCCGAGGCCCTCGCGCACGATGTCCATCTGGACCTCATCGGCGGAGGCGAAGACGGCGGCCTCGGCGCCGGCCAGGATCTGGGCGGCGAGGGTCGACGACCCGGCGAGGTTGACGACGACGTCGACGTCGGGGTGCTCAGCCTCGAAGACGGGCTCGAGGTCGCCCATCACCGCGGCGAGGGATGCCGCGGCGAACACGTCGAGCCGATCTCCGCCCGAACCGCACCCCGCCGCGAGCGCGGCGCTCGTCGCGAGAAGCGCGACGGATGGTCGTTGAAGCCCGAGCATCGGCACAAGATAGTCACATTCTGACTATTTCTTCTACGATGATGCCGTGGAGTCCCTGTCGCTCGCGGAGGCGACCTGTCTCGCCCTCGTCGCCGAGCACGAATCCGGCGTGCACGGCTGGCACCTGGTTCGCACACTCGCCCCCGACGGCGAGATCGGCCGGATCTGGTCGCTCTCGCGTCCCCTCACCTACCGGGCGCTCAACCACCTCGAGGAACACGCGCTCATCACTCGGGACCGCTCATCGCGACGCCACCTCATGCGGGTCACCACCCGAGGACGCAGAGCCCGCGACGCCTTCATCGACACCCCGGTCGACCATGTGCGCGACCTGCGAACCGCCTTCCTCGTGAAGTGCGAACTGCGGAGACGGATCGGACTCGGGCCAGCGGATCTCGCCGGCCGTCAGCTCGAGCGACTCGATGATCACCTCGACGCGCTCATCTCTTCCGACACCCCCGAGGACATCGTGGCGAGCTGGCGAGCGCGCTCGGCCGCTGCCACCCGGGAGTTCCTACGCGAGATGAGCAGCCGCTGAGACACCCTCACTAGGGTGCGGAGCGGATCAGGGGGATTCATGGACGTACAGCTCGCCACAGCGGTCGGCGCCACCGACACCGCGTTGCTCGAGACCACGATCGACGAGAACTTCCGGGCGACCGTGGCCGCCCACGGCGACCGCGAGGCGCTCGTGGTTCGCCACCAGGGCATCCGCTGGACCTACGACGAGCTCGACACCCGGGTCGACGAGTTGGCCCGCGCCCTGCTCGCCGGCGGGCTCGAGGTCGGCGATCGCGTGGCGATCTGGTCGCCGAATCGCTACGAGTGGGTGCTCACCCAGTACGCCACCGCCCGCATCGGCGCGATCATGGTGTGCGTCAACCCGGCCTACCGGACGAGCGAACTCGAGTTCGCCCTCAACCAGTCGGGCTCGCGCCTCCTGCTCGCGGCGCAGGAGTTCAAGACCAGCGACTACCGGGCGATGTGGGCCGAGGTCGCCGATGCCTGTCCGACGGTGGAGCGAGCGGTCTTCTTCGACTCGCCTGAGTGGGCCGAGTTGCTCGGCCGAGCCGACTCAGTCACCTCCGAGGCGGTGTCGGTGAGGTCGGCCTCGCTCGCCAACACCGATCCGATCAACATCCAGTACACCTCGGGCACGACCGGACTGCCGAAGGGCGCCACCCTCACCCACCGCAACATCTTGAACAACGGTTTCTTCGTCGGTGAGACACTCGGCTACACCGAGCACGACCGGGTGTGCATACCGGTGCCCTTCTACCACTGCTTCGGGATGGTCATGGGCAACCTCGGCTCGACCACCCACGGCTCGACCATGGTGATCCCGAACGACGCCTTCGAGCCGGTCTCCGTGCTCCGGGCGGTGAGCGAGGAGCGCTGCACCTCCCTCTACGGGGTGCCGACGATGTTCATCGCGGAGTTGGCTGTGGATGACTTCGACTCCTACGACCTGTCCTCGTTGCGCACCGGGATCATGGCGGGCTCCCCCTGCCCGGTCGAGGTGATGCGCCAGGTGATCGACCGGATGAACATGTCGGAGGTGACCATCGCCTACGGGATGACAGAGACCTCCCCGGTGTCCACACAGACCGGCAAGGACGACTCGATCGACAAGCGGGTTTCGACGGTCGGGCGGGTGCTCCCCCATGTGGAGATCCGAGTGGCTGAGCCAGAGACCGGCGAGACGGTCGCGCGCGGAGTCTCCGGGGAGTTCCAGACCCGCGGCTACTCGGTGATGCGCGGCTACTGGAACGAGCCTGAGAAGACCGCGGCGGCCATCGACGCCGACGGCTGGATGCACACCGGCGACCTCGCGGTGATGGACGACGAGGGCTACGTGAACATCACCGGCCGGATCAAGGACCTCATCATCCGAGGGGGCGAGAACGTCTCACCGCGGGAGATCGAGGAGTACCTCTACACCCATCCCGACATCGCCGACGTCCAGGTGGTCGGGGTCCCCGACGAGCGCTTCGGCGAGGAGATCTGCGCGTTCGTGCAGACCCACGCCGGGGCTTCGGTCGACACGGACTCGGTGAGGTCGTTCTGCTCGGGACGCATCGCGCACTTCAAGGTGCCGCGCTACGTGATCGCGGTCGAGGAGTTCCCGATGACGGTCACCGGCAAGATCCAGAAGTACCTGCTTCGGGAGATGGCCGTCGAGCAGCTCGGGCTCGAGGGATTCGGGTCGACGGCCTGAGTCAGGCCTCGAGCTCGCCGGCCGAGCCGGACTCGATCTCAGCCGAGCGCATCTCCTCGGCGCCGATCTCACGGACGGTGTGCTCGAGTTGGGGTACGTCGGTGAGGTCGTCGCCGGGAACTCCGTAGTCGCGGAAGCGGCGCATCGAGGGCAACAGGCGCGCCTCAACGCTCCCGACCATCTTGTTGTAGGCATCGGTCGCCGACGTGAGCCCCCGGCCGGTCTTCGCCATCGACTCGAGCACGGTGTCGATGCGGCGGTAAAGCTCGGCGGCCTCGTGCTGGACCTTCGTGGCGTTCTCGGCGATCTGACGGGTCTGCCAACCGCGGGCGACGGTGAGCAGCAGCGCCATGAGGCTCATCGGTGAGGTGACGACGACCCGGGACCGCATGGCGTCTTCGGCGAGGGAAGCATCGACGCGGAGCGCGTCGGCGAGGAACGACTCGCCGGGGACGAACATGACGACGAAATCGGGCGACTCGGGGAACTGCTCCCAGTAGCGCTTCTCGGCGAGGGCCTTCACGTGCGCGCGCATCGCCTTGCCGTGCTCGACGAGGAGGCGCTGGCGCTCGGCCTCGTCGGCGGCGTCCTGCATCTCGAGATAGGCGGACAGCGGGACCTTCGAGTCGACGACGATGAAGGCGCCGTTCGGCAGGTTGACGGTGAGGTCGGGGCGCTGGCGACCCGAGTCGCCTCCGGCGACCGTCTGCTCGGCGAAGTCGCAGTAGGGCGCCATCCCCGACAGCTCGATGATGTTGCGCAGTTGGTTCTCACCCCACGCACCCCGGGCGGCCGGCGACTTCAGCGCACCGGCGAGCTGGGTCGCCGTGGCGTTGAGCGTGTTGATTCGACCGGTGAGCTGCTCAGCCATCTCGCGCACGGTCGCCTTGTCGCCCTCGAAGGTGGTCGTCATCTGGCCGACGGCATCCTTCAACTGGGTGAGCTGGGCGGCGAACGGGTCGAGCAGGCCCTTGGTCTGCTCGGCGATCAGTTGGCCGCGCTGCTCGAGCATCTCACCGGCCCGCTGAGAGGTGTCGGCGAGGGTCTCCGAGGTCGTCTTGCGCACCTGGGCATCGACGGCCTCGCGCACCGCCGTCACGAGGGCGGTGTGGTCGATCACGGGGGCCGGGGCGTCCGTCGTCGGTGCCGATGAGGACTGCCCGAGTCGACGGATGAGCACCACGACCAGAACCAGCACGGCCAGCACGAGGGGAATGAGCACGATCACTGCGGCGTCCACGCCCTCACCCTGCCACAGGGGTGTGACGCTGACCTGACCACCGGCAGCGCTCCCCTAGCCTCGGGGTATGGCCGAGACCGTTCGCTGCGGGGCCTGCGGTGCCGGGATCACACTCGACGACCCGATCCTGCTCGCCGAATGCGTCTGCGGCGCGGAGGTACGTTCGACGCGACATCCGGCATCGGACGGCACCGACAGCACCGAGATCGACCTCTACAAGGTGCTCGGGGTCGAGCGCGGCGCCAGCGCGGACGAGATCCGCGACGCCTATCGACGTCGCGCCCGCGAGACCCATCCTGATGTCGGCGGTGATCCCACCGAGTTCCAGACCGTCCAGTCGGCCTACGAGACGCTCTCGGACCCCGCTCGACGCCGCGCCTACGACCGGACGGGCCGAACCCGCGACCGCCGACGCGGCCCCTCGGGACTGGTGCCCGATGTGGTCGGCAGCGCCCCCCTCGACGCCTCGAGAGCGCTCCTCGGCGCCGGATATGTCCCGCGGATCATGCTCCGCCCGGTCCCGGGATCGAGCCGGCTCGCCAACCGGGTGATCGGCCAGCGTCCGGGGCCCGGCGCGGCGCTCGCGCCCGGCGAGCAGGTGGCGATCGTCATCGCGGTCGCCGAGGCCGGGGCGCTGTGGGCACGGGTGCGGGAGTTGACCCGGGACTTCGCCCAGGGCGTGATCGACGGATTCTCAGCGGCGACCAGCCGAAGCGGTCGCGCCCACCGCGTCGAGCTCGGAACCGGTGACACCTCCCGCGACCGAGGTCGCACGGTCGGAGCGGTGGCGGGTTCGGTCACGGTCGGCGCCGTGCGGACCGCCGGATGCCTCGTGCGGACCGTGGTCTGGCTGGCCGTCACCGCGGCCATCACCGTCGGCTCGTTCGTCCTCGGCCTCTTCCGCCCGGCCCTCGGTATCGCGGTGTTCGTCATCGCGATCGTCGTGGTGACCGTGCTCGTCACCCGCGGCTACCGCCTCCAGTCGCAGCGTTGGCGATCGGGCGACTGGGTCTAGCGCGCGTCTCCGAGGACCGAGCTCACCCCGCCGAGGGGTCGGTCATGGGGAGGTCATCGCGACGCGACCACTCCATGAGACTCCCGTCGTAGACGGCGACGTCGCGGTGCCCGCACATGTCGAGGCAGAAGGCCACGACCGTCGCGGCGATCGCACCACCGCAGTACGTCACGACGCGGTCGTGGTCGAGGACACCGCTCAGCAGCCCCCGGATCTCGTCGACCGGCTTGAACGCGGCAGTCTCGGCCTCGATCAGGTCGAGGTAGGGAACGTTGTCGGCACCGGTGATGTGACCGCAGCGAGGTCCGTACCCGGGGTCGCGACCCTCGTAGTTGTCGCGGCTGAGCGCGTCGACCACACAGGCGTCGGGCCTCCCGAGCGCGTCGAGCACCTCGTCGACCTCGGCGCGACCGCTCGCGCGCTCTCCGACGGTAATCGATCCGGGAGCGACCTCGACGGGTCCCGTCTCAACCGGGTGGCCCGCGGCCACCCAGGCCTCGTTGCCGCCGTGGAGCACGACCGCGCGCACCCCCATGCGGGTCAGGGTCCACCAGGCCCGCGTGCACCACATCGTCCCGGAGTCGATGCCGGGGCGTGGCGTGGAGGCGGTGATCACGACGAGGTCGCCGTCGTCCACACCGGCGGCGCGCAGCGCCTCGGTCACCCGCCCGGCGCCCGGCCACATCCAGGGAAGGTCAGCCACGGGGTCAGAGAGAACGCCCTTCGCCGATGCGACATCGAAGTGAACGGCTCCGGGGATGTGCCCCTCGACGAAGCACGCGTCGTGGGACCGGTTGACGAGCTCGCGGTCGAGGCGCGCGGTGACGTCGAGGACACACACGGCCGAGTCGTCGAGGTGCTCGGCCAGCCAGTCGACACTGACCAGATGGTTCGGCTGCTCGGCCATTCAGGCGACCCCGTACTGCACGGCAGCGCGGTCAGCCACGCGACCGGTGATGTGGGCGGCGATGAGCGCCTGGTGATCCGGGTGGTCCCGGTAGGCGAGATAGCCGTCGACGTCGTCGAAGTCGGCGACGACGACGTAGTCGAAGTTGCCGCTGTTGACCCCCATGTCGCCGCCGTGTCGGTACTCGCGGATCGACGGCACGAGAGCGGGAAGGGCGTCGAGGGCGCGGCCGGTGGCACTCACCTCATCGTCGGTCACGTCCTCGTTCCAGCGGAACATCACGACATGTCGGATCATCGGTCCTCCTCGGGCCCTGTCTGACGGCGGTCCCGGACGAGCGTAGGATCGTCGGACCCGCCAGCGACGATCGGAGAATCCGTGATCATTCACCCCAGCCCCCTGCCCGAGGTCGAGATCCCCGAGGTGCCGATCACCGAGTACGTGTTGCGCCGGGTGGCGGATCACCCCGACCGGCCCGCCCTCATCGACGGACCGTCGGGCCGCTCGTACACCTTCCAGCAGCTCTCCGACGCTGTCCACGCCCTCGCCGGCGGTCTCGCCGCGCGCGGATTCGGGCCGGGCAGCACCCTCGCGCTGATGGCGCCGAACGTGCCCGAGTACGCGATCGTGTTCCACGCCGTGGCGGTGGCGGGTGGAACGGTTACCACCGTCAACCCGACCTACGGGGCCGAGGAGATCGCCTTCCAGTTGCGCGACGCCGGCGCCACCGAGTTGGTCACGATCGGCATGTTCGCCGAGGTCGCACAGGCCGCGGCCACCGAGGTCGGGATCACCGAGGTCATCACCCTCGACGGTGCCGAGGGCACCACCTCGATCCTGTCGATCTTCGGTGAGCCGATGGCGCAGGCGCCGGTCGATGTGCGTGACGACATCGTGGTGCTCCCCTACTCCTCGGGCACCACGGGTCTCCCGAAGGGCGTCATGCTCACCCACCACAACCTGGTGGCCAACATCTGCCAGTGCGATCACGCGATCGTCTACACCCCCGACGGTGAGGTCGCACTCGCCTTCCTCCCGTTCTTCCACATCTATGGCATGCAGGTGCTCATGAACGGCCTCCTCGCCAACGGCGTGACCGTGGTGACCCTGCCGCGCTTCGACCTGGACCAGGCGCTCGGCCTCATCCAACAGCACCGCATCTCGCGCTTCTTCGCGGTGCCACCGGTGGTGCTCGCCCTCGCCAAGCACCCAGCGGTCGACAACTACGACCTGTCGTCGCTGAAGCAGGTGTTCTCGGGCGCGGCGCCGCTCGGCGGGGAGATCGCCCTCGAGGCCGCGGCTCGGGTCGACTGCGAGGTGGTGCAGGGCTTCGGTATGACTGAACTCTCCCCCGTCAGCCACGCGACTCCACCCGGCATGTTCAAGTCCGGATCGTCGGGGGTGACGGTGTCGAACACCGAGAGCCGGATCGTCGACCCCGACACCGGCGAGGATCAGCCCGTCGGCGGCACCGGCGAGCTCTGGGTGCGCGGCCCACAGGTCATGAAGGGCTACCTCAACAACGCCGAGGCCACCGCGGCGACCATCGACGCCGACGGCTGGCTGCATACCGGCGACGTCGCCATCATCGACGAGGACGGGCACATGACCGTCGTCGACCGGGTGAAGGAGCTCATCAAGTACAACGGGTTCCAGGTGCCGCCGGCTGAGCTCGAGGCACTGCTCATCACCCATCCGGCCGTCCTCGATGTGGCGGTGATCGGTATCCCCGACGACTCAGCGGGCGAGTTGCCGAAGGCGTTCGTGGTGCGGGCCCCCGGTGGCGAGATCGACGAGGACGGCGTGAAGGACTTCGTCCGCGAGCACGTCGCCTCCTACAAGCAGATCCGCCTCGTTCAGTTCGTCGACGAGATCCCGAAGTCGGCCTCGGGCAAGATCCTGCGTCGACTCCTCCGCGACGGCGGCTGAGGCTCAGCCCTCCTGAGGGCGTCGGCGGTTGCGCTCGTCGAGCGCTCGCGCGAACGCGTCGACATCCCACTGCTCAGCGAGCGCGCGTCTGAGGATGTCGGCCTGCGATTCGGGGGCGAGGCCGCCGATCGGAGGGTCGAGGTCAAGCGAGGTCGGGAAGGCGTAGCCCTCGGCGACCGCGGCGACCACCCGGGAGCGATCCAGTTCATCGAGTCCGCTGGCCGCGAGGTGCGGGTAGACGGCGAGGCACATCGCATCGGTGTCCCGCCACTCCATGGCCCGACCGAAGGCGGATGAGATCTGCATGAGGTTCGCCATGCGCACGACGTCCGCGGTGCGGTTCTGCCCGGCCGCGTGCAGGAGCGCGGGGGTGAAGAACAGCGCGTCCCCCTTGTCGAGTTCCACCTGCACGAACCGCTCCTCGAAGACCGCGTCGAACTCAGGTCGCTTCGCGATGGCGAACCCCGGCGAGTAGTGCTGCGACCACGGCAGGATCTTCGTCGGGCCCGATTCGATCGGCATGTCGGAGTGCGCGACAGCACCCTGAAGGGTGAGCATGGCCGACATTCGATGCACGTGGAGCGGGAAGTCGAAGGTCTGCTCCGGCAGGTAGAAGCCGAGGTGGTAGTCGCGATGGGGGTTCTGGGCGTCACCGCCGGGGTTGACGACGTTGACCTGAGCGGTGAGTTGGTAGTGCGGTCCGAGCCAGGCGGTCGCCGCTGCCGCGATGGTGGCGTTCGCGCAGTAGCGGGTGAAGATCTCCGGGGCGCGCACCGCCAACTTCTCATGTGAGTTCCAGATGCGATCGTTCGCCCCCACCTTGGCGAAATGGTCACCGCCCCCGGCGCCCGCGGCCCGTTCCTGGGCGATGATCGCGAAGAACTGCTCGGCCGCCTCGTCGAGGACCGTGGTGTCGGCGTAGGCGCCGCGCACGGCCAGACAACCGGGGCCGTCGGCGAGCACGGTCGCCCACTCGGTGAGGAGCTCGCGGTGCTCAGGCGAACCGGGAACGGCGGCATCCACCCGCGCCCCGTCGTAGACGGGGACGCCGGAGACGATGTTGGTGGCGAGCGGCACGGTCTCGGCAGCGGTGGTCCGATCGACGATCGATGCCAGTTCCGTCGGGTCGAGATCGGCCTCGGAGAGGAAACCGTGATCCATGTCACAGACACTACACACGTCGGGTGATTCATTGGAGCGCTCCAATATCGGCCCTGTCAACCCACCTCATCGGCCCCGGCGGGTACCGTCGGGCGATGAGCGACGACACCGACACCCGCCGCGATGACACCGAACAGGCCTCCGTGCTCACCGAGACTCTCGGACCGGTGCTCGTCATCACGATCAGCCGCCCCGAGGTGCGCAACGCGGTCGACGCCCCCACCGCAGCCGGCCTGCTCGCCGCGTTCGAACGGCTCGAATCCGACGATGACCTCTCGATCGCCATCCTCACCGGTGCGGAGGGAACCTTCTGCGCCGGAGCCGACCTCAAGGCCATCTCGCGCGGTGACGGGAACCGCATCGAGGCCGACATGTCGCTCCCCGGCCCAATGGGCCCGACCCGCATGACGCTCTCGAAGCCGACGATCGCAGCGGTCGAGGGTCACGCCGTCGCCGGTGGGCTGGAGCTCGCAATGTTCTGCGATCTGCGCGTCGCCGCCCGCGACGCCGTGTTCGGCGTCTACTGCCGACGCTGGGGGGTGCCCCTCATCGACGGCGGCACGGTGCGACTCTCACGGATGCTCGGTCACAGTCACGCCCTCGACCTGATCCTGACCGGCCGCGGGGTGTCGGGCGACGAGGCCCGCATGATGGGTCTCGCCAATCAACTCTGCGAGCCCGGCGAGGCCCTCGACACCGCTCTTGACCTTGCTCGATCGCTCGCGGATTTCCCACAGTTGTGCATGAACGCCGATCGTCGCTCGTCGTATGAGCAGTGGGACCTCCCCTTCGCCGAGGCGATGGCCGCCGAGACGGCGGGAGGACTCGAGGTCGTGCGTTCCGGAGAGACCCGCGACGGCGCGACGCGGTTCGCTGACGGCGCCGGCCGCCACGGCACATTCGACTGATCGGACCAGCGACCGGTCGCACCGGTGCACCCGGCTGCCCGGTCAATCACCCGAGATCGATGACACCAGCGCCTCGCCGATCTCGTCGACGGTCTCGACCCAGGCATCCGCGCCGACGAGGTCAGATGCGCTGACGGCGATGAAGCGGGACCCCGCCGCCCGGGCGGTGGCGAGGTCGTGGCCGCTGTCGCCGACCATGACGAGACCGTCGATGGAGATCTCCCAGGACTCCGCCATGTCGAGCAGCACCCGCGGATGCGGCTTCGAGAACCGGTCGTCGCCGCAGTTGAGGAGTTCGACCAGATGGGCGACTCCGAGCCTGTCGAGGTCGTCGAGGGTTCGCTCCCGGTCATCGGCGGTGGCGACGCCGACGCGACGACCGGCGTCACGCAACTGCGTCAGGACGCGGGCAGGGTCGCCGAGCGGGGCCAGAGTTCCCATGGGGGCGGAGAGATAGGCACTCGCGATCTCCGCGTCGATACCCGCGCCGGAGTACCCCGCCGCCGAGAGCACCCCATCGATGACGGCGCGGACGTCGGCCCCGGTCCCGGCCGCGGCCACACCGTGCGGGACGAGCCCTCTCGACCCGACGCCGAGAGCCTCGAGCACCGACCCCCGCAACTCGGTCGCATCGAGCGCCTCGAGCACCGCGTCGGTCAGAGCGGTGAAGAACACGACCCAGCGCGAGTCGAGGTCGAGCAGGGTGCCGTCCTTGTCGAAGACCAGGGCGGCGGCCCCTCCGACGAGGTCGGGCACATCGATGAGCCTCGGGACCATCTCAGTCGGTGCGCATCGTCTCGGTGTTGCCGTCGACCGAGATCACCTGCCCGGAGATCTTCGAGGCCCGCGGCGAGGCCAGGAAGGCGACGGTGTCCGCGATCTCTCGGGCATCGATGAACGTCCGCATCGACACCTGCCGCTCGAAGCCGCGGCGGATGTCATCCTCGGTACGACCGCTCGCCTCGGCCTCGAGCCGGATCACCCGATCCATCCTCGGCCCCGAGATCGAACCCGGGCAGACGACGTTGGCCCGCACGCCGGCCTCCCCCACTTCCATCGCGATCGTCTTGGTGAGACCGATCACCGCCCACTTCGCGGCCGCGTAGGCACTCCGATACGGGAAGCCGTGGAGACCAGCGGTCGAGGAGATGTTGACGATCGACCCGCGGCGAGCGGACACCATCAACGGCACCGCGTGGCGCGCCGTCCGCACCATGGAGGTGAGGTTGGCGTCGAGACACGCGGTGACCTCCTCGGGGTCCAGCGTCTCGACGCGCCCGGCCGGCCCGGTCACACCCGCGTTGTTCACGAGGAGGTCGATCCCTCCGAACGTCGCGATGGTCGACGTCATGAAGTCGTCGATCGACCGGGTCGAGGTGACGTCAGCGACATGGGCCTCGACGCCATCGAGCGAGCCGATCGAATCGACCGACCCCGCGTCGATGTCGCAGGTGGCGACCCGCGCACCATAAGTGACGAGTCGCTCGACGATCGCTCGACCGATGCCGGCCCCGCCGGCGGTGACGACGGCGCGCAGCCCGTCGAGTTCGAGACTCATCGCCGGCCATCCTGCACCACGCGACGCAGGAGCGCCATGGTGTTGCGCAGTTCGTCCATCTCGAGGTAGCAGCCGATCAGGTGTCGACACTCTCCGGGTTGGAGGTCGAAGGCGGTCCGGCCGTGCAGGAGCCGGTGGTTGTCGAAGATCACGAGCTCACCGGGCCGGAGCGCGACATGGATCTGGTGGGCCGGGTCATCGACGAGCTCACCCCATCGACGCACCGCGGCGTAGAGGGCCTCGGTGTCCTCGGCGGCCACCCGTGGCGAGCCGACCAGATCGGGGGCGCGACGCACGATCCCGTAGCGACCCTCGCCGTCGCGGCCGACGAGCGGACCACCCCCGGAGAGTCGCACCGATGACCGCAGGTACGGATACTCGAAGTGCACCGTCGTGAGCAGCTCCCAGGCGCGCTCATCCTCCTCGCGGAGCACCTCCGCCATCGAGTAGCCGTCGACGAACGTCGACGCGCCCCCCTCCGATGAGACCGAGATCGCGAGGTTCAACTGCACGCCCGCGGGCTGCTCCCGATACGGCAGATCGGTGTGCACACGGAGCATGTGCATGCTCTCGACCTCGCTGATCGGATCGACAGAGGCCTCGAACGACCAGGTGGGGCCGTAGTTCGTCATCTGCATCTGGCCGATGAGGGAGGCGGTGTCACGCAAGCCGTCCTCGTCGGGCTCGACCCCGGTCACCACGACAGCTCCGTCGGCGCGGAAACGCTCCAGCATGTCGAGCACGGCGTCGTCGCTTCCGAGCGATGAGCGCTGGAACGACGCGAAGGAGTCGAGCGGCCATCTCGTGCGCCCATCCATCGGGTGGACCGGCCCTGCAACGATCTGGGCCATCAGTTCAACGAGACCAGCCGTCCACTCGTGACCATCGCTGAACGCGACCGTGAGCATGTCGGCACCCGAGAGCGAGGCCTCTCGGATCACAGTGGTCGGGTCGAGCACCGCCTGATCGAGCAGACGTTCATTGGTGGTCGAACGCCTGCACATCGCGCAGGTGCAGCGGTCGCGGAGCCACAGTGCGTGGGCTGAGACACTCGATCCGTCAGCCCCGACCAGCCTGAGCACGGTGCCCGCATCGACGACTTCCACCGAGGGTGACTCCGTCGCCACGCCGTCATCCTCTCACAGCGTAGATAGCGGTTGAGAGAGCCGTTGCGAAGGGATCGATTCGGGCTCTAGAGTTCGCGCGCTCGTCCACTCGAGCGCACGGCATTGCAGGGGGAATCGATGTCACTCGCACCTGAGATCTGGAGCAACACCCGGGTGCGAAGCACCCCGTTCACGAGCCGCATCGAGGCCTACGGGGTCGGCGCCTACTCGGTCTACAACCACATGTTGCTCCCACTGAAGTTCGTCTCCGTCGAGGACGACTACTGGCACCTGAAGGAACACGTTCAACTCTGGGATGTGTCGGTGCAGCGTCAGGTCGAGATCTCCGGTCCTGACGCCGCGCGACTCGTCCAACTCATGACGCCTCGCGACCTGACCAAGTCGCGGGTCGGACGTTGCTATTACGCCCCGCTCGTCGATGCCCGGGGTGGACTCATCAACGACCCCGTGATCCTCAAGCTCGCCGAGGACCGCTTCTGGCTGTCGATCTCCGACTCCGATGTGGCGCTCTGGGCGAAGGGCCTCGCCCACGGATTCGGCCTGTCCGTCGAGATCTTCGAGCCCACGGTCGATCCGCTCGCCGTCCAGGGCCCGAAGGCCGAACAACTCATGGAGCGGGTCTTCGGCTCCGCGATCGCTGACATCAAGTTCTTCGGCTTCTCGCTCGTCGACTTCGGCGGTCATGACTTCCTCGTCGCCCGGACCGGCTGGTCGAAACAGGGCGGGTTCGAGATCTACGTCGACCGACCCGATCTGGCCGGGTCCCTCTGGGACGCGCTGTACGAGGCCGGGCGCGACCTCGAGGTGCGGCCCGGATGCCCCAATCTCATCGAGCGGATCGAGGGCGGCCTCATCTCCTACGGCGGCGACGCCACCATCGACGACAGCCCGCTCCAGTGCCGACTCGAGCAGTACTGCCACCTGGATGCCGAGATCGACTTCGTCGGTCGAGAGGCCCTCCGCGCCGAGCGCGACCATGGAGTGACACGGGCAATCAGCGGGCTGCTGATCGACGCCCCCTCGATTCCGTCGGTCCGTGACCGTTGGACGGTCAGCATTGACGGCGAGTCGGTCGGCGACCTCCGCTCCGCGGTTCGCTCGCCCCGTTACGGCCGCGGCGTCGGCCTCGCCATGCTCGATCGCGACGCCTGGGACATCGGCACCGCAGTGACGGTCGAGAGCCCGACCGGGCCGATTCCGGCAACCGTCGCGTCGGTGCCCTTCACCGACCCCGAGTGAGCCCGTCGCACAACTCGTTAGCGTTCCGCCGATGACGCGCGTCGACTCGTCCACCACGCTCGGCGTCCAGCGGTCGCTGATCGGCGGCGAGTTGGTCCCCTCGACGACCGGTGAGACGTTCACAACCATCCATCCAGGCACCAATGCGGTGATCTGCGAGGTTGAGCAGGCCGGTGAGCGCGAGGTCGACGCGGCGGTCGCGTCCGCGCGCGAGGGCTTCGAGGTGTGGTCGTCGATGACCGCCATGGACCGGTCGAGGATCCTTCGCCGCGCCGTGCAGATCATCCGGGAACGCAACGACGACCTCGCCGCGCTCGACACGCTCGACGCGGGCCGACCCATCGCCGAGACCACCTCGGTCGATGTCCCGACCGGCGCGGACGTCATCGAGTTCTACGCCGGTGTCGCCCCCACCCTTCACGGCGAGACCCTCGACTTCCCGGGTGGCTTCGCCCGGATGCGCCGCGAACCGCTCGGGGTGTGCGCCGGTATCGGCGCCTGGAACTACCCGATCCAGATCGCGATGTGGAAGTCCGGCCTCGCTCTCGCCTGCGGGAACGCGATGATCTTCAAACCCGCCGAGGTCACCCCACTCTCGGCGCTGGCCCTCGCCGAGATCTACCTCGAGGCCGGCGTGCCACCCGGGGTGTTCAACGTGGTGCAGGGCGATGCCCGGGTCGGACGCATGCTCGTCGGGCATCCCGACATCGCCAAGGTGTCGCTCACCGGCGAGGTGACCACCGGTCAGGCGGTGATGGCCGATGCCGCCGCCACCCTGAAGAAGGTCACCCTGGAGCTTGGCGGCAAGTCGCCGATCGTCGTGTTCGACGACGCCGACGTCGACAGCGCCCGCAACGCGGCCCTCACCAACAACTTCTTCTCCACCGGCCAGGTGTGCTCGAACGGCACGCGGGTGTTCGTTCAGCGAGGCGTCTACGAGGAGTTCCTCGACGGTGTCGCCGAACGAGTGGCGTCGCTGCGTGTCGGCGACCCCTTCGACCCCGAGACGGTCATCGGCCCGCTGGTGTCGCGCGAGCACCACGACAAGGTCATGGCGTACATGGGCCTCGCCCGTGCTTCGGGAGCCCGGCACATCGTGGGCGGCGACGCACCCGACGATCCGGAGTTGGCGGCCGGCAACTACGTGACCCCAGCGGTGTTCGCCGACTGCGCCGACGACATGGGCTTCGTGACCGACGAGGTGTTCGGCCCGCTCATGGCGGTGCTGCCCTTCGGCGATGAGGCCGAGGTGGTCGCGCGAGCGAACGGGACGCCCTACGGACTCTCCGGAGCGGTGTTCTCCCGCGACCTCGCTCGCGCGAACCGCGTCGCGAACTCGATCGAGGCCGGATCGGTGTGGATCAACGACTACGGGACGCTGCCCGAGTCGGTGCCCTTCGGCGGTTACAAGCGTTCGGGCATCGGGCGAGAGAACGGCTACCACTCGATCGAGCACTACACCCAGGTCAAGATGATCTACACCAATCTCGGCGAGGTTGAGCGCTACATGTGAGGC
>Ga0181594_10000178_pt1 | contig 53241 bp, 43 predicted proteins | sample 071ome_18_FD_145603 | JGI IMG/M metagenome (GOLD analysis project Ga0181594, IMG submission 145603) | Coastal salt marsh microbial communities from the Groves Creek Marsh, Skidaway Island, Georgia - 071413BT metaG (spades assembly) | ecosystem: Environmental > Aquatic > Marine > Intertidal zone...
GGCACTCTCCGCCCTGGTACGGCATGAAGTCACCGAAGAAGGCCTGCATTCCGAGGAGCTCACCGAGCCGGGTCGCCTGGTCCACGCGGTCGGTACGTTCGGTGCCGGAATCGATCTCCTGAAGTGTGATCACGTCGGCGTCGAGTGGACGCAGAACGTCCGCGATGCGCTCGAGATCGATCACGCCGTCGAGGCCGAGGCCGTGCTTCACGTTGTAGGCGGCCACCCGGAGCGTCCCCTGGGCATGGACCGGGGGCGAGAGGGTCGCAGTCAGAAGCACGACGATCAGAAACTGGATTCGGCGACCTCGACACGGACCGCTCCGCACCCCTGCCTCCAACTTGCCCTCCCGTTCGGCGTTTCGGCATCTTCGCCGTCCGAACCTGCCGAACGACTCTACCGCGCGCGAGGCCCTGTCCGTCATGACCATGCTTGCTTCCTACAACCCCGCGACCGGCGAAGTGGTCGGCGAAGTGCCCGTCACTCCCCCGGATCAGATCCAGGCGGCTGTCGACCGGGCGCGTGCGGCGCAGCCGGGCTGGGCCGCGCTCGGCCTCGACGGTCGGGCCGAGATCCTCAAGCGTGCCGCGGACATTTTTTCGGAACGCGTCGACGCACACGCCGAGCTCATGACTCGTGAGCAGGGCAAGCCGCTCAAGGAGGCACGAGGAGAGGCGCGAGGTCTCGGGTCGGGCCTGGCCCATGAGGTCGACGAGATGGTCGAGGCGCTCCAGCCGGACGTGCTCGAAAGCGGTGGACATCGCTCGACCATCTACCACGACGCGCTCGGTGTCGTCGGGGCAATCACACCGTGGAACTTCCCGATGTCGATGCCGAACTGGATGGTTCTGCCGTCCCTGATGGCCGGAAACACCGTGGTTCTGAAGCCATCCGAAGAGACGCCACTGTGCGGTCAGGCGTACGCCGACGTTCTGCATGAGGTGCTCCCCGAAGACGTCCTCATCGTCACGCACGGCGCAGACGAACAGGGCAAGGCACTCGTCCACTCCGACGTAGACATGATCGCGTTCACAGGATCCCGCGAAGTGGGCAAGCACATCATGCGCGAAGCCAGCGGCACGCTGAAGCGGGTGGTCCTCGAACTCGGGGGGAAGGACCCGATGATCGTCCTCGAGGACGCCGACCTCGAGAAGGCCGCGAAGTTCGCGGCGTTCAACTCGTTCCGTAATTGCGGCCAGGTTTGTGTGTCGACCGAGCGCATCTTCGTGATGGATTCGGTCGCGGACGACTTCGAGAGCGCGCTCGCCGAGCTCGCGTCCGCCCTGCGCGTAGGCGACGGAATGGAGGAGGCCGACGTCGGCCCGATGGTCAACGTCCAGCAGCGCGACCACGTGCTCGCTCAGATCGACGCGGCGGTGGGCGCGGGTGCCACCGTGCTGACGGGCGGCGCAGGCCACCATGACAACTTCGTGACGCCTACGGTACTGACGGGCGTGACCGAGGAGATGGACATCGGAACCGTAGAGACGTTCGGGCCGGTCGCGTGTGTCACGCGCGTATCGTCGATCGACGAAGCCGTCGACCGTGCCAACGACACGCACTTCGGACTCGGTGCTGTCGTCTTCGGCGGTGACACGGACCAGACGGAGTCGGTGGCTCGCCGTCTGACCGCGGGGATGATCGGCGTGAACCGGTCAGCCGGTGGTGTCCCCGGTACGCCGTGGGTCGGTGCGCGAGAAAGTGGCTTCGGCTTCCACAAGTCCAGAGACGGCCATCGCCAGTTCACGCAGACCCGCGTGCTCACGAGGCCGGTCTGATGAGGGCGCCCTCACGCAGATCGGCGATCCAGGTCGCGATCATGGCACTGACCACATTCGCAGCAGGGTGTGAGCGGGGACCCGCCCACTCCATCGTGCCCGTCCCGCAACAGATCGCCATGGGGAGCGGCACCTTCGCGCTGAACTCCGAAGTGGGGGTCCACTTCGCCGATCCGACCGACGAGGAAGCGCGCGCCGTCTTCGATCTATGGGCGACCCCGTTCCGAGAGAGCGGGGCGCTGACGCTCGGCGCCGTCGAGGGTGGAGCGTTCCAGGTCGGTGTCGACGGGGGCGGTGCTCCCGAGAGCTACAGACTCGCCGTCACTCGGGACGGGATCGATCTGGCGGCCGCCGACCACGCGGGCCTGCTGTACGGGCTGCAGACACTGAGCCAGCTCATGCCCCCCGAGGCAGAGACGGGCGGCGCAGCCGTGATCGAGCTTCCGGTCACCGAAATCGACGACGCCCCCCGCTTCGCGTACAGGGGCATGCACCTCGACGTGGCGCGTCACTTCTTCCCGCCGGACTTCATCAAGCACTACATCGATCTCCTCGCCCGCTACAAGATCAACCGTTTCCACTGGCACCTCACGGAAGATCAGGGGTGGAGGATCGAGATCGACCGGTATCCCCGTCTGACCGAAATCGCAGCGTTCCGTGAGCAGACGCAGATCGGCCATGGGTTGGACGAGTTCAACGGCGACGGGATCCGTTACGGCGGCTTCTACACCAAGGACGAGATTCGGGACATCGTCGCGTACGCACAGGCGCGCCACGTCACGATCATCCCGGAAATCGAGATGCCCGGCCACGCCCAGGCCGCGCTCGCGGCTTACCCGGAGCTCGCGTGCACCGAAGGCCCCTTCGAGGTCGCGATGACGTGGGGCGTCTTCGAAGACATCTACTGCCCGTACGAGGAGACCTTCGAGTTCCTCGAGAACGTCCTGGCCGAGGTGATCGAACTCTTCCCGGGCGAGTACATCCACATCGGAGGAGACGAAGCCCCGAAGACGCGCTGGGAGGAGAGCGAGTACGTCCGTGATCTCATGGTCCGGGAGGGCTTCAACGACGTGGAGCAGGTGCAGGGCTACTTCATCCGTCGCATCGAGCGCTTCCTGAACCAGAACGGGAAGAGACTGATCGGCTGGGACGAGATCCTCGAAGGAGGGTTGCCCCCCAACGCGACGGTGATGTCATGGCGCGGGACGATCGGTGGCATCGAGGCCTCACGCCGCGGGCACGACGTGGTGATGACACCCTACAGCCACCTCTACTTCGACTACTACCAGTCTGAGAATCAGGACGAGGAGCCCTTCGCCATCGGCGGATTTCTCCCTCTCGACACGGTCTATTCGTACGAGCCCGTGCCGCCGCAGCTCCGGGATCGAGACAAGGAGAGGATCATCGGGGCCCAGGCGAACGTCTGGACCGAGTACATGAAGACGGGAGACCATGTCGAGTACATGCTGATGCCACGCATGCTCGCCCTGTCCGAGGTGGTGTGGTCACCGGCGGAAGCTAAGGACTACGAGAACTTCCTGGAGCGGATCGAGTGGCATCTCGCACGCCTCGACGCCCTCGGTGTGAACTACCGGCCCCTCGACGACTGATCCTGCGCCGGAATTCGGCGCGTGACGCTACTCGCGGTGCAGTGGGCGGGTCAGACACGTCGGCCCGCCGCACCCTTTGAGGCTGATCTCTCGACCTGAGAACGAGTGAACCTCGACGCCGGCCGCCTCCATGCGCCGCCGAGTCTCGGGATTCCCCTCGAGCGCGACCGCGACGCGAGGGGCGACCGTGAGGACATTGCACCCCTGAGAGTCGAATTCCTCGTCGGGCACCTCAACCAGCCCGAAGCCCCGCTCCACGAGTAACTCCCGGAAGGGAACGGGCATCAGCGGCGAGTACACGAGCAACAGATCCTCGGCGAGTGGCGACAGAATCGACATGAGGTGGAAGACGTCGCCCGGACCCCGGAAGTGGGGGAGTGGCACCCGGACGAGTTCAACCTCGGGTATCAAGCGCCGGAGCTGCGCGATCCCGTCGTCGTTCGTCCTGTACCCTCTGGCTACGGCGAGCGTCTGATCGTCGAGCCACGTCACGTCGCCGCCCTCGATCGTCCCAGGGCGCTCGACGGTCCCGAGGACGGGCGTACCGAGCGCCCGAAACGTGCGCCCCTGCGCTTGAGGCTCCTCTGACCGAGCACCCTTCCCCATCGAACAGAGGATGGCGCCCCCGTCGGCGACGATCGATGCGTCGCGGACGTACATCGAGTCGAGCCCGGAGCCATCTCCGGTCATCCAGTCGATCCCGGTGCCGAGCCGCTCGAGCAGGGCGGCGAACGCATCGTACTCCCGACACGCCTCGTCGAAGTCCGGCTCGTCGAGGTAGTTGAGGGCTCGCCACTGCGCGTGGACGGCTTCCCTCGACCCGAATGCGTCGCGGGCATGTCTGAGCAGTACTCGCTTCAGCGGTCGCACTTCACTCTGCACCAAGACCTCCGCCGGCGCCGGATCAACGTCACCCGGAACGGTACCTTCCTCCGCTTCCCGGGCCTATCCCTGACTGCACGGCCGACGGATCACTCACCGCACCGTTGGCGAGGGGCGTGATTGCGGAGCTACCGCGAGGAGCGATCCACCAGGGTGACCCGCCGGGCGTTGTGATCGGAGCCGTACGTCTCCTCGATCCGTGCGTACCCATCCAGCTCGAACTGCCGGTACGCCCGTCGCCGGAAGAAGATGTGATCCGCCGGGAAGGAGCCTCTCGTGCCGAGATCGTCCCAACGGGGCGACTCCGGGAAGGCCTGGCGAAGGAATTGCAGTGATGATTCGTTGCCCGCCCACGTGTTGAAGTCGCCACCGACGAGCACGACCTGGGTGAGTGGCCCGTCGTCTTCCGCTTCCGCGATGCCGTCGATCAGCCCGAGCGCCTGCCGGGCACGTGTCTGGTTTCCAGTGATCAGGCTTCTGAGCAGGGTCGACGCGACGTCCAGATGGGTCGACACGAACCGGACACGTTCACCACCCGGAGCATTCGACGTGATGGCGACCGCAACCTTGCGACCGCCCTCGTGGGGCAGGTCGAAGGCGATCGGCGCGTTGAACGGCAGTGTCGTCAGAATCGCATTGCCACGGTCCTCGCCGGGTCGGCGATCGTCGTCGGGCCCGTTGCGGGACGACGGCACGTACAGGTACGCCAAACCACAGCGCTCGGCCGTCGCCACGAAATCGAGCGCGTCATCTGGCAGGTCGGGGCCCAGGGTCCATGGAACACTGTCCCCACCCTCGATGCGGGGCAGATCGTCCGACTTCCTCCAGGCCTCCTGAAGCAAGAGCACGAACGGCCGTGCGCCCTCCCGGAGACGGGGCCGCGCCACCGAGCAGTCGAGACCCAGCTCCCTGTCCAGAAAGGCAAAGATGTCTCCGCCCCCAACGGCCGTATTCCACGCCACGACCTCCAGGTCGGTGCCGGACTCCCAGGCCGGGAACGCACCGGTCGGGCGCATCTGCAGGGCCGGGGGACCGACCACCGAGCACCATGCGGCATCGAGTCGCACGTCCCGCGCCTCCTCGGCGCGGTACCAGCGGAGCCCGGCCGTGTCCGCCGGGGACACCTGGTCGCGGCGCAGACGCTGCTCGGGACAGAACGAGCCAGCGGGAGGCCGCGCACGCTCCATTGCCGGTGAGATGGTGCACGCGGTCGCGAAGAGCGTTACGGCGAGCAGCGCCGCCGCCAACGGAGTGCGCATCACCACCCCGCCGGAATCGAAAAGGAAAGAGGGATGCTCGTGCGCCCCCCGTCGCGCTTGGCATCCGAGGCCCCGTCCGCCCAATCGACCATGCCGCCCAGGGCTGCCCCAGCCATGGTGAAGAGGATGAAGTCCTGAAGACCCGCGCGCGGAAAGGTGAGCCACACGAGACTCCCGACGACCGCTCCTGCGCCGAGGCCGATACCACTTCCGACAGGGGTCGCGCCGAAGGCGCCGCCAACCACGGCGACGGTCGCGGCGTCTTCCCAGTCGTACTGCCGCACGGCCCGGCGGAGGATGATTCCGACACCTGAACCGATCAGGGCGCCGACACCTGCCCCCTCGAGACGAACGATCGTCTCATCCTGGTTCTGCGCACCGATCAGACCACCCATCGCCACGCCGAGCGCGCCCCCCACGCTCGCGCCCGTCGCCGCGCATTTCGGACCGTACAGGGTTCGATTGCAAGGCAGCACGCTGCCGAGCAGTCCGAGCACGGACCCCGAGTAGGCGCCCAGGGCGACGCCACCGAGCGTGCTCGCGGTGCTCCCGCGAAACGCCTGTGCGTCCACGGCGCGCGGTACGACGAGCGAGCACAGGAGGCCGATCCACATGGCGTGAGCGAGCCGACGCCAGACGAGCCCGAAGCGCTCAGAGGGAGAGACGAATGAAGCGGCCAAGCGTTGCCTCGAGGAGGGAAAGCGGATCGCATCGTAACGAACGCTCAGAGACGAACCCCTCATCACACCCGGAAGTTGCAGCGTCAGGTACGGTCGACGGGAACCGCCATGACCGGACAGGGTGCGCCCGCGAGAACGCCCTCCGTGACTCCGCCCTCCACTCGCCCGAAGCCGGTCTTGCTCCACGTCGTCGTCATGTAGATCGCGTCGGCTTCGAGTTCCTCCGCAGTCTCGAGGATGCGCGGCACGGTATCTCCGCTTCGCTGCATGGCATTCCATCGGCAGAACGGAAGATCAGGCAGTTCCGTCGATTCCAGCTCGCTGCCTTCGCCGATGTGCAGGAGCGTGATCTCCAGGTCAGCGTCGTCCAGGAGCGTCGCGGCGTTGACCGCCCGGACCATGGCGGGTCGCGGGTCCGTCGCTGGGTCCACCGGGATCAGGATCCGCTTCAGCGTCACCTCGCCGGTGTTTCCATCCACGAAGACCCGCCCGCCGTCAGGCACGAAGAGCGTCAGCAGCTTGGACCGACGCGCGAGCAGCTCCGCCCTCGGCGCGCGCACGAGACGGGCCAGTCCTTTTCGCCCAGTCGTTCCGAGAACGATCATGTCTACGGCATTCCGCTCGATGTATTGCAGAGACGCCGCCACGGGATCGCGGATGTCCACTTCGATCTTGCTGACGCTCGCCTGCCTGGTGCGTTCAGAGAGTCCGTCGAGCGTCCCCGCCGCCTTCCACTGCGCGAGCTTCGAGCGCACGGACGGAAATCCCGGCCAGTTATCGGTCGCCCGACGCCCCAGGGCGTGGAGAAGCGTGAACTGCGCCCCCAGTCGGATCGCCACCGCAAGCGCATGGTGGAACGCACGCTCCGAGGCCTCTGAGAGGTCGGTCGGGTGCAGGACGAAATCGGGGGGCCGCAGCCCGGAATCGAAAATCACGCTCATGGGGCCAAGCTATCGCGGTGCCCGCGAGGACCCAACGGTATGCGCGCAGGGGCGCCGCGATGATCCTATCTTGGCTGCCGCGCCCGCTTGGCGTGGGCGCCTTCGCGATCCCGCATCGACTCGAGCCCTCCAACCAGGCACCCAGACCATGAGCATGTCGCACGAGGAGTACCTGTCCCGTGACGCCCTCGCCCTCGCGGAGGCCGTGCGCGGTGGGCATGTGACTGCGCTCGAACTCCTCGAGCTGGCGCTGGCCCGCCTCGAGGCACTGAACCCTCGCATCAATGCCGTGGTCCACAGGATGGAGGAGGACGCCCGACGCGCGGCGGCGGCACCCACTCCCGGACCCTTCTGCGGGGTCCCGTTCCTCGCCAAGGACCTCGCGTCCATGTACGCCGGACACCCGACGTCTGCCGGGAGTCGGTTCTTGCGCGACCATGTCGTCACCTGGGACTCCGAGCTCGCCCGGCGCGTGAAGGCTACGGGCGTGTCCGTCTTCGGCAAGACGAATACGCCGGAGTGGGGGCTCCAGCCGATCACCGAACCCGAACTCTGGGGGCCCACACTGAACCCCTGGAATCCGGAGCGAAGCCCGGGGGGGTCGAGCGGAGGCACAGGAGCGGCAATCGCTGCGGGCATCGTTCCGATGGGAGGTGGCGGCGACGGCGGTGGCTCGATCCGCATTCCGGCGTCGTGCTGCGGACTCTTCGGCCTGAAGCCCAGTCGAGGCCGCACACCCACGGGACCGCGGCGAGGACAATTCTGGCGCGGAGCGTCGGTGGAGCATGTGCTGACCCGTAGTGTCCGCGACAGCGCCGCCATGCTCGACGCGACGCACGGGCCCGATCCCGGGGTCGCGTTCGAAATCCCTGCCCCGGACGGTCCGTGGCTCGCGGAGGTGGAGCTCGATCCGGGGCCGCTCCGCATCGCCTATACGACGATCCCGTGCGTGGACACGGAGGTCCATCAGGACTGTATCGACGCGGTGACGGACGCGGCTGCGCTGCTGACCTCCCTCGGTCACGACGTCGTCGAAGACCACGTTGCGATCGACGGCGAGGCCTTCGCCCGGAACTTCCTGACCGTCGTCGCGGGCGAGCTGGGTGCGGACATCGGGGAGGCCGCAGCGGCCGTGGGGCGCCGCCCTCGTCGGCACGAATTGGAGCCGGCCACGTGGGCCCTCGGCCTGATCTCGAATGCTCTGTCCGCTCAGGATTTCGCGGCCTCACTGCGGCGGATGGAGGTCATGGCGCGCGATGTCGGCGACTTCTTCGAGAAGTACGACATCGTTCTGACGCCCACGGTGTCCGTCCCCCCGCCTCCGCTGGGGACGGTCGGACCGAGTGCCTCCGAGCGAGCACAGTTGAAGTTCGTCGGGATGTTCGGCTCGGGGAGGCTCGTCAAGGCGGCGGGCCTGATCGACGAGGCCGCCAAGTCGGCGCTCGACTTCATTCCCTGGACACCCGTCTACAACATCACCGGGCATCCAGCGATGTCGGTTCCACTCTACTGGAACGACGAGGGTCTACCGATCGGCGTCCACTTCGTCGGGCGCTTCGCCCGCGAGGACACGCTGTTCCGGCTCGCAGGGCAGCTCGAACGCGCCCGGCCGTGGTTCGATCGTCTATCCCCGATGGCGCGCGAGCTCTGACTCAGCCCAGCGACACCCACGTCGGTGGGTGATCGACCGCGTCGAAGAACCGGAGCATGTGCTCGGCCGAAATGGTCGTCGTCATCGAATTGACCAGCGGGTGGAAGTTCCAGACGTCGAACGCTTGAAGCCCCTCATCGAGCGCCACGCGCACATGACCTCCATGGTCATTGAAGACTCCGAACGGCGTCACGGAGCCGGGAATCACGCCCAGGTAGTGCATCAAGCGCTGAGGGCTCCCGAACGAAAAGCGCTTGTGTCCCAGTGACGCGGCAACCGCCCGCAGGTCCACGGTCTGCGACTCGATCGCAACGATCAGCCACATCACCCCTTTCTTGTCACGAACGAAGAGGTTCTTCGTGAATGCGCCGGACATCCCCTCCCGGTGCTTCCGAGCCTCCTCGACCGTAAAGACCGCGGGGTGCGAGATCGTCGTCACCTCGAGTCCGAGCTCGTCCAGCCGGTGCAGTAACGCCTCGGGATCTGCGGGCGGTGACCCGTCGAACAGTGCCGGCGTGATATCAGGCATCGGGGGGGGCTCCCGGCACGGCCACCGTCTCGGCGAGCTGCTCGCGCAGAAACTCCGCCATGAGTCGCCGGACATCGTCCGTGGACTCGGGTGAGACGATATCTCCCGCGAGCACGTGATACGACGGATCGGTCGTGGAGGGCACATCCACCGTCCGGATCGACGCCGACGTCATCGTCGCGAGCCGCGCCGACGTCTCAGTCCCGTCGACGACCTCGTCGGCGGGTGAGTACACCGCCAGGGTCGGCGTCGTAATAGACGAGAGGTCCATCGTGCGCACCCGTTCGACGAGCGCCATCATCGGCGTGACCGCAGACATCGGGTAGCACGTCGTCCAATGTCTCTGCTGGGCTTCGCTGAGAGGCTCCCAGCACCGCTCGGACCCGACCACCAGACTCGCGATCTGCTCTCCCCACGGCTGCAGAAAGATGCGGGAGTTCCGGTCCTTCGGTTGAAAGTTCGGGGACACGAGGATCATGGCGGCGAGGCGATCCTGGACCTCCGGGCGGGCCGCAGTCCAGACAGCCAGGGTCCCACCGGTGCTCGTCCCGATGAGCACGATGCGCCGGCCGATCCGCGATGCGACGGCAATGGCTTCCGCCGCATCCGACAACCACGCTTCGACCGTCGCCTCGGCCATGGCGGGGCCATCCCGACCGTGCCCCGCGAGGCGCGCAAAGAAGACGTTGGCCTTCAGCTCCGCTCCGAGTTCGGAGATGACAGGCTCGACTTCGTGGCGGTCGGCGGAGAAGCCGTGCAGGTACACGATGCTCACGTCGGTACGTCCCCGAACCTCCGGATCGGCCCAGACGATACCGCGTCCATCACCGTCACGAAGCCCCGCAACGCCCGCTTCCCGATCCGCGAGCCATGTATCGAGATCCTCCGGCAGCTCCGGTTCCTCCCAGCTCTCCACGAACGAGGGCCGGGGCCCGAGCGCCCAGAGCGCGAAGAGGGTCGTCAGCAGCATGAACACCCAGGCGGCGACTCGTCCTGCGCGAATAGGGTCTGAGCGTGTGAGCGTTTCCATCGAGAGCGAGGCGCAGATGAACAAGGATGTCCGAATCTGGCGGCATGCCACACGGCAGACCACGTTGTCCTCCTTCGACCACCGAGATCCCCCGAGCGAGCATGCGCCACACCGCCCTGAAGAGCCTCCCCCTCTCTGCGCTCCTGGCAGCGATCCTGACCTTGCCCGCCAACGGGCAAACCGGCGTTTCCGATGGCCAGTGGTCGGTCTACGGCGGAGACCCGGGGCACACGCGCTATTCGGCGCTCGACCAGATCGACGCAACCAACGCGGGCGACCTCGAGATCGCGTGGCGCTGGAGCGCTCAGAACTACGGCCCGAACCCGCGTATTCGCTCGGCCACCACGCCCCTTATGGTCGACGGCGTGCTGTACGCGACGGCCGGACAGCGTCGCGCCGTCGTGGCGATCGATGCCGGCACCGGCGAGACGCGCTGGATGTGGACGATGGACGAGGGTGAACGCCTGGCCGAGGCACCCCGACCGAATCCGGGTCGCGGGGTCGGGTACTGGTCGGATGGATCGGGTGACGATCGCGTGATCGTCGTCACGCCGGGATACCACATGGTCGCGCTGGACACGGAGACGGGCCGCCCGGTGGACGGCTTCGGCAACGCCGGAACGGTGGACCTCAACGACGGCCACCGTGCCCGCAACGGTATCCCCCTGGTCGGAACCATCGGAGCCAGCTCGCCCCCGACGGTGGTCGGGGACGTCATCGTGGTCGGATCCGCGCACCACGTCGGCTTGCGCCCCCCGTCCATGACCAACACGCCGGGCGACATTCGCGGCTTCGACGCGCGCACGGGTGAGTTGCTTTGGACCTTCAAGACCATTCCGGACCCCGGCGAAGAAGGCAACGAAACGTGGATGTACGAGTCGTGGGCCTACACCGGGAATGCCGCGGCCTGGGCACCGATCTCGTTCGACGCGGAGACGGGCTACGTCTACGTGCCCACCGAAGCAGCAACCGGTGACTACTACGGAGGTCACCGCCACGGTGACAATCTCTTCTCGACGAGCCTCGTGTGCCTGGATTCACGCACTGGCGAGAAAGTCTGGCACTTCCAGATCATCCACCACGACATCTGGGACTGGGACAATCCCACGTTCCCGATTCTCGCGGACATCGAGGTCGACGGGACGCCCCGAAAAATTGTCGCTCAGATCACCAAGCAGGGCTTCACGTACGTCTTCGACCGCCTGACGGGTGAGCCAATCTGGCCCATCGAAGAACGTCCGGTGCCCCAGACGGATGTACCTGGCGAGTGGACCTCACCGACCCAGCCCTTCCCGACGAAACCGCCGGCATTCGACCGCCAGGGCTTCAGCGAAGACGACCTCATCGACTTCACGCCCGAAATCAAGGAGAGGGCGCTCGAGGCGGTGTCCCAGTATCGGATGGGTCCGATCTTCACCCCGCCGTCACTGCGCGACGCACCCGACGGAACCCAGGGCACGCTCTCGCTGCCGAGCACGATCGGCGGCGCAAACTGGGAGGGCGGTGCGCTCGACCCGGAGACCGGCATGCTGTACGTGGGGTCGCAGACGAATGCGTCGGTCCTCCAGCTCATTCCCGGTGGTGATCAGTCCGATATGGATTACGTGTTCGGTTTCGCCCGTGCTCAGATCGCCCGAGGCGTCCCGATCGTGAAGCCCCCGTGGGGTCGAGTCACAGCGCTCGACCTTTCGAGCGGTGACCACGCCTGGACGGTGCCGAACGGGGACACCCCCGACGGGGTCGCCGAAGCCCTCGGCATCGACCCGGATCTGGTGCCGCGCACCGGAAAGGTCTCCAGAGCCAGTGTGCTGGTGACCCGAAGCCTGCTCTTCACGGGAGAGGGCGCGTCCGGTGCACCGATGTTCCGGGCGCTCGACAAGGCGACCGGAGAAACGATCGCAGAGATCGAACTTCCAAACGCTCAGGTCGGACTTCCGATGACGTACATGCACGACGGCCGGCAATTCATCGTGATGGCAATCGGGGGAGGAGGTCAGCCGGCGGAGCTGATCGCCCTGGCACTACCAACGGATTGATCTGCGGTGCCTGACCGAAAAAACTGGCACTCGACCCCAAGTATTTCGAAATTGAAGCATCGGAATCTTATGGCAGGACGGATGGTTCCATGACCGGTAGCCACACAGCCAAAGCTGGAGACATAGCGCGGACCCACCCCGCACTGACCGACGCGGAAACGGGTCTGGCGAATCAACTCCACTTCGATCTGATCTACAACTATCTCTTCGATGCGGGTGATCGAGGGCTGGCGTTCACGGTGATGATGGTGTCGGTCGGGGAGGCGGGCGCCCCTGTCGAACAAATCCGACGCGTGGGCCAACAGATTCAAGAGGTGACTCGAAGTTCGGACCTCGTATCACACCTGGGCCACCGGCGATACATCGTCCTGCTGCTCGGCACGAACGCGTCGGGCGCCCGGGTCGCGGCCGATCGAATCGAAGCGGCACTCGCGGAGTTCACGTCTGGTCCTATCTCGTTCGGCCTCGCGCCCTTCACGCATGACGTTGAAGACGCGCAGACGTTGCTGCGATCTGCGGACGCGGCTCTGCTCGCGGCCCAGGCGACGGGCGGCGGGGTCCAGTTCGCCTGACGCCTCAGCAGTCGACGAGCGAGATCTCGTCCGGCTGGTTGGGCACGACACACAGAAACTCGAAGCCGTCGTCGCCAGCCTCGTAGTTGTGCTGCACCCCACCCGGGATATACACGACGTCCCCAGCCTTCACCTCGTGGACATCGTCACCGATCTGCACTCGCGCGCTGCCACGAAGTACATACTGTTCGTGTTCGACCGTGTTGGTGTGAAGCGGCATGCCTCCACCGGCCTCCATGATGAAGCGACGCAGCGCGAAGTTCGGGCCCTGATCAGGGCCGATCAGCACCTGGATCTTCGTATCCTTCCCGGCCTTCACTTCCTCCGCCGGCAACGTGTCGACATGTCTGACCGACATTCCTGAACCTCCAAGGGATCACCTGATGAAGTGGAACCGGAAGTGGAGCGGAAGTCTCCCTGTTTGGCAACCGATCGGCATGGTGCTTCTGACCGCGATGCTGACGGGATGTGACCGGGGGCAGGACGAGCCGCCACCCGCCACTCCTCTCGAGGAGCGAACCCCCAAGGTCCTCGTCATCGGAATCGATGGTGTGCGTCCCGACGTGCTCGCCGAGGTCCCCACGCCCAGCATCGACGCTCTCGCGATCGGCGGATCGTTCACGGCTCGCACGCGCACGACGACACCCTCCGTGTCCGGTCCGTCCTGGTCGTCGATGCTGACGGGTGTCTGGCCTGACAAGCACGGCGTCATGGACAACGAGTTCGGCGGCCGCCGTTACGAAACCTTCCCGGACTTCCTCTCGCGGATCGAGTCGGTCCGACCTGAGCTCGGCACATTTGCCGCCGTGGACTGGCTCCCCTTGATGGAAATCGACGGCGGCGGCCCCACGATCTCCCATGCGGTCGACGTTCGCGTACCCATGGACGGGTATGTGACCGGGTGGGCCGAAGGCGATGCGGCGGTGACGGCTGCGGCAGTCGCCCACCTGAACGAGGGCGACCCCGATGCGCTCTTCGTCTATCTCGGTAACCCCGACGAAACGAGTCATCAGCATGGTTCGATCGGGGTGGAGTATCGGGAGGCGATCGCGATGTCGGATGAGCACGTCGGCCGTCTGGTGGATGCGGTTCGGGCCCGACCGAGCTACGGCGAGGAAAACTGGCTCGTCGTTATCAGTACCGACCACGGCCGCCGGGAAGACGGGGGGCACGGGGGGAATTCACCGGTGGAGATGACGACGTTCATCCTGGTGAGCGGCCCCGCCGCCGTGATCGGAACCCCGGCTGAAGACACCTTCATCGTGGATGTCGCGGTCACGGCTCTCACCCACCTCGGGATTACCGTGGATCCGGCGTGGGAACTCGACGGCAAGCCGGTCGGGCTACGCTGAAGCCCCGGAACCCCAGAGGCAAAAAAACAGGGCCCGGCGGAGTTTCCCCCACCGGGCCCAATGCGGAGGCGCCCGTGACCCTCCCGCCAACAGGCTCCTCGCATTCATCGGGTCCGCCGAAAGCCCCTGCCCTGGACTTCCGGCGGAACCCGGGAGCCGGTCTAGGTCGGGGGGAGTGCTTTGCCCCTCCCTGTACACCAGCTCCAAATGCTAATGAAGGATACGGGTGCGGCTGTCCACCTACAGTCAGGCAAGTGTCTTCACGGGCTGTAGGGATCTTCCCCACGAAAACGCCGAGTCGTGGGGTCCCGTCGGGATGTTCAACCCTTCGCGCGGTACAACTCGATGCGAAGCGGGGGGTCGACGTGGTAGGTGAAATGGAGCCGATTTTCGCCCTCGACGACCACGTTCCCGATTGCCTGCCGGGGCTTGGGCTGGTCCCGCCCGCCCCGCTCGTTCGCCACAACGGCAATCCCACCTTCGGGTAGCGAGTCGACCGCGGCCTGAGCCTGTTCCCTAAGCCGATCGAGCAGCAGCTGCTCGGTCTCGGACTGCACGTCCCCCTCTGCCTCGGCCGTCATCTCGACGGTCTCGATCAGCTCGTACGCCTCGCCGAGCTCGGCGACGGGGACCGTCGACTCACGGTCCCGACGGAACCCGACCTCGTTGAGCGCTTTCGCCTCGAACTCAAACGACACGCTCTGATAGTTGTTGCCGTACCGCAGATAGACTCGGCTCACGAGTGCTCCCCGTCAGGATCCAGGATTCAACAGCTTGGCCAATTCTTCGGGCGTCAGATCGGCGGCCGACTTCGACCCCATGCCCCCACCACCGCGTGACGACTTCTTGGCGCGACCACCGATCGAGCGCCCCTCCTGAGGCGGAGCGCCCGCGTAGTCGTAGTCCGCGAGGTGGATCTTCTCTACCGTCCGCCCGAGTCGATGCTCGAGACTCTTGATTGCGCCAAGGTCTCCGGCCGTCACGAAGGTGATGGCAGTTCCGGTCGCGCCGGCTCGCCCCGTGCGCCCGATGCGATGCACGTAGTCTTCGGGGTCCAGAGGCACGTCGTAATTCACGACGTGCGTGATACCGTCAACATCCAGTCCGCGCTGCGCCACGTCCGTGGCGACCAGGACTCGGATTTCACCCTTGGCGAAACGCTCGAGCGCACGCGTCCGGTACTTCATCTGCTTGTTCGAGTGCATCGCGTCGACCTTGATGCCCTCTCGCTTCAGCAACCCTTCGAGCACGTCCGCACCGGCCTTGGTCCGAGTGAAGATGAGGACCTGCTCCCACCCCGGCTCATTGATGAGGCTCATGAGGAGTTCGTTCTTCTTGTCGGGCTTCACCGAATAGAAGCGCTCGTCGATCCCCTCTGCCGTGGTGCCCGGCGGCGTGGCCTCGATCCACAGGGCTTCGTTCGTCATGCGAAGTGCGAGGTCATGCACGCCGTTCGGCATCGTAGCGCTGAAGAGCATGGTCTGCCGCTTCTTTGGCATCCCCCGGAAGACTTCCTCGATCTGAGGTCGAAAACCCATATCGAGCATCCGGTCCGCCTCGTCGAGCACGAGGTATGACACCTTGCTCAGATCGACACGTCGCGAATTCATGTGGTCGATGAAGCGACCCGGCGTCGCTACGATCACTTCGTAGCCCTGTTCGAGCGCTTTGATCTGCGGGTTGTAGCTCACCCCACCGAAGATGGCCTCCGATCGGATGCTCGTGCCCTTGGAGAGGGCCACGGTGTCGTCGGACACCTGCTGGGCGAGCTCTCGCGTCGGACACAGCACCAGGACCTGGAGTCCCTCACCCACGTTGACCCGCTCGAGCGCGGGGATCATGAATGCTCCGGTCTTCCCGGTACCGGTCTGGGCAATCCCGACGACATCGGTGCCCGTCATCCCGGCAGGGATGGCCTGATGCTGAATCGGTGTGGGGGTGGTCCAGCCCAGCGCCTCGACGGCAGCCAGGCGTTCGGGCGACAGCCCAAGATCGGAAAACGTCTTCTCGTCAGACACGATCGGTCCTTACCTGCGGGTGCTCCGACCGTGATTTCGTCTCACCCGAGGTCGGAACGATTACGCGAGTAAGGTAACGGACCGTTGCGAGCGAACGAACCGAGTCCGACGGGCGCGCGCTCACAGTTCTTGAATTCCGGGATGCGGCTTGGCAACTTGCCCGCCGGGTGGACGTTGGCGGATCCAACGTCCCGCGACCACCACTCGACGATTCCCACGTCCGTGGACACCAACGCCTCCGACTCAACCCGCACGTCGGTTCTCTTCGTCTGCCTCGGCAACATCTGCCGGTCGCCGCTGGCCGAAGGGATCTTCCTCCACCTCGTTCACGAGGCCGGTCTGACCGACCGTTTCGAGATCGACTCTGCTGGCACCGGTGCCTGGCACGTGGGCGAACGCCCGGATGCCCGAGCGTCCATGGTCGCGAGCAAGCATGGCGTGCACCTCGACAGCCGCGCGCGCCAGATCACGAGCGATGACCTCGACCGCTTCGACTACGTCATTGCGATGGATCGGGAAAATCTCCGCAACATCGAGCGATTGGCGGATGCCGGCGGCAACGACGCCGAAGTCCATCTGCTTCGCGAGTACGACAACTCCGGAGATGGAGACGAGGTTCCGGATCCGTACTATGGTGGAGCGAGCGGCTTCGAGACCGTCTACGAGATGGTTCACCGCTCCTGTCAGAACCTTCTCGACCAGCTCAAGGCCGCCTGACGACCTTGTCCACGGGACGCGTCCAAGCCGGCCGCGGTTCGATCCTCCACCCGTGACGTCCGACGCATGGTGACCCTGCCGAATCGCGTGCGTCGTGGCGCGGAAGACGCCCTGTCCGACCTGCAAGCAGGGCCCGTGGTGGAGGCGACCCCGGTACCCGGCGGTTGCATCAACAACGGAACGCGGGTCGAGACGGCATCCGGGCGGGTCTTCTTCCTGAAATGGAGAGCGGATCCTCTCACCGGCATGTACGCAGCCGAAGCCGATGGGCTGACCGCACTGGCGAACGCCGCCAGCGAAACGACGCTAGCAGGCACTCCGGGTCTCCATGACGGCATCCGGATCCCGGCCGTGGTGCGCGTCGCCACCGACGACGCATGGCTCCTGCTGGAGTTCATACCCACAGGGTCCGGGGGCGACGCCACCGATGACGCGCTCGGGCGGGGACTCGCGGCCCTCCATGCGGCACCGACGATCGATACGACCTTCGGATGGGTTCGCGACAACTGGATCGGGAGTCTCCCGCAGAGGAATCCCCCGACCGAGCGGTGGTCGTCGTTCTGGCGCGACGCCCGAATCGAGCCCCAACTGCGACTGGCCCGCAGCCGAGGGTATTTCTCAGCCAGGTCTGACGGGAGCGTACGGATGGACCACCTGCTGGAGGCCATCGCTCCCGCCCTCGACGATGTCGACACCGCGGCACTCCTTCACGGGGATCTCTGGAGCGGAAACGCGTTCGCCGACGCGTCAGGGCGACCGGTTCTGATCGATCCCGCAGTGTATCGCGGTGATGGCGAGGTCGACCTCGCCATGACCGAACTGTTCGGCGGCTTCGGCGCGCGCTTCTACGACGCCTACCACGAAGTCCGATCGATCAGCGGCGCCTACCACGAGTACCGGCGCGACCTCTACCAGCTCTACTACCTGCTGGTCCACGTCAATCTCTTCGGCGGCAGCTACGTCAGCGGGTCGTTGCGGGCGGCCGAGCGGGTGCTCGGCGCATTGGGCTGAGGCTATCCCGCAGGCACCGCGCCGACAGCCGCCGCGATGCGCCCGAGTGCCTCCTCGATCACCTCGTCTGACGTCGCGAAACTCATCCGAACCCAGCGATCGTCACCGAATGCCGCACCGGGCACCAGCGCGACCCCCTGCTCCTGCAGCAGGCGACTGCACCACCCGGTCGCGGACGTGACCTCATCGTCGAAGAAGCCATCGACGCGGAAGAAGAGGTAGAACGCACCTGCGGGCTCGACGAACGGAACCTCCGGAAGCAGTTCCCCCATGAGGCGGCAGACCAGGTCACGGCGACGCTTGAACGCGGCGCCCATCTCGTTCAACGAGGCGTCGGCCTGCTCGGTCTCCGAAAAGGCTGCCAGCGCCGCGATCTGAGACGGCGTCGCTGAATTCGACGTGATCTGACTCTGGAGCGCGGAGAACTTTCTGGTCACCTCGACGTCGGCGTAGGTGAATCCGATGCGCCAACCGGTCATCGCAAAGCTCTTCGACGCACCGTCGATCAGCACATAAGGCCCCAGGCTCTCCGCGGGGACACTCAGGATACCCGGAGCCGCCCCGTCGCCGGCGTGGTGGATATTGCGATAGATCTCGTCGCTCAGGAGCCAGACCCCACGGTCTCGGCACCACTCCGCTAGAGCCGCGAGTTCATCGACCGTGTACACGGCGCCCGTCGGATTGCACGGCGTGTTGATGATCAGGCCACGCGTCGCCTCGGTGACACAACGATCGAGGTCCGCGGGCGTGATCTTGAAGTCATTGGCCTGCTCACCGAACACTTCGATCGGCTCCGCCCGAGCGATCGTGACCAGATCCGGGTAGGTGGTCCAGTACGGCGCCGCGATCATGACTTCGTCGCCCGGTCCGAACAGGGTGAAGATCGCGTTGAAGAGCGCCTGCTTCGCTCCCGCCGTAACGACGACCCCGTCGGCATCCATGGTCCGTCCGGCACGCTCGCCCAGTCGATCGGCGATCGCCGATCGAAGTTCGGGGATCCCGGCCGGAGGCGTGTATCGCGTCTCGCCGTTCTGAATCCCGGCGATGGCAGCCGCGGATATGAAGGCCGGCGTGTCGAAGTCGGGCTCGCCTGCACTCAGATTGATGATGTCGCGGCCTTCCGATGCGAGCTTTTTGGCCAGAGTGCTTACCGCGATCGTAGCGGACGGCTTGAGCTTTTCGACATTCGCACTGAACTGCATCTAGACCTCGCTTTTGGACCGGGCGGGCACGGAATATGGTGGGAGCCCTCATGGTGAGAAACCCGATCGATATCTGGTTCGACTTCATCGACCCGGCTTCCGTGCTCCTTCTGCTCGAGATCGAGGCCGCGATCGAGGAGGGGTCTGGTTGGGCCCGTGACACGGACATCCGCTGGCACCCGCTCGAACTTCGCCCACCGCCGACGCCCCTTGTCGGGATCGATCATGCAGAGATCGCGCCGCTTTGGGAGGCGGCTCGCGCACGGGCATCCGCGGCAGGCCTCGACCTCGCTCCGCCGACGCTCGTCCCATGGTCGCGGAAGGCCCACGAGCTCGTCGCGCACGCCGAGGCTCAGAGTGCCTCGGCAGCTCATCTTATACGTATCGCCATTGCGCGTGCCTATGCCCTGCATGGTCGAGACATCGGTCGCGTGGACGTTCTGGTCGAGATCGCGATCGAGCACGGACTCGATCGTACGGAGACCAAGGCCGTACTGGATGTGGACCGTTACGATGCCGAGGTGGCGTCGTCCAGACGCGTCGCTGAGGAGGCGGGAATCGCGTCCACTCCGACCCTGGTAACGGGCACCCAGCGTCTGGAGGGGTTCCACAACCGCGCGACGCTCGGCACCTTACTCGGCACCTGAAGAACTACGAAACGAACCGAATCCAACGGATCATGGCCGGTTACAGACGAAAGACGGCGAGCTCTCCGAGCGAAGTCCTCGAGCAGGCCGAGGCATTCCTTCCCGACATGCTGGGACTCACTCGCTCCAACGACTCGTCACACACCGCGACGTGGACGGGGACCGAGGGCTCCGTAACCATCTCCGCGCATCGCCACGGACCGTACACGGACGTCGTCGCCAACACCGACAGGCTTCGGACCTCGCGGCTCGACTATGAGGTGCAGCGTCTCCTCAACCAGCTCCCCTACGAACCCGGTGACGCAGGTGGTCCGGGCTCCGGTGAGCCCACCTGATCGAGTCATCGACGTGAAATCTTTCGAGGACCTCGGCCTCTCACCCGAGCTCACCGAGGCACTCGCCGCGGAAGGGATCGAGACACCGACCCCGCTGCAGGAAGCCGCCTTTCCAGTCGTCGCGAAAGGAAACAACATCGTCCTCGTGGCCGGGCCCGGCAGCGGCGTGTTCGCGGCCTGGGCAGCAGGCGCCCTCGAGCGTATCGAGGCAGGTGACGCTACGCTCCGCGCCGTCGTGGTGTGCGCGACTGTGGATACCGCCGACAGGCTCGCGGAATCCGCCGCTCGCATGGCCACCGTGACTGGACACAGTGTCGCCGCACTCGGCTCGGCATGGGTCCTACCGGAGCGCGCAGACGTGCTCTTCGCGACTGCGGACAGCCTGCTCGCCGCGATCGAGTCCGGCGCGGTCGACGTGTCGTCGCTCGAGATCTTCGTCGTGGACCAGGCGCAGCTCATCGAGAGTCTGACCGGGCTCACGACGATGGAGCGCGTGCTCGAGCATCTGCCGTCCGGCACGCAGCGTATCCTGACCAGCCTTCCGGTCACGGCGGGTGTTCAGGACTTCGTGGACCGGCATTACAAGCGTACGGTGACGATTCCGACCCCGGAAGCCGACGTCACGAAGCGTGGACAGGTTCGCTTCCGAATCGCACCCGAGCCAACCGAGACTGCCGCGCTCTCCATTGTCGACGAGCTGATCACGGACGGGGCGCGTCATGTACTCGTGTTCTGCCGAAGTGAGGACAGGGCCGCCGACGTAGGCGACTACCTCACCTTGCACGGCTTCGTAGCAGGCGCGCCCGGAGATACATCGGTACCCGTCTGGCTGGGTGTGGACGCGCTCGAGGCGCGCGGAGAGGCCCAGGGCACGGAAGGGCTCGTCGTCGTGAGCTGTGACGTGCCCGCCGATCCGGACACGCTGGACCGACGCCACTCACTCTCCGAGGACGGCGTCGTCGTCGTCCTCCCCCGGGAGGCCGCTCACATCCGAGCGCTCGGAAAGCGGACGGGATACGTCACCGTACCGTTCCCGCCCCCGGCCCGCGCCGACGGCGCGACCGCAGAGATCCGGGCGATGCTGGAACAGGCGCTTCAGGACGAGGACACCGCACCGTATCTGGCAGCACTCGAGCCGATCTTCCGAGAGCACGATCCGGCAGAGGTCGCGGCTGCCGCAGTCGCCCTCCTCCGAAAGAAGGCCGGCGTCGACCGCCCCGAAACCGCTCGTCCCACGGCTGCAGCACGAGCAACGGGAACGCCGTCGTGGTCGAAGCTCTTCGTGGGAGTCGGCGAGCGCGACGGTCTCACGAAGGGGGATCTGCTCGGAGCCATCACCGGCGAAGCAGGTGTTGGCGGGGATTCCGTCGGTCGGATCGAGATCCGGGAGAGTCATTCTCTCGTGGAGGTCCACGAACCGGTGGCGCGGACGATCATCCAGGCCCTCAACGGGACGAGCATTCGGGGGCGCGCCGCCCGCGTCGACTTCGATCGCCCCCGCGGCAAGGCACCCCCACGACGGGGACGCCCGCCCCGCTAGCCGGATCCCAGGCTGTCCGCACCGCGAGGCCTCAAGCGGCCCTCACGCAGAGACTCCGACGAGCAGCGCTGAACCACAAACAAGAAGAGAGGCCGCATCGCTCAAGCGATGCGGCCTCTCCTGTTTGCCTGTCGGATGAAGCCGGTGCGGCGCCGGCTTCGAGGGGCTGATTCAGCCCCACCGATGGGCGGAAGGACTTAGTTGATGGCGTCCTTCAGACCCTTACCAGCGCGGAACGCCGGCGTGTTGCTTGCGGCAATCTGGATCGTCTGACCCGTACGCGGGTTGCGACCCTGGCGAGCCTTGCGGTGCTTGGACTCGAAGGTTCCGAATCCCGTGATCTGAACGCGCTTGCCGCCCTTCAGTGCACCGGAAATGATCCCGCCATCGGGCGAGAACATCGCATCGACGGCACGAGCAGCGTCGGCTTTGGTCATTCCAGCAGCTTCGGCGAGGGCGTCCACGAGGTCGGACTTGTTCATCTGGCGGCTCCTGATTTGGAACGAGAAAGTTGGAAAATTTGCGGCCGGAGCCGCCCAGAGTGCAGGCCGAAGACACCCCGAACGTCGGGGAACCCAAACCACTCGAAAAGCCGCATAGAATCAAGTGTTTACGGACCTGCGAGTCACATTATGACCTAGGGTACACCGCGCGTTCTGGGGCGTCAAGTGAAAATACCGCGAAAACCCGCATGGTTACTCAGGATTTTCGGTATCGCGGCCTAAACGCAAGCCCCCGGGGTCTTTAGCAGCCTCCCGAGGGCAAATTTCCGAAAAGTCTCACCCCCGACATCGGCGGCGGTGGTGCCACGCGTGGACTAGTCGACCTCGATCTCCACGTCCTCGACGTCATGTACCGAGACCTTGTCCTGACTGCCCTTCTTGAGCCACTCCATGACGAAGTAGGCGACCGCCACGACCACTGCGACCTTCACCACGAGCGCGATCAACGCCAGCACGAGCCCGAGCATCGGGAAGACGAGCGCCGTGCTGATCTTGAACAACACAAGACCGGAGACTCCGACGAACGCGACCTTACCGAGAGACTTCATGGGGGTCCTCCAATGAGTTCGATCATCCGACCCCGCACTACGCGCCTCGCGGGGCCGAGGTTTCGGGACGACCTACTTGTAGCGGTACGTGACCCGGCCCTTGGAAAGATCGTACGGGGACATCTCGACCTTGACGCGATCCCCCTCCAGAACGCGGATGTAATTCTGCCGCATCTTGCCGGAGAGGTAGGCGTGCACTTCGTGGTCGTTCTCGAGCAGCACCCGGAACGTTGCGTTCGGGAGCACCTCGGTCACGGTCCCTTCAATCTCGATTGCGTCTTTTCCCACGCTTTCCACCCATTGGAGTCATCGCCGCCGACTCATACGTCGAGCAATGGCGGCCTTTCTTGAGCCGAGAACCTTAACGCGGCCGGGCGGCCGTGGCTACATGCGGAAGCGGTAGCTCAGCTTCAGAAAGAGCCCATCCGCCGTGGGGCGCACGTTCTCGAATCCGAAAGCGCGGGCATCCACCATCTGACGTGTGTAGCCGAAGAAGAAGACGGTGCCGGGCGAGGGCTCATACCCGAGCAGGCCCTCGATACGGAAGTCGTTGCTGACCCGTCCGGACCGGGCGAGACATCCGGAGCCTCCGCAGGTCACCAGGGGTAAGCCCGTCGTCCCATCCTGCAGCGCGAGCGCTTCCTGGCTCCCGTACTCGAAGATGCTTCGCAGGAAGAGCGCTCTGGAGAATTGATAACGCAGCCGGACACGCGGGATAATCGCGTTCGAGTGCTCCACTCCGTCGCTGCGGCGCGTGAGCCGGCTCCAGTTGGCGCCGATCTCGGCCACGAGGGAACTCGTCGGATAAAGATTCAGACGAGCCTCTCCCGAGAGCGAGTTGGCGGGCTCCACAGCGACCCCGTAGAACCGATCGAAGATCGGCCTCTGGCTGCGCGTCATCCGCAGATTCCCGCGGATCTTCTCCCATTTGTTCACCCAGAGACCGACGGTCGTGCTGGGCAGGAGGTCGAACAGACCCTGATCGGGACGAAACGGCTCGACGGCTCCACCCGCATCCTGGACAAACAGGCCGTCGTACTGTTCGGGCTGAAAGACGAATCGGGTGAGCTGATGGTTTGCCCAGATGGTGACGTTGTTCTTGAAGCCGAAGCGGGTGCTGAGCTGGATCTCACCCTCTTCGAAGCCCTGACCGTCCCAGAACCGGTCGTGATCCCAGAATGCCTTGGCTTCGAGGGACGGCCCGACCGACTCGAGCAGGGCGCCACGACGGCCGAACCACGTGTAGGAGGCGCGCGAGTTCACCTGCGAGGTACCGACTCGCTGGAAGAAACCACTCCCCGGCGCGAAGCCCTCCTGCGTATCCTCGAACTCGGCGTTGAACTGGAAGGTGCGCCCTGCCCTTTCGAACCGGACGGAACCCATCGTGCCATCGAGCCGCTCGGCGAAGGACGGATCGTTCGTGAAGCTGCGGGCACCCATCAGCGTGAGCGTATACCGCCCACCGAGCTGGATTCGGGCGTCCGCTCCCGCCACACGGTTGAACTCCGAAGCGCTCGTCGTTCGATCCGTATACACGGCTCCGATGGTCGACGAGGCACCCACATCGGCGCGCGCCCGCAGAAGGTTCACGTAGACGTTGTCTGCATCTGCCGAGAACGTCTCGTCGATCGCCCCGAGGTATCCGACGTTCAGACCCCCGACCTTGCCCGTCAGCTTTCCCCCGGTGATCGGGTTCTGGATCGTTCTGGTGTAGACCAGCTGCTTCGGCATCCCGAAGATCTCGGTCCCCTCGAGGAAGAACGGCCTGGCCTCGGGGAAGAAGAGCGCGAAGCGCTCGTTGACCTGCACCTGACCGGCATCCGCCTCGACCTGACTGAAATCCGGATTGAAGGTGCCGTCCAGGGTCAGGTTCGACGTGATCCCGTACGTGGCATTGAAGCCGAATTCACCGGTCGGGTCCGCATGCACGAAGTCGTCGTTCTCATCGAGCGTGCCGTTTCGTGACCCGGTCGCGAAGGGATTCACCTCCATGAACAATCCCATATCGAGACCGCGCAGGCCGTTGAGCTTGCCCGCCTGGGTGAGGCGGTTCGCCACGGAGGCGGAGATGGGAGCCCACGAGCTTTCGTACCCGTTACGCTGAATCTTCCGTTCGACCTGAAGCCCCCAGGACTGTTCCTCCAGCTCGGGGAACCGCAGGCTCTTGAAGGGAATGCGGATCTCGGCCTGATATCCCCACTCCATCAGCTCGGCGTCAGATTCCCAGAGGAAGTCCGGATTGTCGTCGATGGGCGAGAACATGCCGCGCCCCCGTCGCCCCGTGCTGCCTCCGGTCTCGTTCCACAAGCCATCGTGCTGCACACCGAACGGGTTCACGGTGAACACGTAGGCTCGCCGCTGATCGTCGAACGTATCGAGGATGAAGCGGACGTAATCGTCCGTGAACGTGAAACCGTCCCGCTCCGACAGTGTCGCCCGGATGCCCGAGGGGTCATCGTCGAAGGCCTTCACCGCGAAGAAGATCGCGTCGTCGTCCACGAGGACGAGCACCTCGGTGCGCTGCGTCGCCTCGGATCCCTCGATCGGGTTGAACTGTGTGAAGCCTTCGAGCAGCGCCGCCTGCTCCCACGCGGGATCGTCGAGTCGGCCGTCGACATCGATCTCCGCCGACTCGACCGCCGGGGTCTCGATTTCCAGCTCGACACGAGTGCCGTTGTATCGCACGATCTCGACCAGGCGCTCGCCGAGAGCGGCCAGGTCACCTTGGGGCGCAGGCAGGTCACCGCTCGGCACTCCGGCGGCAGCTGCCCCGGTGACGGCAGCGAGTTGGAGAAAGACAGGAATCATGATATCCGTGCAGGGGCCGAACGAGCCGCCTGGAATGGGTAGGTTCTTGCTGTCCCTAAGACACGCGGAGACACCACGCTGCTGAAGCGCGAGGACCCCGATGACCCACGATCGCTTCAACGACGAAGAAACGCGTGCGCTCGCTGCGTCCTTCCGGGATGCCGGCGTGCTCGTGTGCCCGCGATGCGCCACGCCGCTCGATCGGCGGTCCGTGCCCCCCAGACGGGACGTCTCTTACGTCCGTGACCGTATGTGGGTCACATGCGCGAACTGTCATCGGTCGGCCGTCCTGGACCGCAGGCAGCCCGAGTGAAACGGATCGTATTCGTCGGACGGCGCGTCGTCCTGGAAGCCGGACAGAGGACAAACCGCACGCCGGATGGCAACCACCTCGAGCGGGCTCTTGGGCGGGACCGTCTCGAGAAATCCGTCGTCGACGTCCGTGTGCATGGGTCGGATGGCCTGCCGGTCCAGGTCCACGTGCTCGAGGAGGACGACCTCCGCGCGGTGGAAGGTGCCGGCTTTCACGCATCGTCCCTTCGCAGTGCGTGGCGCGATCTGGACCCCCGGGAGTTCCGCACCGTGGGAACAGCGCGCCAGAAAGTGGACTGGGTCCTGACGCACCGGTTCTGCGGACGGTGCGCGGCCCCCACCCTGCTCGACCCGGACACCGAGGGACTTCGGTGCACGGAGTGTGAGCAGATCCATTACCCCCGGATCGCGCCCGCCGTGATCGTACTGGTCCAGCGTGGCCGGGAAGCCCTGCTGGGTCGGTCCCCGAGATTTCCCGAGGGGGTCTACTCCACCCTCGCGGGCTTCGTCGAGCCGGGCGAAACGCTCGAGGAATGCGTGCACCGTGAGATCGAGGAAGAATCCGGGGTGCGAGTGCAGAACCTCCGCTACTTCGGCAGTCAGTCACACCCCTTCCCCCACTCGATGATGGTCGGGTTCGTCGCTGATTGGCTCGAGGGAGACGTCCGCATCGACCCCACCGAACTGGTCGACGCTCGCTGGTTCGATGTCGACGAGCTTCCACTCCGTCCGCACCCGAGATCCATCGCGTACCGTCTGATCGAAGACTTCGAGCAGCGGGTGCGAGGCGGACGCGAATCGCGTTGACGCACCCGGAATCGGCCCCGAGGTTGGGGCGTTCCGTTACGACTTGAACCCATCCGTCATGCGCCTCTCGATCCCGTCCCTGGCACTCGCCGCTCTGCTCCTCCCGGCCGCGGCCGTGGCGCAGACCCAGAGCTTCCTGCCCCGGACGACGACCCTCCCGGCATCGACGCGCGCGATGGCACTCGGCGACTCGTACGTGATGAACTCGGGTCACTCCGACGTGCTGTTCTATCATCCGGCTCGACTCACGGAGGCCAGCGGATTCGGCGCCGACCTCCAGCGATGGGGCGTGGCGGCCTCCGCGGCGGCGTTCTCCGGCAGCTTCGAAGCGTTCGGCGGCACATGGGGCATCGGAGTGCGTTCACTCCAGTACGGTGTGCCGGACGGCGGCTCCCTGCAGGCTCCCGTCGGGCAGGACCATCACTTCGTCTCGGGCGGTGATCCCGTGTCGGAGCGCACAGCCACGATCGGGTACGGGCGCGAGATCCTGGGCGGAATTTCTGCGGGCCTCGCGATCGACCTGCTGGATGCCAGGATCGCGTCGTCGCAGCACAACATCATGCTGGTCGACGTCGGGCTATCGACCGATCTCGGCCCACTCGGGCTGGGCCTTACGGCTCATGACATCGGGGACAAGCCCTTCATCGACTCCGATGCCGGCCCCTCCCGCATCGTGCTCGGTGCCGGTGCGTACGGTCAGCAGGTCGGGATCCTCGATCTCGGGCTGGCTGCCAACGCAGGAATCGACGCGGAGGACGAGTTGACCTATGGGGCCGGAGTCGAGGTTGGTTACTACCCGATCCAGGGGCGGACCTTCGTCGCACGGATCGGCGTCCAGAACGTCCCGGAGGGAAGCGAAGTCTCGCCGTTGACCGCCGGCTTCGCGTTCTGGGCGGACGACCTGACGGTGGAGTGGGCGTTCCGGCCCGTCAGTAATGCCGATGACGGAGGGACGCACCGCTTCGGTGTGCGCTGGCGGTAAGTCGGTGCGTGTTCGAGCGGTGTGATCGCTTCGCTTTTCAGGCCTTCCTCAGTTGCCGGACACGCCGTCGGCCCGGGCCCCGAGGAACGCCGGGTCGAGCTCGCTGAAGCCGATCTGGTCGATCGACACCTCTCCTCCGTGGACCTGATCGAACACGAACGCGACTGAGATCAACCGGCGGAGATCGATCGCCGGATTCGCCGCGGCGAAATCACCCAGCGGGATCGAGAACGTCTGGAGAACGAGCTCCCAATGCCGCGCGAAGCGCTGGGCCTCGATATCTCCCCTGCGCAGCACATACGTCTCGAGTGGGCGACGGATCGCCCCGTAGTCGCTGAGGACGACCCGAGCCGACTCGCCTGACCCGTCCGTCACCTCAATACTCACGTCGACGGGGGGATCCTCCTGCTTGTCGGCGTCGTTCGACGATGGTCGGGAGGCCCTGTCCGTCTCGGACTCGTTCTCCTCCGCCGGGGCCGGGTCTTTCCGCGGGCGGGGGACGGTCGGCGTCGGCCCAAGCATGAAGTCGAGTGTCGTGGACGCCGAAAGACCCCAGTTCGACGCGAGATACGTCGGCAGTTCTACGGTGTATCGCGCGGGTGGACCGTGTCGCGTCGTGTCAGCACCTGCGATCCGATTATTCCATCCGACCGTGACAGCCTGATTCTCCTGGGACGCCGACGTGTTCGAACGATTACTCGACCGGAGCTGGAGCATCTCCTCCCTCCACGTCGACAGCGAATCTCCCCTGAGTACGACACCGGGCTCGGTCCCCGAGGTCACGTCGATGTCCTCCTCGAACGAAGCGAGAGGGCGGAAGTCGCTCGTCTCGAAGCGGGTGATGTACATCGTCTCAGGGAGCCATTCGCCGATCACCCGATGGTCCCGGAAAATCGGCAGGTACCGCTTGTCGCCCTTCGTCACGATGTCGAGGAACGCGGAGACGTAGATCTCCCCGAATCGTCGCTGGTCCTCCTCCGGGATCAGACCACGAAGGTCGAGGGAGCGAGCCGACCGAGGCCCTCCGTCGAACGAGCCCCAAACAGAATTCCACTGACCATGGTTCGCCCGGTACACGTAGATCGCCGACTTGAAGTTGAACGCATCGGGTTCCGTGAACTGCAGCCGGTCGTAGATCCGGAGTCCGTGAAAGCTCGTTACATCACCGTCGTGCGAGCCATGGAAGGTTAGATAGCTGACGTCCTCGACAACCACCTTTCGACCCGTGGGCAGATACTGCCCGTCCACCGGCGCGATCGAGATGATGCCTTTGATCGCGAGATCAAAATCGAAGGTCAGGGATGCATCGTCCGGGTAATGGGACAGCCGATTGAAGGCCGCCGCGTTGGCCACGGCCTCACCACCCCGTGAGTGCCCGATCAGGACGATATTGTCCATATCGACCTTGCCCTCGAACGGGTTATCCGCTTCCTCGTTGAACTCTTCGAAGAGCTCGGCGTGGCGGAGCAGGAACCAACCGCGCGCGTCATTCTCTCCGCGGATACCGCCATTGATGAAGTTCTCGTCCACACTCGCGAGGATGTAACCGCGGCTCGCCATCAACTCGCCCAGGTAGTCGTAACCGGGGTCCGAGAAGTCCCGCATGTTATGGTTGCCGTGAACCACGAGGACCAGCGGAAACGGGCCGTCTCCGTCGGGATACCAGACCCGGGCATTCAGCGGCATCTCTTCCGGTGTGAAGCCCCAGTACTCGTTGCGCTCCTCCGCCGAACTTCCCAGGTCGACCATCTTCGAGACGTCGACCGTCGGCGTCGTGATCGTCACCGAATCCCGATACTCCGGTCGATTCTTGTCCGTACCCGATCCGTAGTAGAGGGTCAGAACCTCATACGAGCCTGGCTGTCCCGGGTCGGGGGCATCGAGCGTCTGCATCGAGAGCACGACGTCAGCATCGCTCGGCGTAAGCTTGAGGGCCGGCGTACACGCGGTCGCGGCCAGGAGCACTGCGGGCAGGAAGCGCATCTTGGTTGTCATGCGCCCATTCTGGCGGTGCCCCGACGGGCTGGCAATCACTACACCGGTTGACTAGCCTTGGCCGCCGGAACGACCCACCCAGACGGAGAAATCATGGCCAACCCCACGGTCACGATCGAAACGAATCACGGCACGATCACTGCCGAGATGTACATGGAACAGGCCCCCAAGACCGCGGGCAATTTCATCGACCTCGCGAAGAAGGGGTACTACGACGACCTCATCTTCCACCGAGTCATCGACGGCTTCATGATCCAGGGCGGCTGCCCGGACGGGACGGGTCGTGGCGGCCCGGGCTATACGATCCCCGACGAATTCGCCCCCGGCCTGGCCCACACGGGCAAGGGACTCTTCTCGATGGCGAACGCCGGACCGAACACCGGTGGCTCACAGTTCTTCATCACGCTGGCTGCGACGCCGTGGCTCGACGGCAAGCATGCCATCTTCGGACACGTGACCGACGGCATGGACGTCGTCGAAAAGATCGGCAAGATCGAGACCGGCTTCGGTGACCAGCCGACCGAGCCGGTGGTCATGATGAAGGTGACGGTCTCCGGGGAGGAGTGATCTCCTCGATGTGACCTCGTACGGATCTCGACGTCACGTCGAGCATCCTCTGCTTGCGAAACGGGGTCGGGCGCTCGGCGTCCGGCCCCGTCGTGCATCCGGTCGTGACCCTCGACAGTCCGACCGACGACGGCCACGGTGATCCGCGTGTCGAGCCCTACCCGATGGGTCGCTCCAGCTTTCCAATTTCATATCCCGCCGGCGGCTCCGCTCCCAGCAGATGCCGCACGAAGTAATCCCAGCGCCGTCTCATCATGTACGGCTCGTTGCCGAAGCCGTGACCTCGGTTCGGCAGCATGAGAAGGTCGAAATCCTTGTTCGCAGCGATGAGCGCATCCACGACGAGCATCGTGTTGGACGGTGGCACGTTCGTATCGAGCGTGCCGTGTGCGATCAGCAGCTTGCCCTCGAGGTTTCCGGCCAGGAGCTGGTTGGCCTGGTTGTCGTAATTGGTCGTTCCATCGGGGTAGACCTCCAGCAGGCCCTGCCACTTTTCACCCCAGTCGTCCTCGTAGTTTCGATTGTCGTGGTTGCCCGCCTGGGAGACCGCGACGGAGTAGAAGTCCGGGTATCGCATGATGGCACCGGCGGCGGCGAAGCCCCCGCCCGAATGACCGTAGATGCCGACCCTCGTGGCGTCGATCCACGGATGGCGCTCGGCGAGCTGCTCGATACCACCCATCTGATCCGGGAGACCATTGTCGCCCATGTTGCCGTAATACGCCTCGTGAAACGCCTTCGAGCGCATCGGCGTGCCCATCGCGTCGAGCTCGATCACCACGAAGCCGAGCTCGGCGATCGCCTGAAGGTCGCGGTGCGACGCCCGGAAACTCCGAGATCCTACGGACCCGCTCTGGGGGCCCGGATAGAGATAGTTCACGACCGGATACGACGTGTCCGGATCGAAATCCAGCGGACGGAACAGAAGTCCATGAAGGTCCGTCTCCCCGTCCCTGGCCTTCACGACGAAGGGCATGGGTGGCTCCCAGCCGGAAGCCTCCAGACGCGAGATGTCCGCGGTCTCCAGAGTCATGACCGCGCGCCCACCTTCATCCCGTAGAACGTGGACCGGCGGCACGACCGGCGTGGAGTACGAGTCGACGAAGTACTCGCCGTCCGGGGCGAACGACACGGTGTGGTTCGCGCTGTCCGGCGTCAGCAGATGAACCTCGCCGCCGTCGATGTCGACCCGGTAGAGGTATTGGAAGTACGGGTCACCGGGCTCGCGCTCGTTCCCCATGAAGGTCACGGTACGCGCATCCGCGTCCACCGCCCGGATGTCGAGCACGTTCCAGTCACCTTCCGTGACCTTTCGTTTCAGCTCGCCGGTGTCGGCGTCGTACAGGAAGAGGTTGCCCCAGTTGTCGCGCTGAGAGAACCAGAGGATCTCCTCCGTATCCGACAGGTAACGCCAGCCGCTCTGCGACTCGTAGAAGGTCTCCTCGACCTCCTGGAAGATGTCCCTCACCTCACCGGTCGTGGCGTCCGCCATCCGGACCTGAGCGACCTTGTGATCCCGCGAACTCGATACGAAGACGAAGCGATCCGAGTCCGCGCTCCACTCGAGGTCGCCCAGCTGCCCCCCGCACTCGATGTGGTCGGAACAGGTCGAGCGATGCTGGTCCGGTTCCATGTCCAGACGGACCATGTAGTCCCCTGCCGGACGATCGAGGTCCAGAACGATGCGATGGACGCGGAAGATCACCGTGTCCTCGGGAAGCGGATACGGCCACGTATCGACCTCCGGATGGCCGACCTTCGTCGACGCCAGGGTCATCAGGCCGACACCTCGCGCGTCGTGACGGAAGGTGGCGATCTTCCGAGAGTCCGGTGACCACTTCACCACGGGGCGGTCGCGGCGAACCCAGCCGGCGTTGTTGGTGCCGTACCCGAACAACTCCTCCCCGTCCGTGGTTAGCTGAGTCTCCGCACCCGACCCTCGCTCGCGAACCCAGAGGTTGTGATCACGGATGAACACGACCCGCTCCCCATCCGGCGATACCGCCTCACTCCGCTGAACGGGTTCTTCTTCTTCCTCACCCACGCACGTGTATTCCTCGAGATCGCACCGTGCGACGCCCATGCCGCGAAGGCTCAGGATGACGTCATGGTCCTCGAACGACATGGACGACACCGGAATGTCGAGCTCATCGAAGCTCACCCCCACCGCGGCATCGAGCGCCTGCCCGATGCGAGCATGATCGAACGCCCGACCCTTCGTCGCGGACATGGGGTCGACCACGAGGTACTCCGTTCCACCCCGTACCGTGTTGGCATACCAGAAACGCCCGTCGTCCATCCAGCGTGGCTGGACCGAGTTCCCATACACGAGTGGGGCGGTATTTCCACCCAGGAACCGCTCAGCGCGCGCATAGTCGTCGGCGGTCAGCCGAGTCGCCTGAGCATGCAGAGGTGCCGTCACGATCATGGACGCGATGGCCATGCCGAGTACGGCCGGAAGGTGTCCGACGCTGGGTCGCATCGATGCGCTCCTCATGGTTCGATAGTCTGACCCGAAGAGGATACTCCGGAGTCCCCACGGCTCGAGCCGGCGAGAGAGCAGCGCCCCCGCCGGCCCGGTTCCGGAATGTGAATCCCTGTCGGAAAAAGAGCCACCCGGTGGTGTGGTCAGTTCGATCGAGTGCCTGAGAAGGGACGCTCGCCTCGTGGCGTCATGATCGTACCGCTCATTTGATCGCCGTCCACCGACCCCGCGAACTCCTGGGTGATCGAATTGCCTCGCATGGACATCGTCACAATGAAGCTGAACGAGGCGCCTTCGACGGCTCCGTCGCTGAGGACCATTTGCGGCGCACGACCACCCCCCGGCCCGCCGCCCCTGACAGCCCCACCTCGCGAGCCGGCTCCACCCGGGCCGCCACCTCTTCGCTGCATCGTCAGGGTACCCTCCACCCCGCTCCCTTCCACCTCGAGGACGAGCATCATCGTCTGGGGTCCTCGCGGGCCCTCGACCGAGAGGACCCACGTGCCGGCGACTTGCGCCACCGCCGACGTGGGTGCACCCAGAGTGAGCAGCACCGTCGCCATGGCGGCACCCATGATCCACACCTTCATCCTTCCTCCTTGGTTCTCGCTACCAGACTTGATGCGCTCGACGCATCGTCTGTTAGGTTCCCGGCCGCACCGCCATCCGGAGATCGACCATGAATCGTATCGTTCCTGCTCGCGTTCGCCTCCTTTCGATGCTCGCAGGCGTGCCCCTCGTCCTTGGAGTCATCGCGGATTCGGCATCAGGCCAGGCCGCAGACAAGAGGTCCCTCGAGATCGCAGACTACCGCCTGTGGCGTCAGATCGAGGGGGAACAGATCTCGGACGACGGTCGCTGGGTCGCATGGTCGTATGCCAAGGTCCGTATGGACGACACGCTCGTGGTCGCCAACATCGAGACCGGCATGCGACACGAGATCGCCCGCGCGTCGGAGGCGGTCATCTCGCCGGACGGGCTGTGGGTCGGATACTCACTCTCTCCAGCCTTCCTGGAGATCGAGGAGATGGAGCGCACCGGCGAGGAGGTCCCGTCCCAGGCCGGGCTGATGCACCTGGAGTCCGGCGAATCGTGGGTGTGGGATGACGCCGCCGATTACGGCTTTTCCGCGACGTCGAGCCACTTCTGGGTCGAGAAGACGCAAACGAACGACGACGCCCAACATCAGGGCACGGGACTCATTCTCAGAAACCTCGGCGAGGGGTTCGAAGAACTCATCGGTAGCGTGTGGCAGCTCGGGATCAATGAGGCCGGCACGCACCTCGCGTACACCGTCGACGCGGAGAATGGAGACGGGAATGGCCTCTACCTGGTCGACCTTTCCACCGGTGCGCGACGGGGGCTCGACAACAGCAAGCAGCGGTACGCGAATCTGACGTGGTCCGACAACGGCCGTTCGATCGCGGTCCTCCGCGGTGATGTGCCCGATGGGTCAACCGAGCGCGCGAACGACGCTCTCGTCTTTTCCGGTGTCGGTGAGGGTACGCCGCAGAGGCACGAATTCGGGGCGGATGTCGACGGGCTCCAGAACGGGTGGGTGATGAGCGAGAAGGGACGGCTCGTCTTCAACGCAGACGCCTCGATCCTCTTCGTTGCCACGAAAGCACAGGAGCAGGAACTCGAGGAGTGGGGAGATGAAGGGCTGCCCCTGGCGGACGTGAACATCTGGCACTGGCAGGACGACCGGATTCAGTCGCAGCAGCAGCGCCAGCTGTCACGGGACTCGAACCGGACGTACGTAGCCGCCCTGCACCTGAGGGACGCGCAGCTCGTGCACCTCGCCGATGACCGGATGCGAGATGTCCAGATCACTCCGGACGGCCGCTGGGGCATCGGGCGTGACGAGAGCGCGTACGTGTCGGACTGGAAGCCCGACTACGCGGACTACATCCGGATCGACACCCGGACCGGAGCGCGTGCGCCGGTTCTCGAGGGCCACCTCAGAACCCTCGGTCTCTCACCGGACAGCGATCACTTCCTTTACTGGAAAGACGGCGACGTCTGGGACTACCGGATCGAAGACGACCGTCACGTGAACCTCACGGAGCGCGCCCCGGTCGACTTCACCAACCAGCAATTCGATCGGTTCGGAGAGAAGCCGCCCTACGGCGTCGCCGGCTTCACCCACGATTCCGAGGGCATCGTGCTCTATGACCGGTACGACGTCTGGTACCAGTCGTACGATGGCGATCCGGCCGAGAACATCACCGGCGGCTATGGCACAGACGGGGAGATCCGGCTCAGAATCGTCGAGACCGATCCCGACGCAGAGACGATCGACCTCGGTCAGCCGCTCCTGCTCGATGCCTACGGGGAGTGGACCAAACGAGAAGGATTCTTCGAACTCGACGGTGACGAGCTGGAGGAGCTCACGTGGGAGGACCGACGCTTCTCCTACCCGATCAAGGCCGGGGAGGCGGATCGTTACCTCTTCACTGTCCAGACGTGGCAGGACTTTCCGGACCTGTGGGTGAGCGACGGGAGCTTCTCCGACCGCGACCGCGTCTCGACGGCGAACCCCCAGCAGGCCGATTTCCTCTGGGGCACCCGAATACTCTTCGACTACACCCTCTCCGACGGCACACCGCTCCAGGGGACACTCGCGATTCCCGAGACGTACGAGGACGGCGATCGTCTGCCGATGGTGGTGCGCTTCTACGAGAAGTACTCGCAGGACCTGCACCTCTACCCGACCCCGATCTACCGGCACCAGCCGAACTTCGCCGGCCTCGTGAGCGGCGGGTATCTGCTCATGCAGCCCGACGTGCACTTCCGAATCGGAAGCTCGCACTCCGATATGCTCGAAGCGGTCGAGGCCGCGACCCGGAAGGTGATCGACATGGGGTACGCGAACCCGGACGCTGTCGGACTGAGCGGTCACTCGTACTCCGGTGGCGGCAGCGCCTACATCGCGACCCGCTCGACCATGTTCTCGGCGATCGCCCACGGCGCCGCCCCGATCAATCTGGTGAGCGAGTTCAACCAGCTGTTCGTGGGCAGCGGACAGAACAACCACAGCTACGACATCTACGGGCAGGGACGGTACGCCACGAACCCCTACGACGACTTTGACCTGTACTGGCGAGAGTCACCGATTTCCGGGGTCGAGACGATGGACACGCCCGTCCTGTACCTGCACGGCGAGTCCGATCCGACCGTGAACTGGGAGCAGGGACTCGAGTGGTACAACGCCCTGCGCTTCCTCGAAAAGCCGGTCATCTGGCTCTCATATCCGGACGAAGGGCACGGGTTGCGGAAACTGCAGAACCGGATCGACTTCCAGTACCGATTGCAGGACTTCTTCGGTCACCACCTTCGCGGCGAACCGGCGCCGGGCTGGATGACCGACGGCGTGCCCCAGGTCGACAAGGAACGCCACCTGCGCGAATACGCCCCCCGAATCTTCAGACCTCGCCTGGTGGGGTAGGCCGGTCCGACGATACGGAACCCGAGGGGGACCCCGGAATCGATTGGCTTTCCGCTCCCGAAGATGCACCTCGATCCGACTCCGCGGCCGAAGCGGGAGCCGGTGTCGTGGCGGACCCGTTCACCGCCTCCTCCTGAGCCTCCCCGAACATCGTCCAGATGGCGAGGAACATGGCGGCAACAATCGGACCGATGACGAAGCCCGAAATTCCGAAGGTCGTCAGACCACCGAGCGTCGACACCAGGATCAGCCAGTCGGGCATCTTCGTGTCGCGTCCGACCAGGAGGGGGCGAAGGATGTTGTCCGCCAGGCCGATTACGAGGAAGCCGTAAAGGATCAGCACCACACTCTTTACGATCGCGCCACCGATCAGTAGAAAGATCGCGGCCGGAAGCCACACGAGCGTTGCGCCGACAGCCGGCAGGATGGACAGAAAGATCATCACGACGCCCCAGAAGACGGCGCCCTGGATTCCGAGGATCGCGAAGATGATGCCACCGAGGGCCCCCTGAACCGCGCCCACGACGAGGGTGCCCTTGATTGTGGCTCGACCGACCTCGGCGAATTTTGCGAAGAGGTCCCGCTCCCGCTGATCTCCGAGCGGTAGGGCCCACATCACCTTATCCAGCATCGACGAGCCGTCACGCAGAACGAAGTAGAGGAGGTAGAGCATGACGAAGAACATGGCCGCGAACCGTCCCACGTTCTGCCCTACGCTGACGGCCAGCCCCGCGATGAAACCGCTGGCGTCGAGAGCCGCCTGCGAGATCCGGTCCTGGAGCGTTTCGGGAACGATGCCGGCCCGCTCCAGCATCGCAACCACTTCGTCGGGGAGGGATCGCTTCACCCGCTCGAGAATCGCGCCGGGATTGACCTCGCCGTCCTGCAGATTCTCGTACAGCTGAAGTCCCTGCTCCGCGACCGCGCCCGCGACCAGCAGCGTAGGCACGAGGACCGTGACGAGGATGACCAGCAACGTCATCACCGCGGCGAGAGAAACCCGCCCACGAAACTTCCGTTCGAACCAGTTCTGGGCCGGCTGGAAGAGCACGCCCATGAGCGCTGCCCAGAAGATCGGCTGAAAGAAGCCTGAGAGTACGACGAACATCAGAACGGTGAGCGCGACAACCAGACCAAGGAAGAAGCCGGTCTCGATGCGCGCGGCGCGCGCCTGCGTTCGCGACATGAGAGGCTCGCTGTCGGGACGACTCACGACTGGCCGCTCGGGTCCGATTCGCCATCCTTGCCTCGAAGGGCATCGGATCCCGCCCTCAGCCGCCGCATCACCTCGTCCCTGGACAGGGACTGACCTTTGATGAGCCGTTCGATCTCCCCCACGATCGAGTCATCGTCGTCCTCGGCTCCCCCAAAGAGGCCCTCCTCGGAGCCGAGCTCGTCCATGCGACTCACGACACTGTGCAGATTCAGCCAGCGATCGAACCGCTCGCTGGCACGAACCACCGAATAGAAGAGGCGCGGGCGTCTGCCCCGACCGGATATGTAGTCGAGGATGATCGCCCCGATCGACAGGTTGAAGGCAACGAGGTCCTTCAGGCCATCCAGGAAGAGCTTGACCTGAAAGATCACGAAGTCCCGGAGCGTCACGTTTCGAGACGTCACGGTCATTGGCTTGTTTGGCATATGTCCAATCTACGGTCGAGGCCCTACTGTCGCTCTTCGGCGCCTCCGACTCTCCGGTCGGGGGCGTCGTCGTCCAGTCGTTTCGCCTTACGATGGTAGCGTCGTTCGGGTTCGCCAAAGCGAATCGAAGGGGAAGCGCGTCGGGCGTATCAGGCACCACAGAAGGATGCGTATCACAGCAGGAACCAATCACGCGAGGGATCCGTACGAAGGAATCTCGCGCGCCCAGACCTGGACCTTGCCCATGAGGCGACTCCCCCACGCCGGCACCATGCTGGTCTGCGTTGCACTCTCCGTGCTCGGAGCGTGTAGCGATGACCCGGGAGAGGAGCGCCTGAGCGATTCAGCGAGCGCACGGGTCGGTCCCTCCGATCGTCTCGGTCCGGCCGCGGACGACGGTACCGTGCCCCGGCCGCTACCCCCCGTCTTCGGTCCGGAAGCGGGCTTCTTCACTCAAGAGGCGCCCCCGGCGGTCGGTCGGCCCTCGGCCGGTGCCATGGGGCCTCGCATGGCCGAGGGCGAGCTACCTGGACGCTATCCGTTCTACTGGACGCGTGCCGTGTATTCCGGATATGGCCGCGGATGGTGGGGCGGCCGCGGGGGTGGCTCCTGGGCCACCGACTACCCGAAAGGGGACCGCCAATTCCTGGTCGTGCTCAAGCGACTCGTCCGGCTGAACGCGTACGACTGGGAGAACGCCGTTTCGCTCGCCGACCCGAACATTCGTCGCTTTCCCGTCATCTACGCGGTCGAGGTCGGCCGCATGGAGCTGACGGATGAGGAGGTCGAGGGCCTGCGCAATTACCTCGATGCGGGCGGCTTCCTGATTGTGGACGACTTCTGGGGCACACGAGAGTGGAGCGTATTCGAGTGGAACATGGCGCGGGTCTTTCCGGAGCGTTCGATCGAGGACATCCCGCCCGATCATCCGCTCTTCAGCGCCTACTACGACATCGAAGACATTCTCCAGGTCCCCAACATCAACAACGGGGCGAGCGGTCGTCAGACGCATGAGCGCGACGGCTACGTCCCCTATGTGAAGGGCATCTTCGACGACGAGCGGCGCCTCATGGTGGTCGTGAACTGGAATACCGATCTCGGCGACGCGTGGGAGTGGGCGGAGAGCCCGTACTATCCGCTCGAGTTCTCGACGTTCGCCTATGAGATGGGTGCGAACATGATCGTCTACGGCATGAGCCACTGAGGAACGATCATGGCGAGCCTCTTCGAGTTCCTCTTCAAGTACCGCGGTATCGCCTTCGAGCAGGGCGACTTCGCGTTCGGGGCGCCCGGATCCTTCCGCGTCTGGCTGGGCATCGCAGCGGTTATCGCAGCGAGCGCGGTCGCCACGTACACGATTGCACGCGGGAAGAGTTCAGTCGTCGACCGCGGTGTCATGGCGGGCCTGCGCGTGGCGCTGCTCGGGCTCCTCGTCTTCTGCCTCATGCAGCCGACCCTGCGCATCTCGACGGTCGTGCCGCAGCAGAATTTCGTCGGCGTGCTGATCGACGACTCGCGCAGCATGGGACTCGACAACGAGGACGGCACCCGACGAAGCGACTTCGTGGCCGAGGCCTTTACGCCCGGGACGGGCAATCTGTTCGACGGACTGTCTGAGCGATTCGTCCTGCGATTCTTTCGCTTTTCGGACTTCGCCGACCGGATCGACGGGCTGGGCGAGCTGACGTACGACGGCACGCACACCAACGTGGCACGCGCACTCGATGCCGCCCGGGAGGACCTCGCCGGGGTGCCGTTGGCCGGTCTGGTCATGGTTACGGACGGTGCCGACAACGATGACCGACCATTGACCGAAGCGCTCGTGCCGCTCCAGGCGGCCGGCGTACCGGTGTTCACCGTCGGGTTGGGTGACGAGACCATCGAGCCGGACATCGAGCTCGGCCGTGTCGAGCTTCCGCGAGCCGTGCTCGAGGGTTCCACCCTGATGGTCGATGTCGTCGTGACACAGCACGGCTTCGGCCAGCGGACCGTCCCCGTCATCGTCTCGGACGATACGCGCATTCTGGCCGAGGAAAGCGTGGAGCTCGGACCGGATGGTGAGCCGGTCGTCGCGCGCATCGGCTTCGAACTCGAGCAGGCCGGCTCACGGCGGATCGAGTTCCAGATCCCAACCCAGTCCGGGGAACGCGTCGAGGAGAACAATCACCGCACCGCATGGGTCGACGTGCGCGGTGAGCGCGAGAAGATCCTGTACTACGAGGGCGAACCACGCTTCGAGGTGAAGTTCATGCGCCGGGCGGTGGAGGACGACGAAAACCTCCAACTCGTCGTCCTCCAGCGCACTGCTGAAAGCAAGTTCCTGCGCCTTTCGGTTTCGGACAGCACGGAGCTCGCCTTCGGATTCCCGAGCACGCGCGAGGAGCTGTACCGCTATCGCGCCCTCGTTCTCGGCTCCGTCGAAGCATCGTTCTTCACGTTCGACCAGCTGCAGATGATCGCCGACTTCGTGTCGGTGCGAGGTGGGGGCCTCCTCTTCATCGGCGGACACAGCGCCTTTGCCGAGGGGGGCTGGATGGGAACACCGGTGGAAGAGGTGCTGCCGGTCATCCTTCGTGAGCCCGGAGGCACCGGACCACAGGGGTACTTCGCCGAGGTCAAGGTCGAGCCGACCCCGGCAGGTCTGGCACACCCGGCCGTTCAGCTCGACGCCGAACTGAGTGCCGTGGCCGCGCGATGGGATTCCCTTCCCGCGCTCACCGTGGTCAACCCGATCACCCGGACCAGACCCGGCGCGACGACGTTGCTCGAGGGCATCAACACCGACGGGATCACCGCCGACCGGCAGGTCGTCCTGGCCTTCCAGCGGTATGGACGAGGTACCTCGATCGCCCTGACACCCCAGGACACATGGCTCTGGCAGATGCACGCCGACGTGCCGCTCGAGGACCAGAGCCACGAGTCGTTCTGGCAACAGATGCTCCGCTGGCTCGTCGATGGTGTTCCTGACGCGGTTTCGGTCGTGACGGACCAGGAGCGGGTCGAGCCGGGTGAGACGGTCCGACTGGTCGCGACGGTCTCGGACTCCACGTACCTCGAGGTCAACGACGCGGGGGTGACGGCTACCGTCACCAGTCCATCCGGTATCGTGGATGAACTCCCAGTCGAATGGACCGTCGAGGAGGATGGTGAATACATCGTGGAGTTCCGTCCCAGCGAGATGGGTGACTACGAGATCACGCTGGAGGCGAGTCGCGAAGGCTCGCGACTCGGGACCGACGTCTCCGTTCTGCACGTCGCCCGAAGCGACGACGAATATTTCGCGTCGGCTCGTCGAACCTCTCTGCTGCAGCGCGTCGCAGACGAGACCGGCGGTCGGTTCTACAACGCCGACGACGTCAGTACGCTACCCGAGGACATCTCGATCAGCGGCGCGGGCGTGACGCTGACCGAAGAGCACGACCTGTGGGACATGCCCGCGATCTTCCTCATGATGATGCTCCTGATGGGCGCAGAGTGGGGCTTCCGTCGGATCCGGGGGCTCGTGTGAGGATCTCGGCAGCCCTTCTCCTCATCGTGTCGCTCGCCGCCCCGGTCGATATCGTCGCCCAGGGGCGCACCCACAGCGTCATCGTGGTCGGTCTCGGTGGTGAGGAGCGCTATCGACAGAGCTTCCATGCCGAGGCGTCACAGATCTACACGGCACTGATCGAACGTCACGGAATCCCGGCCGACAACGTCACCTACCTCGGAGAGCGGGTCGATGTCGCACCCGACATCATCTCGATGAGGTCGACCCGGGCGAACGTACTTCAGGTACTCGGTGAGATCGCTCAGAAGGCGGATCCGCTCGACCGTCTCTTCGTTGTGCTCATCGGTCACGGCACCATGGGTCGCGAGGAGCCTCAATTCAATCTGCCGGGGCCGGACCTCGTGCCGTCCGACTTCCAGCGCGGACTGACGGCGTTTCCTACTCAGACGCTGGCTCTCGTTCACACGGGGACGGCGAGCGGTGGATTCATCGCACCCCTGTCCGGGCCGAATCGGATTCTGGTCGCCGCGACGCGAAACGAGCGGCAGCTCAACGCCACGGAGTTCGGTCAGTTCTTCGCGGCGGCGATCGCGGGCGAGGACGCTGACCTCGACAAGGACGAGCGCGTCTCATTGCTCGAAGCCTTCCTGTATACTCGCCGCGAAGTCGAGCGCCTCTACGAAAACGAAAACGAGCTCCTCACGGAAAACGCCGTTCTCGACGACAACGGAGACGGTACCCCGAGCCACGACGCGGGACTCACCGAATCCGACGGTCCCCTCGCGGCCACCTTTCAGCTCGGTGGCATCTCGGGCACTGCGAGCCAGGTGCCGGACGATCCGGCGCTCGCGCGCCTGTACGAAGAACGCAACGAAATCCAGGCTCTGATCGACGGCGTCCGGGCACAGCGGGCATCGATGACCGAAGACCAGTACCTCGACGCGGTCGAACCCTTCCTGATTCAGCTGGCGCTCAAGAATCGTGAGATCCGCGCGCTCGAGGGGGGCAGCCCGTGAGACGGTCAACGGGAGCGGATCACGCTCGAGCGGCCCGACGGAGCCGCGGGCTCACTGCGCTTCTGGCGTGCGCGAGCGTGTTCGGTGTCGTACTGCTGCCAGACTCGGCGCACGCGCAGGACGAATCCGCCGCCCGACAGGCCGAAGCCCGTGATTACCTGCGGTCGGGTCGTTACGACGAGGCGATCGACGCCTACGGCGCCATGATCCGCGCTCAGCCGACCGCGGCGCTCGCTCGCGCTTCGATGATGGACGCGCTGATCGCTACGGGTCAGTACGAGGAGGCGATCGACGTCGGGCGGGCGGCACCGGAGCCCGAACTCGTGGCGCACCTGACCGGGGACGCGCTTCAGGCCCTGGGCCGGCTGGATGAGGCTGCTCAGGAGTACCGCCGGGGAGCGGCGTCCGGGGCACGCTGGGCTCTGACGGCGGAAGCCCGGCTCGCAGAGCTGAGCCTCGCTCGGGGTGAGGTCGATGACGCCATGCGGCGTTCCGATGCCTTCATCGACGTCTACAACAACGCACGCGGGAATCTCTCGTCGTGGGATCTGGTCGCAGTCGGCCGTGCCGTTCGCCATCTGGGTCGCACGGATCCGGCGTACTTCCAGGACGCGCTGAAGGCATTCGACGAGGCCTCCACGGCCGATCCGACCTGGGCAGAACCCTACGTCCTCATCGGAAACCTCTTCCTCGAGAAGTACGACAGTCCGGCCGCCAAGGAGGAGTTCGAGAAGGTTCTGGTCGACAACCCATACCATCCGGGGGCCCTCCTCGGCATGGCCGAGTCCCTCACCTTCGATGGCGCGTCCGAGGCGAACGACTACTTCGAGCGTCTCTTCGATGTAAACCCGGACCATGAACGCGCCCACGCGCTGGTCGCGATGCGCTACCTCCGCGGCGAAAACCACGAGCGCGCGCGCGAGGAGGCCCAGGCGGCGCTCGACGTCAACCCGAACTCTCTGACCGCCCTGACCGCGATCGCCGGATCGCACCTGCTTCGCGACGACCTCACTTCGTTTCGTCGCGTTCGGTCACAAGTCCTCGAGGTGAATCCCCGATTCGCGGGCTTCGACACCGAACTCGCGGAATTGATGGTCATGACCCGCCGGTACGAGCACGCCGTCGAGCGAGCCGCAGCGGCGGTAGCACTCGATTCCGCGGCATGGGAGGCGTGGGGTCTGATGGGGATGAATCAGATGCGCCTCGGGGACATCGAAAGCGGTCGGGCGAATCTGGAGCGCGCCTTCGCGGGCGATCCGTACAACCCCTGGTTCAAGAACAATCTCGACCTCGCCGACACCTTCGAACGCTATCGAGTCCACGAGACGGAACACTTCGAGCTCTTCCTGCATTCGAGCGAGGACGAGCTGCTCTCGACCTACCTCTCTCCGATCGCTGAAGAGGCGTACGCCGCGCTGCGCACACGGTACCGCCACGAGCCCGATCTCCCCGTCCGGGCCGAGCTGTACCCGAACAGTGCCGACTTCTCGGTCCGAACGCTCGGCGAGGCCGGCCTCGGCGCCCTCGGTGTCAGTTTCGGTCGCGTGCTCGTGATGGACGCTCCCTCCGCGCGAGAGTTGGGCGACTACAACTGGGCCTCCGTCTTCTGGCACGAGCTGGCCCACACCTTCCATCTCGCGCTGTCCGACAACCGCGTACCGAGGTGGTTCTCGGAAGGTCTCGCGGTCCACGAACAGCGAAAGGCCCGTCAGGGATGGGGACACCAGGCGAACATCTCGTTCCTGTTGTCGCTTCGGGACGACCGGCTCAAGAAGGTGTCCGAGCTGAACGACGGATTCATGAATCCGGACTACCCGCAGCAGGTCATCCACTCGTACTACCAGGCGTCCCTCGTCTTCCAGATCATCGAAGAGCGTTACGGCTTCGACGTGATCCGGGCCATGCTCCAGGGTTACGCGGACGGTCGGACGACCGAGGAGTTGTTCGAGTCTCTGGTCGGGATGCCGGTCACGGCGTTCGACGACGACTTCGCCGACTACATGGCGGAGCGCTTCGCCGCTCCGCTGGCCGGACTCGTCCCGATCGAAGAGACTCGACCGGGGCCGGAGGATGTCGAAGGGATGAAGCGATTCGTTCAGACGCACCCGGGTGATCTGATCGGACGACTTCAGCTCGGTGTTCAGCTCTATCGGGCGCAGGACTTCGAAGAGGCGGAAGGTCACTTCCGAGCTGCGCTCGAGATCTTCCCGCAGTTCGGCGGTGTCGACAGTCCCCTCTGGTTCATCGCTCAGATCCAGCACGAGCGAGGTGACCTCGAGGCCGCGGCGCACACCCTCGCTCGGCTCACCTCGATCTCGGAGTCCCACTACTCGGGCATGCTCCTGCAGTCCGAGATTCTGGCCGAACTGGGCCGGAACCAGGAAAGCGCGGACGCGCTCGATCGCGCGGTCCTCGTGTGGCCCTACGAGATGGACCTTCACGAGCGTCTCGCAGATCTGCATGCCGGGCTCGGTAACGCACCTCGGGCGGCGATCGAGCGGGCGGCGGTCGTCGCACTCGACCCGGTGGATCGCGCGGAGGCGCTCTACCTGCTTGCCGTCGCGCAGCGCGACGCCGGAGACATGCGTGGGGCGCGCCGATCGGTCATGGGCGCGCTCGAGCTCGCACCGAACTACGAAGACGCCCTCGAGTTCCTGCTCGCCTTGAGGGGGACCGGCTCATGATTTGGCGCTCCAGGAGTGTTGTGAGCGGGCGATCAGCGTTTGCCACGGCAACCGCCGCCATCGTCGTCGCGGTATCGAGCACTGACCCCGGCGGCGGCTCCGGCGCGACCTCCATGGTTCCGCTCGGCTCTCTCGAGACGCATTACGCCTCGTTCCTCGATGCCAACAAGCCACAGGACCTCGAGGGGCCCGCATACGACGGGGACTACCACTTCGTACGCATCGCGTTTCAGAGTGGCCGGGGCGGCTTCGGCGGCTTCGGGCGAAGACGCGGGGGTGCGATGTGGGCGCACGACTATCCACGCGCCGATCGGAACTTCCTCGCGATCCTGGATGAGACCACGAACATCGCCACGAGTCGGAATGCGTCGAACGTCTACACGTTCATGGACGACGAACTCTTCCGTCACCCGGTCTCCTACATCGTCGAGCCGGGATATTGGAACCCGAGTGATGAAGAGGCCGAACGGCTGGGAGAGTACCTCCGCAAGGGAGGATTCCTCATGGTCGACGACTTTCGGGGGGCACGTGAGCTGGCCAACCTCGAGTTTCACCTGCGGCGGGCGCTACCCGACCTCGACATGGTGCCGGTAACGGAGATTGATGAAATCTTCGACTCTTTCTTCCGCATCGTGCCCCAGGATGTGGTCCCGCCGTATGGCGGATATCCTCCCGCCTGGTACGGGATCTACGAGAACAACGACATCACCAAGCGGTTGATGGTCATCATCAACGCAAACAACGACATGGCCGAGTACTGGGAATTTTCCGATTACGGCTACTACCCCATCGACTTGGCGAACGAGGCGTACAAGCTCGGCGTGAATTACGTCGTGTACGCCATGACTCACTGACACTCACCGGGCCAGGCCCGAACCACTCTCCGAGGGAGAACAACTCTTGGCTGACGACGCGATCGGAACCGTCCAGCTGGACGATGCCAACGACGTAGCACTGGCGGATAAGCTGAAGCACGGCCGCGAGCAGATGATCAGTGAGCTTCGCAAGCTGATCGTCGGACAGGAAGAAGTGATCGAGCAGGTGCTGCTCTCGCTCTTCGTGGGTGGCAACAGCCTCCTGATCGGTGTGCCAGGCCTCGCCAAAACGCTGCTGATTCACAGCATCGCACAGGTCGTGGATCTGAAGTTCTCGAGGATCCAGTTTACGCCGGATCTCATGCCGTCCGACATCACGGGAACGGATATCATCCAGGAGGACCTCGAGACGGGGCGCCGCTCGATGGTCTTCTCACCCGGGCCGGTCTTCTCCAACATCGTCCTGGCCGACGAAATCAACCGGACGCCCCCGAAGACGCAGGCCGCCCTGCTTGAAGCGATGCAGGAGCACCGGGTCACCGTCCAGGGTCGGACCTACACCCTCGACGAACCGTTCTACGTATTCGCGACGCAGAACCCGATCGAGCTTGAGGGCACGTACCCCCTCCCGGAGGCGCAGCTCGACCGCTTCATGTTCGAGATCGCCATCGAACACCTCCCTGAAGAGGAGGAGCTCGAGGTCATCCGTTCGACGACGGGGAACCTGAAGCCCGAATTCAGCCACGCGGTCACGGGTCCCGATCTGATCGCCTTCCAGGAGCTCGTTCGCAGGGTTCCCGTGTCCGACTCCGTCCTCCGATACGCGGTCGGGCTCGTGCGGATGACGCGACCCAGCGCGAATGGAGACAGTCCCGACTTCGTGAAGAAGTGGGTGGCGTACGGCGCCTCGCCTCGCGCAGCGCAGTATCTGGTCCTGGGAGCGAAGGCGCGTGCCCTGACGAAGGGACGCTATCACGTGACCTTCGACGACATTCGGGCCCTCGCCCAGCCGGTCCTCCGGCATCGCGTCCTGACCAACTTCCACGCCGAATCCGAGGGCAAGTCGGCGGCCGAACTCGTCAACATGCTCATCGAGCATGCACCGCAGCCGTCTTCGGGGATGTAGGGCACACTCTTGGCTCACACGCGTCCCCGCCACTCCGCCGCAGGCACTCAATTTCTCGACCCGGCCGTTCTGGGCCGAATCGGGAACCTCGAGCTGCTCGCGCGCACGGTCGTCGATGGATTCCTGACGGGTCTCCATCGCTCGCCGTACCTCGGGTTCAGCATGGATTTCGCCGAACACCGACCGTACATGCCCGGCGACGACATCCGCCGGATCGACTGGAAGCTCTACGCGCGCACGGACCGTCACTACATCAAGCTTTTCGAAGCCGATACCAACGCGAACTTCTCGGTCCTTCTCGACCTCTCTTCCTCCATGAGCTACGGGAGCCACTCGCTCACGAAGCTCGACTACGCACGCTACCTCGCCGCCTGCCTCGCGTATTTCTCGAACAAACAGCGCGACCGTGTGGGGCTCGTAACCTTCGATCACGAGGTCGTCGACTACGTACCCCCGTCGATGAAGCACCTCGACACGATCCTGCATACGCTCGATCGGGCGACGGCAGGCCGACCCGGCTCGCTGGCCGAGCCGATCCTGCGCATCACCGAGATGCTCAGCCGGAAAGGGATCCTGGTCGTGATTTCTGACTTCTACGAGGAGCCCGATGCGGTTCTGAAGGCTCTAGGCCCTCTGCGCGCGCGGGGGCACGACGTGATCGTCTTCCACGTGATGGATCCATACGAGCTGGAGTTCCCGTTCGAGGAGGCCTCCGGTTTCGAGGATCTGGAGACGGGCGAGCAGATCCCGGTGATCCCGGGCAAGCTCCGGTCCGACTACCTGACGATGGTCAACGCCCACCTCGAGGCACTGGAGAAGCGTTTCACGGACAACCAGATCGACTACCGGCTGCTGAATACGTCGAAGCCGCTCGACGCCGCGCTCTTCGAGTACCTCCTCTCCCGTGAACGGATGAGCAAGGCGCGATGAGTCTCGCGTTTCTCGTCCCGCTCTTCCTCCTGGGGGTTGCAGGCGTCGTCATCCCGATCGTCGTGCACCTTACGCGCCGCCAGCGGCGTAACGTCGTCCATTTCCCGTCCCTGATGTTCCTGGAGAAGATCCCGTACCAGGAGCAGCGCCGGCGCCGTATCCAGCACTGGTTTCTCCTCTCGCTTCGGGCGCTCGCCCTCGCACTCGTCGTAGCTGCATTCGCCCGGCCCTTCTTCGATCAGAGCTCCGGGGCGGCCCTGGGATCCGGGGGGCCGCGCGAGATCGTTGTCCTTCTGGACCGCTCGTACAGCATGGAGATCGATGATCAGATCGAGCAGGCACGGGACGCGGCGGAGGGAATCTTCGCAGATCTCGGACCGCTGGACCGGGCCTCTCTCGTCACCTTCTCGCGCGGCGCGGAGGTCGTGGTTCGCTCGACGTCCGACCGGAGCAGGCTTCGCGGGGCGCTCGACACGTTGACGGCTGGCTCAGGTGCGACGCGCTATGGCCCTGCGCTCAAGGTCGCACAGACCATTCTCGAAGAGTCGACCCTCGCGCTCGGTGAGGTCTACCTGCTGAGTGACTTCCAGCGAAACGGCTGGACCGGCGATGAAGGCGTGAGCCTCCCACCCGGGAGCTCGCTCCTGCCCATCGAGATCGGCACGGAACGCGAGCCGGACAACTTGATGGTGGCCGACGTTTCCCTGCCACGGCAGATCGTCGCGGGTCGCGAACGGATCACGCCGACGGCCCGCGTCGTTCGTCGAGGTGGTGAAGCCCCGACGACGGTAAGTGTATCGCTCGACCTCGACGGCCAGGAGATCCAGACGCGCGAGGTCACGCTCGCACCGAACTCGGCCCAGCCGGTGCAGTTTCAGCCATTCACGCTTTCACAGCCGCATACCACCGGCACGGTGCGCCTGGACGACAATGCGCTTGGCGCCGACAACGCACACCACTTCGTGGTGTCGCCGGGGTCGTCGCTGTCCGTGCTCATTGTGAATGGAGCCGGGGGCTCGAGTGACCCGAGCCTCTACCTGAGGGGAGCGCTCGAGATCTCGGACGACGGTCGATTCGAAGTCCGTACCCGCCGCTCCAGCACCATCCGTCCGGTGGACCTCGATGGCGCAGCAGCCGTCTTCATCAACGATGTCCAGCTGGACGGGGGCTCTGCCGAGCGGCTTCGAAGCTTCGTCGAGGAGGGCGGTGGCGTGCTCGTAGCGCTCGGCCAAGACGGCGGCTGGCCCGCGTCCGCCGCGGACATGCTGCCCGGCACGATCGGTTCGATCCAGGACCGCCTGCAGGGCCGTGGTGGCACGCTGGGCTATCTCGACTACGAGCATCCGATCTTCGAAGTCTTCTCGGGGCCTCGCAGCGGAGACTTCACCGGCGCCCGCTTCTACCGGGCCCGCGACTTCACACCGTCGGATTCGGCGGCGGTCATCGCCCGCTTCGATGACGGCTCCGTCGCACTCGCCGAGGTGCGGCTGGGGCGCGGCCGTGTCCTCCTGTGGACGACGTCACTCGATTCGTTCTGGAACGACCTCGCGCTTCAGCCCGTATACCTGCCGTTCGTGCATCGACTGGCCGAACACCTGGGTGGTCGCACCGAGGCGCTGCCGTGGTTCGTAGCGGGGCAGGTGGTCGACCTGGCCGACCCGGACGCGCTGGAGACCGCAGGGCTCGTGTCCTCCGAAGCGGCAGGGCTCGCTGAGGGCCTGGACCAGATCGCGCTGTCGCCGACCGGGGGCAACGTCCCGCTCCCCGCCGGCGACGGTCCGCGATACCTGCCGCTCGAAGAGCACGGCTTCTATACGGTACGCCAGCCGGGAACGGATCCGGACCGACCCTTCGTGATCGCGGTGAACGTCGACCTCGAGGAATCGAATCTCGGCCGCGTGGAGCCGGACGAGCTCGTCCTCCAGATCGAGGCGCCCACGGTCGTAGACGACGGCAGTCCTCGCCTGACGCAGGCCGTAGAGCTGCAACGAGAGGACCAGGAACGCCGGCAGTCGCTCTGGCGGTGGCTCCTCGTGGCGGCCCTCGCCCTGTTCATCCTCGAGACGGTGATCTCGAACTGGGTGTCGAGGCGGACGACGGGAGCAGCGGGAGCGGTGGCGGGTTAGGAGTGTGCATGGACCACGGATCACACGGAGTATCGCTCCCCGGTTTGATGCCGGGGGATTGGCGGGGTTCGTCGAGCAGGAGGTAGGTTGGCGAGGTCGCAACGGGAGAACGAGATGAGGGATTCGGAGAAGCGCCAGATTCGCAATCGGATCAGCGACGTCGTTCGCGGAGTCCGGTGGCGCTGGCGCGTGCGTCTCGCACTTCGAGGGCTGGTCTGGGTCGTGGGCCTCACAGCCGGAGTGACCTTCCTGGCCGCCTTCGCGCTCGAACGAGCACGCTTCGCCGCAGACACCGTGGTCGCGCTGCGCGCGCTGACCTGGGTCACCTTGATCGCCTCGACACTCTGGTTCCTCGTCCGACCCCTTCTGCGCAAGGTGACCGACGCCCAGGTCGCCCTGTATCTCGAAGAACACGAGCCCACGCTAGACAATGCCGTCACCAGCGTCCTCGACGAGGGCTCGGGCTCAGCATCGCCGGCCCTGACCCATCGGGTCACCGAGATCGCGCTCGAGAAGGCTCGCCACGTCCACTACGGCCGGCGAATCGAACGGAGTGGGCTCTACCGTTTTGGAGGAGCCCTGACGGCCCTCGTGGTGCTGGCTCTCTTCACCACCCTGCTCGGCCCATCGCACCTTCGACTCGGGCTGAGTGCCCTGCTCTTCCCGACCACCGCAGCCGACGCGGTGAATCCCTATTCGGTCGGAGTGGCCCCGGGCGACGTCACGATCGCGCGCGGGTCCGACCAGATGGTCACCGCTACGCTCGGCGGCTTCGAAGCCGCCGAAGCCTCCATCTTCACGAAGGGCGAATCCGACCAATCGTTCCAGCGGTTGAGCATGCTCAACGACCTCGACGGAGGGTTCGAGGTTCTGTTGCTCGGCGTGAACGAACCCACGGAATACTTCGTCGAGTCGACCGGGGTCCGTTCGGGAACGTTCACGATCGATGTCGCCGACCTCCCGTACGTCGACCAGCTCGATCTCACGTATTACTTCCCGAACTACACCGGCCTGCAGCCTCGTGTCATCGAAGCCGGCGGGGACGTCGCGGCCCTCCCGGGAACGGTCGTCGAACTCCGCATCCAGCCCACCATGCTGACCGAAGCCGGCCAGCTCATGCTCGACGGCGCCGCAGCCAGTGACCTCACGGTGGAGGCGGATGGAACGCTCACCGGTCGATTCACGGTTGGGGACGGCAGCTTCTACTCGCTGCAGCTCGCCCGCTCGGACAATGGCGAGATGGTCGCGGCATCACCCGAATATCGGATCGATGTGTTGTCCGACATGGACCCGTCCATCCGGTTTTCGACACCTGGCCGTGACATGCCCGCGTCGTCCATCGAGGAGGTGTACCTCGAGATGGTAGCCGACGACGACTACGGTGTCGGGTCGATCGACCTCGTCTACTCGATCAACGGGCTGAGCGAGGACACCGTTTCGATCTTCCGGGAGGGCGGCGCTCCACTCCCCGAGGTTTCTACCGGACATACCCTCTTCCTGGAGGAGTGGGAGCTGGAGGTTGGCGACCTGGTCTCGTATTACGCGATGGTCCGGGACAACCGAGGTGGCACGAGTCGGACGGTCACGAGCGACATCTACTTCCTGAACATCCGTCCGTTCGAGCGCGCCTACCGTCAGGCCGAGCAGCAGGGAGGCGGAGGAGGCGGCGGAGGAGGCGGCGGTGCAGAGACGGCCCTCAGCGATACACAGCGCCAGATCATCGCCGCGACCTTCAACTTGATCCGCCAGAGGGACACATACTCCGAGGAGGAGTTCAGCGAGAACGTTGTTTCCGTCAGCCTGTCCCAGGCGCGTTTGCAGGATCAGGTAACGACGCTGCTTCAGCGCATGCAGAACCGGGGTCTGACGCAGACCGATGAGGGATTCCGCGACGTGTCCGCGATCCTTCCTCAGGCGTTCGACGCCATGTCTCGAGCCATCGAGGACCTCAACGCCGAGGAGCTGCAGGAGGCGATGCCCGATGAGCAGGAAGCGCTGCGCTTCCTGCAGCAGGCCGAAGAGACGTACGAGCGATACGTCCAGCAACAACAGCAGGGAGGAGGAGGAGGAGGAGGAGGTCAGCAGGCGGCCGACGACCTCGCCGACCTCTTCGAGCTTGAGCTCGACAAGCTCAAGAATCAGTACGAGACCGTACAGCGCGGCGAGCAGCAGCAGGCCGACAACCAGGTCGACGAACTGCTCGAGCAACTCCAGGAGCTGGCCCGCCGGCAGGAGCAGATGGCCGAACGGCAGCGTCGAGCGTCCGCCAGCCAGAATGCTCAGGGGGGCGGAGGCGAGGCTCAAAGGGACCTCGCGGATCAGACCGAAGAAGCGGCACGACAGCTTCAGCGCCTTGCTCGGGAGATGAACGATTCGGGGCTCCAGCAGACCGCCCGGGATCTGCAGCAGGCAGCCGAGAACATGCGGCAGGCGGCAGCTTCGGGTGGATCACAGGCCATGTCTGAGGCGAACTCCGCGCTGCGTCGCCTCGAAGACGCGAGGCGGCAGCTGCAGGACGCTCGCTCCGAGCGTGCACGACGCGATGCGGAAGAAGCGATCGCGGATGTCGAGGAGTTGCAGCGTCAGCAGCGAGAGGTTCAGCGGGACGTCCGGGAACTGCCGCGAGAGCGCGGACCGGAGCGGCAGGCCGAGATCGATCGTCTGCGAGAACGAAAAGACCAGATGCACGAGGTCGTTCAGAATCTCGAGCGTCGACTCGACGAAGCCTCCCAGAGCGCGGGCCGCGACAACGCTCAGGCGGCCCGAGAGCTCGGTGAGGCGGCGGACGAAATCCGTGAGTCGAAGCTGAAGGAGAAGCTGCAGTACACCCGGGGGACCATCGAACAGTGGGATCCCGAGTCCGCCGTCACGATGGAACTGCAGATCGAGGGTGATCTCCAGGTGCTCCGTGATCGCCTTGAGGCGGCGCGGAATGCGTCCGGGGAGCGTGCCCGTGATCCGCTCGAAGAGGCACTCGGTGAGACGCGCGATCTCGTTCGCGGGATGGAGGCGATGGACCGACGGCTCAACGAGTCGGCGGATCAGCAGGGCCAGCAGCAGGGCCAGCAGGGTGATCAGCAGGGCCAGCAGGGCCAGCAGGGCCAGCAGGGCCAGCAGGGCCAGCAGGGCCAGCAGGGCCAGCAGGGCCAGCAGGGCCAGCAGGGCCAG
>Ga0181594_10000181_pt1 | contig 52895 bp, 50 predicted proteins | sample 071ome_18_FD_145603 | JGI IMG/M metagenome (GOLD analysis project Ga0181594, IMG submission 145603) | Coastal salt marsh microbial communities from the Groves Creek Marsh, Skidaway Island, Georgia - 071413BT metaG (spades assembly) | ecosystem: Environmental > Aquatic > Marine > Intertidal zone...
TAGAACTAAAGGTACTAAATTTTCTATTGAACAATTCTTCAATGCATTCTTTGGTATTGATGTTGATGTACAATATCCTAAATCACAAAGATTCATTGTTGGGGAAAGTGAAATTGGCTTTGAATCTCAGAGATTTCTTACAAATGCAGAACTATATCAAGTCTTTTCTGTACTAATTAAATCTGAATTACCACTATCAGACTGGAACGACGTTTATAAACTATTTGTACATCCTGCTGGTATGTACCTTGGTGCTCAGATACAAGTCGTATCAGTTGCAGATGCTACCCCAGGTACAGATTCAGCAACACCTCTCGATGTTACCTATGTTGCACAGGGTGAGGCAGCAACCACACTCAGTGCAATTGCAGATACTACCGCTATCATAACTGTTGATTCTGATCTTAGCAGACTTAGAGTCGATAACAATACCGTTGGTCAAGAACCAAGAACATATGCAGATCTGTACAGTATGGGTCAGCTTGATAGTGCATACGACAACGTATCTGAATTCCTTGACACTAACTCGTTTAGAATGGATGAAGGTGTTGGTGATCCAGGCATTATGAGAATGGATAATACCATCGAGCAAATGGACGAAGTAAATTACAAGTATTATGATAGTTCCGCTTAAAATTTATATAAATAAAGTTAACAGTTTATTTGGATTAGCAGATGACAAGACAACACATTAACATCGGTACAACTGCAAATGATGGCACTGGCGATACTCTAAGAGCTGCTGGTGATAAAATCAATGACAACTTTGTGGATCTGTACAAAATACTTGGTGGTGATTCTGACTATCCTATGTCAGGTATTTCATTCGACAGCACAGGTATTATCTTTGAAGGCACAACAGTCGATGCTTATCAAACATATTTAAGAGCGAGTAATCCAACAGCAGGTGACGTACTTATTACAATGCCTGATTCTGGTGGTATTATGATCGTTGATTCTGCTGAACAAGATTTATATAATAAGCACCTTTATACTACAAAGATTGATGGTGAATTAAGACTTCATGGTGTATCAGGCACAGGATATTATTTTGTTAATTATCTTGGCCAAGTCGATTCTGGCACGGATCTAAATGTTAACTTTCCAGCATTAGCAGATAGTGCTACATTAGTATTTGATAACCATACACAGACACTTACAAACAAAACTTTAACATCACCAGTAATAGATAATGCAATTGTTCACGGATCAGTTCAAGATTCTGCTGGTTTGGAATTAATTACATTTACTAGCACTGGTTCAGCAGTAAACGAATTAAGAGTCACAAACTCTGCTAGTGGATCGGGGCCAATCATTACTGTTTCTGGTGATGATGCAAATATTGATATGCAGTTAACAACAAAGGGAACTGGCACAGTACTATTCAATGATCCACAGAGACTTGGTAGCGAGACTCTTACGTCATCTACAGCAATCAGTGTTACGGTACCACTTACAATGATTAATTCTGGTGCAGGCACATCGATGACTATGGGTGACGGTAACGGAATTGGACAAGTTAAAACGATCCTAAATATAGGTGCAGGATCATCAACTGTCACACCAACTAATTTAGGTAATGGATCCACATTTACTTTGCATCAGTATGCTTCGGTGGATGCTATCTGGCAAGGAGCTAATTGGTATTTGATGGGACTTGATTCAGCAGCGGGTCTTGGAAATAGAGTGATAGTGGCATAAGAGGAAAAAATGGCAGCAGTACTTAATCAACCAACCAAATTCTTACTGGCTCAGAGACTTCTGACAGAGGATTCTGATACTAATCTATATGTTGCTATTGGACGCAGTAATGACTGGGACAGCTCAGACACTGCACCAACACCAATTTCTACTGAAAGAGAAGAAAGAAATCTTCGTCTTGCTATGCAGTCCATGAAACAAGTTACTGCATCTTCACTCGTTGTACCACGTCATGCTTGGTCTTCTGGTACAATTTATAGCAGATATAATGATAACCAAGAAGGTAACGAACCGACTCAGCCATACTATGTTATGACTGACGAAAACCAAGTTTACGTATGTATTCAACAAGGCAGAACAAATGCAGGTGTTGCTAAAACATCTACTGTTAAACCAACAGGAACATCAACTGAACCATTCCTTACTGCTGATGGTTACATCTGGAAGTTCCTTTATACAGTTGGTTCACTCGATGCTACGAACTTCCTTGCAGCTAACTTCCAACCGATTGAATTCATTACAGATTCAGCAGGTGCACCAGGACTTACAGCATCACAGGTAGAACAGGTAGGTATTCAAGCGGCAGCAGATTCATCCCATGAGATCGTCGGTGCTCTTATGCTGAACAATGGTTCAGGATACGCATCAACACCAACAGTTACTATCGTAGGTGACGGATCTGGTGCAAAACTACAGGCAACAGTAAATGGGGGTCAGGTAACAAAACTAGAACTCATTGATTCCTCTGGTACGATCACAATGGGTAAAGGTTATAACTACGCAGAGATTCAAATCGCGGCACCAGTAAGTGGTACACAGGCAACAGCACGTGCTATTCTTGGTTCTAAATCTTCTACAGGGTTTGGCTTCGGTGCTGATCCACGTATTGATCTAAGAGCAAGAGCGGTTATGTACAACACCAAACCAAATGGTGCTGAAGGTGGTGACTTCCTTATTGATCAGGACTTTAGACAGATTGGTCTTATACAGAACCCAACACAATTCGATTCTAACTCACCTGGTAACCTGTTTACACAGGCAACAGCAAACGCACTTTACAGAATGCAGTTCTCTTCTATCGCTACTGCGTTCACGGTAGATAATACTATTCAAGGTGGTACAACTGGTGCAAAAGCATACGTTGATAAAGTAGATTCTGACCTGCTTTATTATCACCAAGATGAATCTACTGGATTCACCCAGTTTGATTCGGCAGAAAGTGTAACAGAAATATCTGGCTCAGGATCAGGTGTTATCCAGCATCCTAAGTTGGTACCAGAAGTTGATCCATTCTCCGGCGATCTTCTTTATATTGATAACAGAGCGGCAATTACAAGAACATCTGGTCAGGAAGATGATCTAAAAATTATTATTCAGATTTAACGGTGTAGGAAATGCCAAATACATTTAATTCAAATACCTTTGCATCAACTTATAAAGATGATTTTCTTGATAGTGATAACTTTCACCGAATCCTGTTTAACAGCGGTAAGGCACTTCAAGCACGTGAACTTACTCAGATGCAAACCATTATCCAAGAGGAGATGGGGCGGCTTGGGCGTTTCTTCTTTAAGGAAGGTGCAGCTGTAGAACCTGGTGGTTTTGGTGTATCTAATCCTGAATTTATTAAACTCAATACTTCAGTTAACACGCTTCCTGCTAATCCAAACGATCTGGTAGGTGTTGAGCTTACATCTGACGGCGGTATCAAAGTTGAGGTACAAGAGGTATTGACTGCGACAGCAAGTGATCCTGCAACGCTCTTTGTAAAATACACTGACACCTCTTCTGGTACAGCAGGAGCTACTACGATTCGTGTAGCACAAGGTGAAGATCTCAGCGGTGGAGGTTATACCCTTACTATTGGTTCAACTGGTACTGGCCAGACAGCACCTATTGTTGGTCGTGGTTCTAAGTTCCACAATGCTGAAGGTGTGTTCTTTGCTAAAGATCACTTTGTATACGCACCACCACAATCAATTACCGTTGCAAAATATTCTCAAACACCTGATGCTGATCTAGGCTTTCTGGTAACAGAAGATATTGTTACAGTAGATGATGATGATGGTCTTTATGATAACCAAGGTGCCACACCTAACCGTTCATCGCCAGGTGCTGACAGATATAGAATCAGACTTACCCTTATTAATATGGCTGATGTAGATTCTGATCAGAATTCTATTGAAATCGCAAACATGCGTAATGGTTTGATTGAAGCACAGATTGAGGCAGAAGATGATCTAGCAGTAATTGGTGATATTCTTGCTACAAGAACAAAGGAAGAATCTGGTAACTATATTGCTAAACCATTCCAGCTTTCTTTTGATACGGATTCGGCTGATACGTCAATATTAAACTTTAACGTTACTCCAGGCCTAGCATATGTAAATGGTTATCGTGCAGAAACAGAGCTTTTCACAGAAGTTCCGGTATTAAAACCAAGAACTACAGTAACAGAGAACAACGAGGTTTCAGCAGCTAACTTCGGTAACTATGTTCTTGCACTTGGTGAAGATAGTGCTGGTGGCAGAAACAGTTACGGACTTCCGAATATCAGTCAATTTGAACAGTTTAACCTAAGAAACCAAGTACATTATGGTGGTAGTACAATTGGTACTGCACGTATCAAAGCTATTGAAGAAGATACTGGTGGTAACTATCGTCTTTATCTCTTTGATGTTCAGATGAATGCCGGTCAGGCATTCCGTCGAATCCGTTCGCTTGGCACATCTGGTACAAATTACTTCAACGTTGATACAACTGGTGGTGTAAAGAGATTCGATACAACTGTAGATCTTGATAATCTTATTTTTGATCTTCCAGTTACACGTCCGAGAGCACTGACAGATATCAGTCTTACTGTACAGAGATTCGGTTCATTTACAGCAACTGGTTCAGTAGCAACCCTTACGCTAACAGCTGCAGATGAAACATTTGCGAATACAACAGACTGGATCGTCGCGGACTCAGCAATTAATACAGGTCTTGCTATCGCAGGTGCTGGTACACAATCAGCTACTATTACTGGTGTAGCACCAGGAGCAACAGTCGATGTTGCTTACTACGTTAACAAGTCTAATGCTACAGTCAGAACAAAAACACTGAACACTGCCGTAACTGAAACAATCACACCAGGTAGTGATGAAATAGTTCAATTTTCAAATGTTGATATCTTTAAGGTAAACAGTATTGAAGATAGTAGCGGTAACGATATTTCTGATCGGTATATTATTGATAATGGTCAGAGAGATGATTATTACGCACGTGGTAGATTAAGGCTTCGCGGGGGAGCGCAGGCACGAGGAAGTAGAGCAGTTTCAGTAGATTACGATCACTTTAGTCACGGTGCGGCTGGTTCCTTCTTTGCGGTAAACTCTTATACTGGTCAGGTTAACTACGAAGATATTCCAAGTTATACCTATAGAGATGGGACAACAGTTAATCTTAGAGACGTTCTTGATTTCCGTTCTTCTGTTAATTCATCTGGTACATTTGGATCAGGTGCACGTATCAACGAGATCCCACAGAACACCGATCTAATTACAACTGACGTAGAGTACTACCTTCCAAAGAATGCTATTCTCGTAATTGATACAGATGGCGTACTATCAGTTAGAGAGGGTCAACCAAATCTTCAGCCACAATTCCCAAGTATCTCACCAGATGAACTTGAACTTTTCAGAGTTCAGATGAATCCTTATACTGTTAATGACAGTGACTTGGTATCAACACGTATTGATGCTAAGAGATACACAATGGCAGATATCGGTCGTCTTGAAAAAAGAATTGACAATTTAGAAGAACTTACATCACTCTCACTTCTTGAGCTTGATACACAGGCATTCAGTGTACTTGATTCGGCAGATAATACTCGATTCAAATCTGGTATCTTCGTAGATAACTTTGCAGATCACCAGAGATCACTGACAACAGGTATTGATTATAGAGCAGCTATCGATCCTCAAGGTAAGGTTATGAAACCAAGAGCGATTGAGAAAAACGTTCCTCTTGCTTATGATTCATCACAGTCATCTAACGTTATTCTAAAAGGTGATAATGTATATCTGAATTATACCCACGTAAGTTATATTAATCAACCGTTGGCATCTAGCGCAATTAATGTTAATCCATTCGCAGTTGTTCAAGGTAAAGGTAAAATTAAGCTATCACCAGCATCTGATACATGGAAAGAAATAAGATACAATCCAGATAGAACAGTAAGTGGTGGGACAAAAATTAGACAATCTGATCGTCTTCTTGCTAACCAACAGATTTGGAACTGGGCAGGAACTAGTATAAATGATATCAACGTTAACGGTGTGGTTGTAGGTCAAACACTTGCTCAACAAACTAATAATACTGGTGACACCCAAACAACAGGTAGTATCTCGGTCGCTAGTATAGAAACCACGCGTGAGCTTATTAGTGATAGAGTAGTTTCAAGAGTCTCTATTCCGTTTATGAGAAGTATAAAGGTATTCTTTAAAGCACAGGGTCTAAGACCAAATACAAGATACTTCGGATTTTTCAATAAGAAACCAGTTGCTAGCTGGCTAAGAGAAGAAGCTTTCCAAAGTGTAGCATCAAACGTTGTTGATTACGGTGATCAATATGCAAATGCAACAGCTCACCCAGATGGTGCTACAAATCTGATTTCAGATACTAACGGTACTATTACAGGATCATTCTTTATACCTTCAACAGATTCTACCAAGTTTAGAACTGGTGAGGCAGAATTTACTCTTTTAGATGTTTCTGCATATGACCTAACTGAAGCTATTTCACAAGCATCAACAACTTTCATTTCTTCTGGTGTACTAGAAACACGACAGAGAACATTCCTTTCTACGAGACACGTAACACTTACAGGATCTGGTACTTCTAGAAGAGTTTCTACCCCTGATGGATCTGGTCAGGCCGAGCCCGGTCCAGATCCACTAGCACAAACATTCTTTGTCACAGAAAGAACTGGTATCTTTGCAACAAAGATCGATATCTTCTTTGAAACAAAAGCATCCGATGGCGTACCGGCATTTGTAGAACTTCGTCCAGTAGTTAATGGTTATCCATCAGCAACAGAGACATATCCAGGATCAACAGTATTCCTTGCACCTAGCTCTATTACTACAAGTACAGATGCTTCAGTAGCTACAACATTCGAATTCGATGAACCAATCTATCTTCCAAATGGTGAACATTGTATTGTAATTGGAAGTGATAGTAACGCATATAAAGCATATATTGCTGAAACATATGCATTTGTATTAGGTACAACTGAAAGACGTGTTAATAGTCAGCCAACACTTGGTTCACTATTTAAATCTCAGAACGCAAGGACATGGGAGGCAGATCAAACAAAAGATCTTACTTTCCAGCTTTACCGTGCAGATTTTGATACTGCAGGTGGTTATGCAATTATTGAAAACGTAGATCTTGCACCAACACTTCTTGCTGGTAGAACACAGTTTGGGGGATTACTTAATAATCCTCTTACCACAACCAATGGCAGTGCAGTTGTACAGGTCAAACATCCTAACCATGGTCTGTTCGTTGGTAATACAGTAACAATTGCAGGTGCTACTGCAACAGGGGGTATTTCAGCAGGTAACCTAAATGGTAATAGAACAATCGTAGCTATTGACGGTACAGGATACACATTCACAGCAGGCGCTTCAGCAACAAGTGATGCAGTTGGTGGTGGTACGGCAATTACTGCAAGTCACCAAGCACAAGGTGATATGGCACTACCATTTATCGGTGAACCACTTCTTCCAATCCTTACCGATCTTACTTACGAGGCTAAGTTTACTTCTGGTAGATCTTATGCACACTCCGGTGGTTCATTACAAGTACCATATGTGAAAGATACAACATATAGAAATATCCAAGATAAATCGCTTATCAGATTTAATTCACCGAAGGTAATTGCAACTGCAACAAATGAAACAAGTGAACTTGGTGCTGGTATTCGTTCAAATACTTACAAGGTGAGCTTTAGCACAACAAATTCAAAAGTATCACCTGTACTTGATATGCAACGTGCATCGGTAACAATGATCAATAACATTATTGATAGACCAGCAGCTGCAGCCGTAGCAGGATCATTCAATGAACCGCTGGACACATTCGTAGCAGAGACTGATCCAGATGACGGTTCAGCACTTGCTAAACACCTTACAAATGTTATTGGTCTTGAAGAATCTGCAAAGGGTCTAAAGATCCTGCTTGGTGCAACACGTCCAAATGAAGCAGAAATCGAAGTCTACTATAGAACAAATGCTGAAGGTGATATTAATGAGGCATCATTTACAGAAGTAACGGTAGAAGGTGTACAACCAGCATCTGATGAAACAGGATTCAGATTTAGAGAATATGAATATCTCGCTGGTGGGTTAGGTGGTACGCTTGACGACTTTACAGAATTCCAGGTAAAAGTTGTTATGCTTTCTACCAATAGTTCTAAAGTACCAGTAATTAGGGATTTACGAGTGATTGCATTGGCGGTATAATAAATGAAAAGATTAAAGGTGGAAGGCAATCCTAGCCTAGTTCGTGATACAAGATCTGGTGCAATTATTAATATAAATAAGAAGGAAATCGACAGAGCAAGAAGATCAAAGGCTGAAAGAAAGAAAAAAGAACAAACTTTCGAAAATCTGCAGGCCGAGGTGAACAACTTAAAGAATGATGTAAGTGACATTAAAAGACTGCTCGAGAAATTAGTAGAGAACAAGTAATGGCAAAATCATACGTATCACTGTCATCAACCTTCCGAAATCTTGTTGATCAATTAAATCAACATGAGAACGGAATTGGTGATATTGCTCTCCTTACGACTGGCGATACTACAGGCGCTGACTCTGATCTAGTTGGGGCTGTTAATGAGCTTGACTCTGATATTGGTGCTAGACCGGCCACTAACTTAAATACTACTGCAAAGACACTTACTGCCGCTATTAATGAGCTTGACTCTGATATTGGTGCTAGACCGGCCACTAACTTAAATACTACTGCAAAGACACTTACTGCCGCTATTAATGAACTTCATGATTCAATTGGGGAAGTTGGCCTGGCCACTACTGCTACTACAATCAAGGCTGCTATTAATGAATTAGATGCTGATATTGGTAGTATGTCTCTTAATACTACCGCATCTAATTTGACAGCAGCTATCAACGAAATTCACGATTCAATTGGTGAGGTTGCCTTATCAACAGCAGCTACTACAATCAAAGGGGCTATTAACGAGCACGAAACTGATATCGGTAATATGACCCTTACAGGTCTTACAGCTACTGATATTTCTGCAGCATTACGTGAATTAAGAACAGAACTTGGTGATCATACCGCACTTACAACGCCAACTACTTCGAATCTCGTTACTGCTATTAATGAACTAGATTCTGATATTGGTAACAGGTCTAGCTTAACGACTGCTGCAGACCAAAACCTTGTCGTAGCAATTAATGAATTAGATGCTGATATTGGTAGTATGTCTCTTAATACTACCGCATCTAATTTGACAGCAGCTATCAACGAAATTCACGATTCAATTGGGGAAGTTGGCCTGGCCACTACTGCTACTACAATCAAGGCTGCTATTAATGAATTAGATAGTAGATTAGATTCGAATGATACAGATTTCAATAACTTAGTTGGTAGAGCCACACTTACGACAACTGCAACAAAAGCTAGAAGTGCTATCAATGAACTAGATTCTGATATTGGTACATTAACATCGCTGACTACAAGTGTTAAATCGTCACTAGTTGGGGCGATCAATGAACTGAAAGCTACTGTTGATCTCCTTGATTCCGATGTCTCAACAAATCCAGTTGGGGATCTTAATTCATTAGTAACAACAGCAAAATCAAACATAGTGGCTGCTATTAATGAAACATATAATAGAATTCCAAATATATATGATTCAGATGGTACACTATTAAACTAAGGGACAGATCATGGCAATTATTGACGCCCTTCTTAAGATCGACGACGGTGATGGTAATCTTAAAAAAATTACAGCCACAGAAGAAAATTATGCAGCATACCAGGCTGGTATCCAACTAGCGCAAGCTGGTCAATCAAAGGTTGCTTCTCTCAGTACCGGTACCGGGAATGTTGTCGGTACCTATACGAATACGAAGTTCGATCAAGCTGTAGGCACACATCCTGCTTCATCTTTCACCACAACTACTACAAATACTACAATCTATCAAAACACTGGTACAGCACCAGAAGATCCACCATTTTCTAAACCTGTACTTTGGGATCAAGATCCTGGTGAGATTGAAGCACTGAATGACACGCAGCTTAACGCTGTGGTTGATCGTCTACTACTCACAATATTTGCTGGTGATTATCCTGGCACTTACAGACTTGCTACATCTGCACCGAGCGCAGATTACTCGGCACACATTGCAAATGTATTCACAGATACAAGAACTGATGGTACTTCAGTAGATTACACTATTTGGAAACGTCAGGCTATGACGCCACCAACCGTGGTAAAGCCTGTGAGACTTGTTGAAGGTACTAAAAATCTGCAACGTATGAGTACCGTAGAAATGCAGGCAACGTTTGGCCAGCGTGCAAAAACACGTATTATGTCCACTGGTATTGGTACGTATCAGTTACGTAGTTCTGCAGATGGCGCGCCGACAGATCCTGGCACATGGGTGGCTAAAGGGACTGCAACAGACACAAAACAACAAACTGCTGATCAGAATTATACAAGAGACAGTACAAGAATTTCAACTAGAGATTCAACTCAGAACTTTACAAGAATAAGTCAATCTAATTACGTTTCTAATTATGGGGCCGTGTATGATGGTGATTATGTTGGTACCACTCAATACATTGCTGCTGATTATGTAGGGGAATATGCCGGAACGTATTCTGGTGCTGACTTCGAGGGTAACTATACAGATGACACCTATACTGGTAACTATGTAGCTACATACACAGGTGTGGATACTTACCTTGGTAACTATCTGAGAAACTTCGTCAGAGATTTTGCGACGTGCGTAAGCTTCAGCGACTTTTTCAATGGCTTTGAAGCCCAAGCTTATAGGCGTCAAGTAGTGTATACTGGTAACTTTGAGCGTGATTTCGTAGGGGATTACGAAGGTCCTGCTGATTATTCCACGGATTATCTTGGCGAATACACTGGCGATTTTATTGGTAACTATATAAGTAATTATGAAGGTGATTATGCTGGTGATTATACACCAAACTATGTTGGTCCTATTACGTACGTTGGACAGTATGATGCAGCATATCAAAATGAATACACTGGAGATTATACCGGTGACTATGTAGGTAACTTTATTGGAGATTACTTAGGTAACTATATAGGTGATTACGCTGGAGAGACAATCCAATCGTCAAACGAAACTATTGAAACATATACGTTATATGTTAGGACTGCATAATGGCTTTATCTACTTTACAAACCCCGCTTAAGCTCCAGGGGTCTGGGGGTGACTTACAACAATTCGATTCAGATGAATTGGATTACCTTGCATACCGAGCCGGATTAAAATTATCGACTATTGCTAACACCTCAGTATCACGTATTAATTCATCTGGTGCAGGTGCTGATGCTATTGGTACATATACTGACACACAGTTTGATCAGGCTATTGGAACCCATCCAGGTTCATCTCTTACTACCACTACTACGAATACTACCATCTATCAAAATAGTGGTACAGCATCCTATGTAGATTCTGATGGATTCCGTCGACCACTAGGATTTAAAAGTGACGGTAGTTTCCAAGCCAGAGAGATGGCAGATTCAGATATGAATCTTTTGGTCGATGAATTGAATACACGTATTCACACCTACCAATATCCTGGTACTTACAAACTTGCAACATCGGCACCAAGTGGGGATTACACAGCAGCACTATCAAATGTCTTTACGGATAATCGTACTGATGGCACGGCGGTTAATTATAGTATTTGGCAACGTACTGCAATGACTGCACCAACTACTACAAAGTATGTACGTATCAAAGGGATCTATACAGACGAGACAGATCTTGGTGAATCATACGATGGTTTCCAAGAAGCTACTGTTGGTGAGATAGGATACACTTTAGGTAAAGTTGCTCAGAACCGTATCATGACAACTGGGATTGGTACCTATGAGCTTCGATCTTCTGCTGCAGGTGCACCATCTGGTGGTACTTGGGTATCACAAGGTACTGCTACTGATACTAAACAGCAAACTGCTGATGTAAACTACACACGAGATAGCACACGTAATTCAACAAGAGATTCTACTCAGAACTTTACTCGTAACTCACTACTGAACTACACAGGTGATTATACAGGTAACTATCTGTCTAACTTTACTAGAGTTTCTACAAATAATTTTGCGGATGCTTTCACTGCAGTCTATGAAGGAACGTATGATGGTAATTATGCAGTGGATTACGCTGCTGACTTCATTGGTGATTACATATCCAACTTTACTCGAGTATCTACTGGTAACTATACTGGTAACTATAATCCCGATTATACTGGTGACTACACCGGAAATTACCTAAGTAATTTCACAAGAGATTCAACAAGAATATCCAATCAGAATTACACAAGAGAATCTGCAGCAAACTATACTGGTAATTATATTTCAAACTTTACTCGAGCGTCTGCTGCAAACTATACTGGTGATTATATAGGTGGTAACTTCCTTGGTGACTATACTGGTAACTATGCTACAGACTTTACTCGAGTTTCAGCAGCTAACTATACTGGTGACTATGTAGGTGGTAACTTCCTTGGTGATTATACGGGTAATTATACCGCAAACTTTACTCGAGTTTCAGCAGCTAACTATACTGGTGACTATGTAGGTGGTAACTTCCTTGGTGACTATACTGGTAACTATGCTACAGACTTTACACGTGTATCAACCCGAAACAGTCAACGAACTTCTACCGTAGATTATACTGGTGACTTTACGGGTAATTATGAAACGGACTATGTAGGTAACTATGTGCGTGACTTCGTGCGGGATTTTGCGACGTGCGTGCAATTCTCCACCTTCTACAATGGCTTTGCGCGAAGTTTTAGACGTCAAGTAGTGTATACTGGTAACTTCGCTGGTAACTTTGCAGGTAACTATCTGTCTAACTTTACTAGAGTTTCTACACTCATTTCGACAGCAAACTTCCTGGGAGACTACACCGGTGACTACACTGGGAATTATGTTTCTAACTTTACTAGAAACTCACAACGTACCTCTGAAGTAAACTACACCCGGGCATCCGCTGCAAACTATACTGGTAACTATGCTACAGACTTTACTAGAAACTCACAACGTACGTCTACTGTAAACTACACGCGAGCATCTGCTGCTAACTACACTGGGAATTATGTTTCTAACTTTACTCGAAATAGCCAGCGCACATCTACTGTAAACTACACGCGAGCATCTGCTGCGAACTATACTGGTAACTATGAAACAGATTTTACCCGGGTGTCTGCTGCGAACTATACTGGTAACTATGCTGCAGATTATACTGGTAACTACATTGGCAACTATGAAACAGATTTTACACGTGTATCAACCCGAAATTCATTAGGTGATTTTACCCGTAATTCGACAGATTCCTACACCGGTGATTATGAAACTAACTTTACTAGAAACAGTTTGATACAGTACGCTGGTGATTATGTGGGTCAATACGATCAAGGTTATACGGGTAATTATACTGGTATAGAATATACTGCAGATTATACTGGAAACTATGAAACAGATTTTACACGTGTATCCACAGACATATATAGTTCAGACTTCATTGGAGATTACGTCGGTAACTTCATTGGTGACTACATAGGTAACTATATTGGGGATTACCTTGGAGAAACCATTCAGGCAACAAATGAAACGATAGAGACCTATACCTTATACATGCGTATTGCTTAATTAGGAAAGTGAAATGAAAAAACAATGGAAACATCCCTTTTGGGAAAATTATCAGAAGGATCGTATTACCTGTAAGTTAGTCATTGAGCATGACGATGGTAAAGAAACTTCTTCTACTGCAAAAATCTTCAAGTACACCAGCGGTGGTAAGATCAATCCTGACTGGGAAGAAATTCTAAAGCAGAACGATATTGCTAAAATCGATAAAAATACGCAAGAACGCGAAGAGCGACACCGGAAACGTCGTGAAGCTGAGGCTATGCAAAAGAAAGAAAGAGATCAAGCTCAAAAGCTAGAAGAACTCTTTAATGCAAAGCTAGAGGTATTTGAGATCGATTCCGTTAAGAATTCTTCCAATAGGAAGATGAAGGCGCGTATGCGTAAGTCCAAAAATCGTTATGAATTGTTGGCCTACACTGTTATGTTATTGAAAGAAGAAATTGAGAATGAGCAATCCGTCTAAAGGATTTGTAATTGTAGCTACAAACAAACCCGCATTCTACTCCTCTGCTATGAATCTCGTAGAATCTATCCTGGATCACTACGAAGATGCAAGAATTACTTTCTTCACTTCCCACCCCGAATGGATTGATAACAGAGCAAAAGATTACTGCGAAAATATTCTGGATTGTCCTGAACATATTCGTGGTAAATTGTATGGTATGGCAAACAGCCCGTATGATATAACATTCTACGTTGATGCCGATTCTGTTTGTGAGCATGAAGATATTGTAAATGTATGGGATGAACTTGGTGATAATGATCTTTCATTTGTAAGACTTACAAAAGACAAGGTTGCTGCAGCCTCTTTTGTAGAGGTTGACGCCCCAATTGAAGGTACCGATAAAGTTATTGATTTGGTTCTATGTGGTGGTGTTTGTCTATATGATATGAGAAAACCAATCATTCGAGATTTTATGAAAGATTGGTGGGAGATGTTTCTAGTACAAGAAGAATGGTACAATCATTATAGAGGAAGAGGTTATAAACCAACTTCAACCCCATGGTGGCATGAAGGAACACCCATCACTATGTTAAGATGGGATCAATTTACGTTGTGGTGGATGACTAACGAAATGGATAAGTACAAAGATCTTAAGATAGGTAAATTTGAAGATAACTACAGATGGAATTGGTTTACAAGTTTTAAGTTCAACCAGACTGGATCAAATGCTGGTAAGCACAGATTAGTGAACAATCCACCAATTATAGTCCATCATTCTGCAACTCTTCAAAAAGATAAGGACTTTAGAGTATGAGAGATATTAAAATCAACAATGAGATGGTAATGGAATCTTTGAATAAGTTCAAAAATTTTGTTCTTACTAAGTATCAAGAAGGTAACTTACAAAAGGATCTACCTTTAAATTCAAAAGACCACACCAGAGACAGGTGGCTTGCGGATGACTATCTTGAAAGAATTATTGCGCGAGGCAGAGAACATGACGGATTTCCAGAGAGTATGCACTCGTATTCTGGTTTGATGCCAGGGGCAGAAAGAGATACCGGGAATACGGATCTAAAAATTATAGAAGAGTACAGGAATAAAGCCCAAGAATTAAATAATGAATTAATGGCAGAACTTTCTGCTAAAAGAAATACTCTTGTTACACTCTATCCTCCTGGAGGCTGGATATCTTGGCATAATAATGCAAATGCTGCGGGGTACAATGTTATTTTCTCTTGGTCAGAAAACGGGGATGGATGGTTTGATTACTGGGACCTTGAAAAGAAAGAACGTGTGAGAGTTCAGGATGTACCTGGATGGCAGTGTAAGATGGGTTACTTTGGTGCGTACCATCAACCAGATAAGCTCTGTTACCATGCAGCATCAACAGACTGTCTCCGTATTAGTGTTGCATATGTGTTTGCTGAAGCTGAAAACATTTGGGAACAGATTATTGAGGATATTGAAGATCCGTTATGATTAACGTAGTGTGTGTCAAGACTGGCACCAAATACGAACCAGAATTTGTTAACAGACTCTATAGAATGGTAAGGAAGAATTTGTCTTTACCATTCGATTTTTATTGTCTTACGGAAATCCCAGATGGGTTAGATGATGGGATTAATCCAGTTGATATTTCAGATGAGGTAGAAAGTGGTATTGATGGCTTCTGGCCAAAGCTTTGTGTTTTTAATCCTGACCTGTACCGTGAAGGGGGTAGAACACTTTTTTTGGATTTGGATGTAGTAATACAGAATAATATAGACTATCTTTTTAGCAATGTAAACCCCCATAAAATAAAAATTTGTTATGGAAGTATCGATTCCCGTATGATGGATGTTGATATAAAACAACAAAGATACAACTTTACTAAAGTTAATTCATCTATTATGATTTTTAATTCATTTGAATTGCGCGAAATCTATGAGCACTTTGAAGAAAACCCATATATTATTATAGATGAATACAAAGGTGTGTGCAGATATTTGTGGAACCTACACAGGGATAAACTAGAGTATCTTGAAATACTAAAAGACTATTACCCTGTTACGAATATCCCTGAAATACTACTCAAGGACCGATCGTGGCAAAGTACTGCATATAAATTCAAAGTTAAAAGTCAGAGGTTTGATGGTTCCACTCAGGGCTATTATATGTCTGAACCAACAATAGCTGTATTCAATGGTGGGGCAAAAGATTTATTCTTGGATTCTGATAACATCTTTTCTTGTTATTATAAATAGATGAAAGCTTTTTTATTATAAATAAAGAAGAATCCTATTAACGAAGAGTAGTCTTATGGCAGAATATGAAGAATTCGATGTTGAACAAGGTACCGATCTTACAGTTGAGCTTCACTTAGAAACAACAGATGGTGCAGCAAAAAATTTAGAAAATCATTCTATTGCTGCAAAGATGAAAAGAAGTTACAGTGACAGTGATGGTGATGCTACTACATTCCAGGGACTGCTTATTTCCCCACAGACCGAGGGAAAAGCTACTATTAGTCTAACAAATACTCAAACGGCTGCCTTACGAAAAGGCAGATATGTTTATGATGTAGAACTATCCTTTGTAGATAGTGATGGTGAAACCGTGATCGAGAGGATTCTCGAAGGAAGAATTAACGTAACACCATCAGTTACATAAAGGATATATGAATGGCCGGAGCTCAAAGAACTATTGTTAAACGCGTCATTGTAGGAACACCTATACGAAGTGTTCGTGCAAGTGGTAGTGATTTAAATTTTGCGGGTGACTCTGGTACAGGCTTAGTATCAGTCGGTTCAGCACAAATTCTTACATTTGATGGCGTAGCTCCTCTTACTGCAAAGGTTGGGGTAGTTGATAATAGAACCGTTACCTTTACTGCAGATAATGCAACAGATTCCTCTGTCGGTGTTGCAAAATTTGATGCAGATCACTTCACCGTTAGTGGTGATGGTAATGTTCGAATCAATATGCTTGATTCGTCAGATCAAGTTACACACAGTCTTATTCCTAATGCTGACAGCGCACTTGATCTTGGTAGTGCTACTAATAAATGGCGTAAGTTATATCTTTCTGGACAAACTATCCAGCTCGGTACTATTGCTCTTGAAGAATCAGATGGTGGCTTTGCAGTTAAGACCACATCTGGTGATCCAGCTGCTTTAAGTCTTGCAGGTAATACAACAAACGACCTTGCTGAAGGAAGTAATAACTTATATTACACAAGGGCACGTGTAGATTCTGCTCTTGGTGATGCAGTATCAACTGCAACAATCAGAAGTTATTTCCAAGCAATTGATGCAGCTGGGGATGGCACATTTACATATGATTCTGCTACTGGCACATTCACCTATTCGGGTCTATCTACAGCCCAGGTAAGGGGATATTTCCAGGTACTTGATCAAGGTGGGGATGGATCATTAAGTTATGATTCTGCTACTGGTAATATTACATATACTGGTCCAAGTGCAACTGAAGTAAGAGCACACTTCCAGGCACTTGATTTAGGCGGTGACGGATCGTTCAGTTACGATTCTGCTACAGGTAATTTCTCATACACAGGACCTTCTGCTTCTGAAGTAAGAGCACATCTTGTCGCTGGTACTGGTGTAACATACGAATCATCTGGTGGGGTTATTTCTATTGGACAACCAGTTGGTATCAGTGATAACGTTACATTTAATTCTGCATATTTCAGTAGTGGGGTTACCGTACATGGAAATTTAACGGTTGATGGGACAACGACAACAGTTAATTCAACTGTAGTTAATATCGCAGATAAGAATATTACATTAGCAGATTCTGCAGCCGACCTAACTGCTCTTAATGGTGCTGGTATTACACTTGGTGGTGCAAGTATTACTACACCTCCGGAAATGAAGTACGTAACATCTGGTGATTTAATTAACTTCAATAGAGCAGTTGATGTTGATGGTGCGGTCACCGCAGATTCTGCTACATTTACTAATATCACTCGCTCAGGTGCTACAAGTTATGCTGGAACATGGGGCTCAGCTTCACTTGTTCCCATTGTTACTCTAGACGCTTCAGGATTTGTTGACAGTATCGGCACAGTATCAGTCGCTGGCGTTAGTAGCACATTATGGGATTCTTCAACAGCGCAATTAGTAATTAATACCGCTGATGGAGGAATATTCAGAACTACTATTAATGGTTTTGGTGACGATCAAAGATTATACTTTGGTGATGCTAATGAAGCATCGATACGGCATACCACTGGTGGTACAACCGTTATTGAAGCAGGGGCTACTGAATTAGATCTTGATGGTGCTGGTCATTTCTTAATAAAAAATAATGTCGGTGGTGCTAAAATTGCAGAATTTACTCCTTTTGCAGGCGTCGATCTATATTATGGAAGTGTTAAAAAATTAGAAACTACATTAACTGGTACTACCGTTACCGGTACGTTGAACGCTGATTCGGCTACAGTAACAAATCTAACTGCTGATTCTGCAGTAGTTACAAATATATCAGGTACATCAGCAAACTACAGCTCAGTAAACGCTACAACAGGTACGATCAGTCAGCTTGATGTAGACTCAGCACATATTGGTATTATCGATAATAATACTATTAATACAAATTCATTAAATGCAGATTCTGCTATTGTAACTGATATCTCCGGTGTTACTTCTAACTACGCTACTGCACATGCTGCAGCACTTACTGCTGATTCGGCGTCAGTTACTAATATCTCTGGTACATCTGCTAACTACACAACTGTAAATGCCACAACTGGAACAATTAGTCAGTTCTCTGCAGACTCAGCGCACATTGGCATAATTGATAATAATACATTAAATACGAATGCCTTGGATGCGGATTCAGCTAATATAACTAATGTATCTGGCTCATCTGCAAATTATAGTACTGGTAATTTTACGACTTTAACCGCTGCTGGACTAACAGTAAATGGAAACATTACGGGTACAGGTAACACATATATTGCTGGTAACCTAACTGTTCAAGGTACTACAACAACTGTTAATTCAACAGAAGTTACTATAAATGATAAAAATATTGTACTCGCTGATTCAGCCGTAAACAATGTTGATATTGATGGTGCGGGATTAACTATTGGTGGCGCATTATACACTGGCGGTACTAAACCGACTATAACATATACCTCTACTGATGATCGCTGGGCATTAAATAAAGCATTAAATGTATCAGGTGCAGTAACAGCTGATTCTGCTACAGTAACAAATCTGACAGCAGATTCCGCAGTTATTACGGATATCTCTGGTGTTACTTCTAACTACGCTACTGTACATGCTGCAGCGCTTACTGCTGATTCTGCTATTGTAACTGATATCTCTGGTGCTACTTTAAATTATGGTACTGGTCATATTAGCCAATTTGATGCAGATTCCGCACGTGTACAAACATTAAATACCCATACTTTATCAAGATCCAATACAACTGTAATAGCAGGAGCTTATGGTTCAGCATCACTTGTTCCAGTGGTAACAGTTGATGCTTCAGGTTTTGTTGATAGTATTGGAACCGTAAGTGTTGCTGGTGTATCAAGTACATCATGGGATTCATCAGTTGGCGTATTTACAATTAATACTGTTGATGGTGGATCATTTTCAACACCAATCAGAGGATTTGGTGATAACGTATCACTTGCATTCGGTGATAACGATGATGCTATTATTAACCGAAATCCTGTTAATTTGGTTATTAAAGATTCCACCGGTGGGATCTACATTGAAGCACAAGACATCTATCTGTCATCAAAAAATAATGGTAACCCAATTTGGTTGCAAGCTGGTGCGGATGATGGTGTAAAAATCAATGATTCCTCTGGTGATCTTAGGCTTCAAACAGTTAGCACCGGTACAAAGGTGTATGGTTCACTCACAGGTGCTACTACTGTATCAAGTACTAATCTAGAAGCTGACTCAGCAGATATTCAAATTATTTCTGGTAGTATTGCAAGTTACGGATCACTGCTCGGGGATTCAGCCACGATCAGTCAACTATCTGTTGATTCTGCACACATCGGAATTATTGATAACAATACATTAAGAACTAATTCGCTTGATGCTGACTCAGCATCATTAACAAATGTATCTGGTAGCTCTGCAAATTATAGCACAGTAAATGCTACAACAGGTACAATTAGTCAACTTGATGTAGACTCAGCCCATATACAAACACTGAATACACATACACTTACTAGATCAAATACAACGGTAACTGCTGGTGTATATGGTTCGGCATCACTAGTTCCTATTGTCACAGTTGACGGATCAGGATTCGTAGATAGTATTGGAACCGTAAGTGTTGCTGGGGTATCAAGCACATCGTGGGATTCTGCAAGTACTACCTTTACTATTAATACTGCTGATGGTGGTAGTTATCCGACTATTATAAACGGATTTGGAATACTTCAGGCGGATTCTGCTTCGATTACAAATATATCTGGTACGTCAGCAAACTATTCTACAGTAAATGCTACAACAGGTACGATTAGCCAATTATCTGTAGATTCAGCACATATCGGTATTATTGATAATAATACATTAAATACAAATGCACTAAACGCAGATTCTGCAATCGCAACTAATATATCAGGTGTATCACTAAACTATGGTACTGGTCATATTAGTCAATTAACAGTAGATTCTGCTACAATCACAAGCTTCCAAGCAGACTCAGCTACCGTTGGTGAGATTCAGTTCCAGCTTGGTTGGGCAGATAGTCATATTGGATTTAGAGAAGGTGCTCTATGGTATGATCCTTTCCATAAGAATCTAAACTATTATACTGATTTCGATCATCCAATTGAAATTGGTATGCAAGAAGTTGAGAGGGTGTACAACAACACTGGCGTGGAAATTGCCAAAGGTAAACCACTCTATTACTCAGGTAACTTCGTTAACGATTCTGGCAGAGAATCTCCTACAATTGCTCTAGCAGATGCAACAGACGCAGCTAAGTATAACGTTCAGGGTCTTTCAGCAGAAGCTATTCCAAATAACTCTTACGGACAAATTGTTGTATCTGGTGTAATTGATGGCATTGACACATCCTCTCTTACTGCAGGTCAAAACTTCTTCGCCGGCCTTACACCAGGTGCACTACAGAATGCTGCCCCGGCTTATCCTAACTTCCCGATGTGTCTCGGTTGGGTTATTAAATCTGATCCTAATAACGGTAAAGTTATTATCAACCAGCAGAACCATTCGGTTGCTGGATTTAGAGTTCAGTCTGCTGCACACATCGGTGGTGATTTAACTATCGACGGTAACTTAAATGTTACTGGTACACAAACCATTACTTCTACAGCAAATGTAGAAATTGGTGGTAACTTCCAGTACCTCAATGCTGGTGATACGATTGGTGAGGCTGGTACAAGCTTTGTTGGAACTGGCCTAGATGATGCATTCTACTCTGGACATTACTCAGGCGATGAAGCAACTAAGTCATTCTTCGTTAAGATTGACGCTACTGGAACACCTGATACGTTTGAATGGGGATTTGATTCATCTGTCGGTACAGAAGCAACGGGTATTGCTATCACAGGCGCTGCTCAGATACTAGACAGTGCGTACGGTATTGAGATCGACTTTGGTGCTACAACCGGTCACACAGTTGGTGATAAATGGACAGGCACAGCTACTGCAACAGATATTGATACAGGATTCTTCTCTAACAGAAACGATTCTGCATACACCCACGTTGGTCTATACTTCGACGTATCAGAAAATAAATGGACATTCCTAAACAGATACGATCCAGAACCAGATGCACCAATTGATCCAAATTCAGCTGGTACACAATATGGTGTAGTTAAAGCAACTACATTCGAAGGTAACTTATCAGGTAATGTGACTGGTAACGTAACTGGTTCGCTCACAGGTAATGCTTCAACAGCTACAACTCTTGCAACTGGTAGAAACTTCTCTGCTTCGGGTGATGCAACAGCACCAAATGTTTCATTCAATGGTTCAGCACCTGTTGATCTAGTACTTACATTAGCAACAGTGAACGGTAACGTTGGATCATTCGGATCTTCATCACAGGTACCAGCAATCACTGTTAATGGTAAGGGTCTGGTAACTGCAGTTACGGCAACGAATATTGATCACGATGCTCTTACAAACTTTGTATCCAATGAGCATATTGACCATACATCAGTATCAATTACAGCAGGAACAGGTCTAACAGGCGGTGGTACAATCGCAGCTACTAGAGATCTTGCTATTGACTCTGCAGAATTCCTAGCATATTTCGAAGGCTCTATTAACCACGATAACCTCTCTGGTTTCGTTGCAAATGAGCACATTGACCATACATCAGTGTCGATCACAGCAGGAACAGGTCTGACAGGTGGCGGCACAATCGCATCTACCAGAGATCTTGCAATTGACTCAGCTGAATTCTTAGCATACTTTGAGGGTTCAATTAATCACGATAACCTCTCTGGATTCGTAGCTGATGAGCATATCGATCACTCATCGGTATCAATTACCGCTGGTACAGGCTTAACGGGTGGCGGTACGATCGCTTCTACAAGAGACCTTGCTATCGATTCAGCTGAATTCTTAGCATATTTTGAAAGCTCTATTAACCACGATAACCTAACAGGATTCGTAGCTGATGAGCATATCGATCACTCGACGGTATCAATCACAGCAGGCACTGGTTTAACAGGTGGTGGTACAATCGCATCTACTAGAGATCTTGCAATCGACTCTGCACAATTAACTTCTTACTTCGGTGCAACGATCTTTACCGATATTAAAACAAGAGATGGGGCAGGATCTGGTCTTGATGCAGATACACTTGATGGTCAACAAGGTACATATTATAGGATCAACGTATACAATGCAGCTGGATCACTATTAAACTAAGGTAAATACAGATATGGCAAATCCAAGTTCAAGACAAGGTTTAATTGATTACTGCTTAAGGCGGTTGGGTGATCCTGTAATTGAAATTAATGTTGATGACGAACAAATTGAAGATCGTGTAGATGAAGCGATTCAATTCTGGCGTGAGTATCACTCTGAAGCAACTTTTAGGGATTATGTTTCTTATCAGGTAACTTCACAAGATCTTACCAATGGATTTATTGCTGTTGACAGCAACGTTCTTTATATCACAAAATTATTCAGACTCTCTAGCTCATTTAATACTTCATTTAACTTCTTTGATATTAAGTATCAAATGATGCTGAATGATATTGCCGATATGCAGAACTTTGCAGGTGATCTTGCATACTACGAACAACTACAACAATATCTCTCACTACTTGATATGAAACTAAACGGTCATCCACAAACAACATTTGCACGGAAAAAAGACAGACTGTATATCCATGGTGACTTTAAAGATGGTGATGTTGTTGCAAACGAATATATTGTGTATGAAGCATATAAATTTATTGATCCTGGAACATACACCGAGGTCTACAATGATATGTTCTTAAAAGAATATACTACAGCACTTATCAAACAACAATGGGGTACGAACCTTAGTAAATTTGAAGGTGTACAATTACCAGGTGGCGTTACATTAAACGGTCCTAGAATTTATGAAGAAGCTACACAAGAAATCGAAAGGTTAAGAGAGAAAATTAGGCTTGAGCACGAATTCCCTGCAGACTTTTTCGTAGGATAATATCATGGCAGTTAATCCTTACTTCAACCAGAATCTTAGAGGTACACAGAACCTCTACGAAGATTTGGTTCTAGAATCCATAAAAATATATGGTCAAGATGTATATTATCTCCCTCGTGAAACAGTAAACGAGGATACGATTCTTGGTGACTTAGAAGCATCTCGTTTCGGAAATGCTTATAAGGTTGAAATGTATATTGAGAACATTGAAGGATTCGATGGTGAGGGAGATCTGTTTACTAAGTTTGGTGTAGAAATTCGTGATGAGGCAACATTCATCGTAGCACGTCGTAGATGGACAAGCGCAGTTGCAAGAGCGCAGAGTGATGCAAATATTATTAGACCACGGGAAGGGGATTTAATATATCTTCCTTTGTCAAAGTCTATGTTCCAGATTCAACATGTAGAACATGAACAGCCATTTTATCAGTTAAATAATTTACCTATTTACAAGATGCGCTCACAGCTATTTGAATTCAGTGGTGAAGATTTTGATACGGGTGTCGATGATATCCAGGCTATTGAAGAAAACTATGCATACGAATTCTTACTACAACTTGATTCTGGTGGTGACTTTGTAGAAGGTGATACTATGATTCAGACATTGTCTGATGGTACAGTACTTACGGGAGAAGTTAGTAGATATTCTGATTCAGATAAGATTCTAGGTCTTATTAATTTTGGTGGGGATGATGGTCTATTCCATCTTCCAACTACTGATGTATTTGTACAAAGAATCGCAGCAGATGGTGGTGGTACATCATTTGTGTTATCAGTAACAGAGAATAACCAGCTCAGTGAAAATGAACAGAATGATGCATTTGATACAACAACCACGGATCTTGGCTTCCTAGACTTCTCTGAAAGCAATCCGTTTGGAGATCCTCAGTAATGTTAGGTGATTATTTCTACCACGAACGAATTAGAAAAAGTGTGGCTATGTTTGGCTCACTCTTTAACAACATCTACGTGCTACGTAAGAACTCTTCTGGTGGTGTTATTAGTACACAAAAGGTTCCTTTGTCGTATGCACCAAAGCGTGACTTCTTAGAACGTATTCGTGAGAATCCAGATCTATATGATGATACAAAGGTAGCTATGAAGTTACCTCGTATGTCTTTTGAGATTATTGGTTACCAGTACGATGCTCAAAGACAATTACAGAAAATGAATAACTTTTCTAAATCTGGTAGTGCTACAGAGAACAGAGCGAAGATTAATGCTCCGGTTCCTTATAGTATTAGTATGCAGCTTAATGTTTATTCTAAGACACAAGATGATGCACTACAAATTGTAGAACAAATTATACCATATTTTAGTCCACAGTATACATTAACAATCCAACCGTTTTCTAATTACAACGACGTGAAAGAAGACGTACCGATTATCCTACAAGGTATGAGTTACCTTGATGATTATGAGGGTAACTTTGGTAGAAGAACTATTATCTACCAGTTGGACTTCTTGATGCATGCAAACTTCTATCATGGTATTGCAAATTCAAAGATTATTCGTCAGGTGGATGGGAATCTTTATGTTGGTGTATTAACAGACTCAGATGGGTTTGGTAACTCTGTTTACCCACAACCTAAGCTTACCGTGCTACCTAATCCATTAGACGTGTCACCAGATAGTGATTATGGATTTACTGAAACACTTACATATGTGGATAGTGCATAATGGAAAACAATGAAAATATCAAAAGTGATTATGAATATTCCAGAGACACCTATTACGAAATTTTAGAAAAAGGCAAAGAAAGTCTGGAACTTATGATCGAGGTCGCACGCGAGAGCGAGCACCCGAGAGCGTTCGAAGTATTATCTGGTATGATGAAGAATATGGCAGATATTAATGATAAATTAATGGATTTAAATAAAAAGAATAGAGATATTAACGAACAACCAAAACAGGCACAAGTTGGTACAACAAATAATAATTTGTTTATTGGATCAACAACAGATTTACAAAGATTCCTTCAGGCACAAACCGCTGATAATGTAATTGATATGACGCCGAGGTTAGATGATAAATGAAAAAGAGAGTTATCTCGGTAATATTAATGTAAAGCGAGATGGCGTTGTCCAGGAATGGACAAAAGAACAAATAATAGAATATCAAAAATGTATGCAAAGTCCTGCTTACTTTGCTCGTACTTATTGTAAGATTATTTCACTTGATAAGGGTTTAGTACCATTTGAATTATATCCTTATCAGGAAAACATGTTTGGACATTTTAATGAGTATAGGTTTAGTATTGTACTTGCCTGTCGTCAGTCAGGAAAATCAATTTCGTCAGTCGTCTACCTCCTCTGGTACGCAATCTTCCATTCTGAAAAGACTATTGCAATTTTGGCAAATAAAGGTGCGACTGCAAGAGAGATGCTTGCAAGGGTTACACTTGCTCTCGAAAATCTTCCTTTCTTTCTTCAGCCTGGTTGTAAAGCCCTTAATAAAGGTTCTATTGAGTTCAGTAATAATTCTCGGATTATTGCTGCTGCTACTTCTGGATCTTCTATTCGGGGTATGTCTGTTAACCTCCTTTATCTAGACGAATTTGCTTTCGTTGAACGTGCTGCAGAGTTCTATACGTCAACCTATCCTGTTGTATCAGCTGGTAAAGAAACAAAGGTGATTATTACTTCTACAGCAAATGGTATTGGTAACCAGTTCTATAAAATCTGGGAAGGTGCAACACAAGGTATAAATGAATTTAAACCATTTAGGGTAGATTGGTGGGACGTACCAGGTCGAGATGAAGCCTGGAAGAAGGAAACTATTGCTAATACTAGTCAGCTACAGTTCGATCAGGAATTTGGAAATACGTTCTTTGGAACAGGTGATACACTTATTAATGCTGAAACTCTCATGGGTATGAGAGCAAAACCGCCTATTCATGTTGACGGTGATTTATATGTTTACAAAGAACCGATTAAAGATCATGATTACATTGTAACAGTAGATGTGTCAAAGGGAAGAGGCCAGGACTACAGTACTTTTAATGTGATCGATATTAGCACGAGGCCTTTTGAACAGGTTGCTGTATATCGCAATAACCTTATCTCTCCTATTCTCTTCCCAAACATTATTTATAAGTATGCGAAAGTCTATAATGATGCATACGTCGTAGTAGAATCAAATGACCAAGGTGGTGTAGTTTGTAATGGTTTATATCATGACTTAGAATATGAAAATATGCACGTTGAATCCACTGTGAAAGCCAATGCACTTGGTATTGAAATGAATAGAAAAGTCAAAAGACTTGGTTGTTCATCTATTAAGGATATATTAGAAAATAATAAATTGCAGATTGTAGATGAAAATACTATATTAGAAATTAGTACATTTGTAGCAAAAGGACAATCATACGAAGCATCTGATGGTAACCATGATGATTTGATGATGAATCTTGTTATGTTTGGATATTTTGTTTCTACAAGTTACTTTGCAAATCTAACTGATATTAATATTAAACAAATGTTGTTTGAACAGAAGATGAAAGAAATTGAAGACGATGTTGTACCATTCGGCTTTATTGATACTGGTGAAGAGCAAATAGAACGTATAGAACAATCAGAACGAGATGGATGGGCTATCGAGTATGATGCGGATCTCTAAAATATAATTTCTTATAAATAGAAGTATTGAAACTCCGTATTATGACTTATAAGCTTATAATTTAACTCAGAGGAAAGAGTCATGGCATTATTCACACCCTCCGCCTCTCCGGCGATTACGGTCAAAGAAATTGACCTTACTGGTGTAGTGCCGAACGTTACAACTAGCACAGGTGCATTCGTTGGGGAATTTAAATGGGGGCCAGTTGAAACCCCTATTTTGGTCTCAAATGAAGCAGGTCTTGTTGAACAGTTTAGTACACCAGACAGTGATAACACTGTGGAATGGCACTCCGCAGCGTACTTTTTAAGATATTCTAATGCCCTTTATGTTGTCAGAGCAATCAATGACGCAGGTGATCTACCTGTTAACTCATACGATGCTTCAGCAGCAGTAGGTGCATCAGATTCCGCAAGTTACCCAATCCCATCTGCAAGTCGTCCATTGGTAAAGAACGATGACAACTGGGACGATCAAAAAGCAACACTTGCAAGTGGTTCATTTGTTGAAGATTCAGCAACAGTTACCGTTAATCACACCTTTTTGGCTAAATGGCCTGGTGAATTAGGTAACTCGTTAAAGGTAGAATTCCTTGGTGCTGATTCAGCAGATAATGACTCTGCTTTTGAAGCTTGGGCTTATCGTACAAACTTTGATGCTGCTCCTAAGACATCAACTTATGCATCCGATCGTGGTGCAACGAACGATGAGGTTCACGTAGCAGTTATTGATGAAGATGGACTTTTCACAGGGACAAGAGGTTCAGTTCTTGAAACGTTCCCGTTCCTTTCACTTGCTAAAGGCGCAACAAACGCAGATGGTTCAACGAACTATATGCCTGATGTGATCAACAACGCTTCCCGATATATTTGGCAAGCAGGATTTGGTCCAGCATTCATTTCAAATGGACGTTTATTCTCAACCCTTGCAGGCACAAATATAGATTCAGGTGACGATTATGTCTACCGAGGGGGAGACGTTGTTCAGAGCGTTTCACTTGTTAATGGTAGAGACAATACAGCACTTGACACCGGTGATTACGGGAAGGGCTTCGATCAGTTCGAAGACACAGAGCAAATCACTGTTGATATGCTTATTGCTCCAGGTATGAACAGCAGAACAAATCAAACAACTGTTGTTAACGATCTGGTATCAATTGCAGGCACAACAAGAAAAGATTGTGTAGCAGTTACATCACCAGCACGTTCAGATATTATCAATAATGCAACACCAGTTGCTGATACTATCACAACAGCTAATACGTTCACTGCTTCTTCATATTTGATTGTTGATAATAACTATCTAAAAGTGTATGATAAGTACAATGATCAGTACATCAAGATTCCAGCCGCATCTTCAACTGCAGGTCTGATGGCGAATACAGATTTCGTAGCAGCTCCTTGGTTCTCACCAGCAGGTCCAAGACGTGGTCAATACCTTGGTATTACTTCATTGGCTTATTCGCCAAACAAATCAGAAAGAGATCAGCTTTACAGAGCAGGTGTTAACCCAATCGCTAACATTCCTGGTCAAGGCGTACTTCTCTTCGGCGATAAAACGAAGCTCGCACGTCCAAGCGCATTCGACAGAATCAACGTTCGCCGTCTGTTCCTTGGTATTGAACGAGCAATCGCAATTGCAGCTCGTAACGTGATGTTTGAATTCAACGATGAATTCACACGTGCCGAGTTTAAGAATATCATTGAGCCTTTCTTAAGAGAGATTCAAGGTAGACGTGGTATTACTGACTTCCGTGTCGTTTGTGACGATACAAATAACACAGCAGCAGTAATTGATAGAAATGAATTCATTGCAAACATCTTCATCAAACCGGCACGTTCAATCAACTACGTAACACTAAACTTCGTAGCAGTTAGAACAGGTGTCGACTTTGAAGAAGTTGTTGGCACAGTTTAATTTGGAGGAGATTAACAAATGGCTATTTTAGGCGTAGATGATTTCAAATCCAAATTAAGAGGTGGTGGCGCACGTCCTAATCTATTCAAGGCGACTATTAACTTCCCTGGATATGCAAATGGCGACGTAGAACTTACATCGTTCCTTTGTGAAGCTGCTCAGCTTCCTGGTTCGATTATGGGTACGATCGTTATTCCATTCCGTGGTAGACAGCTCAAGATTGCTGGCGATAGAACCTTCGATACGTGGACACCAACCATTATCAACGATACAGACTTCAACGTACGTAATGCTATGGAACGTTGGATGAATGGTATTAACTCGCACCAAGCCAATGCTGGTTTGACTGCACCAGTTGATTACCAGGCTGATCTTATCGTAGAACAACTCGATAAAGATGAATCTGTTCTAAAGACATACAACTTCCGTGGTTGTTTCCCAACGAACGTTTCACCAATCGATCTGAACTACGGTGATAATGACAACATCGAAAGATTCCAGGTTGAATTCCAAGTTCAGTACTGGGAGTCTGGAACCACGTCTTAATTGGTATAATATATAAAGGGATGGGCGGGATTTTTCGCCCATCCTCTATATAAGGAAACGAATATGGCTGACCCAACAGGTATTAAGCTATTTGGCTTTGAAATTAAAAGAGCCAAAAAGCAAGAAGATGAAGATAAAAAATTAAAATCTATTGTACCGTCAGTCGATACTGAAGGTGCCGGTTATGTGACGGCGTCTGGATCACATTATGGTCAGTACCTCGATATCGATGGCGATAAATCAAAAGACAATGCTACGCTAATTCAAAAGTATCGTGGTGTTGCTATGCATCCTGAAGTGGATGCTGCTATTGAAGATATTGTTAACGAAATGATTGTTGCACAGGATGATGATCCTGTTACAGTTAATATGGATAATGTTAAAATATCTGATAGTATCAAAAAGAAAATTACAGAAGAATTTAACGATATACTTTATATGCTCAAGTTTAGAGACTTGGGACATGATATTGCTAGAACATGGTATGTTGATGGAAGATTAAACTATCACTTGGTAGTGAATGAAGATAATCCAAAACTAGGTATCCAGGATATTCGTCCTGTTGATTCTGCTAAGATCCGTAAAGTAAAAGAGGTCAAGACAAAGAAAGATCCTATTACTGGCGCAAAGATTATTGAAAAACAAAACGAATACTACATCTATCAAGAAAAACCTGGGCAAATGAATTCGGGTGTAAAACTTACAAAAGATTCAGTTGTATATTGTACATCCGGTCTTCTAGATGCTACAAAGAGACACGTAGTTTCATATCTACATAAAGCCCTAAAGCCTATTAACCAGCTTCGTATGATGGAAGATTCTCTGGTCATTTACAGACTTGCACGTGCACCAGAACGTCGTATTTTCTATATCGATGTTGGTAACCTACCAAAAGGTAAGGCTGAAGAGTATATGAAAGGTATCATGTCACGATACCGGAATAAACTAGTATATGATGCACGTACTGGTGATATCAGAGATGATCGTAAGCATATGTCAATGCTTGAAGATTTCTGGTTACCGCGTCGTGAAGGTGGTCGTGGCACAGAGATTAGTACACTACCAGGTGGTGAAAACCTAGGGCAGATCGATGATATTATCTATTTCCAAAAGAGATTATATCGTTCGCTGAACGTTCCTATTAATAGATTAGAACAAGAAGCACAGTTTAGTCTTGGTAGATCTACAGAAATCTCACGTGACGAACTGAAGTTCCAAAAGTTTATTGACCGTCTTCGTCAGAGATTCTCTACACTGTTTAGAGAGATTCTTAAAAAACAACTTATCCTTAAAAGTATTATTACAGAGGAAGATTGGGAAGAATGGTCATATCAGTTAGCCTTTGACTTTGCAAGGGATAACCACTTTACAGAATTAAAAGATGCAGAGATTCTAAGAGAAAGACTACAAACCCTTGACCAGATTTCAAATTATACTGGTGAAGATGGTTACTTCTCTAAAGAATGGGTTATGAAAAATGTCTTAATGTTTAGTGATGAAGATATAAAGAATATCGATAAACAGAAGGACCAAGAGCCTGAACCTGAACAGGATCAGCAACAAGAGCCACAACAGGAGCAATAAAATGGCAGATGATGAAATGACAGCAACAATTGGTGATATGATTGATTTCTCCACGAACGGCGATTTCAATAAAGCAAATAATATCTTCAATGATATTATGTCTGGTAGAATCCAGTCAGCGCTAGATCAAGAAAAGGTAGCACTTGCTAACCAGGTTTATAATGGTACTGATGAAGAACAGCTAGAACTTCCATTAGAAGATGATGAAGAATATTCAGATGAAGAACTTGATGCTGCAGCAGATGAAGTTGCTGACGCTGAAGACCTTGATGACGAATCTGATGAAGAAGTAGAAACAGAAGAAGAAAATTAATTTTTTTTAAAACTTTAATTTATATAAATAATTGCATGTAAAGGGTAAATACTTTACAATGTAAAATTATTTCGAGGCGCAAAGATATGAAGCTTATTACAGAATATAAAGAATCGGATGTTCAATGTATCGTCGAGAAGAAAGAAGACGGTTCAAAGAGCTATATGATTGAAGGCATCTTTGCACAAGCCGATCAAAAGAACAGAAATGGACGTGTTTATCCAAAGCCTATTATGGAACAGGCTGTTAAGAAATACGTTACAGAACAGGTTTCTAAGGGTAGAGCAGTTGGTGAATTAAATCACCCATCTGGTCCTACTGTTAACTTAGATAAAGTTTCCCACAAAATTACTGAACTTAAAATGGATGGTTCTAATGTAATTGGGAAAGCACGCATACTGGAAACTCCTATGGGTCAGATCGTTAGAGGTCTACTTGATGGCGAGGTTTCACTAGGCGTATCAACTCGTGGTATGGGAAGTCTTGAGAATAGAAATGGTGTTATGTATGTCAAGGAAGACTTTATGTTGAATACCGTTGACATCGTCCAGGATCCATCTGCACCTAACGCATTTGTTAATGGAGTTATGGAAGGCGTAGAATGGGTATGGAATAATGGCATTATCGAAGCTCAGGAAATTGAAAAGATTGAGACTGAAATTAAAAAAGCTTCAAGAGCGGATCTGTACGAAGTACAAGTTCGTGAGTTTAAGAATTTCCTCTCGTTGTTAAAATCATAAAAATAGGAGTCAAACATGACTGAAGATCAAATCATTGAAGATCAGGATGTTGAAACTTCCGAAGTTGAAATCGAGGAAGCTCAGGGTCACGATCCGAAAAACGCGGAAGCCCAGTCCGTAGCATCTGTTGATAAAGCAGGTGACGCAACTGGCACGGCTCCAGCTCGTAAGGGCGATAAAAAGAACAGCGAACCAATGCCAAAGACTAAAGCAGCTCTGATGGCAGGTATGGTAGCTAAAATGCAGGGCATGAATAAACAAGCTCTGATGGCTATGTACGGTGAAGCATTTGAAGATGATCAGGAACTGGAAACAGTTGCTGAACAAGAAACTTCTTATGACTTCGACGCTGATCTGAACGCTCTGGTAGAATCCGAAGCAACTCTCTCTGATGAGTTCAAGGGTAAAGCTGGAATCATTTTTGAAGCAGCAGTCAAATCAAAAATTGCTGAAGAAGTAGAACGTCTTGAAGAAAATTACAAGACAGAACTTCAAGAGGAAGTTGATACCTTTAAGAACCAAATGGTCGAAAAGGTAGATGGCTATCTCAACTACGTAGTTGAAAATTGGATGGAAGAAAACAAACTGGCTATCCAGTCCGGTCTTCGTACGGAAATCGCAGAAGGTTTCATGAACAAATTGAAAGATCTGTTCACTGAATCCTACATCGAAGTTCCAGAATCCAAAGTCGACCTAGTGGACGATCTTGCGGAGCAGGTTCAAGAGCTTGAAACCAAGCTTAACGAATCTACTGCAAAGCAGATCCAAATGACTGAAGAGCTTGAGCAGTTCAAGCGTTATGAAGTCATTAGAGAACACGCACGTGGTCTCGCCGAAACAGAAGTAGAAAAACTCGTTAAATTGACTCAGGACATCGATTATGTTAGCGAAGAAACTTTTGCAGAAAAAGTTGCTACCATTAAAGAATCCTATTTCAAGAAAGCAGTAGCTTCTGAAAACAACACTGATCTTATTGAAGAAGAAGCAGAAGACGAAGTCGAAGTTTCTGATGCAATGAATCAGTATCTCGCAGCCCTAAAGAAAACACAACGATAATTAGGAGTCCATAGAAATGCATAACGTAATTTCCTATGATAAGCTCGTCGAGAAATGGGCACCAGTTCTGAATGAAGAGACTGCTGGTTCCATTAAAGACGCGCACAGAAAAGCGGTTACTGCCGTTGTTCTGGAAAACCAAGAAAGAGCTTTCCGTGAGGAAGCAGAGCAGGGTTCATTCCTTTCGGAAGCTGCTCCAGGTAACTCAACTTCATCTGCTGCTAACTGGAACCCAGTTCTGATTAGCCTTGTACGTCGCGCTCTTCCAAACATGATCGCATACGACGTTGCAGGTGTTCAGCCAATGACTGGTCCAACTGGTCTTATCTTCGCAATGAAGAGCCGTTACGACGGTGGTTCAACAACTAACCGTGAAGCACTGTTCAACGAAGCAGAAACAAACTTCTCCGGTGACTCTTCAGCAACTCATGATTCCGACAACGCTTCTGGCTTGTTCGGCATCGACTCAGCTGCTCAAGACTCTAACTTGGACGATCAGCGTCTTACTTCAATCTTCGGCGGCGGTATGCCAACAGGCGACGCTGAAGGTCTTGGTTCAGCATCTGTTGATCCAAACTCTGCATTCCGCGAAATGGGCTTCACCATCGAGAAAGCTACAGTCACTGCCAAAAGCCGTGCACTGAAAGCTGAATACTCGCTGGAACTTGCTCAGGACCTTAAAGCTATCCATGGATTGGATGCTGAAACTGAACTGGCCAACATTCTGTCAACAGAAATCTTGGCTGAAATCAACCGCGAAGTTATTCGTACTCTGAACACTCAGGCGAAAACTGGCGCATCAACTGCAAACACTGCAGTTAATGGTATCTTCGACCTCAGCACAGACGCTGATGGCCGTTGGTCCGTTGAAAAGTTCAAAGGCTTGATCGTACAGGTTGAGCGTGAAGCAAACATCATTGCAAAAGAAACACGTAGAGGTAAAGGTAACTTTATGATCTGTTCCTCTGACGTAGCTTCTGCACTTGCTGCTTCAGGCATGCTGGACTATGCTCCTGCAATGTCAACTAACCTGAACGTTGATGACACAGGTAACACTTTCGCTGGTACGCTCAACGGTCGCATGAAGGTCTATATTGACCCATATGCAACTGCTGACTACGTAAACGTAGGTTATAAGGGTACAAACCCATATGACGCTGGCGTATTCTACTGCCCATACGTTCCACTAACAATGGTACGTGCGGTTGGTGAAGACACCTTCCAGCCAAAAATCGGCTTTAAGACTCGTTACGGTATGGCTTCAAACCCATTCGTTGGCGATACTCCAGCCGATGGTCTTGCAACTGTTAAGACTAACCAGTACTACCGTATCTTCCGCGTGGACAACATCCTCGCCTAATCGGTATAATAATAAAAAAAGGGAGGGGAATCCAACCCCTCCCAACTAAGAGCGCTTCGGCGCTCTTTTTTTAATCCGTGTATTGTGATGGAACAGCTGAAGCATCCCAAACATATGGTCTATACTTAGGATTACCAACGACTACAACGTCGCCATCACCAACCTCGGTCCAGACACGATCGTCCATCCATTTATGGTAGTAAGCAGGACCACCCCAGACTTTCCGAGCCCGTTGGTAGGTAGCTTGATCCATTCCTACATAGTGTACAGTTCTAACCATAATATAACTCCTTTCCTCTTTGTAACTTTCAATGTAACTGGCCTTTTTTTGCTTGTTCAAAACTAGTCATATCATCTTTAAAAAGAACAATCTGTTCTACGATTTTATCATAATCGTGTTCATTTAACAATGTTCTATACATGCTAAGACCCGTACTGACAAGTATAGCTGCAATCAGTAAGGGATCTTGATCTTCTTCAACTAAATCATTTGTTAAATTAATATAGTGATTATAAACTTCCGAAAAGGCCTTTTCTTCAAAATCTTCCCAGTTCATTGTACTACACTCCTTCATAGTGATCTGCAAGTACTTCCATACATTCGCTAATATAAGGCTTTTATAATTAAATGTAAACCCCCCTCCCCCCTATTTTTTTTCATTTTTTTTGTATAAATAGACGTAAGGAGTATTGATATGGCAGTTACAGTAAATCAATTAGAAAACACAAACTTCATGGCACCAACTGGTTTCCGTGTGGTTATTAAAGACAACGTTTTCCGAATTTAGAATTTTTTGCACAAACAGTATCACATCCAAGTGTTATTGTAACACCAAGTGAAGCACCTTTCCGTTTCTCGAATGCGTACATCCCAGGTGATAAGATCTTTTACGAGGAGCTACAAATTACAGCTATTCTTGATGAAAACATGACACTCTATATGGAAATGTTTGAATGGCTTAAAAGCTTCGTAGAAAATCCATTGGATCAAAATGCGACGGGTATATACAGAGAAGGTGATAAATCTTTGTACGATATTTCTGTACTAGTACTTAACAGCCACAACAACGTGGTACGTACTATTACCTATAAAGATGCCTTTCCATCTACACTTGGTAACGTAGAGTTCAGTTCTACAATCGGTGATGTTCAGTACATCACACTTCCTATTACCTTTAGATATACGACGTTTACAGTCAGCTAAAAATGTGATATAATTATATTATGATTGAGCACTACATTTATCATTATCAACAAGATCCGAAAGTAGCAAAAAGAAACAAAGAAAAGATTTTGGATCTTATCGAACAGGATAAACACAAATACAATATCCAGCTGAACAAAGAAGGATATTGGTACGATTATCCAGATTGCGGTAAACGCAAGACCGCATACGAAAATAAAGCACTAAAAGTTATTTGGCCATTTGCAGAACAGACAGCTCTAGAATTCGGTTGTAATATTTATCGAAGACCCCCGGTATGGTTTCAACAATATCCTAAAGGCTCTAAGTTCGGTTGGCATACTCATCCTAAATCTCATTTTGCTTGTGTTTATTTTGTAGAACTACCTAATCCTAATTATGCAACTGAATTCTTAACTTTAGGTAGATTTCCTGTTAATGAGGGTGATATTATCTTTTTCCCAGCTTTTTTACCACATAGATCTCCTCATATAAATATTGATCAAAGGAAGACTATTATCTCTACAAATTTTGATCTTGATTTCAAAAGGTATTAATTATTATGAATCTTGAAACTATCTTAGAAATGTGGACTGATGATTGTAAAATTACTGGTTCACTAGACGAATCTTCTAGACAAACCCCTATACTTCATGCTAAGTACTTAGCTATGCTCACACAAGCAAAGTTACAACTTAAAAGATCAGAGATGCAGCAAAAGTCTTTACTTAAAGATAAGTGGCTTTACTACAATGGTAAAATGTCAAAAGAAGATATCGAAGAGCGGGGTTGGCAGTTCGATCCGTTTAATGGTCTAAAAGTACTGAAGGGGGAAATGGATTACTACTACGATGCAGATGTTGACATACAAAAGTCAGAAGAAAAGGTCCAGTACTGGAAAACCATTACAGAAACCTTAACAGAAATTGTCGATAATATTAAATGGAGACACCAAACAATTGGTAATATGATCCGTTGGCGTATGTTCGAAGCTGGGGATTAAACTACTTCTTCGGTTTTAGTTATATACTGATAAGTAAGATCCATGTCGTCAAAGGATTCATCAGTATAATCTAGACCAGCTTTGATAGTTTGCCAATGATTATACACATCTTCCGATGGCCAATCAACAATATATGTAAGAGTTTGTGTAGATTGATCAAAGGTGAAGGTATGCGTGGTAGCCCAAGCGGCTTCTATATCTGTACCATGTATAGCCCAAAGACCTGTCGTGTCATTTTCTGCAATTGCACTAAACTGAGCAGCATCGGACATTTGGTTTCCAATATAATATTCAAAAAACTCAGTGGCAGTAGCTTTTGTTTGATAACCAGCCATTGTAGAGTTGCCGACAGAAGTAACTTTAACAGAGTGTGTCATTCAAATTTCTCCGATGGAATCTAATTTACAGTGCTATTTATACGTTATAGATACTCAAGATGGAAAATATTAAAGTAAAAATGCAGAACCATTCAATGCTACAAATCGGTTGCGATTACGGTATTGCTAATGAGCTAAGTGATTTCTTTTCTTTCTTTGTCCCTGGTTATAAATTTATGCCTGCATATAAGAATAGGGTATGGGATGGTAAGATTCGTCTGTTTAATATCACACAGATGACACTGCCTGTTGGGCTATATCCGTTCCTAAAAGAATTTGCTAAACCCCGGAATTATACGATTGAGCCTATATTGGATGATCATTACGGATTGCCAGAAGTACTGAATCCTATTAATCCGGATGAGATCTATCAATATATTAAAGATCTAAATTTGCAATCACGTGGTAATCCAATTGATATACGTGATTATCAGTTCGATGCATTCTGTCATGGATTATATAAAAAACGAGGTGTATTGATCTCCCCAACTGGTTCTGGTAAGTCTCTTATCATCTATGCTTTTGTTCGTTACTATTTAGATATGATTGATGAACATCAGAAAGCACTGATTGTTGTGCCTACCACATCTCTCGTCGAACAGATGTACAATGACTTTGGTGACTACGGTAATAATGAAGATTGTCATAGGATTTATTCTGGTCGGGATAAAGACACAGATAAGCGTATTATTATATCAACATGGCAATCAATTTATAAGTTACAGCCATCTTGGTTCCAACAATTTGGTATGGTTATTGGTGATGAGTGTCATGGATTTAAATCTAAGTCACTTACTACATTAATGAATAAATGTACAGAGGCTGAATATAGGTTTGGCACCACAGGTACGCTTGATGGATCACAAACACATGAGCTCGTATTACAAGGTTTATTTGGGAAGATATATAATGTAACAACAACAAAAAAGCTGCAGGATGAAGATACTCTTGCAAAGTTAAAAATCAATGTGTTGTTGTTAAAGTACTCTGAAGAGATACGAAAAGATTTTGGCAAACGAACCTATCAGGAAGAAATTGATTACATTGTTAAGTATGAACGACGCAATAATTTTATTCGTAACCTTGCTTTGGGTCTCGATGGGAACACCCTTGTTCTATTTCAATACGTTGATAAACACGGAAAACCGTTATTCGAACTCATTAGAGATAGAGCACATGAACGAAGAAAAGTATTCTTTGTATCAGGGGAAACAGAAACGTCAGATCGTGAAGCGATCCGTAGAATAGTAGAAGGACAAAAAGATGCTATCATCGTCGCGAGCCTTGGAACTTTCTCTACTGGTATCAATATTCGTAATCTACATAATGTTATCTTTGCATCCCCTTCTAAATCACAAATCAGAGTCCTGCAATCAATTGGTAGGGGATTAAGAAAGTCAGATAATGATCGTGATACAGTACTGTACGACGTAGCTGATGATCTACATTGGAAGCTCAGAAAAAATTATACACTAGAACATAGTGCTGAAAGAATCCGGATGTATGTTAAAGAGGAATTTCCATATAAAATTTTTGAGGTAGATATATGAGTTACAAACAATTAAAGTTAATTAGCGGTGAAGAAATTATCTGTGAAATAGTCTATTGGCCAGATGAAAAAACAGATGACCAAACGATGGTTATACGATCTGCGGTGGAATTAGCTATGCATGAAGATATTGAAGAGGCTATTCGATTTTATACGTTTAGACCATATATGATGTATATTCATGACGAAGAACAGCTTATCACTTTAAATGGTAATAACATTACATCAATTACTACTCCTGCCGCGGAAATATTTAAACAATATAAAGCTCATATGAAAATGGTACGGAAAGAAGTATCTAATGATATCGATTCAGATCAACCGAACGTTCTTAAGTTTAGGCCCAGGTATCACTAGTACTTTATCCCTGCCTAAGATTGACATCTTATTATACCGAAAAACTTATGATCTGTAAACCCCCAAAAAAGATGTTTACAAAACTTTTTTTCTACGGTATAATATAAGCTATATAAAAGGTGAATGTAAATGAAACCATCAGAAAAGCCACATTATGTAAATAACAAACAATTTTCTCACGCAGTGGTTGACTATGTAAAAGAAGTAAACGATGCAGAAAATTCTGGTACAGAACCACCAAAGGTACCGGACTATATTGCTATGTCGTTTATGAAAATTGCTGAAGGTCTATCCCATAAGGCTAACTTTATTCGATATACCTACCGAGATGAAATGGTTATGGATGCAGTAGAGAATTGTCTAAAGGCTATTAAAAACTACAATATTAATGCTGCTACACGCACTGGTAATCCTAATGCCTTTGCCTATTTTACACAGATATCCTGGTATGCTTTTCTTCGTCGTATTGAAAAAGAAAAGCGACAGCAAGATATTAAAATGAAATATATTAGTCAATCACCTTTTGAAGACTTTGCCGTATCTGATCAGGTAGACGAAGCATCCCTTGCTGCAGCACATCAGTATGTTGATTCACTTCGTGTAAAGATTGATCAGGTAAGGAATCGTGATGCTTATTATGATGCTATTGAAAAAGAAGAAAAGAAGAAGAAACGTAAACCTCGTGCTTCTTCTACTGACTCTGATCTTGGGGAGATATTCTCTTAATGCAAATTGCTGTCTTGAACGATACCCATTGCGGTATCCGTAACTCTTCTGACATCTTTCATGATAATGAAGAGAGATTTTATAATGAGGTCTTTTTCCCAACCTTATTGGATATGGGGATTAAACGTATTGTACATCTTGGTGATGTATTCGATAACCGTAAGTTTATTAACTTTAAGTCACTCCATCGATACCGTAAAACATTCTTGGCTAAGCTACGTGAGTACGGTATGCACATGGATGTTATTCCAGGTAACCACGACACCTTCTATAAAAATACAAATGATCTGAATAGTTTGAAAGAGCTTCTTGGTCACTATATGAATGAGGTTACTATTCATATGGAACCTACTGTAGTAAACTACGACGGATTTAAGTTAGCACTACTACCTTGGATCTGCGCAGAGAACTACGACCGCTCTCTTGAGTTCATTAAAACGTGTAAGGCAGATTGGCTTGGTGGTCACTTAGAGCTACAAGGCTTCGAAGTCATGAAAGGGGTAGTATCGCCACATGGCTTAGATCATAAACTATTCTCCCGTTTTGAACAGGTTATATCTGGACACTTTCATACCAAATCAGAAAAAGATAATATCTTGTATCTTGGTTCCCAGATGGAATTCTTTTGGAATGATGCACATGATCCAAAGTCATTCCATATCATTAACACTGAACGTCGTGATATTACTGCTATTCCGAATCCAAATACGTTATATGAAAAAATCGTCTATGATGATACTAAACACGACTATATGGATTATCTACAGTATAACCAGCACTTAGATAACAAGTTTGTTAAGGTTGTAGTTATAAATAAAACTGATCTGTATATGTTCGATAAGTTCATCGATGCTATTCAGTCTAGACCAATTCATGAACTAAAGATTGCCGAGAACTTTAATGAGTTCTTAGGTGAAAACGTAGAAGATGAAAACATTTCGGTGGAAGACACTGCGGAACTATTAGATAATTATGTCGATGCAGTAGATACAGATCTTGACAAAGAACGTATTAAAATTTATATGAGAAATTTACTTACCGAGGCCCAGACTCTTGAGGTCGCTTAATGGACTTTGTACTCTGCATATTACCTAAGGTATTACCAACAGCACCAACCAGCGGGGTTGGTGTTTTAAAGTCACATCTTGAGGCTGCAGGTTTTACTGCAAAAATTCTAGATTGGAACGTAAGTCTTTATAATGCTCTTGATGAGGATGAAAAGGAAGGATATATTTCTGGTACTGTTGCAGGTACGGAGAATGGAGAAAATATATGGAATAGTTATTCCAGGAAGCCTTATGGGGATAGAAATTTTATAAATTTTAGAAAATTTACTAAAAAATACCGGGATGCTATTGATGGATGGATTTTTGAATTAAAAGAATTAAAACCTAAATGGATCGGCCTGAGTCTTTTAGCTTGGAGGACATCAAGCTCTTTTGCAGTCTATATGTGTGAACGTATCAGAAAGAATATACCTGATGCTAAAATAGTACTTGGTGGGACAGGTATTGAAGCTTCATCTTGTAAAGTGTATAAGGAATTAGGTTTAATTGATCATTGGATCTTTGGTGATGCAGAAAACTCTTTAATTGAATTAATGAAAGGTAATATGAAATATCCTGGTATCGATTCTCTAATACCTGGTCAATTACACGATCTAGATCAGATGATGTTACCTAATTATGATGATATTGATTGGTCTTTATACAAGGAAGAAGAGATTGATACAGGATTTAAAGGTGGCGTTGCTCATGTAACTGGATCCCGTGGATGTGTACGAAACTGTGACTTTTGTGATGTAAATAGACTTTGGCCTAAGTACAGGTTTAGATCCTCAGAAAAGATCTTTGAGGAAATGGTTATGTACAAAGAAAAGTACAACCGAACTCTTATACATTTCAATGATTCTCTTATAAATGGTAGTATGAAAACCTACAGAGAATTAATGAAAATAATATCATCGGATCCAAGAGCAGAAGGACTAAGATGGCATAGCCAATTTATTATTCGTAGTGAAAGACAAATGACCCCTGAAGACTGGGAGTTAACCTCAAAGGCTAACCCTGCTCTTCTTGAGATCGGTGTAGAATCTTTTTCACAAAAAGTCAGAGAAGATATGGAAAAGGGGTTTACAAACGATGATTATTGGTATACAATGAATATGATAAAAAAATATGAGATCCCAACCTGGATTAATATCTTATTTGGTTATCCGACTGAAACAGAAGAAGATCACGAGATAAATCTAGATAGTCTTCGGCGTATGTATAAAGACGGGTATAGCCCACTAATTCGTGTACTTCCCGTATCTACTTTTGGTATGAGTAGAGATGAAAAAGCCTATCAAAAATATAAGTCTGAACTGACTGGTGGTTTCTGGGACTGGGAGTGGCGAGGAAACACCGAACGTGTACGAAAAAGAAGACAGCTTGAATTTTTAGAGCTTCAGGATTCGCTGGAAACAGAATATGGTGGTCCAGGCCTTTTTAGTACGGGTAAACAAAGACTCACTTATCGTAGAAAAGAACGTGAGCTCGGGTATATATAATACTATACATTATGAAGTGAGGAATTCATGATTAAGTTTGAAACCCTCCGTTGGAAGAACTTTCTTTCCACCGGTGATAACTGGACAGAAGTCCATTTAACAAAAACTAAATCTACTCTTATTGTTGGTCAAAATGGTGCAGGTAAATCGACTATGCTCGATGCACTATCATTTGCGCTCTTCGGTAAACCACATAGAAATATTAATAAGCCACAACTGGTAAACACTATCAACCAAAAGAATTGTTCGGTTGAAGTAGAATTTATTGTTGGTAAATCACAGTTTAAAGTTGTACGTGGTATTAAGCCCCAGGTCTTTGAAATTTGGAAGAATGGTACGTTACTCAATCAGGACTCACATGCAAAAGAATACCAAAAGATTCTTGAGCAAAACATCCTGAAGCTGAATCACAAGTCATTTCACCAAATTGTTGTGCTAGGTAGTAGCAGCTTTGTTCCTTTCATGCAACTACCAGCACAACATCGACGTGACGTTATTGAAGATCTACTGGACATTAACGTATTCTCGAAGATGAACACACTAATCAAAGAGAAGCAATCTATTCTAAAGGAAACATTAAAGGATAAAGATCACCAATTAGAATTGCTTAAAAATCGTATTGATTCTCAAAAGAAATATATTCGTGACATTACAGCAATGAACGAAGAAGAGATTGCTCAGAAGAGGACACAGATTGATGAAGCGAATGGAGAGATTAACAAACTTCAGTCAATTAACAGTGATGCGTCTAGTTACATCGAAAAGCACGCAGAAGAGACATCAAGTCGTTTGGCGGGTGCGCACGATAAAAAACAGAACCTACTTCAGTATCGGGCTCAATTCAACACCCAGATTAAAACCGTTGTTAGAGATACAAAATTTTACGAGGAAAATCAAACGTGTCCATCCTGCGAACAAGAGATTACCGAAGAAACAAGAAGTCGTAAACTCCAAGAGGGTAAGAACAAAGCGTCGGAACTACACTCGGCAATTCGGAAGCTTAGCGAAGAAGGGGAATCTCTCACTACGCTCCTTGATGAACTCAATACCCTATCCCAGGAGATTAAAGATAAACAGACGAGTACACATGTTAACAATCAGACGATACAACGCTTACAAAAAACGATTTCCAGTCTGGAAGACGACATCGTTAGACTAACAGGACGTGAGGGCGACTTAGGTAAAGCCAATCAGGAACTCTCGGATATGAACAGTGACCGCAGCAACCTGATGGAAGAGAAACTAAAACTTAACGAAGAATTTTCCTATAATACTGTAATGGGTGAAATGCTTAAGGACACTGGTATCAAGACTAAGGTGATTAAGCAGTATATCCCTGTTATCAATAATCTGGTCAATAAGTACCTACAGATACTGGATTTCTTTGTACACTTTAACTTAGACGAAAGCTTCAATGAAACCATTCGCTCGCGCCACCGCGACGCGTTCTCGTACGACTCATTCTCAGAAGGCGAAAAACAACGTATCGATCTTGCACTACTATTCACATGGCGCATGATTGCTAAGATGAAGAATTCAGTTGCTACCAACCTATTGGTACTGGATGAAACATTCGATTCGTCACTGGACCATGATGGTGTAGATAACCTAATGAAGATCCTGTACAGTCTAGAAGATGATACAAATACATTTGTTATTTCACACAAGGGTGAGATCCTTGATGGTAAGTTCCAGAACAAGTTGGAATTCTACAAAGAGAAAAATTTCTCAAGGTTGCGAGATAATGGTTTACAAATGGCTTCTTAAGCGGTATAATGTATTATTAATGAAACAAAGGTGAGTGAGATGAAACTATCCCCATATACACAATCAGTTCTTAAGAACTTTGCTGGTATTAATACCAATCAGGTATTTAACGCCGGTGATCGTATTAACACTATCGCACCAGCCCGTAATATTCTATCAAGTGTAAAGCTTGATATTGAATTTCCAGAACGGTTTGGTGTGTATGATCTAAATGAATTCCTTAATGTTGTATCGCTTGTCGACGAACCAGAGATTAAGTTCGAAGATAAGTATGCAGTGATCGGTGATTCTACCGGTCGTACTAAAATCAAATACTTCTTTACTGACATTGATATGCTTATTGCACCAGACGATAACATGATCAGTAAAGCAATGGATCTAGAAGATTTCGAGGTAGAATTTACCTTGGATGCTGACACCATCAACCGTGTCAAACGTGCACAGAGTGCACTTGGTCATCAGACTTTGTCAGTGACATCGTCTAGTGGCGCGATTGCTCTTACCGTAACAGATAAGGACAATCCTACCTCAAACTCATTTACGATTGAGGTACCTGGAAAAAGTAAAAGTGAAAACTTTAACTTTATGATCAACCTAAATAATCTCAGAATCATCCAGGGAGATTATGAAGTTGGTATCTCCAGCAAGATGATGTCCCGTTGGAATCATACTGAACAGGACGTCATCTACTGGATCGCATGCGAAAAAACATCAGAGTATGGAGAATAAAATGGCAGAAAAGCAGAATAAGCAAGATACAGAATTTGTAGATCTTGCAAATCGTGTAGGACGCAGCACTATTGCAGTGGTTGATACGATGGTTCAGCGTGGCGCACTCCGTGGTGAAGAACTCTCTACAATTGGTCAGCTTCGTGATCAATGTGTGCAGATCGTTGCCATGTGCGAAGCTAAACAACAGGAAAGTTAATTTACAATTAGCTCCAAATATTATATAATGGACTTACTTGAACAGGAGTTAATATGTCAAACAATTTCCTATGGGTAGAAAAATATCGCCCACAAAAAGTTTCTGAAACGATCCTACCTCCTCACTTACAGCAAACGTTTCAGAAGATGGTGGATACCGGTGAGCTGCAGAATATGCTTTTCACCGGTACTGCCGGACTTGGTAAGACCACTGTCGCTAAGGCATTATGTAAAGAGCTTGGTCTAGATTGTATTGTTATCAATGGGTCTGAAGAAGGTAACATTGATACGTTACGTGGCAAGATCAAGCAATTTGCATCTACGGTTAGCTTCGGTGGTTCTTACAAAGTCATCATTCTAGATGAGGCAGATTATCTAAATCCACAATCAACTCAACCAGCACTACGTGGATTCATTGAGGAGTTTAGTGATAATTGCCGATTTATCCTAACATGTAATTTTAAGAATCGTATTATTGAACCACTACATTCACGTTGTGCAATATACGAATTTAATACAAGTAAAAAAGATCTTCAGGGTTTGTGTGCGCAATTCCTTAAACGTGCTCAAACGATTTTAGAAAATGAAGGTGTAAGCTACGATCAGATGGCTATTGTTGATCTGATCATGCGTCATGCACCAGATTGGAGGAGAGTACTCAATGAACTTCAAAGACGTTCTGTTCTGGGCGATATTGCTAGCAGCACTACTGATATGGGTGGATCCTTTAATGATCTATTCAAACACCTAAAAGAAAAAGACTTTAAGTCTATGCGCAAGTGGGTGGTTAACAATCTGGATCTAGACACAAGTGCTATTATTCGTGGTGTATATGATAACATGAATGATAAAGTCGAATCTCAATCTATCCCACAACTTATTCTTATTTTGGCAGAATACCAGCACAAGGCAGCATTTGTTGCTGATCACGAAATCAACCTTGTTGCTTGTATGACTGAAATTATGTCTTCGGTGAAATTCTCATGAACCCATTTGAATACGTAAACAGTATTAATTACACCAAAAAAGATATTATGGAAGACGATGTTGCTGAAAAGGTGTACAATCCTTTTATGGTTAATCGTAGCTTATCTTACTTTCAGGATACAGTTCTTGCAGCAAATGAAATGAATCGGTTGCATAATGCTGATAAGAAACTACAATATCATTTTTATATAAATATAGTTCGAAAGCGGAAACGTTTTTCAAAATGGTATAAACCTGAACTAGAAAATGATATAGAAGTGGTCAAAGAATACTATGGCTATAGTAATGAAAAAGCTCGTCAAGCTTTGGCTCTCTTATCATCAACGCAACTGAATGAGCTAAAAGAAAAGGTGAGTAAAGGTGGAAGAACAAAATAATAATGTCCAGTGGACTCCATCTAACATGCTCGAGGTAACACTACGCGAGCCAGACGATTTCCTTAAAGTAAGAGAAACCCTCACGCGTATTGGTGTGGCATCTCGTAAAGACAAGAAGCTATTCCAGTCTTGTCACATTCTGCACAAACAAGGCAGATACTTCATCGTGCACTTTAAGGAACTATTTTTGTTAGATGGGAAGAAATCAAATTTAGAAGAAAACGATATTGCTCGTAGAAATACTATTGCTACATTGATGAGTGATTGGGGATTAGTACAAATGGCTAAGAAGGAAGATCTACAGTGTGCTCCTTTACGTCAAATTAAAATTATCCCTTTTAAAGAAAAAACACAATGGGAACTTTGTCCCAAATATAATATCGGTGCAAAGTAATGACTAAACTGTTATCTCTCCCAGATACATATTCTTTTCTCGATTCAGAAATCGGTATGAAAGAATTTACCTGGGAGAGAATGACACATCTAATAGATACACATCCACCACAAAGTACGAAAATAAAAGGTGAATGTGGTTCTGCTACATTTCTTGAATTAGAAAAAAGACCGTCTTTACCAAGAAATGCTAGAAGAATAATAGAAGATTTAAAAAGAATATTCCCTGATAAACCTGTTACTTGTCATTTGTTTTTTGGTATTACAGATAGACATACTACATTTGGAATACATAGAGATCGTATGCATGTCTTATATCTCCAAGTATTAGGTAGAGTTGATTGGGAAATACATCGACCTAGAATAGAAGATGCAATATCATATACTCTTAAACCAGAGAGATCTGTGATGGTTGAAAATAAAATATTAGAACCTGGGATGATGGTATGGAATCCTATGGGAACCTTTCATCACTCGAAACCTATTGGAACAAGAATGGGATTATCTTTCGGAGTCGAAGGTCTTGTCAGATAAACGTTTTTCAAATGTAGGATCGTGGGAAAACTGGACACGTATATGGAACACCGAGGTATTAGAGGTTATTGAAAATCTAGAAGCTCCTGCTGGTCCTATATACGATTTTGGTTGCTATCCTGGAATTCTTACAAGAAATTTAAGAAGAAAATATTTGCACCAACGTAAAGTAACGGGCTTTGACATACTAGAGTGTGATACAAAAAATACCGTGGTCTGCGATGTTTTTAGTATGCCAGAAGAGTACGACGTTCCTATCGCAATAGCAATTGATGATATTTGGTTAGAACGAAAAAAAGAACTTTTCCCATGGATCTATGAAAGGCTATTCCCAGGCGGTATATACATGACCCCGATGAAAAGCCGACATCATATTGTCCCAGAGTATGTGAGTGATTTACAACAGCTAGATTCCCCAGTACCATGGATTTACATAGGTAGAAAAAATGTTTAAGACCGAAAATTTAAATCCTAAGAAGCCTACTACATTTATGTATTTTCTAGAGAAAAGAACGTATAAATAACAGCGGATGCCGAATAGTTCGGGTCCATAACATAACCTTGCTTAACAGGAGGTCACAATGACTAAAGCAACTTTATTGCCACGAAACGCATTTCTTGGTTTCGATCACATCTTCGATCAGCTGGAAAATATTCACAGCCACGCGAAGGATACCTATCCCCCACATAACGTAGTTAAACACGATGCGTATCATTACGAAATCGAATTAGCAGTGGCTGGATTTAGTAAAGAACATATTGATATTGAAGTAAAAGATCACGTTCTGACTATCAAAGGTGATAGACCACAACGTCGCCCTCAAGAACTTTATGTTCATAAAGGTATCAGTGCTCGAAATTGGAGCAAGTCATTTAGACTGTCGGAATATACCGAAGTATCCGGAGCTGATCTAACGGATGGAATCTTGACTGTCAAACTTGAAGTCATTCTTCCCGAAGAAAAGCTGCCTCGTAAAATTTCTATTGGAAACAACGAGGTAAAAAATGACAACAATAGCGCTGAACTACTCACAGAGTCTGCTTAACGGATTTTGGAGAGTATTTAAAAACATTCTTCGAGGTGTAATGATAGGATGGATTCTGTCTCGTCAGACTAAAGCAAATCAATATATTGCTGCCCAGATGATTCATGAATATCCTGGTCACACAGTTGAATCACTTACACATGAACTTAATTCAAAATCTCTTGAAAAAATTAGAAGGGAATTTGGATATGAGTAAGTGGTTTAAAGACTTGATTAGAATGATTAATATGACCCCAACTGAAAGATATCTGTCACAAGCTACAGATCGTTATGATCTTGAGCAAAGACAAAAAAATCTTGCACTTGGAAAGGTGAATTTATTCTAATGTGGCCTTATACTGACGAAGAAGTGGATTTTATTTCTTAACATATATAAAGGGAGACGGGAAACTGTCTTCCTTTTTTATTGGAGATTATTATGTGGACACAAATTGACGTATCATTTTTACCAGTACCAGATCCTAACCAACACGATCCTGAAGTAGGTAAACAGGCCTGGGGTTATCTACCCTACAATGATCCAGATCTTCTTGAATGGTTTGAATCTGTTGGTTATCAGAATAAAATTAAAACAGTTTTCGAGATAGGAACATTTGCAGGTTATTCTGCAACAATGTTCTTAGAAATGTTTCCTTTCCTAGAAAAAATAACAACTATTGATCCCAATCTCTTTTCTGTAAAAGCGGGTGTTGCACTAAAAGAAAAGTATGGTGATAGGGTAGAGTTCATACCGTCCAGTTCTGGTATGTACAAGGAGCGTGACCAAGTTGATCTAGTTTATATTGATGGTGATCATATACACCCTAAGCCAATGGAAGATATAGATATGGCTTTGGAAATGAAGCCCAGATTTATTATGATGGATAACGTAGAATTACCAGATGTTAGAAGAGCAATAAAAAGATTTGAACTTATGGATCTAAAGTATGATCCTCAGTATTTCTATTACACCAACACCCACAAGAATAGAAGATCTCCTGGCATTATAGGATTATTCAAAAATGTTACTGACAGATGATAGTGGTAATACTGTAGATTACTTTAATCGTTTTCCTGAAGGACATAATATCGGTCTTGCATTATCCGGTGGTACGGATTCTGCATTACTCCTTTTTCTTTTAATTGAAATGGTATACCGTAGAAAAGAAAGAGTAAACATATATCCTATTCACGGATATGATACCTCTCGTAAAAATACTCAAAGCTGGCAAGCAGCAGAAAACGTACATTCCTGGATAGAATCATATTATTTAGATGCATGGGAAATGAAATCATTAAATTATTTGAAGCCTCTGGAAATCTTTTCATATGAAAAGGACGGTGATAGCAAAGAGAAATATCACCAACCACATTACCGTTATATGAAAGAAAGATATGATATACCATTTATCATCCGGGGTATGAGCCAAGGTATGCCAGAGGAGACTAGACCAAACCAAGACATTATACAAGACAAAGATCTGTATGAAATGGGGAACGATCCGAACAGTTGGGTCGTAATGCCATGGGCACAGGTCGACAAGAAATTTATATATCATCAGTACAAAAAATATGATATAATGGAGTTATCAAAACTAACTGTGAGCTGTATAGGTGATCCGGGTCCTTGCCGAAAGTGCTTTTGGTGTCGTGAAAGAAAATGGGCATTTGGTAACTATGATGGGGGTTTACTTTAATCACATCCTGCGGTATAATACTATCTACATTATGGGAGAATTGCATTGAGCTTTTACACATCAGTTGACGTCTATATGAATCGTATCCTGTACCGTGGATACAACGATTCTGGCAAACGTATCACCGGACGATACGAATTTAAACCTACCCTATTCCTACCTGACCCTCAGGATTCTACAGACTGGAAGACCATGGACGGTGATCCAGTGGCTCCGTTACAATTCAATTCACCATCTGACATGCGTGACTTCACCAAGAAGTACGATGGTGTAGAAGGCTTTCAGTACTTCGGTATGGATCGTGCAGTCTTCCAGTTCCTTGCCGAAAAGTTTCCCAATGATATTAAATTCAACAAAGGTCATGTCAATGTGGTCAACCTTGACATTGAGGTTCACTCCGAAGATGGTTTCCCTTATCCAGAAGACGCACTTCATCCCATCACAGCTATTACTGCTAAGTCGTCACGGTCTGGTATCTACCACGTCTGGGGTCTAAAAGACTACGACGTATCACAATCCCCACACGATCATCTCATGATCAAGTACGTCAAGTGTGAATCTGAAACAGAATTACTCGTACGTTTCCTTAAGTGGTGGAAGGATGACTATCCAGATATTATTACTGGTTGGAACATCCGCTTCTTTGACATACCATATATCATCAACCGTATTCTCCGTATTGGTTCAGAAGAAGCTGTTAAGTCTCTATCACCTTGGGGCGTTGTTCGTGAGAAAAAGGTTCAGTTCAAGAACAAGAATATGGATTCGTACATGATCGTTGGTATCAACGCATTAGATTACTACGATCTGTTTACTAAGTTCGGTTACAGTTACGGTGCACAAGAATCATATGCGCTTAACCATATTGCAAACGTTGTCCTTGGTGAACGTAAACTATCCTATGAAGAGTTCGGTTCACTACGTAATCTGTACAACGAAAACCATCAGCTTTATATCGACTATAATATTAAAGACGTTGAACTTGTAGAACGTATTGATGAAAAGATGGGTCTAATTGAACTTGCTATGACACTAGCCTACAAAGCTGGGGTCAACCTCACAGATGTATTTGGTACTACATCTATCTGGGATTCTATTGTATATCGTGAACTAAATAAGAAAAAGATCGTGGTACCAACTATGGATCGTGCTAAGGCATCAGAGATTGCTGTAAAGTTTGCGGGTGGATACGTAAAAGAACCACAGATTGGTATACACGAATGGGTGGTTAGCTTTGACTTGAACTCACTGTATCCTAATATCATTGTACAGAACAATATGTCACCAGAGACATTAATTCGAGATGGATTGTTACCCCTTGTTCCTGGAACATTGAATGTTAAGGTACCTAATCCAGATAAAGAAGGCGAAATGATTGAAGTACCGGTGTCTAGCCAAAATCCTAAAGGTGCAGTTGCGGCAAACGGTTCAATGTACTCACACGACCGTCAGGGTGTTATGCCAGAGATCATTGTCAAGTACTATGATGAACGTAAGACTACTAAGCAGGCTATGCTTGCTGCACAACGTAAGTATCAGAAGGAAAAGACAAAAGAGTTGGAACGTGAGATTAGTCAGCTCGAAAACAAACAGATGGCTATTAAGATTCTACTCAATAGTTTGTTTGGTGCACTCGGTAACAAATACTATCGTTACTTTGATCTACGGATTGCCGAAGGTATTACCCTCCACGGTCAGTTCATTATCAAATGGTGTGAACGTACAATCAATGATGAACTGAATAAACTTCTTGATACTAACGAGGATTATGTTATCGCTATCGATACTGATTCGGTATACGTTAACTTCTCTAAGTTTGTAGAAAAGTTTCAACCCGAAGATCCTGTTCAGTTCCTATCCAAAGTCTGTGAAGAACACTTCAACCCTATGTTTGAAAAGTCCATGGAAGAATTGGCTGAACACAGTAACGCATACACGAACCGTATGGTTATGGAGCGTGAAGTTATTGCAGATCGTGGTATTTGGCAGGCAAAGAAACGTTATATCCTCAACGTACATAACTCTGAAGGTGTTCAGTATGCTGAACCGAAGATGAAGATCATGGGTATTGAAGCTATCAAGTCTTCAACCCCACAAGTCTGTCGGGATAAGTTCAAAGACGCTTTCAAGCTTATGATCGCTGGTGATAAAGATGCTACCCAAAAGTTCATCCAGGACTTCAAAAAAGAATTCAAATCTCTTCGCCCAGAAGAAGCAGCATTCCCTCGCGGTGTTACAGAGTTAGATAAGTGGGCTGATCGTCGTACCATTTATTCAAAAGGTACACCGATCCATGTACGTGGGTCACTGCTCTATAACCACTTGCTGCAGCATCACAGTCTAAAGAACTATGAGGAGATTAAGAAGGGTAACAAGATCAAATGGGCTTATATGCTTATCCCTAATCCAATCCGTGAAAATGTTATCGCATTCCCTGATTACCTTCCAGCAGAATTTGGATTAGATAAGTACATCGATTACAACAAACAGTTCGAGAAAACATTCCTTGAACCTCTCGAACCTATTCTTGAAGCCATTGGCTGGCAAGCAGAAGAACAATTAACTATGGATGATAT
>Ga0181594_10000185_pt1 | contig 52532 bp, 50 predicted proteins | sample 071ome_18_FD_145603 | JGI IMG/M metagenome (GOLD analysis project Ga0181594, IMG submission 145603) | Coastal salt marsh microbial communities from the Groves Creek Marsh, Skidaway Island, Georgia - 071413BT metaG (spades assembly) | ecosystem: Environmental > Aquatic > Marine > Intertidal zone...
CGCACCGCTGACCCCCAGCAAGAGTGGTGTCACACTGACCTCGGCCGCACCGCTCTGGAAGCGCGAGTTGAGGTATAGGTAGACCGGCCACGCCTCGAGGATGACCACCCCCGCCAGGTACGAGATGGCCGCCATCATGAAGAGAAGGCCCCCGAACGACGTCGGGATCTCGGCGACGTTCTCCGTATCGTAGTTCGGATAGAGGGCGCCGAAACCGAGAGCGAGCGCGGTCAGCGCGAACGTCACCCCGATCATCGTCACGGACGTAAGGAGCAGGATGAACGGCGTCGCGTCGAGCACGATGTTGGTGCCGACGATGAGCGGCAGCGCCACGAGGAGTAGTGGGAAGGTGCCTACGCGGTACTTCGACCAGAAGATCGTCCGAACGTCCACTGGAGACGACTTGAGCAGCCACATCATCCGCCCCTCGATCGACATCGCGGGAAAGACGAAGCGCGCCGCGATCGCCGCGACGACGAAGCCCGCCAGACCGAGGTTCAGAAAGGACACGGCGTTGATGAGCAGGAATGAGACCTGCTCACCCGTGTAGAGCGGGAGGACGGTGATGTTGTAGACGTATACGGCGACCAACACGCCGAGAAGGATCAGCTGCGACCACTGCGTCGTGTCCCTGAAGAAGACCCTGAACTCCTTCGCGAGCATCTCGCGCGTCGCGGGCTCGGTATTGCTGAACGCCCGCTCGAGCAGGCGGGATCGCGCCCGGCCCTCCTTCTTCTCGGCGCCTTCCTGCGCGCGGGTGAAGCCCGCGTCGAAGTAGCGTCGATGCATCCATGCGCCCACAACGAAGCACATCGCAGCCGTCGACCAGAGGAAGACGAAGGGGAACCACTCGAAGCGGCCGTTGAGCTGCGTCATGAGAGCTTCGGACGCCCATTCACTCGGGAGCCAGGGAGACGTCGGCGTCCGCAGCACCGCCACGAAGTCGACGAGGCTGCTGAACTCCTCCGGACTCATGAGCCGTTCCGGGCGAAGAAACCGGAAGAGCGCTACGACGCCCGCCGCGGCGAACAGACCCACCAGGGCGAGCAGGTCCCGTGTTCGACGGGCCGGGAAGATGTTCACGAGAAGAAGCGTGACACCACTCCCAAGGACGGCGGGGATCACCAGAAACGGGATCACGGTCCCGATCGCGATCAGATAGTACACGGGGCCTGCCGCATAGACCGCCCCGTACGCTGCCAGTAACGGGATCGCGAGCAGCGCCACCATCCACGAGGAGTCGACGATCGTCTCGATGAGGCGCGCCGAGTACACGGTCTCCGCCTCTACGGGTGCTGCGACCACGAACTCCAGATCTTCGGAAAGGAAGAAGGTCGAGAGCGCCGTGATCACGTTCGACAGCACGAGAATCATGAGGAACGTGAGGAACGCGAGCCCGAGCAGCTTGGCCGCGAGCAGATCCCCGATGCCCTGTGTACCCCGGAAGTACATGAGCATCCGGAAGATGACCGCGAAGATCAGCGCCCAGAAGAAGAAGCCCACAAACCCGAGCAGCATCGCCTTGAAGAGACGCCCTTCATCCGTCTTCGCACGATTGAGCTTCGTACGGATCTTCGGCCGCAGAAGCCAGAGGAGGCCTGCCCTGGCCTGAACGACGCCGTTCACTTCTCGATGGCCTCGCGAAGGCTTTCGATGACGTGGCTCATCGCCTCGCCCCCGGTGACCTTCAGGAAGATCTCCTCCAGGTGCGCTCCCCCGGCCTCCGCCTGACTCCGAAGTTCGTCCATCGTGCCGAAGGCGATGATCTCACCCTGATTGATGATCGCGATGCGATCGCACAGCGCCTCCGCGACCTCCAGGGTGTGGGTGGACAGGAAGACCGTCCCCCCGTGTCCGACGAATTCACGGAACAGATCCTTCAGCAGGCGAGCCGAGCGGGGATCGAGGCCGACCATCGGCTCATCGACGACGATCAACTCCGGCTGGTGGATGAGCGCTGAGCTGATGAGGATCTTCTGCCTCATGCCGTGGGAGTAGCTCTCGATGAGCTCGTCCTTCCACGGCGTCAGATGAAAGAGCTCCAGCAGCCGGTCGGCCCGGGCCTCGACCGCCTCGCCCTCACGACCCCACAACCCGGCCACGAAGCGAAGGAATTCCCCACCGGAAAGCTTGTCGTACAGGTACGGTCGGTCGGGGATGTACCCGATGCGTGACTTGGCCCTTTCGGGCTGATGAGTGAGGTCGTCACCCCCAACGAATATCTCTCCGCCGGACGGCCGCAGTATACCCGCCACCATGCGAATCGTCGTCGTCTTCCCTGCCCCGTTCGGGCCCAGAAAGCCGAAGATTTCCCCCCGGTGCACGGCGAGGTCGAGACCCTTCACCGCCTCGAAGGTCCCGTACCTCTTCTTCACCCCCCGCAGCTCCAGCATCTCGCCAGGTACGCCGCCGGGCGCTGTCTCGTCGGGACTCGCGGCCGACGCGAGTGTTTCCGTATTGGTGCTTGGAACGTGGGTCACGTTCTCTCCCCTGGAGGATTCGTGATGAGCAACACGTGTGGGAACAGCATCCGGACGATCACTCCTGCTCCTCGGCCGCCACCTGATCCAGCACCTCGATGTCGAGGCTTCCGATCAGGCGCACGATCTCCACCTGCTGAGCCAGGCCACCGATGACGAACCGGATGTGCGACGCGTCCGCAGGGTACTGGCCGAAGGTCGGATCGACCGCCACCCATTCGTCCAGCCAGACCTCAGGCCACGCGTGGTAGAAGAAGGCCCCGTTCACATAGACAAGTCCTACCGCGGTCCGCGCTGGAAGACCGAGCGCACGCGCCATCGCGACGTAGAGCACCGTGTGCTCGTTGCAGTCACCCTGGAGGGTTTCGAGGACCTGGACCGCGTTCGGTACCGAGAACGTGATCTCCTTAGCGAGCATGCTGTACACAGCGGTCGTCAGCTGCCTCGCGACTTCCTTCGGGTCCTGAGACCACTGCGTCCGCCGAGCCGTGATTTCTCGCGCCCTTCGGATAATGCGTTCATCATCGCTCTGAATCAGCGGCTCGGGCTCGAGCGACTCGCGAAGATCCATGAACGCGTACGGAAGCCGGTAGCCGGGATCGACCTCCTCCCAATCCGCCCTTCGGATGATGAGGGTGTCACCCCGCAGTGACTGTCGCCCACCCTCGAGCTGAAAACCCTCGAGGTCGACGCCGGTCAATCGAAAGCGGAGCTCGTCGTATTGCGTCACGTCCGCGAAATCGACGTTGCTCTGCACCGCCGTGGAGAGGATCACGTCGTCGTCGATCGGTGAGTTCGACACGAGACGGGAATCTTCCTGGGCCTGCCGTGCGAGTTCGTACTCGGTCTTCTGCATCGAGAAGCCAAGTGCACTGGATGCCTGAAGAATTCGCCCGTCCTCGTCGACCCAGCTCTCGACACGGACGCCGCCGAACTCCTCGGCGATCTTCCATGCCGGCACGGTATCCTGCCTCGCGGACGCCCAACGGCCGTCCGTTCCGATCGCGGCGGAATCCGTGACCAGCAGCGTGTCATGCTCGAGGATGTGGACTTCGACGGTACGGGTGCTGAGACTCGTCGGATCGAAGACCGGAAGCCGGACCGTCTCTCCGACGTCGAGGCCCTCACCCATCGCCACCCTGATCGGCACGACATTGGACATGATCGGCGGCTGCGGGAGGCGAAAGGAGAGGTTCTGCTCGCTGCCCGCCGACACGATGCGAACTTCGAGCGTCGTGTCAGGAAGCAATTCCCCGCTCGCTTCGAACCGGCCGACCTCGCTGTCCAGCGTGAAGCTGAAATTCTCCATAACGAGCGACGGGCTGAGCTTCACTCGCGTCCGCGCGATGGCGATCCCCGTCTGGCCGAGCGCGGGCAGCTCGAGGTTCATGAGGTCCTCGAGCTCGAAGCCGTCCGGAAGCGTGTCGAGACGCGACGTCGCCTGCCCCACCGTCCGGTCGTTCATGGTCAGGGTATAGAAGTTGATGCCCGGCGCGAGCGTCAGTGCCGCCTCGGCCAACCGCATCAACTCCGGCTGGAAGTACACGTCACGGGCCTTCCACCCAACCATGGCGATCCACACGACGACGATCGTCGTCCCGAGAATCCGCTTTCGCATGCGCCCTCCCCCCCTGTTACCGAGCCTGGCCAGCTACGAGACGTCTTGGGTACGGGCCCTCGAAGCACAGGTTCCGATCCGATTCAGGCATCCGACGTCCTCTGGTCCGCCAACTCCCTTACGATCCTTGAGAACATCTCTTCCTCGTAGGGCGATGGCACGACCAGGAACATGTCCAGAGTTTCGCCCGAGTCGAGGTGATCGAAGAGGATCTCGCACAGCGCGCGGGCCGCATCTTCGGGCTCCGTCATACCCACGCCGATACCCAGTGGCGGCAGAGCCAGGGATGTCAGGCCCATGTCTGCGACCCTTCGGAGTCCGTTCTGGACCGCTTTCTGTACGGTCAACGACGACTGAGCCTCATCGGCGGAACTGACCACCACATGAATCAAGAAGTCGCACGGCAGGTTCCCGGCCGGAGTCATGACCGCCCCACCGATCGGGAGCGAACCGACACGAGATAGCTTCTGCTCGACGCTCTCCCCCGCGGCGGCGGCCAGATCTCTCGAAGCGTGACTGACCGGAGAAAAATCCGACTGCACGGGCCGCACGACACCCTCGACAGCCTGCTCGGCCAGGTTCCCGACCAGGACGCGAATCATGAGGCCTGCAGGTCGCGGGCCCGTCGATACATCTCGGCAGCCTCGACCGGCCGGCTCTGGCGATCGTACAGATGGCCCAGTGTGTAGAACGGCCTCGCGTCTTCGGCAAGCAGTTCGGCAGCTCGGAGCATCAGATCCGTCGCCTCGGCGAAATGACCCGTCCGATTCAACGCCTCGCCCCTGTAGTAGAAGGCCTCCCCGACGTCCGAGTCGCGCTCGCACACCCAGCGCAGCTCCATTTCCGCCTGCGTGTACAGGCCGCGTCTGAATGAGAGAATGCCCTGAGCCAGTCGGGCGGCGGGATCGTCAGGAGCCAACCGAAGGGCCTGCCGGATCGACGTATCCGCGGCGTCGAATCGGGCCAGCTTGGTCAAGGCGCTGGCCAGATTGGTCAGCACCTCGACGTTCTCCGGATCTACCTCGAAGGCGGCCTCCAGATGCTCCACCGCGGTATCGTGCTGGCCGAGCTCGTCGTAGAGGATCCCAAGATTGTTGTGTGCCCGGAGGTTCTGAGGATTCTCTCCCAGAATCTCCATGTACTGCTCGATCGCGTCCTCGATTCGACCGGACTGTACGAGATCGCGCGCCCGGGCAAGCTGATTGCCCTGCGGACGCGGCACGGGCGGTGACGCGTCGAGGTCACCCGCCTCGCCGGTGCCCTCGCCATCGGCCGGCTCGACGCTCGACACTTCGGGCCCGCCATTACCGCTCGGGCGCTCGTCCACGAGAGAAGCCTGCTCGCCGACCTGCTCAGACTGATCGGTGGTCTGATCGGAGACGTCGGCCGCCAGCCCTGGCAGCAACTCGACCTGCGCCGTGTCGTGTGCGGCCTTCCTGCTCCGTTTCTTCCGGCGCTTCCCCATCAGCCGGAGACCTCGGAGGCGACCCACTCGAGGTACGGTGCGTGACCTCCGGCCACGGGAAGCACGAGGATTTCGGGTACGTCGTACGGGTGGAGCGCCTCCACGCGCGACTGAAGAGCCGCCACATGCCCAGCCGTGGTCTTCATCACCACCAGGACCTCCGAGTCCTTCTTCAGCTCGTCATCCCAACGGTAGATGGACGTGACGCCCCGTACGATGTTCGCGCAGGCGATCGACCGCTCCTCGACGAGGCGTGAGGAGAGCGCTTCGGCGGCATCCCTATCCGGCATGGTGGTCAGCACGACCACCATGGTCGGGTCGTACGAGTCGTTCATCAGCTCAGCGCGCGGTCGAGTCCGCTGCCTCGCCGTCGTAGAGCGCGTTGATCACGTCTCCCAGCCGGTCACGAAGCTCACGGCGCTTCACCTTCAAAGTCGGGGTCATCAGACCGTTCTCGACCGTGAATTCCTCGGCGAGCAGCGCCAGCTTCTTCGGGCTCTCGTACGAGGCCAGCCCGTCGAGCATCGCGAACAACTCTTCCTGTACGCCGGCGAGCACATCCGGGTGCGCTACGAGCTCTTCAACCGACCCGGCCTCGATACCGCGATCCTCAGCCCACTGGCGAAGGGCGTCGAAGGCGGGCACGACAAGCAAGGAGCAATAGCGCCGACGGTCTCCGATCAGGACCGCCTGTTCCACGAGCGTGTGGGTCTTGAGCAGATTCTCGATCGGCTGAGGCGCGACGTTCTTCCCGCCGGCAGTGACGAGGATGTCCTTCTTCCGATCGGTGATCGCAAGAAATCCGTCCGAATCGAGTTCCCCGATGTCACCGGTCGCGAACCACCCATCGTCCGAGAGAACTTCCGCCGTCGCCTCGGGCTTGTTGTAGTACCCCTTCATCACCTGCGGACCGCGAATCAGGATCTCTCCATCCTCGGCGATCCGGACTTCGGTGCCCGGAACGGGATGACCCACGGTCCCGATGCGGAAATACTCCTCGCTGTTCGCGTTGGTGACCGGACTCGTCTCCGTGAGTCCGTACCCTTCGAGAATGGTCAGCCCGATGGAGTAGAAGAATCGGTTCAGTGCAGGCGCGAGCGGGCCACCACCGCTCACGAAGAGGCGCATGCGCCCTCCCACCGCGGTCTTCACCTTGGAGAAGACCAGCTTGTCAGCGATCGCGTACTTGAGGGCGAGAAGTCCGGAGGGCTCCGTGCCGGCGAGGCGCAGGTCTGCCGCTCGATCCGCGACGGCCGCCGCCCAGTCGATCAGCTTCTTCTTCGGTCCTCGGGCGGACATCACCCCGTTGTAGATCTTCTCGTAGATCCGGGGAACCGAGACGACGACGGTGGGCGCCACCCGCTTGAGATCGACGATCAGCGTGTCGAGGGACCGCGGGTACGCGATCGTGACCCCGGTCCAGAAGAAGAGATAGTCGGCCATCCGCTGCAGGATGTGCGACAGGGGCAGGAAGCTGATCGTGGTATCCGTCGCGAGGATACCGAGGTGCATCTCGGTCGCACGGACATTGGATGCCACGTTGTTGTGTGTCAGCATGACGCCCTTCGGAGGGCCTGTGGTCCCGGAGGTGTACAGGACCGTAGCCACATCTTCGGGCTGGGCCTGCAAGGCTTCTTCCCGGAAGCGCGCCCGATCCTCTGCACTGTCGACGGGGCCGCTACGAGCGAGAAAGTCTTCCCATGGCACGGCCTCGGCGGGCGCTCCCGAATCGAAGGCGACGACCGTGATATCCTGCGGACATCCAGACGCGGCTTCGAGCGCCTTCGCGACGAGGTCCGGCGTCGAGGCGAAGACGATGCTCGCACCGGAGTCCGTGAGCACGTACTCGACCTGCGGTGCAGTCAGCGTCGGGTACACGGGCACGACCCAGGCGCCCGAGCAAAGCGACCCGTAGTCGACGAGCGCCCACTCAGGTCGGTTCTCCGAGAGAATCGCGGCCCGGTCACCGCAGTCGATCCCCGAGGCGCGAAGCGCTCCACTCACCCGCATCACATCGTGCAGCACGTCACGATAGCTGATGTCCGCGATCCGGTCTGCGGTCTCGAACCGTTGAAGCGCAGCCTCATCACCGAAACGATCGATCGCCTCGAAGAAGAGCCCCGTCAGTGTCGAATCCGGGACTGGTGTCTCGTTCGCGAAGTAGTCGAGTTTCGTCGCCACGGCCCCGCTCACACCCGCTCGCTTCGGATCGTGAGGTCGATGGCCGGGTCCATCGTCTGGAGCACCGAGCAATACTTGTCCCTCGACAGCTCGATGGCACGATCGATCTTCGGCTGGTCATCCTCAGTCGGTCCGCTGATCCGATAGACCAACTCGATCGACTCGTAGCGTCTCGGGTGGTCGTCGGCCCGGACCCCGGTGGTCTCGATCTCGAGGTCGTCCACCGGAACACGCCCTTTCTCGAGAATCATCAGCACGTCGATCGCCATGCAGGCGCCGACGGACATGAGCAGCAGGTGCATCGGGGCCGGCCCCTCGACACCGTCAGCGTCGATGCCGATCTGAGCACCCCCGTCCGGACCACCCCGGAACGCCATTCCTTCACCGGTCCAGCGCAGGCGGGCCTGCCGAACGTTACCCGACATCGCGATCATCCTTTTCGAGCTTCATCGTGGGTTCTCCGTGCGCCTCGCCGCGCAGATTCGCGAGTGTCCAGCGGGCGTGCTCGACGTGCGAGGTCGCTTCCTCGTCCCGCGGCGCATGGGTCAGGAACGCTTCGAGGTGAGGGATCGCCTCTTCGGGCCGTTCACTTCTCAGCAGAATGAAGGCCAACCCGTAGTGAGCGCCCGACGACGACTCGTCCTTCTGGAGCACGTGGCGGTACGTCTTGGCCGCCTCATCGACCATCCCGATCCTGGTATAGCAGATCGCAATCTGTTGCAGAACGATCTCGTCCCCCGGGGTCGCCTTGAGAGCCAGGCGAAATGACGTCAGCGCTTCGTGGAACTTGCCGTCTTCGAGCAGGCCAACGCCTTCGTCGTAGTAGTCGACGCGCTGATCGTCGTCGCTCCCGAGGAGCTTCTTCCAGAACGCCATTCGAGGTGGGTCAGAGAACCTTGGCCGTCGCCGGAGCACCCCTCCGGCGTCGCTTCCCCAGGGATTTCTGAAGGTAGAAAGCCGGCCGGCCACGGCGCAACGCTCAACCCCTTGCAGCGACGACGGTTTCGCCCTCCGAAGCGAGCACGGACAGGCCAGCCTCTTCGATCACGGGCGGCACGTCCGCGCCCGCATTCAGCACGACGACACGACTCATCGGAGCCGTGCACCGACACGCCTCGAAGAGCATGGCAGGGCCCAGGGCACCGTCGACGACGGCACCGCGCAGGGTGCGATCAAAGAACGGAAGCCCCGGAGACGCGACCATCCTCGTCACGTCGTCGTGGGCGGGCCATCGCCTCGTTTCCGGGTCCACCGCGACGACCATGAGGTCTGACACGGCCTCTGCGATAGGCGCCGCGAACGAGGCGGCCGCCCCCAGAGCCACGACCGTTCCCGGGCCGCGGTGGATTCCCAGAAGGGCCACGATCCGCTCCACGTCGCCCTCTTCCGGGCGCACCTCCGCTCCGGCTCGCCCGCGCGGAAGGTCTCCGCGCGGCGGCGCACGCAGGTCCGCGAAGCCGTCGTCGATCTCGAATGAGTCCCGGCAGTTCGGACAGCCGAGCACACCGAACCGCACCCGGCGATCCAGAAGCTGGTCGGCGAGGAGGATCAGGCCAAACGCCGGTCCGCAACGCGGGCAGGTCAGTCGATCAGTGAGAAGAAAGTGCATGTGGCGGGTCAGCCACGCTCTACCGCGAGATGAGGTACCGTGACACCCTCCGGTCGCGTCGCGACGAACACGACCGCGTCGGCTACCTGCTCCGGCGTCATCATCTCCGACCGATCCGGAAGATTCGGGTCCGAGTCGGGATCGAGATCGTCCCAGAGCGCCGTGTCGGTCGCCGCCGGCTCGATCAGCGATGCGCGAACCCCGGTCCCGCGAAGCTCCTCGAGGAGCACCTCGTGAAAGCCCCGGAGCCCGTACTTCGAGGCCGAGTAGGCCGCGTTTCCCGGAAATGCCTTTCGGCCCGCGACGGATCCGATGTTGACGATCAGACCCGAGCCGCGCTCGAGCATGCCGGGGAGGACCGAACGCGTGACCAGAAACGGTGCCCGAAGATTGATCGTGATGTGGGCATCGAACGACTTCACCGTTTCGTCGACACATGCTTCCACCCCGAATACTCCTGCGGCATTCACGACGACGTCAGGGACACCACCAGCGGACTCCGCCGCCTCGTCGAGTGCCGTCCAGACGGCCGCGTCGTCCCCAAGGTCCACAACGATCGGCGTCGCTCCGCATTCACGCTCGAGTTCCTGTAACGCGTCCGCGCTCCTCGCCATGGCCCAGACTCGGGCGCCGCAGTCAGCAAGCGCCACAGCCGCCGCCCGGCCGATTCCCCGGCTCGCTCCAGTGACGAGACAGGTGAGCCCCGCCAGGCTCGTGCGCTCCGTCATCCCATTGGAGGATGTGTACTCGTCACCAGCCGCATGAATTCGTCGCGTGTGCGGTGGTCCTCGAGGAAGAGTCCACGCATCGCCGACGTCAGCGTCTTCGAGTTCTGTTTCTGCACGCCCCGCATCATCATGCACAGGTGGTACGCCTCGATGACGACGGCCACGCCCTGCGGTTCGGTGGTCTCCCAGACGGCCTGCGCGACCTGCTCAGTCAATCGCTCCTGAACCTGAAAGCGACGAGCGAATACCTCGACGAGGCGGGCCACCTTGGAGAGCCCCATGACGTTGCCGTTCGGGATGTATGCCACGTGGGCCTTCCCGAAGAACGGCAACATGTGGTGCTCGCAGAGGGAGTACAGCTCGATGTCCTTCACGAGGACCATGCTCTGATGGTTCTCGGAAAAGATCGCGTCGCCGACCACCGCCTGCGGTGACTCGCCGTAACCCTTAGTGAGAAACGCCATCGCCTTTGCGACCCGTTCCGGCGTCTTCATCATCCCCTCACGGTCCGGGGAGTCGCCGCACCGGCGAATCATTTCCGCGACGAGGTCCTCAAAACTGACGTCCGAGAGGTCGGCCCCACGTGGTTCGGTCATGTCCTCAGCCCCCGACAGGCCCCATGTATTCGACGGAATTGTTTGGCGTTTCCTGTAGATAGATCCTGTGCAGCCGGACACCCTCAGGAAGCGCACTCGCGATACGGTCCCAGATGGCGACGGCAAAATTCTCGGTGGACGCCATAGTCCCCTCGAGCCAGGACACCTCGAGGTTGAGATTACGGTGATCGACGTCGTCGATCACACGTTCGTTCATCGCGTGCTTGAGCTGCTTGAGGTCCATCACGAACCCGGTCTCGGGATCGACGGGGCCCTCCACGGTCACATCCAGGATGTAGTTGTGGCCGTGCCAGTTAGGGTTCGAGCAATCTCCGAACACTTCTCGATTCTGCTCGTCCGACCAGTCGACGCGGTGAAGTCGATGGGCCGAACAGAAGTGGGCACGGCGGGTCACACGGACGGTGGGCATCGCTGTATCTCGTCCAGCGTTCTGGTTCCTCAGGACTGTCGGCTACCCGATCGCACACCACGCGATCCATAGCTCGGCAAGGAATAAAAAAATGCGGGAGCCGGTGCCAAGTCGCTTGGGCGACGCGCACCGACCCCCGCTACAGCCGAAGGGGGATTCATTGAAGCCCGGGAAACCACGAGTGGTGACCTCCCCGAACGTTACCGCTTTCCCCTCCTCCGGGGCCTAGCGTCATGTCCAGGAGTCAGTCCCGGCTTCGATGCGTTGGCTCAATAAAAGGCCCTTCGGCTGCGGAAGGAGAATATAGAGCCTGCTAGACGAGTTCGCGAAGGGTTCTGCGGGACGGGCGCATGCGGCCCCGGGACTCAGCCCTCCGCCCGTAAGGTGCGGAGCAACGTGAGATTTCGGATATCCGCCTCCTCCCCGTCGTCTCCCTTCGGTGTCTCCAGCACCTTGGGCACAGTCATGAGACGCTCGTCGAGCACGATCCTCCTGAACGGCTCCAGGCCGAGGCTGCCCTCCCCGATGCTTTCGTGTCGGTCCTTTCGTGAGTCGAACGGGTGCTGGGAGTCGTTCATGTGGATCAGACCCAGACGATCCAGACCGATCACGTCATCGAAGGCGGACCAGACCCCGTCATAGTCGTCGACGAGGTCGTACCCCGCGCTGAACGCATGGCAGGTGTCGAAACAGACTCCCACCCGGTGCCGCTGCTCCGCGGGTATCATCTCGATGATCGTCTGCAGATTCTCGAAGGTCGCGCCCACGCTCGTGCCACTTCCCGCCGTGAGCTCGAGGAGCACCTTCGTCGGCCCCGATACGGCTTCGAGTGACTCCGTGACCCCCTGGGCATTTCGCTCGAGCCCGGCCTCGTAATCCTTGTCGGTCGCGTTCCCCGGGTGCGTTACCAGAAAGTCCAACTCCAGAAGAGCGCACCGGGCGAGTTCCGCCTCGAACGCACGCTGAGACATGCGCCACAGCCTTCGGTCGGGGGTCGACAAGTTGATCAGATAGGAGTCGTGGGCACCGGCGACGGTGATGCCCTGCTCCTCACGTGCAGTCTTGAACGCCTGCGCCGTCTGCTCGTCGATCACGGATTCCGCCCAACGGCTTGGCTGCTTCGTGAAGAGCTGGAGAACCGCGGCGTCGATCTCGCGTGCCCGTCCCGGCGCAAGGTCGACTCCTCCGGACGCCGAGACGTGCGCTCCCATTTCATCGATGTCATGAATCATGGCAGAAAGTCGGAAAAATTTGCCACGGCCGGAAGCATTGTTGCCGGAATCGACCGTTCACGGCCACCAGCCCGAACGCGCTCCAACTTGTTCGTATCGCCACAAAGCCATCTCCTGCAACGACCTACGATGCCGACCAAGCCGATATCGGACCTTCGCCCCAACCGGCACGAGACTTGTTCTCTGGAACAGCTAGCGAACCACTCATCGGTGGCTCGAACGACGAAGACGCGGAGGGAAGAATGCGCATTGCAGCTGATGGATACCTCGATATATCCGATACCCGTCGGGTCAGGACGCCGGGATACCACGATCACGGTCTGGAGCCCGTTCCGGAGGGTGAGGCGATCGCGTTTCTACTCTCGCACTCGTTCCGAGGTCACCGACGGATCATTCGCCCACTTTCCCTCGAAGACCGCAAGCGGATCCACCTCGCGCTGTGGGCGGATTCGATTCAGGAGCGGATGTCGCTCGTCGATAGAGTATGGCGCTCGATCACCGAACGAGTGCATTCTTCCGCCGTGGTGGAGGGGCCCGAATTGGTTCAGGTCGTGCGATACGGCAATTGGGCTTATCCTGTGTATCTGGACGGAGACGTAACCCGAGTAATTCCGCATGGCGGAATGCCGCTCGGTGAAGTATCTACCGACATGGTTTTCGAGTTCGACCTCGAAAGACAGTCAGCCTGAAATTCGTGCCGGCCCGGTTCGACCTCGGTCGTCCGGTCGGCACAAAGCCCCACGCCAGGATGGGTGGGCAACACGCCCTGGGGGGGCGTGCCAAGAGTGGCGTCAGGTGCTTGCACCTGGCGTCACTCGCTTTTGGGGGGTAGTTGCGCGTCGAGCCCCGGAGGGGATCGGCCCCCGGGGAACACACGGAATCGCCGACAGCATCACGCAGGACCTCCCGGGATTCCCCCGGGGAGACGTCCTCGTATCTCCCTCTGCCGGCGTCAGGCGTCCGGCAACCCAGGTTCGGTCATGGACCGCACGTCGAGCGCCTCGTCGATCTGGTCGTCCGGAAGAAGGCCTTTCTCGCGAACGATCTCACGAACGCTGACGCCACGCTTCGCCGACTCCTTGGCGACCACGGCAGCCTCGTCGTACCCGATATAGGGGTTCAGTGCGGTCGCGATCGACGGGTTCCGCTCGAGCAGCTCTCGTGCACGCTCTTCATTGGCCTCGATGCCCACGACACAACGGTCGGTGAAGGCGAGCGCGATGTTGGTCAGAAGCGTCACGGACTCGAGGAGCGCATGGGCCAGCACCGGCATCATGACGTTCAGCTCGAAGTTTCCGCGGCTGCCCGCCACCGTCACCGTCGTGTGGTTCCCCATGACCCGGGCGGCGACCATCATCATCGCTTCCGACATGACCGGATTCACCTTCCCCGGCATGATCGAGGACCCCGGCTGAATGGCCGGAAGCCGGACCTCGTGGAGACCGGAGGTCGGACCCGACCCCAGCCACCGGATGTCGTCCGCAATCTTCATGAAGCTCGTGGCAACCGTGTTGAAGGCGCCGGCGACGTTCACGGCGGCGTCCTTCGCGCCCTGAGCCTCGAAGTGGTCATCGGCCTCGCGGAACGAGACGCCGGTCGCATCCGCGATACGCGCAATCGTCCGGGACGAGAACTCCTCGTGCGTGTTGATTCCCGTACCCGTGGCGGTACCCCCGAGCGCAAGCTCTTCCAGCTCCGCACCCGCAGCCCGCACGCGCTCGATACCCTTCCGAATCTGAGTCGCGTAGCCGGCGAACTCCTGTCCCAGTCGGACAGGCGTGGCGTCCATGAGATGGGTCCGTCCCGACTTGATGACCGTGTCGAACTCGTTCGCCTTCGCGTCGAGCGCATCGTGCATGTGCTGGAGCGCCGGGATGAGTTCCTCCTCGATCGCGACCCGGGTCGAAATGTGGATCGCTGTCGGAATCGTGTCGTTCGATGACTGGCCGAAGTTCACATGGTCATTCGGGTGGACCGCGCCATCTCCCTCGAGGAGTTCCGTCGCCCGGTGTGCGACGACCTCATTGGTGTTCATGTTGGTCGACGTCCCCGATCCGGTCTGGTAGATGTCGAGCACGAACTCCGCGTCCCACCGTCCGTCCGCGACCTCGCCGGCCGCCGCCACGACTGCCTGGGCGACGTCGGCATCCAGATTGCCCAGTTCGGCATTCGTCTCGGCCGCCGATTTCTTGATCAGCCCCATCGCTTGAATGAATCGACGACCGAACCGCTGCCCGCTGATCGGAAAATTTTCGACCGCGCGCTGCGTCTGGGGGCCATAAAGCGCGTCGGCCGGCACCTGCATTTCGCCCAGTGAATCCTTCTCAATACGATATCGGTCAGTCATCGGGCGCTGTTCCTTGCAGCTGAGGAGGGACGTGCATGCGTGCTCGTTTGAGACGACGCAAATCTACGCGCAGGCTCCGTGACATGAAGGGGGCGGCACTTCAATGCTCACGCCGTAACGACACGTCTCTGAGCATCCTCCGCATGCGCTCGATCTCCTTGGCCTGTTCGGCCTCCACGTGCAGGACGAACCAACCGGCGAACGTGTCCCCCGACGCCCCCCCCGTGCGATCCAGATAGGCACGGGACATCTCGATCGCCCCACGGTGATGCTCGACCATCGCGTCGAGGAATCGCCCATCAAATTCAGCGCCGGAAGACCGTCGAAGGACCTCGATGCGCTCGACTGACAGCATGCCCGGCATGTTGTACTCGGAAGCATCCAGGGTTGCGGAGGCCACTTCACTTTCCAGCCAGAACTCCATCAGGCGGATCTCCTCGACCTGGGAGATACTGATCCGCTCGGCGATGCTTCGAACGTCCGGATGCCGAGAGCGCTCTGAAGCCAGAGCGGTCAGCTCGAGCGCCTGCTCGTGATGCTGGATCATCCTCCGTAGAAACGGCCCCACGACCTCTGAGCGCGGGACGACCCTCGCGGGCGCATCCGAGGCTCGCCCGACGACGAGGAATGCGGGCTCCGGCACACCTCGATAGCAGCCGATCGTGTAGGGGTATTCCAGAGTCGCATGGTAGTGATAGCCGAGGGGTGCGTGGTCGTGCCCGTGGCATTCGTCGAGGTCGGCGTTCGTGAGTTCCGTGCCGCCCGGACCGTAATATCCGTAGAGTCCGAAGCCATCACGGATGTATCCGACCAGACCGGAGTGACCATCCGACAGAGGTGCCGAATCGAGCCGCTCCGGCAGAAAGTGGTAGTGGTAGTCGCTCATGGCAGGGTGCCCCCCGAACTCGTCGACGATCTCGTGGGCGACGGCATCGTTTCCACGCGCATCCACGGCGTTGTAGAGCACCACCCCATTGAGCGTCACGCCGATCGCTCCGAGAGAGGTACAGGTAGGCGTCACGCTGACGGTCGGGTCGACGGGCAGCCGGAACGTCAGGCTCGTAGCCGATGGTACACCCGGGTTACGGTCGATCGCCGACAGAGCCGGATACTGAGTCATCGGCCAGTCACCGATCATCCCATCGATCGGCAGGTTGTTCACGGTGATGCTTCGCGTCCCACCTGACTCCGACATCGTCAGTTCTCCCGCCTGAGGAGAGAACGAACCGGACGGAAGAAACGGCTTCCTGAGCAGATTCCACGTGCTGGCTGCCCAATCGATCCACGTGATTCGGGCCGGGTCACTTCCTGGTGCGTTGGCATTACCCGATGAACAGGCGAAGAGCTTACCCCGGGCAGGGGTCGTGGTCGTCAGGTGCGCATCGCCGAGCCGTAACGACGTACACGTCGGGCCCTGCGAATCTTCACAGAGAGCAGGCGTGATGAAGAACGACGATAGATCGACCGACCCTCCGGGTTCTTCGCCGACGTCCGGGGCGCTCACGTCCGAGTCACACGCGGCGAGAACAAGCAACGCGCACCCACAGCCCAACGTCCATCGAACCGACATCAACGTCCCCCTGTACCGAGTCGTGACACCACCTCCGATCGGTTCGGTCGCGGAGGCGTTAAATCAGGACTTGGCACCTGGCTGACTCGGCCGGATCTCGATTCGACTGACGTGGGCCTCCTTGGGGAATTCGAGCAATTGCATGACCGCCAGTGCGCAGTCGTCCGCCTCGAGCTTCCATCCTCGCTCCGAGGAGGTCTCGTGATTGTTGAACGGCGTGTTCACGCTCCCGGGCATGACGATCGACACACGTACGTCGTCATGGCGGACGTCGAGCATCATCGCCTCGGTCATCCCCAGCAGACCGAACTTCGAGGCGTTGTAGCCCGTGCCACTCGCGAACGTATTCCGACTCGCCAGCGAGCCGATGTTCACGATGTAGCCGTCTCCTGTCGCGCTCAGGTGCGGAAGCGCCGCCTTCGACAGGTAGAAGACCCCACCCAGGTTCACATTGACCTGAAGCTGCCACTCTTCGATCGACATCTCCGAAATCGGCTTGAAGACACCGAGCCCGGCGTTGTTCACCAGTACGTCGAGCCGGCCGAAGTGCGTCACCGTCTCCGCGACGAGCCGCGCACAATCATCCGGGTCCGCCACGTCGCAAGGGAGCCCGATCACGTGGTCACCGAGACGGGCCGCGACCTCGGCCACGTCATCCGAAGTCCGCGAACTCACCACCACAGACATCCCCTCGCTGACCATCCGCTTTGCGATCGCGAGCCCGATGCCCTTGGTACTGCCCGTCACGATCGCGACCTTGCCCGTCAGGTTCGGCATGAACGTCCTTCCATAGTCTATTTGGTGCGGCGCACGAATCGCGCCGGGGATCAGGAGTTTCGCCATGACCGATGGTGACAGGCAACGCGTGGCCCTCGTAACCGGGGGTGCCGTCCGGGTCGGCCGCGCGATCAGCCTCGGCCTGGCCCGGGCGGGGTACGATCTCGTGATCGCGTACCGCTCGTCATCGGCTCAGGCCGCAACGCTCGCGGACGAGGTCGCAGCGCTGGGACGCACGCTGGTGCACGTGGAGGCGGATCTCGGCGAAGTACATGCGGCCGACCGCCTGATCGATGCCGTGCGGACCTCGTTCGGCCGACTCGATGTCCTCGTCAACTCGGCCGCTTCATTCCAGTCGGTACCCCTGCTCGACGTGGATGGGGACGAGTGGGATCAGGTCATGAACCTGAACGTGCGGGCGCCTCACCTCATCGTCCGTGCTGCCGCGGAGATGTTGCGTGAATCGCGCGGGTGTGTGGTGAACATCACCGACCTGTCGGCGTGGCAGGCGTGGAGCGCGTATCCACACCACGCGGTCTCGAAGGCCGCCCTCGCCCATCTAACCCGCGTTCAGGCGCGGGCGCTCGCTCCGGAGGTCAGGGTGAACGGGATCGCCCCGGGTGCCGTGCTCCCACCGGACGACTGGCCCATGGAACGCTGGGACGCTCTGGCCAACGTGGCTGTGCTGCAGCGCACGGGCAGCCCGAACGACGTGGTTCAGGCCCTTCTGTTCCTGATTGAGGCGCAGTTCATCACCGGCCACATCATGCCCGTGGACGGCGGCCGACTGCTCGGACCCGCAGGCCCACCGTCGTAGGGCTCGAAGGTCAGCGGTTCTTCCATCGAACGGGCCCTCGAGCCGATCAGTCTCCTGCCGGGACCGCCTCCGCGGAGTGCGCGGCTCCGGCGCCCCCATGCGCCAACCAGCGCTCGGCCTCGAGCGCAGCCATGCACCCGGTGCCCGCCGCGGTGACTGCCTGACGGTAGTAGTCGTCCATCACGTCGCCCGCCGCAAAGATTCCGGGTACTGAAGTTTCCGTGCGCCAGGGAACGGGCGTCTCGACGTACCCATTTTCCTTGAGATCGACGACACCCTCGAGAAAACCGGTGTTGGGTGAGTGACCGATCGCGACGAATAGCCCCCCGACCGAAAGCTCCCGCTCCTCGCCCGAGTGCACGTCCTTGAGTCGCAGTCCAGTGATGACGTCGTCACCGAGCACATCAGTGACCACCGTATTCCAGGCGAAGGTGATCTTCTCGTGCTCCAGGGCGCGCTCGGCCATGATCTTCGACGCGCGCAACTCGTCCCGACGGTGAACGATGACGACCTCCTTCGCGAACTTGGTGAGGTACAACGCGTCCTCCATCGCCGTATCTCCACCGCCGATCACCGCCAGCACCTGATCCCGGAAGTGCGGCAACGCACCATCGCATACGGCACAGGCGCTCACGCCACCGCCGCTCTGTGCCAGCCTCTCTTCGTTCGGCAATCCGAGCCAGTTGGCGTTCGCACCGGTCGCGAGAATCACCGCGTCAGCCGTCACGACCGTGCCGCTCGTCGTCGTGAGCCGGAAGGGATACACGTCCTTGTTGATCTCGACGACGTCCTCCGTCAGCACGCGCGTGTCGAAGCGAAGAGCTTGGTCTTTCATCTCCATCATGAGGGCCTGACCGTCGACGCCGTCCTTGAAGCCCGGATAGTTCTCGACCTCGGTCGTGAACATGAGCTGACCCCCCGGGATCATCGTCCGGCTGATATTCCCCTCGATGACGAACGGATTCATCTCAGCGCGGGCGGCGTAGATCGCGGCGGTCCAGCCGGCGGGTCCGGATCCGATGATGACGACCTTCTCATGCTGCGGCGTGTCGCTCTCCGTCATGCTCGGCTCCTCTACTCTTCCTTGAAGACTTTCATGTTCGTGGAGTGGCCCGGGTTCACACGAGCCGTGGGATCGACATGGTGCACGGCATTGTTCACCGCGACCGCCGCCTCAGCGAAACCCGTGGCGATGAGATCGAGTTTCCCGGAGTAATCGACCACATCTCCTGCTGCGTAGATCCCCGGAATGTTCGTGGTCATCAGAGAGTCGACCATGATCCGGTTCTTCTCGACCTCCAGCCCCCAGGACTTGATGGGTCCGAGGTCGGGCTTGAAGCCAAGGCACGACAGGACGGTATCGCAATCGAGCGTGACGTCCTCGTCCGTGCGGTTGTCGAAGATCGTGATGCGGTCGACCGTGCCGTTCCCATGGATCTCGCGGACCTCGAAGAAGGTGCGCAGATCGATCTCGCCCGCATCAGCGGCCTGCTCCATGAGCGTGACGGTCGCCGCGTGGGCACGCCACCCGTCCCGTCGATGTACGAGCGTGAGGGACGCCGCGACGTCCTTCAGCATGATCACGAAGTCGAGCGCGGTGTCCCCACCGCCGACGATCACGACGTTCTGCCCGCGAAAAGACTCCGGGTCACGCACGGCGTATTCGACGCCCTTGTGCATGAACTCTTCGTACCCGGGGCACTTGAGCGGCATCGGCTCGAAGGCGCCCTTTCCGCCGGCGATCACGATCGCCCGGGTTCGATACGAGTCACGCGCGCAATGCAGCACGAAGTGGCCGTCTGCGTGCTCGAGTTCGCGCACCTGCTCGTCGAGCACCACGTCCGGGTCGAACTGCAGCGCCTGCTCGACCAGCCCCTTCACCAGATCCTTGGCGAGCACCTTCGGAAAGCCACCCACATCGTGGATGTACTTCTCCGGGTAGAGCGCGGCGAGCTGACCGCCCAGTTCGGGCAGCGAGTCGACGATCCGACACGACGTCCCGCGCATGCCCGCATAGAAGGCGGCGAAGAGCCCGGTCGGCCCTCCGCCGATGATTGTGATATCGCGGATGTCGTCAGCCATCGGTCCCGGAAACCTGGGACGGAAGAAACGAGAGATGGGGTCATGGTTCAGAGAGAAGCCGTTCCAAACCCCGGGGGAAGGATAAGAAAACGAAGAGGGTTCGTCACCAAGGAACAGTCGGACGGGCCTGAAGTCCTTCCGACCTCGTTCAGACCATCTCCAGCCTCGCGGAGTCGAGCCAGGTCACGTCACCCGTTCGCCATCGCAATACGACCCCTTCTCGCACAACTCATCGGTTTCGTGGTACTCCTCGAACGGTCCCTCCACTTCTCCGTTGGAGGGTGAGGCAACGTCAGTAGGCCGCCTCGAGACCACCGTCCGACAGAAGGCGCTGCGCCACCTTAACAACCTCACTGGCGTTCTCATACGAGATACGCTCGTGGGCGAGATCGAGTCGCACCCACTCGCACGCCGTGATGCCTTCCCCTTGCTCGGGTATCGGGACTCCCGACTCGGAATACATCAAGAAGAAGGTGGTGTATTTGTGGATCCGCCGGCCCTTGGCCCGGAACACCCAGTCGATTGTCACCAGTTCCTCACCGAGTCGAAGGTCCGTCAGGCCCGTCTCCTCGAGCACTTCCCGCAGCGCGGTCTCTTCGGTGGTCTCCCCCTCTTCCGCATGTCCCTTCGGCAGACCCCATTTCTGATAGGGGTCACGGATGACCAGCGCGTGCTGGACGCCTCCAATGACTCGGACGACGACGCCCCCCGCGCTGATTTCGACGCATGCAGCTGTCGCAGGGCTGTCGCTGGAGGGCATAGCGGGAAGGCCTGGGAGCGTCGGTCAGAAGATCGACAGTCGGACGTAACGTCTCGGGTTTTCTCGGACGTCCTGAAGGAGAAGATCGAGCTGGAGGAGGACGTCTTCGGCGCGCACGGCGAGCGTCGAATCGGTGAGGAGCCGGCCAAGCGATCCCTCACCCGCCTCAACCCGGGCCGCGACTCGGCTCATGCTCGCGAACGCGGAGTCGGCACGTTCGAGCGTCGCTGTGATCCCCTCGTCCTCGTCCGAAAGTTGTGCCGTGATGAGCGAGAGGTTGGCCGTCGCGGCCGACACATTTGCCACGATCGAATCGATCTGAGTGTCCTCGAGCAACCCATCGACCCGCTGGAACGTGCTCCGAGCCGCGCGTGCGGCGACCTCGACTTCCGTCAACGTGCTGTCGGCATTGGCGATGATACTGCCCGCCACCTCACTCTGCGTCTGAACGAGTACGCGGACCTCTTGAGTGATCGCCTCCAGATTCGTGATGGCACTGGCGAGGTTATCGGCGGTTTCCTGATTGAATGCGACCTCGAAACGCTCACTGAGGTCGGCCAGGTTCACCGAAATCTGTTCCGCCGACGCGGTCAGACGAGAGAGTTCGGGGAGCGCATATCCGGGGAGGACGGGGCCCACCGCCTCGGGACCGGTCGGACTTGTACCGCTCGGGATCTCCAGGAACGGAAAGCGCGGGTAGTTCTGCCGGCTGACGATCTCCGCCTGCCACGCCCCGAAGAGAGACTCGGGCCCGAGCACGACAGCGGCGTCGTCGGGCAGCCCGAGGTTTTCCCGAAGCAGGAGCGACACCCGCACACTCGCTCCTCCCGGCTCGACCTCGATGACGTCGACCGTTCCGATACGGACGCCGCGGTAGGTCACGGCGTTACCCTCCGTGAGCTGTCCGACCGAGGCGATCAATGTCTGAACCGTGGTCGTCGGGCGACCGAAGTTCGAGCCCTGAAGCCACAACGTTCCCACGACCGCGACGGTCACGGCCGCGATGATCACGAACCCGACGAGTAGCTCCCGGCCCTCCTTCACGTTACTGCGCCTCCCATCAGTTCGGGACGTCCCTCGATGAAGCCTCTGACGATCGGATCGTCCGATCCCTGAATTTCATCCGGGGTCCCCTCTTCTCGTATCACGCCATCGTAGAGCATCGCGACCCGATCAGAAATCCGGAAGGCGCTCTTCATGTCGTGCGAGATGACGACCCCCGTGACCCCGAGCTCCTCCGACATCCGCACGATCAGCTCATCGATGACCGCCGTCGTGACGGGATCGAGTCCGGTGGTCGGCTCATCATACAGGATGTACTTCGGCTTCGTCGCGATGGCCCGGGCCAGACCCGCTCGCTTCCTCTGCCCTCCGGAGAGTTGAGCGGGCGTCCGGTCTTCGTACCCATCCAGATCAACCAGCCGAAGGCATTCGGCCACCCGATCCGGAATGGCGTCCCTGGGAAAGTCGTCCATGCGACGGAGCCCGAGTCCCACATTCTCCGCAATCGTCATCGAATCGAAGAGCGCTGCGAACTGGAACACGTACCCGACATTCCGACGCATCCGGTACACCGACTCCTGGTCGAGTCGTGAGACGTTGTCCTCGTCCACCCAGACGTTGCCCCCGTCGGGCCGCAACAGGGCCACGATGTGCTTCAGTGCCACCGACTTTCCGGAGCCCGAGCCCCCGATCACGGTCGTCGTTGTGCCGTCCTCGATCTCGAGCGAAAAGCCTTTCAGGACCTCCTTCGACCCGAACGACTTGTATACGTCGATCAACCTGATGCTCATGACAGCAGCACCGCCGCCCAGAAGGCATCGAGGACCAGAATGATCATGCTGGAGATCACGACCGCGCGCGTGGTGGCCTGACCCACCCCTTCCGCCCCCCCGCGGGTGTGAAAGCCGAAGGAGCAGCCGACCGAGGTGATGGTGATGCCGAAGGTGACCGACTTGATCGCGGCGAACTGGACATCCCAGGGCTCAAAAAAGAGCCTGAGACCCTTGATGAACTCGGCCGAGGTAAGGTCGAGCAATCCCATCGACGTTACCCAACCCGCTGCGATCCCGATCCCGATCGACAGGATGACGACCATGGGGAACATGATCGCTCCGGCGAGGACCCGTGGCGTGACCAGGTAGGCGACCGGATCGTAGGCCAGTGTCTCGAGTGCGTCGATTTGCTCGGTCACCCGCATGGTCCCGATCTCCGCCGCGATGTTCGCCCCGACGCGACCGGAAAGAGAAAGTCCCGTCAACACCGGGCCCAGCTCGAGGATCATCGTCTTCCCCACCAGGGCACCGACGAAGTAGAGCGGTACCTGACCGGTGAACGTGTACGAAGCCTGCAGCGCGAGCACGACGCCGGTGAACGACGCGATGAAGAGCGCGATGGGTACGGACTCGACTCCGATTCGCGCCATCTGCGGAAGAAGGTGGGGGCCCCACAAATCCACCTTTCTGAGGGCCCGGAACGCATCCGCGCCCAGATATCCCGCCCGACCGACAGATGACACGGAGCGCAGTGCACCTCGGCCTACAGTCCGAACGGGAGCGACGAAGAAAGTCATCCCCGATTATACAGCAACCGGAGACGGGGCGAACGATCTAGTCGTCCGGATAGTCCTCGCTCTCCAGCGTGAACTCCACCTCCTCCGTGCGTCCGTTCCCGTCGGGGAGTTCGTAGGAGATCCGTACACGGCGAACGGCGGCGCGGGGGTCCGTCAGCGCCACCTCGAAGTCGACCGCCTGATCCGACGACACGATACGCGTCCGGATGCGCTCGCCGGGCTCCGTTTCAGGCCCTCGAGCAGGATTCCGAAAGAGTGTCTTGGTCGACTGGCGGCCCGACTCGAGCTGCCGCGTGACTTTCACACGCTTGAGCCAGTCGGGCTGATAACTGACGCCATACTCGAAGCCGCGCTGATCCGCGCCGGCCCCGTCACGGTTGTGTCGTGCCACACCGAAACCCTCTTCGTTTTTTGGAAAAACGGAATGACCGAATGTTCTTTCCGGATTCGCAATAGTCAAGAAATTTCGGATGTCACAGTACAGGAAATCGTTATGATACTTGAACGATCACCCCATTCCCTATTTGCGATATTTCAAATTCACAGCTGTAGTGGAACCGGGGCGAACGTGAGCAAAAAGATCAGGATTACCATCCAGCCGAACACGCGACGGGTCCGATCCATGACCGGCTCGGGCAGGATGACGCTCGGGTGATCGACCCGGCCCCGATGCAGCACCAGAATGAGGAGCGCCCACGCCCACCAGCCCCACCACAGGGCTCCGAGCGGCACGAGTGACAGCAGAAAGAAGCGCGCAATCCGGGTGTGCCGTCTGGGGAAGAGCGCGTACAGAATGTGCCCACCGTCCAATTGACCCATGGGTAGCAGGTTCAGCGCGGTGACGAAGAGGCCGAGCCACCCTGCGAGGGCGACCGGATGGAGCAGGATCAAACCGTCGCCCGCACCGCCCGGACCAAATAGCCCCGCCATCACGTGGGTGAGCACGCCATTGCCGAGGTACACCGGCTGTCCGGCGAAGAAGATCGCAAAGGGTGTCCACACGTCCGCGTCCACTGCGGTCACCCGGGACCACCCGAGGCCTACGGCAAAGAGCGGGAGTGAGACGAGGAACGAGGCGACCGGGCCCGAGACACCGATGTCGAAGAGACTCGATCGACGCACCGTGGGCCCACGAAGCCGGATGAAAGCTCCCAGGCTTCCGATCACCGAGAAGTATGGGGGGAACGGCAGGAAGTAAGGCAGGCTGGCTCGAACGCGATGTGCCCGCGCGGCGTAGAAGTGCCCCATTTCATGGGTCAGGAGCACACCGAGGAACGGCACCGCAAAGGACGCTCCCAGCCACAGCTCCATCCCGTCCAGGCCCGAAGGATAGGGCAGCGTGACACCGAGAAACTCGACATACCGCGTCGAGAATGGGTCCACGCCGCGCATGAGGGCACCGGAGCCGAGCGTGGTGACGAGTGTCACGACCAGGAGGAAGGCGTGCATCACGAGCGAGTCGGGGCGCGGCTCCTTCAGCTGATAGACCAGCACGATGTCCGTGCCGTCCACCCCGTGCTCGAGGTGGACCGGAGCGGGCCACTCTGCCATCGCCTGAAGGACCTCGGGGTGATCCGGAGAGAGATCCTCCCGCAGCACACCGCGAAGTACCGTGTCGTGCGGCAGAGTGGTCAGCTGATATTCGGCCAGCAGATCGAACCAGGGCGAGGGATCCAGCTTGACCCCATTTTTCACGCTCATTACGTTCGCCTCGATCGATCCTTCGACGGTTCGGTCTCCTGATCGCCGGCCCGTTCCATTCGTTGGAACGAGGGTCTGCCGGCACCCCGCTCGTTACGGCCCGAGGGCCGATTCTCTCAATTCCCGGCGCCACCTGACACGGTCGCGCCTGCTCGCTTCCCGCGCAGACATGTCTGTGGACATCGCCGAGCTCCAGAGCAAGAACGTCGGAGAGCTGCACGATCTGGCCGAGGACTTGAACCTCAGCCAGTACCATGCCCTCCGCAAGCAGGATCTCGTCCTGAAAATCGAGCACGCGCTGCTCGAGAAGGGCGAGTCTCTGACGAGTGAAGGTGTGCTCGAAATCCTTCCCGAGGGGTACGGCTTCCTGCGCTCTCAGGTTTGGAGCTACGTGAATAGCCCGGACGACGTGTACGTCAGTCCGGCCCAGATCAAGCGGCTGAAGCTGCGTACGGGTGATACTCTGGTCGGTGAGGTTCGCCCGCCTCGGAAGGGCGAGAAGTATATCGCGCTCGAGAAGATCGAGTCTCTGAACGGGACCGATCCCGAAGAGGCGCAGGAGCGAGGCGAGTTCGACAAGCTCAAGCCCCGCTACCCGGAAAAGCGCCTCAGCCTCGAGGTGCCGGATGACGATCAGGGGATCGCGATGCGCATCGTGGACCTGATCGCCCCGATCGGAGAAGGACAGCGCGGACTGATCGTCTCGCCGCCAAAGGCCGGAAAGACGACGATCCTGCAGCAAATGGCGGATGCCATCGCAACCAACTGGCCCGACGTCCACCTCATGGTGCTGCTTGTCGACGAGCGCCCGGAAGAGGTGACGGAGATGAAGCAGAAGGTCCGCGGAGAAGTGATCGCTTCCACCTTCGACGAGTCACCCAAGCGGCACATCCAGGTCGCGGAGATGGTGCTGGAAAAGGCGAAGCGGCTCGTCGAACACGGGAAGGACGTCGTCATTCTTCTCGACTCGATCACCCGTCTCGGTCGAGCCTACAACGCCGCCATTCGGCGCTCGGGTCGGATCATGTCGGGAGGTCTCGACACCAAGGCCCTTCAGAAGCCGAAACACTTCTTCGGGTCTGCCCGGAACATCATGGACGGCGGCTCGCTCACCATCGTGGCCACGGCTCTGATCGAGACCGGCAGCCGAATGGACGAGGTGATCTTCGAGGAATTCAAGGGGACCGGAAACATGGAACTCGTGCTGGCCCGCGAGATCGCCGAGCAGCGCATCTTCCCCGCGATCGATCTCAACCGGTCCAGTACCCGCAAGGAAGAGCTGCTCCTCTCGGACGTCGAGCTGAACCGTGTCTTCCTGCTCCGGAACTTCCTCTCGGACATGCCACCTGAAGAAGCGATCGGCTTCCTGGTCGGCCGGATGAAGATGACGAGGACGAACGCCGAGTTTCTGGAAGAGATGACTCGAGGAGTCTGACTACTCGTCCAGGAAGCCCTCGTACCGGGGGTTCACCACGAAATCGTCACCGTCGAAGATCTTCCTGTCCCACGGAAATACGACGTTGGCATTCATCGTCAGCGCGCTGTAGTCCGGCTGGTATCCGCCCTCGCGCGAGAAGCTGGTGGCCGTCCGGACCTCCGCCGGCTGGACGTCCCGCGCCGCCGCCAGCGCCAAACGCAGGGTGTCACCCGACGTCGTGATCTCGTCGACGATCAACACGCGTTTTCCGGCGACCTGTCGCGGAGCGGCGGAAAGGATCTCGGGACGCTCACGAATCGTGTCGTCCCAGCTCCTTCGCGAAATCTTCATCGAGTAGAAATCGAGTCGCAGCATCGACGCGATCACGGCGCCAGGGATCACGCCCGCGCGCGCGATGCCGACGATGACCTCCGGGTCGTACTCACGTGCGACCTTGAGCGCGAGCGCGCGGCACAACTCGCCGAACATCGCCCAGTCGACCTCGAGGTATTCCTGGGGGGTCGGGTTTTGCATGGGCGAAAACGAGCTCGGAGAGCGGGAAAAGGGCGTAGTCATGAGCGGAAGCTACCTTCTGGCTGACGTTGACGCGAAACGGCGGCGGCGAGACTCTCTCCCCATGACCGCCGACGTAACCGAGCAAGCCGACCGACTCCTCGCCGAAGCGCTCGAGGCAGCAGGAGCGCGAGACCCGCGTGAATTCTACCGTACCCGGCTGAAGGAGTTACGAAGCGCCAACCCCGATGGTTACGCGGCCGCTGTGGCGTACTACAGCGACACGCTCATCCCGGCGGTCGCATCCGGGGAGACAGACCCGATCCACGCATGGACCGAATACGGGCGGCGTCTCGCGGTCGCGCTTGCGCCCGGTGACACAGTCCGCATCGACGAGAGCGGTCGGTCTCACGCGTACGAGGGCCCCGACGCCGGCGGACTCATTCTCCACATGCCATTCGACTCCGGAACGAAGGCGCTCGTCGTCGGACTGCCGCCGACGCTCAGTCCGGCACAGCGCGCGACGTACGACGTACTCGTCGCCGGAAAGCAGAAGCTGGCCTGACGCCTCGGCTCAGTCCTCCACGAACCAGGCCACACCCCACGCACCGATCCCGGTGTGTGTGGCGATCACCGGTGTCGCGGGCGCGGACAGGACCTCCACGTGGTCGCCGTACTCGGCCCGCAGGTCCGCCGTAATCTCCGGGACGATCTCGGGGACACCGACCTGAACGATGCCGAACCGGACCTTCTCGGTGCCGTCCGGGATCTGATTTCGAACCACGCGGAGGAGTTCGGGGCGGGCACGCTTGTCTCCGAAGGCCTTCCCGAACGGAGCCACCGCACCCTCGGGCGTCACCCCGAGAATCGGCTTGAGGCCCAGGAAGCGCCCAAGAAGGGCTTTACCACGACCGACCCGTCCGGACGCGATCAGTCGCTCGAACGTGCTGACCGTGAAGACAATCCCCGACTGGCGCCGGATACGGTCGAGTTCCTCCCCAATCTCGTCCGCCCCCCATCCCAGTTCTCCCAACTCCGCCGCCTTGAGCGTCATCAAGCCCTGAAGCAGGGACGCGCCGAGGGAGTCGACCACACGGATCGGCACGTCCTCGAACCGATCAGCGGCCACGTCGGCGGCGGCCACGGTCCCACTCAGCCCCGATCCGACGAAGACACCCACGACCGATTCACCTTCCTCGGCGGCATCCTTGAACGTCTCGAGGAACGACGCGGGCGCGGGCTGACTCGTCGTCGGAAGGGTTTCGTCCGTCCGCAGCCGGGCATGAAACTCGCTTGCCGTGATGTCGACCCCGTCCCGCCACGTCTTATCTCCCTCGACCAGCGACATGGGGATCACGTGGATGCCGTGCGCCCGGATGACCTCCTCCGAGAGATCGCAGGCGGAGTCCGTCACGATGGTCACCGGACGGCGAGCGAGTTGGATATGACCACTCGCGGCACCGATGGTTTCGTGCTGGACCTGCATGTCCTCGGCCTTGTGAGTCACGAGCTCACCCACGGACCGGAGGTAGTCGAAGACCTGCTCTGGCTCGTCCGTGTGCACGTGGACCTTCAGCACGTCCTGGGACCGGATCACGATCAGGGAGTCCCCGAAGTCTCGAAGGACCTCACGCGCCTCCAGCTGCGTCGGCAGTGCATCGCCCCGCGCCAGCGCCTCGGTACAGTAGCGAAACTGCTCCTCGGCCTCCGGATAATCCGTGAGCGCGACAGCCGAAAGGTCCATTGCTTCTGTTTCGGTGGACTCGACGGCGATGGTCACGCCCTCCACGAACATGAGAACGCCCTCGAGCATGCTCACGAAGCCTTTCGCACCAGCATCGACGACACCCGCCTTCTTGAGCACCGCCAGCTGATCCGGGGTGCGAGCGAGCGAGACCCGAGCCTCCTCGACGACGGCCATTACGAGGGGCACAAAGTCGTCGACCTGAGACTCGCGCGCCGCGGTCGCGGCATCTCGCATCACGGTGAGGATCGTCCCCTCGACGGGATTCTCCAGCGATGAGTAGAGACGCTCGACACCGGCGCCGAGGGCGACGCCGAATTCATCCGTTGTAATGCGCTTCCGGTCGCGTACGCTGTCCGCGAAGCCCAGGAGAAAGTGGGAAAGCATCATCCCGCAGTTGCCACGGGCACCGAGGACCGCCCCTTCCGCAGCCTCGTGGGCCACGTCGGACACCGAACGCGCGCTGCTGTCCCGCAGATGGTCTCCGATGGCCCGTACGGTGAGCGCCAGGTTGGTGCCGGTGTCACCGTCCGGAACGGGAAAGACGTTGATCCGATTCAGCTCGGCACGCTGAAGCTGTGCGTGCTCACACGCCGCGATCAGCGAACGGCGCAGGCGCGGCCCGTCGAGATAGGCGATCTGGGTCGAGCTCAGACTGGACTCCTCTGCATGGTCGTGCCGGCGTGCCCTCGATGTGACGCCGCGAGCGGAGAATCTAAGTACGGCGAGGATCTTCGGCACCCGAAAAAGCTGTTCTGGGGTCAAGCCGAGCGTATCTTACCCGCGGACTCGAATCGAGCGACCGACAACTTTTGCATCGAGATTCACGTGTCTTTACGACCGATGTTCGGGAATTGGCTCGTCGCATTAGCAGAGGCCCTCGCCCTCACAGGTGCGGAGGACGTCAACGCCGCCAGCTCGGAGCAGTTGAACCAGGCCTGGACTTTGATGGGTGCGACTGCAGAGCTGTCACCGGCCGAAATCGCAGCGGGCATCGCTACGCAGTCCGAGCTCGAGCTGGCGGATTTCGGCGCCCGGGAACGGCATGTCACGGCACTCATCCCGTCCGAAGTCGCTCACCGACGGAACGTCTTCCCTCTTCGCTGTGACGACGCGCACGTGTGGGTCGCCACCGGCAACCCTCTGAGCCAGGACGCCCGGCGTGAAGTCCGGGAACTGACGGGGCGCACCGTCGTGTTCGAGATCGCGCCCCCGGACTCGATCGCACAGCGGATCGACCTCGAGTACGGTCCGTTGAGCGCGGAGGAGGCCGAGCGCAGCGCAGCCGCGCTTCACACCACGAGCGAGCCGACCGGACCGCACATCCTCGTGGTGGACGACGAGGTCGGGCAGCGTACGCTCATCCGCTCGATTCTCGAAGAGGCGGGCTTTCGCGTGGGTCTCGCCAGCGACGGGCCCTCGGCTGTCGAGCTCATGGCGAACGACCCGACGTTCGACCTCGTCACGCTCGACTACTGGCTGGACAAGATGAACGGACTGCGCGTCCTCCAGCACATCCGGGCGCACCGCAGCCCGAACATCTCGGACATACCGGTGATCATGGTCACCGGCGCGGATGATCGGCAGATCGAGATGAGTCTGTTCGAAGCCGGAGCTGACGACTTCGTCACCAAGCCGCTCGACACCCCTCTCTTCGTGCTCCGCGTGCGCGCCGTCCTTCGCCGCCGTCGGTTCCGTTGAGGGCACCCACGAGGATCCTCCTCACCTCGTTCTTCATCCTCGCCGTTCCGCGGGCCACCTTCGCACAACAGCAGGCGGTCGCGGTCGCCGTCGACACCCCGCCAGTCATCGACGGCGTTCTGGACGAGGCGCTGTGGGCCACCATCGAGCCAGTCACGGGATTCCTCCAGCGGGAGCCGGTTGACGGGGCTCCGGCCACGGAGCGGACGGAAGTCCGGATCGCCTATACCCCGACGGCCCTGTACTTCGGGATGTCGATGTTCGATTCGGAACCGGAGGGGATCCTCGGCAACATCCTCCAGCGAGGCGGCTGGATCGACAAGGACGACAACATCCGCATCGCGATCGACACGTACGACGATGACCGGAACGCGTACATGTTCGAGGTAGGGTCCCTCGGTGCACAGGACGACGCCCTCATCTCCGATGAGGCGACGGAGGATTGGAACTGGGACGGCATCTATACGTCGGAGGCGCGCGTCACCGAGGAAGGATGGTTTCTCGAAATCGAGATCCCATTCACGACAATCCGCTTCGACGAGGTGGAGGCGCCCCGGATGGGCATCGCTCTCTACCGTTCGATCCGACGAAAGAACGAGCAGGTCTACTGGCCTCATATTGGTCAGGAATACCGCACGGGCATTCGTCAGGTCTCTCGATACGCCCCTCTCGTCGGGCTGCGCAATCTGCAGAAGGGCCGCCACATCGAGGTGAAGCCATACGCGATTGCAGGTGTCGTGAACACGGATGCGGACGGCACCGACCGGGACGCGGACGCAGGCCTCGACGTCAAGGCGTCGATCACGTCCAACTTCACCCTCGACCTCACGTACAACACGGACTTCGCACAGGTCGAGGCGGACAACGTCCAGATCAACCTGACACGCTTCAACCTGTTCTTCCCGGAGAAGCGCGAGTTCTTCCTGGAGCGTGCCGGGCTCTTTCAGTTCGGTGCGTCACGGGAGGCGGAAGTCTTCTTCACGCGCCGCGTGGGCCTCGACGCGGATATCGTCGGCGCCAGCCGTCTCACGGGGCAGACCGGTCCGTTCTCGATCGGAGCCATGAGCCTCTGGACGGACGACGTGCCCGCCCCCGACCCCAGCGCGCCGGACGAAGCGGTGCCGGCAGCGTGGAACAACGTCGCCCGCGTGCGCGGGGACCTGCCCGGCCGAACTACCGTCGGTGGCATCTTCACGGCCAAGGAGACCGAGATCGGTCACAACCGCGTGGCGGGCGCGGACCTGGTGAGTCGGTTCTGGAGCAGCAGTTCGCTCTTCCTGTGGGGCGCAAACGTCTGGGATTCCGATCGACCGAATGCCGATGGGAGTTCGTTCGCCGGACAGGCAGAGCTCATCCTGCAGAACGACCTCTACATCTTCGAGCTGACCCGAACGCACATCGGCGACGTCTTCGAGCCGTCTCTCGGATTCGTGCGAAGACCGGACCAGAAACGCTGGGGCGGCCAGCTCGGCATGCGCCCACGGTTCGAGCAGAACCCGTGGGCGCGGCAACTCTCCATGGTTCTCGGGGCGAACCGGATCGAGGGCATCGACGGCAACAAGCAGTCACACCTGCTGCGACTCTCCAACCGCCTCGACTTCCAGTCCGGCGACAACGCCAGCCTGAACGTCACCGAACGATTCGAGCGCCTCGACGGGCCGGCCTCCATCGCCGGGCGAGAGCTTCCGTTCGGGGATTACACGTTCCGGGACATCGAGGTCGCCTTCAACCCGAATCGGGCCCGCGGCTTCGGAATGAACGGCATCGCGTCGTTCGGCGACTTCTGGAGCGGGACGCGCACCCAGATCGGGGGTGGCTTCGTCTGGATCGTGAACAAGCACCTCACGATCGACACCGATGCCCGGTGGAACGACGTTTCGCTCCCCGTGCCGGATGGAGACTTCTCGACGACCCTCCTCAGCACCCGGCTCGAAGCCGCGCTCAACCGGCAGCTCTTCGCCTACGCACTGGTTCAGTGGGACGACGTCTCCAACGAGTTTCAGGCCAATGTGCGGGTCAACTGGATCCACACGCCCGGGAGTGATCTGTTTCTGGTCTTCGACACCGGGTACCTGACGGGACCGCTGACCGATCCCAGAGATGCGCGCTGGTTCCGGAAGACGGGCGTCGTGAAGCTGACCTACCTCAAGGCATTCTGAGCGCAGGCGACACGGCAACGGTAATGAACTCGTAGGGCTTCCTATGAGTAGCTAACGTTTCACGCCGCCTCGAGATCCAACTCCCATCATGAACGACCCATTGCCCCCCTCCGGGTTCGGCCAGTTCCTCGCCGAAATGCGCCGCCGCCATGTAGGGCGGTTCGCGTTCGGATATGCGGCCGCCGCGTTCGTGGTCCTGCAGCTGGCCGAGATCGTGTTCCCGGCGTTCGGGATCGGTGAGGGGGGACTTCGCCTCCTCGTCGTCGCGACCGGGCTCGGTTTCCCGCCATCTCTGGTGCTGGCCTGGATGTACGACCTGACCAGCGAGGGTTTCCAACGGACCGACGGAGTCATGGCCGGTCCCCTGCTCCCCCGCCTCGCGCTGGGCGCGCTGCTCGTCGCGACCATCGGCGTGATGGGCGCCCTCGGCATGTACCTCGAGCGACAGGGTGTCTTCGAGTCCCCAGCCGCCCAGCTCGATGACGTCCTGCCGGCCGTGCAGCTCGCGTCGTACGACCCGACCGAGCCGATCCGCTCCATCGCGGTATTACCTCTGGACGACTATTCAGAGGCACAGGACCAGGCGTACTTCACGTCCAGCATGCACGAGGAGCTCATCGCGAAGCTCAGCTTCCTCGATGAAGTGCGCGTCGTGTCGCGAACGAGCGTCATGCAGTTCGCGGGCGCGACCATGACGATGCCTGAGATCAGCCGCATGCTCGACGTCGACGTAGTGATCGAAGGCTCGGTGGCACGCACTGAAAGACGAACCCGTGTCACGCTTCAGCTGATCCATGCGCCGAGCGACACCCATATCGAAACGCTTCAGTGGGACCGCGAAGACGTCGAGGACGTACTCGCCTTCCAGACGGAGATCGCTCGAGACGTGGTGGAGCAGGTATCGACTCAGTATGACGAATCGATGTTCGTTCAGACGGCCGGCAACGTGGTGCCGGAAGCTCAGGATGCGTACATGCGCGGTCGGTACGAGTATGAGCAGGGGACGGAGGAGAGTCTCCGCATGGCGACGGAGTACTTTGAGGACGCGCTCGACATCGATCCCGACTTCGCACCGGCCATGGCCGGCGTGGCAGGGGCACGCTTCCTGATCGAACTCGAACGGGACGACCTGTCGCCGGACAACGTCGTCGGAGCGCACGAAGTCGCCCGAGAAGCGCTCCAGCTCGACTCCGCATCGGCCGAGGTACGAGAGGTCTTTTCCCTCATCGAGCGGTCCCTTCCGGGACTCATCGGCGATACCCCGATGATCCCGGCTCCGGGATCACCCGAGGGCACCGTTCACGTCTTCAGCGTGAACGCAGGCCAGGACACGATCATCGTAGAGAAGCCGATGCTCGACTCCGCCTGGGTCGCGGTGCAGACCGGGCTCGGCGAGCGGATCGCCGCACGCATGCGGACCCGCGAACTCGCAGCCGGGCGCGACGACAACGATCGCGCATTCATCGAAGCCCGGCAGCAGGCGCTTGCGGGTCGATTCCCGGCCGCGATCCTGCACCTCGAACGCGTGGTCAGAGACGCACCGGAGAAGAGCGATGCGTGGGACCTCCTGGCCCGCATCGAGGTGTCGTCGGGAGAGTTGCGCTCCGGCGTCGAGACCCTCGACGAATGGCGAGAGTCAGGGGCACCGGGTGCTCCCTCACGCGACGACCTTCGGGACTTGATCGAGCTCATCCGGACAGACGGGGCAGAGGGGTACTGGGCCTGGCGCCTCGACCGGCTGGAGCAACGCATGGCCGACGGTGCGCACGTGCCGTTCATGGAGCTCGCCACCGCCTACGCGGGCATGGGTGAGGACGATCAGGCCATCGAGCACCTGATCACGGCGATCCAGGAGGGCGAGCACGGGATCTTCTCTCTCCGCTCCGACCCGGTGTGGGACGAACTGAGGAGTGATCCCCGCATCAAGGAACTCGGTCGTCAGTCGCGGTCCCTGCGCTTCGGTCCGCGACGCAGGCACACGGGCGGCTGACCGGGCCGCTAGTCGGCTTCGATCGCCTCGAACACGCCCGTCTGCCGGTTCTTCCGCACGTTGTCCCAGGGGAAGACCCGACCATTCATGATGACGTAGACGCCGTGCGGCAGCACCTGCACCGCGGTAAGCGCGCCGCCGAGATTGAAGAGGCCATCCGACGATCCGAAGGTGATCGGAATCATCGCACCCGTCAGGACGATCGTCTTGTCAGGCACCTCTTCCGCCAGGACCCGGGCCGTGTCGACCATCGTATCGGTCCCGTGCGTAATCACGATGAACTCTTCCGGCACGTCCCGGCAGTTGTTGGCGATCAGCCGGCGGTCCGCATCGGTCATCTCGAGAGAGTCGACCATCATCAGCGTGCGAACCCGCACATCGACCTGGGATCGCGCCATGGACAGCATGTCCGGGAGGTGCGTATCCCGGAATTCGAGCGTCCCGTGAATCTCGTCGTATTCCTTGTCGAAGGTGCCCCCGGTCACGAAGAGCCGGACGGTCCCGCTCATCGCCAACCTCGACGGCAACTCAGAACCGACCTGCGGCTCGTTCTTTTCCAGGAAGGATTTCGAGGCACGTAGTCCACCATCCGGTCAGGATCGTCTCGACGAATTCCTCGGGAAGCTCTTCATCCCGCATCTCTCTGGCCAGAGCCTCGTGATCGTATCGCACCGGAACGAAGTCGACCGACAGAGCGTCGCCCGAAGCCTCAAGGAACGCATACCACACATCGGTTCGTCCGTCGTTCGCGGGACGGCCGAGTGCACCGACGTTCACGTACGCGCGCCGCTGACCCCATGACCGAGTCCAGTGAATCCCTGTATGGGTCCCCACGATGACGTCCGCTCCGAAGTCGTCGGCGAGCTTGTCCAGAAAGTGTGTCGGGGTCGCCGACTCCCAGAGGAACTCGTTGGTCTGGCGGGGACTTCCATGGCACGCGAGCACGTCCAGATCGCCGAGTCGGAAACGGATCTCCTCGGGAAACGTGGCCATCCACTGGCGGTGCTCGGGTGACGTATTTCGGAACGTGTACTGATACGAGAGTCGCGCGTAGTGGTTGTCGCGAGGATCGGTGTAGCCGCACTGGCAGTCGTCGAGACCTCGCGCTATCGAATCGTCGTAGTTGCCGCGAACGACCGGGATCCCATGCTCGCGAAGGAGCGGAAAGACCCTGTCCGGGTTCGGGCCGAATGCGCCCAGGTCGCCCAGACAGATCGCTGCCTCTGCACCCCGTGTGCGGGCGTCCTCGATCGCTGCTGCGAGTGCACGATGGTTCGAGTACACGCCCCCGAACGCTGCGACCTTCGTGTACGCGGCCCCGGCTTCGACGCCCACCATCGTCATCGGATCGGTCTCACCCGGGTCATCTTGCGCGCCACAGCGCGCCGGAAGCTCGTCATGCCGGGTCCACCGCGAAGCCCGGCATGTTCGAGCAGATCGCACCATTCACCCAGCACGTGTAGCACGCCTGTTCGGCCAGCACGGCCGGGACCGCAGCCGCTTCGTCGAGGGTGTCGGCGAGTCGCCCCGAGTCGTAGTCCAGCAGAATGGGGCACGCCCAGACACCGGACGCGGTCACCAGACGCGCACCGGAGCAGAGCAGGAGCTCGGCCGGGTACTCGGTCATCATGTCGGGCGTCACACGCTCGAACTCGTCGTAGCCCCGGTCGCGCGCGGCCTCTGCACCGATGCGAAGTGGCGGCAGAATCTTCAGGCGCGGCCGATCGTACCCGACCTCCGCGAGGACCGAGCGGAAGTGACCGAGGATCCGCTCCGTCTCCGACTCGGGCCACGTCTGCATGGTCGTGATGATCGGCAGAAAACCCGCGGATGCGAGTCGGCCCACGGCGTCGATCGCCCGAGCGAACGAACCCTCGCCCCGTATCGCGTCATTCATCTCCGCCGTGACACCGTCGATGCTCACGCGCAATTCGAGGGTGTACGGCGAGTCCGCCGCGAGTCGCGCCAGAGCATCCACGATGCGCTGAGGAAGAAGCGTCGCGTTGGTGAGGACGGTCGTCGGTCCGAGCGCGAGCGTATCCTCGAGGATCCCGAGGATCTCTCGATTCATGAAGGGCTCGCCCCCGGTGAAGTAGTACTCCTTCACGCCCAGGCGCACCGATGCGTCGAGCGCCTCGTTCACCTCCTCGCGTGACATGAACCAGAACGAGTGGTTGTCCGGTGCGCACGAGATGAAGCAGTGGTTGCATCGGAGATTGCACACCGTGCCCGCCACCTGAAACCACAACTGGTCGAGCGCGCGCAGCTCGACCGTCGGAGCTTCGATCGGGTCGGCACCGGGGCCGACCGACGTCGATCGTGTCGACGTCCGGGGGAGTTCAATGCCCATCGTGTCCGGGTGGGGGTTCGAACCAGATGGTAACGCCGCCGCCGCGATCCCGGCGAGACGAGGCGGGTTCCGCTACAATGCCCGCCCTGACCCACCCGACCAGAAAGGAAGTGCGCTGCCATGTCGTTCGTCGCCGTCGATCCCGCCAGCGGAGAGCAGATCGCAGATGTGCCGTTCGAGTCCCTGGCCTCGGTGGAGCGCACGGTCGAGGCCGCCCACGCCGCGTACCTGGAGTGGCGATTGAAGCCGGTGACCGAGCGGGTCGCCCCACTGGTGCGGATGGCCCATCTCCTTCGCGAGCGGAAGGAGGAGTACGGCCTGCTCATGACGCGCGAAATGGGCAAGCCGATTAGCCAGGCGGTAGCCGAAGCGGAGAAGTGCGCCTGGGTCTGTGACTATTATGCGGAGCAGGCCCCGGGCCTCCTCGAGCCGGTGGATGCGCCGACCGACGGCTCGGCCAGCTACTGGACCTATCGCCCGCTCGGGATCGTGCTCGGCATCATGCCGTGGAACTTCCCGTTCTGGCAGGTCATTCGGTTCGGCACACCGGCCCTGACCGCCGGCAACGCCGCGTTGCTCAAGCACGCCCCCAGCGTTCCTGGATGCGCGGCTGCACTCGAGCAGCTCTTCGGCGATGCCGGATATCCGGACGGGCTCTTCGCCAACCTCTTTATCGACGTCGACGTCGCCGGCGACCTGATCGATGATGCCCGTGTGCGTGCGGTCAGCCTCACCGGCAGCGTACGCGCAGGAAAAGCAGTCGCAGCCCGAGCCGGGGCGGCCATCAAGCCGTGTGTGCTCGAGTTGGGCGGAAGTGACCCCTCGGTGGTCCTGGCCGACGCAGATCTCGATGCAGCGGCCACCAGCTGCGCGATGGGCCGCCTCATCAATACGGGGCAAAGCTGCGTCGCCGCGAAGCGCTTCGTCGTCGTCGAGTCGGTTCGTGAGGCGTTCGAAGACAAGCTGACCGCCGCGATGGAAGCGTGGGCGGTCGGGGACCCGGGCGACCCCGCGACGGGCGTCGGCCCGATGGCGAGGAAGGACCTGCGTGACGCACTTCACGATCAAGTCACCCGCTCGGTCGAAGCAGGAGCGCGTGTGGTCATCGGCGGCGAAGTTCCGGATCGGCCCGGCGCGTGGTATCCGACGACGATCCTTTCGGACGTGGAGCCGGGCATGGCGGCGTACTCGGAGGAACTCTTCGGTCCGGTCGCGACGATCATTTCAGCCAAGGACGACGACGACGCGATCCGGATCGCGAACGATACCGCCTTCGGTCTGGGCGCCTCGATCTACACCGGTGACTCGGAGCGGGGTGAGCGTATCGCGGCGGAGCTGCTCGACGCCGGCAACTGCTTCGTGAACGGGATCGTGAAGTCCGACCCGCGGCTGCCCTTCGGTGGCACCAAGGAGAGTGGTTACGGTCGGGAACTCAGCCCACTCGGCATCCTCGAGTTCACGAACGCCAAGACGGTCTGGGTGAAGTAGCGACCGCCCTAGTCGAAGCTGCTCGGAACAGCCTCGTACATCTTTTCCGCCATGGTGTCGGCGTCGACCATGCGAGAGAGGTCGAGTTCGAAGTCCGGAATCGACGGGGCGTGCAGCTTCTCCATCAACTCCTGGACCTCACGAGCCGACAGTCCTGCGGCCTTCATCTCGTCGACGCTCAGTGCGGCCCCGTCCCTCGCCCGGATCCCGTCTTCGTCTCCCTCGACGACCCGCGAGATCAGGTCGCGCTCGATCCGGGTGAGAGGTTCCGAGCCCAGGTCGTAGTCGACCCACGCCTCGTACGAGAGGGGCGCGACACGCTTCACCATGCCCGCGATGACCCGGCCGAACTGCTGGATCTCCCACTGCGCCCGCGGATCCACCCGGAGCGAGAGGAAATGCAGGAGGTTGTGCAGGTCGATTTTCCAGTACCACTGGGTGTACATCGAGACCGGCAGATCGATGCGTGCGAGCTCTCGCGCGACGTCCTCCTCGAGCATCCAGGAGTACGCGCTGCCCGCCTCCGACCGAAGCGCCTCCCATCGGCGTACCGCCTCCTTGTACACCTCCGGGGGAGCCCCCCCTTCCCGACCCTGATTGTTGGAGCGGCTCTGCAGCTCGAATTGCTCCTGCTCGGGTGTGTAGAAGAGAAGCGGCATCAGGGAATAGCGGGCCGACAGTTCGTTCACCGACGCGGTTCGGTGCCGGATCCACTGGCGAGCGACGAACATCGGCATCGCGCAGTGGAATTTGAACTCGACCATCTCGGACGGCGTGGTGTGACGGTGACGCCGCAGATACCGCACCAACCCCCTCGTTTGCGAGACCTTCCTGGTCCCGAACCCATAGCTGACCCGCGCAGCCCGCTCGACGTCCTCGTCCGATCCCATGTAGTCGACGAGCGAAACGAAGCCGTGGTCGAGGACAGGGAAGTATCCACCGAGGATCTCTTCGGCAGCGGGGATGGTCGGACGCTTGGTATCCATGCGGTCGATTCGCGTGTGGGGCCGGGTGGGACGTCGAGTCGAAGAACGATGGAATATAGTCGCCGGCGCCACCCCCGCTGCGGCAGCGGCGAGCGGCCGACTCAGGCCTCGTCCAACCCCCAGGGCTCGATGAAGTCCTCGGGCTCGACTCCGAGTCCGTCTGCGACCCGAGTGATGTAGTTGAAGTACCCGATCACCTGGGTCGCATCGTGGATCGCGCGGTCGTCAAAACCGTGTGCACGAAGCTCATCGATGACGTGCTGTCCCGCCGCATGCTGATCGTGCGTGAGCAATTCCGCGTATCGGCAGAGTGCCTGATCCGCCTCGGACAGCTCCGCACCTCGCCAGTCGCGGGCAATCGCGTGTACGAAGGCGTCCCGCTCGTGGTCGGATTCGAATTCTTCCTCGACCTCGGCCCGGAGGTCATGCGCGTGCGACTGCGTTCAGTAGAAGCAGTCGTTCGCCTTCGACGTCACAACCGCCAGCATCTCTCGCTGCCACCGCGTGAGCGGAGACGAGCCGAACATCAGGGCTCCGTAGAACGCCATCGACGCGTCCATCGCCCTCGGGTTCTGGCTCATGATGTGGACGATGTGCCAGACACGGCCGGCGCGCTCCAGGGCATCGTCGAAGAGCTTCTTCAGCAGGCCTTTCGCCTCGCCGACCGGGACCTGCTTGATATAGGGCATGACCGGAAGCTACCGGGCGGCCTCCGCACCCGGTAGCACAGAACCGTGCGCGAATGAACCGAATCGGTCGCCGAATCGTAGTACGTGTACACAGCCGGATCGGGAGCCGGCACTGCGACGAAGGAGGCGAATCGTGGCACAGTGCGAGGGAAAGACGAAAAAGGGTGAGCGCTGCAGGCGTGAGTCCCGAACAGGGTCGTCGTTCTGCAGCATCCACGTGGATCAGGAGCGGCGAGCCAGGACCCAGCGCACGGAGGAATGGGATCGGGACGCAATCATGAAGGCGGCGATCGGCTTCGCGCTCGTCGGAGCCATCTTCCTCCTGAGATTCCGCCGCTAGCCACCCCGTGGCAGGGGTGCCGTGACCCCGGGATTCTTCATACCGTCTAGGTTCTTGCTGTCCTTCACTTCCCGGCCGCCCGCCCCTGCCCGATGTCATCCTTGATCACCGTCCTCTACGGGACCGCCGCGCTCACGGGTGCGACGTTCGCGGCGGTCGAGTTCCGGATGCTCTGGCGCTTCTTGCGCAACCGCAGGGAGATCCGGGCGGCGGTGACCAGTGCGCCGAGATCAGGCACTCGCCGGGGGGAGAGAGACGACGGTCAGGTGCTCCCACTCGTCACGATCCAGCTGCCCCTGTACAACGAAAGGCGAGCCGCCGAGCAGATCATTCGTGCCGCGTCGGCACAGGACTATCCGCGGGACCGCTTCGACGTTCAGGTCCTGGACGACTCGAATGACGAGACCGTCGATATCGTCGCCCGCGTCGTCGACCAGGTCCGCGCAGATGGGGTCCGGATCGAGCACGTTCAGCGTGGAAGTCGGACCGGGTACAAGGCCGGTGCGCTCGCGGAGGGCCTGGCCCGGTCCGAAGCCGAGTTCGTCGCCGTGTTCGACGCGGATTTCATTCCGGACCCGTCGTTCCTCCGCACCGTCCTGATCGACCGTCAGGGCTTCGATGAAGCGGACATAGCCTTCGTCCAGACTCGATGGGCGTGGAGCGAGCCGATCCGGGGATTCCTGGCGTCGTCGCTCGCGCTCCTCCTCGACCGCCACTTCTTCCTGCAGAAGCCGACTCGCGCCTTCATTGGCAACGTGGCCACCTTCAACGGCTCCGGCGGCATCTGGCGGCGGGCCGCCATCGATCAGGCGGGCGGTTGGTCAGCCGAGACCCTGACCGAGGACCTCGACCTCAGCTATCGGTGCGCCCTGAGTGGGTGGCGAGGCCGCTACCTGCGCGACGTACCGGTGGTGAACGAGCTGCCCGAGGATATGCGCGCCTTCAAGCAACAGCAGCATCGCTGGGCCAAGGGTAACGCGCAGTGCTTCCGGATCCTCACCGCCCGGGTCCTCTCGGCCCGCGGCGTGTTGAAGGATCGCGTCGACGAGGCGTTCCTGCTGGCCGGCTATGCCATCCACCCGATCCTCCTGACGAACCTGTTGCTGTGGCCGCTGGCGGTTCTCTACATGGATCGTACGGTGTTCTGGATCGTCCAGGGGTTCATGGCGCTCGTCATCGTTGTGGCCCCGGTGAGCTTCGCGCTCACGGTGATCGAACGGGACACAAGGCTTTCGATCCGGGCGATCAGCCAGATCGTGTCGAGTGTGTGCGTCGGCATCGGTCTCATGGTGAACAACACCATCGGCCAGATTCAGGGCTTCCTGTCATCCGGTGGCGAGTTCGTGCGAACCCCGAAGGCGTTCCATGCATCCAGCGAGAGCGTGCCGGACCAGGCCACGCCCGATGCCTATCTGGTCCCCCTGCACTGGAGCTTCTTCGTCGAGCTCCTCGTCATCGTGTATTGCCTGGTCTCGACGGGGGTGCTGATCCAGGCCGGCGAGGGGTTCTGGGCCGTACCGATGGCCTTCTGGGCCTTCTGTCTCGGGATCGTCGCCCAACAGCAACTGACCCCGGCCGCGGCCTGAGCCTCCAACCGTGTCCGACCCGACCCGCGGTTACCTGACCCTCGCGGCCGGCAGTACATCCTATCTGGAGATGGCGGTCGACATGGCCCTGTCCCTCCGGGAGCACACGGGACACCCCATCGGCCTCGTTTGCGACGAGGAGATCGCAGAGGCCACGATGTCGTCCTATACGACCGTCTTCGACACGATCACGCCGATCGGGGCCGACTTCCGCGACGGTCGGGCGCTGAAGTACGGAGTGGCCGAAGCGTGCCCATGGGATGAAGCGATCTTCGTCGATGCCGACTGCCTCGTCCTGGGCCCGCTCGATCACGCCTTCGATGCGCTGGCCGACACGCCCGTGGCATTCCTGGGCGAACTGCTGCCACGTGGTACGGACGAAGGTCACCACGGCTTCTCGACGCGCCGGCTGATGCAGAGGTTCGACCTCGAGCACTATCTGAAGACGAACAGCGGCTTCTTCGCCTTCAGGAAGGCGCCCGCCGAAGAGATCATGCGTGAATGCCTCCGCTGCTTCATCGACGAGGCCCGTCCGAAGCTGACCTGGTCCCTGCTGCTTGGAGGCTGGCTCGGAGACGAGATCGCGATCGGTATCGTCGGCGGTCGGCGCGAGCTGCGTCCGCTTCCCAAGCCTGCCGAGATGTATTGGCCGACGGAGTTCGATTCGATCGATCCGGAACGACCGACCAAACCCCTCCTCCACTTCATCTGGCCTCTTCCCGCCCGGACCTTCACTGAACTGATGCGGGTGGCCGAGGACCGGCGCGATGCAGCCGGCGTCCCCTGGCCCGGGGCCGGTCACTGGGTGGTCGAGCAGGCCAAACTCGAACGGATGGCGCGACGCGAGCGCTGGATGGAGCGGCTCAGGATCTGGTAGGTACGGGTGCTCCGAATTGAGCGGCGTACAACGTGGCGAAGTGTCCACCGAGCGCGATCAGCTCGTCCCATCCACCAGACTCCACGAGCCGCCCTTCGTGCAGGACGAGGATCTGGTCCGCATCGCGGATCGTCGACAGGCGATGCGCGATGATGATCAGCGTGCGCTCGGCCGAGCGCTGCTGGATAGCCCGCGCGACGTCGAGTTCGACGACGCTGTCGAGCGCCGACGTGGCCTCGTCGAGGATCAGAATCTCAGGGTCACGAAGAAGTGCGCGCGCCAGCGCCAACCGCTGACGCTGCCCTCCGGACAGACGCACACCACGATCTCCGATTTCCGTGTCCAGGCCGGACGCCATCTCGCGGACGAAGTCGTCCAGAAGGACGTCCCGTAACGCCCCGAAGAGCTCGTCGTCATCGGCCGGGCGATCCAGACCGAAGGTGAGGTTGTCCCGAATCGTGCGATTCAGGAGCCAGACGTCCTGGCTCACGATCGCCATACGGCGGTGAAGCGAGTCGAGAGAGAACGACCGAGCGTCCTCTCCATCGAAGCGGATGGTGCCGGGCTCGACGTCGTAGAAGCGCGCGATCAGGTCCACGAAGGTCGTCTTACCCGCGCCGCTGTGACCCACGACGGCGGTCACCCTCCCGGCCGGGAACGTCGCGTTTACGTCATGAAGCACCGGCACGTCCGGCTGATACCCGAAGGTGAGCCGCTCCACCTCAATGCCCTCGGACAAGCCATCGAACTCGGAGGGGCCGGACGGCACGATGAACTTTCCTTCATCCGAATAGAGTCCGGTCAGAGCCTCGAGCCTCGGAATCTCCTCCGACACCTTCAGGCTGAAGAGCGTGAGATACTTGTAATCCGGGAGCGCCTGCTGAAGCAGCAGGAGGAAGGCACCGAAGGGTGCGAGGTCGCCCGGACGGAACGCTTCCGGCGAGGTATAGATCACCACGGCCTGCACGACGAGCATCACGAAAAGGATGAAGACCTCCTCGACGGGATACCGCAAGCTCACGATGCGGTCTCGACGGACTGCGACACTCTCGGCTTCCCGAAGCACCTCCGCATACGCCTCGGATGCCGAGGCTTCCTGCGAGTACGCCTTCACCAGCGGCACCGAGCCGAGGAGATCGAGGACCCGGCTGCGCATCCGGCGCTCGACCTCCACGCCCTCGCGCGAGACCTTCGTGACCGCCCGGTTGATCGTCTTCATGAAGAAGTTCACGAAGGGGAGCGAGACGACGAAGGCGATCGAGAGCGGCACGCTGATCGCTACCATGATCGCAGCCTTCACGATCAGACCGACCGCAAATCGCAGCACCTCCTCAGCCGCGACCACCAGACCGACCACGGCACTCGACCAGCCCACCTCGGCGTCCACACGGCCCAGGGAGTGACGGTCGAAGTACTGGCGTCCGAACGAAAGTACCCGGGAGAACGTCTCGTTCGTCACCGAGACCCGGTAGCGTTCGTTTCGGGCCACGACGAAGAGCTTCCGAAGGTATTCGAGGACCAGTTTGACCACGCGCCAGACGATGATCAGCGCGACGGTCAGAACGACCAGGTACGCGTCACGAGTCCCTCCGGACGCGATGGAGTCCGGGACGAGGAGCAGAATCCACCCGAACCATCGTGACTCTTCGAGGAAGTCGAACGAGCTCTCGGCGATGGCGTCCGTGAGGGGCAGCAGCAACGAGAACGAGGCAGCCTCGAACACACCGGCGAGCAGAATCAGACCGACGGGAAGCGCGAAGTGCCAGGCGCGTGCGTCAGCGACCCGCCAGTAATGGCGGAGAAGCTCTCTGGGGGTGGAGGGGGCCGAACCGTCCGCCGGCTTCATGCAAACCTCGTGTGGCAGGATCGGAGGCGGCGACGGATGAACGTGACGCATAGTCGCCGCACACCGCAACGCCGCGAGCGCTGTCGTTGACGCCTCTACCCCGTCGGGTGGACGTTCCTGCCATGCATCAGCTCGCGATCGTGATCCCGGCGTGGAAGCCCGACTTCTTCCGATCTGCGCTGCAGTCCCTGCGGACTCAGACGGACCGCCGGTTCACCGTGTATGTCGCCGACGACGGAGGCCCCCCTGCGATCCGGGAGATCTGTGCCTCCGTAGACGACCTGGATCTGGTCTACCACCGCTTCGACGAGAACCTGGGGGGCACGTCCCTCACGGGTCACTGGAACCGCGCGGTCGAGCGCACCCGGGAACCCTGGGTGTGGCTCTTTGGCGACGACGACGAAATGCATCCCGAGTGCGTCGAGCGCTTCTACGACGCCCTCGAGGGGATGGACCCGGACGTTTCGGTGGTTCGCTTCGACACGGAGGTCATTGACGAGAGCGGGGCCGTACAGGCGCACAACCCATCGCACCCCCGCAGGGAGACCGGCGCCGATTTCCTTTTCGACCGACTCCTCGGCGTCAGAAACAGCTACGTGGTCGAGTACATCTTCCGGCGCTCCGCGTTCGATCGAGCAGGAGGCTTTCCGGACTATCCGGCCGCATGGTGCGCGGACGACGCGGCGTGGTACACGTTCGCGGACGGTCAGCCGATCGTGACGATCCCGGGCGTCCGCGTCCGATGGCGGGCGAGCCGCGTGAACATTACCGGCGCGAACCAGAGCCATCAGAGCGCCAAGCTGCGGGCCGGACGACGCTACCTCGACTTCGTGTCGACGGAGGTCGAAGCCGCCGATCCCGCGCGCTCGGCCGAGGAGTGGAGCAGGGCGCGCAACCGCTGGTTCGAGGACCAGGTCCGGTACCTGAGTCCTCTCCCGGTGAGACTGATCCGGGACGTCACCGGTCCGGGATCACCGTGGACTCGGCCACGCCTCGAACGCACGGTCCTCGCCCACGCGTGGACGCTGAGCGCGAAGTTCCGCGCCGCGCTGCGCGCGCTCACGGGCAGCTGAAATCAACCGATCGGGATCAGCCCCCCACGCGACGCCGTGCCCGACAGGAACGGGACCCAGTTCCGGACCGCGAGCCGCGCGGATTCTTCCGTGACGTCAGCCTGCAGGCCGATGAATCGATGAGCCACGAACAGCGTCGGCAGCGGGATCACACCCTGCGGCAGCAGCTGTTCCGGGGACCGCACGGCGAGAAACCGGGCCTCCGGTGCTCCGAGCGGCATCTCGACCGGATGGGACTCCCCGCGGAACACGTGGCCCGACACGGTCCGGAAGTACTGACTCTTCAGGGGGGCAGCCGCCTCACGTGCCTCGCGGACGGCCGAAGGGTTGTCGGCCCGGAAGTCGAATGCGACCTCGACCCGCAGTCGATCGATGCGCACCGGCGCGAACTCGCGTCCGGCCCTCAGCCCCGCGAGAAATTGAGGGATCTCCTGATCCTTGTTCGGCAGTAGAGCCTCGATCGTGTACCCATCCGGATTCGGATCCTGATTGGCCGAAAGGAAGGCTGCCAGAGACGCCCGGGCATCCGGTACCCCCATCCGCTCCTGGCGCGCGAAGCGCAGCGCAGCGAGCACCGTGACGGGGCAGCCCTGCAGCCGCAGGCCCACCAGTTCCCAGAAGTGGTCCTCCTCCACCCGGCCCAGGTAGATCGACTCGGGGTCCGGGATGAACGAGTAGCCGTCGCGTACCCGCTCCAGGTGCTCGCGCACATGATTGAAATGAGGATTCTTCATGGGCCTCGACCGTTCTGATGAGCGTAGCTCCCTAGGCCGGCGCGCAGAGCCCCACAAGTGCGCCGGACGCCTTGCCGCGCGCCGTTCGGTCGAGTCTGTTGCGTCGACCCCCACGCTGTGCAATGACTGGCTTTCATGCGTTCCGACTCCTCTGGACTGCGCCTTATCGATCGCGCCGACTCATTCGCTGAGCGGACTGCGCTCCTCGCCCCCGAGGGCGTGTTCACGTACGACGACCTCATGCGCGTGTCGGCCAATGCCGCGACCGGACTCCTCGCCGGCCGGGACGACCTGTCCGGAGCTCGGGTCTGCTACCTGGTGCCACCGGGTTGGGAATACACGGCTGTGCAGTGGGGTGTCTGGCGGGCGGGCGGCTTCGGCGTACCGCTCGCGACCTCACACCCCGAGACCGAGCTCGCCTGGGTTCTCGACGATGCCGAACCCGAAGCAGTGATCGCGCACCCCTCGCTGGCAGGCCGCCTGCGCGTCCTGGCCACCGATCGAAAGATCCCCCTGCTCCTGACCCCGGTGCTGTTGCGTGACGGGCCCGTCGCCCACCTCCCGACTATTCCGGAATCCCGGGAAGCCCTCATGCTCTACACATCGGGGACCACCGGGAGGCCGAAGGGCGTGATACTCACGCACGCCAACCTTCGAGCGCAGGTGGAGGCGCTGTCCGAGGCGTGGGGATGGACCGGAGACGACCACATCCTGCTCCACCTGCCCCTGCACCACGTGCACGGCATCGTGAACGTGCTCACATCCGCCCTCTGGCACGGCGCAACCTGCGAGATCCTGCCCCGTTTCCGGGCCGTGGACGTATGGGAGCGACTCGCCCGCTGCGAGATCACCCTCTACATGGCCGTGCCGACCGTCTACCGGAGACTGATCGACGCGTGGGACGCTGCGGATCCGGACACGCGCGATGCGTGGAGCGAGGGTGCCCGCGCGTGCCGCCTGATGGTGTCAGGCTCGGCCGCGCTCCCGGTGCCGACCCTCGAGCGGTGGGAGGAGATCACGGGGCATCGTCTCCTGGAACGGTACGGCATGACCGAAATCGGCATGGGCCTGTCGAACCCCCTCGAGGGTGAGCGTCGCCCCGGCTTCGTCGGTACGCCGCTGCCCCGAGTCGAAGCGAGACTCGTCGACGATGACGACATACTCGTCGAGGAGGGGAGGCCCGGCTCCATCCAGATCCGCGGCCCCGCGGTGTTCCGCGGGTACTGGCGTCGCCCCGAGGAGACGCAAGAGGCGTTCACGGTGGGAGGCTGGTTCCGAACCGGAGATCAGGCCGTGGTCGAAGACGGCTCGTGGCGCATCCTGGGGCGGAGTTCGGTCGACATTCTCAAGACCGGTGGAGAGAAGATCTCGGCGCTCGAGATCGAGGACACGCTGCGCTCCCACCCGGCGGTGGCGGATTGCGCCGTCGTGGGCGTACCCGATGTCGACTGGGGTGACCGCGTCTGCGCCGCGGTCGTGCTGCGGCCGGGAGAGGTCGTCACCGGCGAGGCACTCCGCACCTTTACGAAGTCGCGACTGGCGCCGTACAAGGTCCCCAAGGATGTTCTCCTGCTCGAGAATCTGCCCCGCAACGCGATGGGCAAAGTCACGAAGCCCGCGATACGCGAGCTCTTCTCCCCGGAGAACCACGAATGATCGACGCCGTGCTGAGCAACCTGCGCGAGTACTGGATGGTGCACTCGCTGCTCGTGCTCTACACCGTCATGCTCGCACACCACGCGTGGACGGGGAATCGGAAGACCAAGGGTCTGGCCGACTATTACGTAGGTGGCCGCAACATGGGTGGCTGGGTGATCGGCCTCTCGTTCTTCGCCACGTATGCGAGCACGAACTCCTTCGTCGGCTTCTCCGGGCGTACGTACGACTGGGGCCTACCGTGGATGCTGTTCATCCCGACCGCGGTGGCCTTCTCGCTCTTCGCCTGGATCGTGGTGGCACCGCGCCTTCGCTCGTTCACCGCTGCGATGGATTCCCTCACGATCCCGGACTTCATCGGTTTCCGCTTCGGGAGTACGCCGGCGCGCGTCTTCTCCGCGCTCATCATGATCGCCGCGTCGTTTTTCTACATGACCGCGGTCTTCAAGGGGATCGGGAACCTGCTCGAGACCTTCCTCGAGATTCAATACGAAGTCTCGATCGTGATCGTCTTCTTCATCGTCATGACGTACACGATGATCGGCGGCTTTATCTCCGTGGTGAAGACGGATTCGGTTCAGGGCGTAGTCATGATCCTGGCGGCCATCATCCTCTTCACCGGGACGGTGAACGCAGCCGGGGGGCTGGGCGCGATCACCGAAGTTCGAGCACAGCCGGGCGGGGAAGCTCTGTTCACGTGGGGAGGTGGCGTGGCGATTCCAGTGCTGATGGGGACGATGTTCGCGGGGCTGGTGAAGTTCGCGGTCGAGCCAAGGCAGCTCTCCCGCTTCTTCGCGCTCGAGGGTGACAAGGCCACCCGGACGGGGATGATCGTGTCGTCCGTGACGTTCGCGGCTGTCTTCTCGCTTCTGATTCCGGTCGGCATCTACGCCCGCCGCGTCCTTCCCGGCGGACTGGAGGACACGGACCTCGTCGTCCCGACGCTCCTCACCGAGGTCTTCGGTCAGGGCACCGGGGCCTTCCTCCTCGTAGCGATGGTCGCGGCCGCGATGTCGTCCCTCGACTCCGTGCTCCTCGTCATGGCGTCCACGACGGAGCGTGACATCGTGAGCATCCTCAAGCCCGGACGCACCGAGAAGGCCGAGATGTTCTGGACGAGGGGTTGGGTTGCGCTCTTCGCCCTGATCACGGCGATCATCTCACTCAACCCACCCGACGGCATCGTTGAGCTGACCGCCTTCAGCGGCAGCCTGTATGGAGCCTGCTTCTTCCCGGCCATCGTCTTCGGACTCCACTGGCGAAGAGGAAGCGGCGCGGGTGTGATCGCCTCCTTCGTCGTGGGGATCACCGTTCTGCTCGGGTGGGAGTACGTGCCCGGCTCCGAGATCCTGCACGAGGTATTCCCGGCGATGGTGCTTTCGACGTTGGCCTTCTGGCTCGTCAGTCTCGGAACGGAAGACGGGGCGAACGAGCGAGTTCTCGCGCTCATGGACGAGGCCGACGCGCTCAAGAAGGCTCAACCCGGGTCCGCCGCGACCGCCTCATGACCACGCGCCTCGCGGTCGCTCCGTGAGTACGATCGTCGCAGCCGGCGAACAGGCCGATATCCTCGCCTCCCTGAGGCGACTCAAGGGGACGGCCACGGTGGGCGACGTGGTCGCGGACTCCGGACTCCCGGCGGACTCCGTCCGGTCCGGGCTCAAGGCACTCCTCGAGTCTCACCGCGGCCATCTCGCTGTCACCGACTCGGGCGAACTGGTCTACGACTTCGACTCCGGCATGATCGAGCGGGGCCGTGAACCACTCCTTTCGAGGATCTGGTCCAGAGTTCGATCGATCGCCCGGGGCGCATTCAAGGCGTGGATCGTGGTCATGCTCGTCGGCTACTTCGTCGTCATGGTGGTGCTCGTGATCGCGGCACTCTTCGCGAGCCAGCGCGGAAACGACTCGCGGGGTGGCTTCGGCGGACGGCGAGGCGGTGGATCGATCGGTTTCGACCCGATCTTCTGGTACTGGATCTGGGGACCACGGTGGAGGATCGGACGACCCTACTACGGCCACCGTTGGGAGCGGACGCTTCCCAAGGACGACAAGGTCCCCTTCTACAAAAAGGTCTTCTCCTTCGTCTTCGGGCCCGATCAGCCTCGACCGACCCAGCAGCAGCTCGACCGGAGCAAGCTTCGCCTGATCCGGGCACGTGCGGGGGTCGTGACGACCGCCGAGCTGGTCGAACACACCGGCTCGACCTTCCCGGAAGCCGAAGACGAGATGGGTCGGCTCCTCGGCGCGTACGACGGCGAGGTGGCCGTCTCGCCCGATGGGGAGCTGGTCTATGCGTTTCCGGGTCTGATGGCCTCGACCCGGGGACCCGGGAGCACACGGGCGCCGAGTCCGGCATGGATGCGCCTCGAGCCGAAGCTCGAGCTCACCGGAAACTCGTCCGGGGCCAACGCGATCGTCGCCGGCATGAACTCGTTTACGCTGATTGCCTCGGCAACCGCGCCCTGGTTCATCTTCCCCCGGCTCGGCATCGGTGGCCCGGCAGCGTTCTGGGCCCTCGTCATCGTCCCCGTCGTGTTCAGTGTGCTCTTCTTTGCCGGCCCGCTGACGCGGATGGCGGGCGTCGGTCTGGAGAACCGCCGTAGACGGCGTCGCAACGTCCGGCGCGTCCTGACGGGTTTCGTGTACGATCGCGCGCTCCGCGGACGACCGATCTCACTGAACGAGGCCCACCGGCACGTGACCTCGAGGCTGCCGGAGGCGACGACCACCCGGTCCGCCGTGGGCGAGCTCCTCGACGAGCTCGTCGCGGCGCTCGAGGGAGACGTGTCCGCCTCGGACGACGGTGACGTCTTCTACCGGTTCTCGGCTATCCGCGAGCAGTACGAGGCCAGCGATATCGTGCGCAGGCACCTGAAGCTCGCGGAGCGACAGCTCGGCGACGTGGTGTTTTCGACCTCCGACTCGAGTGAAGCGGCCGGTGAACGTGAACTCGAACTCTTCGACCGGACGCTTCTCGGTGAGAGCTCGGATCTGGCCGCGCAGCTGCCCGCACTGGATCGCGTGGACATCGAAGAGCCCTACGACCTCATCGCGTTTGACGAAGAGCTTCACCGGCGTCGGTAGCCCGACGTCGCCATCGATGATTCACCCACCAGTCCTTGAGGCAGACCCGCGACCCGTGCGCCCGTCGCTCGGGGTGGAACCATCGCGTATGATGTGCATTAAGATGAGCATGAAACCGTTCCGCCCGATGATCCGCGCACTGCCGCTCGCGCTTGCCGCCGCCCTCGCGGGTTGCGGAGGGGGTGCGACCGGCGGACACAACCCGTTCGATCCGAACTCGATCCGCGGGTCGAGCGCGGCCGAAGATCCGATCCAGATCGATGTCCAGAACAGCAACTTCAACGACGTCACCATCTGGGCAATTCGCTCGGGTCAGCGCGTCCGCCTGGGACGGGTGACCGGCAAGACCGACCAGCGCTTTCGAATCGCATGGAACGCCGCGGTCCCCATCTACTTCGCGATCGACGAGGTCGGTGGCCGCGGATGCCGAACCAACTCGCTCTCGGTGGAGCCAAACGCCCGGGTCTGGATCATGATCCCCGCGAATATCGGGCTCCAGCCGTGTCAGGCAGGACGACGCTGAGTCGAGGGGTGCCCGCCACTGTCATCCCCCGAATCGCCACCACGGGCGCGGTCCTCCTGTGCGTCGTGCTCGGGGCGTGCGTCTCCGCCGGTGCCGGCGTCTCGGACGACCCATACGCCTTCTCCTCGACCGACCGACCTCCGCGCGTGCGGCTGGTCGTCCGGAACCTGAACTTCAACGACGTGCGCCTCTTCGCCCTCACCCGGACCGGACGCACCTCGATCGGTCAGGTCGGAGGCAAGCAGGACGCGGAGTTCGAGCTGGACTGGCCGATCTCGTCGTACATGAGCATCGAGATCGACATGGTCGCCGGTCCGGAGTGCACGACGCAGGAGATGCAGGTCGATCCCGGGGACATTCTGGAACTGCAGGTCGCCTCGGTCTTCCACCAGACCAGCGGCTGCCGCTGACCGGATGCGCCACGCGCTCGTCGCCCGGGTGCGCGCCTACTCGTAGAGCAGATCCGGCTCCACTTCCGCGCTGAAGCGGGTCAGTTCGGCGTCGACACCGTCCAGAATTTCGTCCGGCCCCGCTCCAGCATCGATGCCGGTCCGAAGGCCGTCATCCCCCCAGAGGATATCGATCGGCATGAGCCTCTCCTCGTACTCGTACGGAGGCGGGCGCCACGGGAACGGATCCGGCCCCACCGCGCGGCATGCCGCCAGGAGCGCCACCGCGGCCCGAACCGATCGGAGGCGATCCCGGTCGGTCACATGCAATTGAGCCCCACCGCACACCTCACCCTGGTGCTTCTGGAACGTCGGCTCGAAGTGACACGGACGCAGAGCGAGTCCGTCGCCCAGCCCCC
>Ga0181594_10000187_pt1 | contig 52065 bp, 50 predicted proteins | sample 071ome_18_FD_145603 | JGI IMG/M metagenome (GOLD analysis project Ga0181594, IMG submission 145603) | Coastal salt marsh microbial communities from the Groves Creek Marsh, Skidaway Island, Georgia - 071413BT metaG (spades assembly) | ecosystem: Environmental > Aquatic > Marine > Intertidal zone...
GCGAGCCCGGATGCGAAGAGTATCCACCTTATCGCTGAGGCGTCGCGTTTAGCGTATGCCGATCGTGCCAAGTACATGGCCGACGCTGACTTTGTAGCGGTGCCCACCCAAGGATTGCTGGACAGAAACTATCTCAATCAAAGAAGCGGGCTCATCGAGACCGAAAAAAGCATGGGAAAAGCTACACCGGGGTCACCGCCCGGGGCGCCTCTTGCGCTGTCTTCGATGCGCCAGCCAGAAGCGGCGGGTACCAGTCATATCAGCATCGTGGATCAGTACGGCAGTGTTGTCTCCATGACCACAACCATTGAGTCAGGATTTGGAAGCGGCCTCATGGCCGGGGGCTTTTTGCTTAATAACGAGATGACGGATTTCTCGTTCAAAAGCGAAACGCAAGGTAACCCCATAGCCAATCGGGTGGAAGGCGGGAAACGGCCACGGAGCTCAATGGCGCCCACCATTGTGCTCGATACCCGCGGTGAGCCGCTGCTTGTTGCAGGATCGCCAGGGGGAAGTCGAATTATCTGCTACGTGACACAAGCATTGATCAGCATTCTGGACTGGGGAATGACTCCGCAGACCGCGGTCTCCATGCCGCATTTTTGCAACCGAAACGGACCCACCGAACTCGAGGCGGGCAAGGATACTGAAGCTCTTCGTACCGCTCTAGAGACCCTGGGACATGGGGTTCGTGAGCGGGAAATGAACAGCGGACTCCATATTATTCAACGAAGGCCGGACGGCCGCCTTTCGGCAGGTATCGATCCTCGAAGAGAGGGCACGGCCGCGGGAGAGTAGCGTTAGTTTTCCAGCGTCTCAATAATGCGAAGATGATAGTCGCGTTGATCAAAGCGACTCATCTCCTGCAGACCTGTCGGACTCGTAATGTTGACCTCGATTAGCATCCCCCCAATCACATCGATACCGGCAAAACGCACCCCGTGGTCAACGAGGTCACGGCGCATGGCCTCGCAAATCTCCTGATCTCTTTCAGTAATGGGGGCGGGCTGCGCACTGCCGCCTTGATCGAGATTATTAAGCTCGGCACCTTCTTTATGAACTCGAAGAATTGCACCGAGCGGTTGACCGTCCAGCAGAAGAATGCGCTTATCGCCGTCTCGGGCAGCTGGCAAATACTCCTGAGCAATGACCCAATGCCGCTCCCCGTGGGTTGCCTCAGATAGCTGCTGATAAAGAAGCTCCTGGGGGGTATTTTTCCCCAGAAAAATAATGCCCTTCCCGCCGTGACCATCCACAGGTTTTACGGTAATGCGATGCTGATCCGACAGAAAATCTGCTAACTCGGAAACCCTTCGAGAGACCAGTGTTCGCGGTGTCAGCTCGGGATACCGCAAAGCGGCAAGCTTTTCGTTCCAATCGCGAAGGGTGGCGGGCCGGTTGACTACCTGAACACGCGACGGCAGGTAATCCAAAATCAGGGTGACATAAAAATAACTGCGGTCAAACGGCGGATCATGGCGAACCCACACCACGTCCATTGAGTCTAACGCAAGCGTTTCAGTCGTATGAACGTCAAAGGGTCGTTCCGGATTAGCAAAAACGTTAACCCGACTCGCTCGTGTGAAAACCTCGTTGTGCTTCAGAAACAACGCGCCCGGATCAACATAGAACACCTCGTGGCCGCGAGACTGGGCAGCCAACATCAGGAAATACGTCGTGTCCTTATGCGCCTTAACCCCCTCTAGGGGGTCCATAATGAAAGCGTGCTTCATCACGTCAGCATAGCATTTACGGGCAGGCTAATGCGATGATTCCTCAGCGTCCGCGACGGCGTCCCCCTCGACTGCGCCGTGGCTCATCCGCGGCGTGGGGGTGATCGTGACTACAGGCGCTTCGCGTTCCAGCGGTGACCGGGCCCAATATTTCAACGATCCGATCAATATCGGGTCTTGATCGCGGGACGTGGGTTACTAACGCGTCGCGCATTGCGCTCAGGTGAGCGGGTGTGGTTCCACAGCAACCCCCAATGATCCGGGCCCCTGTATCCCGCGCCAAACGGGCATACTCGGCCATCAGTTCGGGTGTACCGCTATACTGAATCTCGCCGTCAATGAACTGGGGAATACCGCAGTTTCCCTTCGCCACCAGAACATCATCGGCGCCGGCACGCTCACGCATGGCCAGAATCGTTCCGACCAGATCAGAGGCGCCTACCCCGCAATTTGCGCCATACCCGCTTAAACGCGGCACCGTCTCTAGATAGATATCAACCAGTTGCGCCGGCGGCACACCCATCATCGTGCTGCCGTTGGTGTCGAACGTCATGGTTGCAACAATAGGCAATCCCGCCTCCGCTGCCCCCATGCCGGCCGCCTGAAGCTCTTCTTTTGATGACATCGTCTCCAGCCAAATAACATCTGCACCGCCCGCGGCCAGGGCTTTCGCTTGCTCGGCAAAAGCAGCGGTCGCATCCTCTTTGGTCAACGTGCCAATGGGCTCCAGAATCTCACCCGTTGGCCCGACAGAGCCGGCAACAATTACGGATCGACCGGCCGCATCCGCAACTTTTCGCGCTATTTGCGCGGCGGCCTTATTCAGCTCTTCGACGCGCTGATCGGCCTGATGCAGTTTCAGTCGATAGGCCGAGCCCCCGAAGCTGTTTGTCAGAACAATATCCGCGCCTGCATCAATGAACTGCTGATGGAGCGATGCGACACGGTCCGGATGATCCACATTCCAGAGTTCCGGGGCGTCGCCCGACTGCAGGCCCATAGCAAAATAATTTGTACCCGTCGCACCATCCGCGAGCAGCCACTCCCGCTCGGCAAGCATCTGTTGAAGAAGATTCGTTGACATCACTGTCTCCTGATCGCTGAGGTCCCGGGCGGTTCGGTGATTCGCCCATAAAAAAACCCGCGCCAGCTTTCACTAGAGCGGGGCCTCACAGACAGCGCGCGCTTTAGCAAACTTGTAAAGCGCCTGCAAGCTGACAATCAAATCGGCGCTGATCTCATGATACCAAAAAAGAGTCTGAGGGGTAACCGCGAAGAAAACTTCTGGGACGCCGCTACACAAGAGCGGTTTAAATAAGGGCGCTAGAAAATCGACGCCAGGGGATCATTCGGATCAACCCCAGGCATGAACGGCCGCTTACGGTCCTGGTCGGTCAGCTGATAAATCGCGCCCAGCCAGTTGTTAAAGATAATCTTGCCCGTATCGCCCCAGGTGTTGTCGGTCGTAATTTCAGATTCCGGAAAATCCCGACACGCCCGCCCTGCACTGCGAGCGGCCTCGGCTTCTGAGCGAAAGTCGTTCAGATAAGTGACCATATCATCCGTGAAGTAATGCGCCGGAAACGGTGGATATTCGTCAATCTCGCCCGAAATGAAGCGGTTTACTTCGCGTTTATATTCCTTCAGAAGCGTGAAGCTGTCGTACTCGGGATGGCCCTGAAAATAGACGAAGCGAATACCGTCTTCACTGGTGGCAAGGTGAACGCCGGCTTCCTGACTCTCTACCAATACCTGTTGCGAGTGTTCACGCATGGTCGTCGCGGAGATATCGTTCCATCTCGAGTGAGGCACATCAAAGCGAGTATTGATACCCCGAACCAAGGGGTGCTCCATAATGACACGATGCGGATATACGCCCCAGCGTTTTTCCGCAAGTGGCTGACGACGGACTCCATGAAAATGTAAAAACGCGCCATGGGTTGCAAGGCAGGCGCAGAGCGTAGAGGTCACGTTATCTTTTGCCCAATCCAACGTATCGCACATAGGCTGCCAGAATTCTTCGTCCGAAAGCTCATCACAAACCGGATTTGCCCCCGTCACAATGAGGGCGTCGAGTCCCTCTGCTCTTAGCGTGTCAAAATCATAATAGTAAGAATCAATGTGCGCCCGCGCCTTCCCACCGCGTGCTACCGATGACGGCGAAAAGGGATACACATAAAATTGCGCGATGCGGTTACAGCCGCCGATCAGACGAAGAAACTGCCGTTCCGTTGCCTCGAGAGCTGCATCCGGCATGTTATTCATGAGCCCAATATGCAGTTCGCGGATATCCTGAGACACCGCTCGGTCCCGCGTCAGTACATCACCGCCCTCTCGACGAAATCGTTCAAAGCTTGGTAGGCCTGAGTTGGCGACGATTGGCATGCCTAGCCCAAAGCCTCACAGATCCATTCGATAAATTCCGCCTCGCCGTGAATATCATCAATGCGGTCTGCGGGTAACACAATGCCATATTTTTCAGCGATAGTCTCATAACGCGGCATGCGGTGATCGACCAGACGGGGGAAAATCCACCGGAAAAGATCATCGGGAGCGATTTCTTCGGTACTCGCGATCCCGCTGTCCAAAAGATATTGCGGAAGCACTCGATCAAGAAATTCGCTTTGATAGTACATGGGTTTTGGGTCTGCAAGAGACCGCTCAATGATCCGCTCGAGCATCGCTTCCGAGGGTTTTAGGTAGACGATGAGCGTGTCTTCAGCCAATTGCTCCAAAACGCCCGGTTCATCGAGCTCGCACAGGCTCCCACCCGCATCGTTGATGAAATGCGGATACCCATAAATCTCCCTAGCCTTGGCTATAAACTCGCGCACATCCCGCATCGCGCAAATTTCCGCATGACGATGCAGGGCTTGGCGACGTTTGAATTCGTCGACCGATAAGCCGCCCAGCGCGCGATCGCCGATCATCCCGAGAAAGGCTGACATCGGACGCAAATTATCGATCGTGATGTTATGGCAGAGGTAGATCGAGTCGGTTCGCAACAGATCAGCCAGAAACGGTGACTTCATAGCCTCCCGTTTCACGTTATCGAGAATAGGCTCGTCGAGGTAGCGCGTTCCGATCCGATAATCGCCTGAGTAGTGAAACCAGGTACGAGGCGACAATCTTGAGGCGAGCGTCGTTTTGCCGGCACCCGACATGCCGAGCAGCGTGACGGCCTTGTTGGAGGAGCGCCAAAACTCGGCGCCCGTAAGATTTTTCTGGTACATAAAAACCTAGGCTTGTGTCAAAGGCTCCAAGGCCTGTCGAAGCGAGTCCGGCAGCGGTCGCGGGCGCCGCTCAAGCCGATCCACATAAACATGCGTAAAACCCCCAATCGCTGCCGGGGCTTCATCTAAGGCCCCGTACAGGCCCACCTCGTAGGAAACGCTACTCGTTCCCAGACGTCTTACGCGCAGACCGCAGTCTACCGCCCCGGGATAGGCCAGCGGCTTAAAAAACTGGCACTCCGACGAAACCGCCAACCCTATAACGTCCCCAGAATGAATGTCCAACGTATCCCGCTCGATCAGAAACTGGTTCACCACGGAATCGATGTACGTAAAGTAGACCGCGTTATTGACGTGCCCATAGACATCGTTATCGCCCCAGCGTGTCGTCAGTGTCTGCCAGTAAGCGTAGGCGCCGCGGGGCGTTTCGCGCAGCGAAGGCTCGCAGCGTTCAGTCAAGAGGAGACCTTAACGACCGTCCGCCCCACCACCGAGCCGGTCAGATAGGCCTCAAAGGCTCCCGGCAGATCGTCAAAATCGATGGTTCGCGGAGCGATCAAATCTAAGTGCGCCGGCTTAAGGTCATCACCCAAACGTTGCCATGCACGATTTCTAAGACTCGTTGGCATTTCAATTGAATTAATACCCAAAAGCGAAACCCCGCGGAGAATAAAGGGCATAACCGTTGTTTCGATTTTGATCCCGCTGGCATTCCCAATTGAGGCAATGTTTCCCCAGGGTTGCACCGTGCGGGTGAGCCAACCCAGCGTATCCCCACCCACGTTATCAACCGCGCCTCCCCACAGGCCTTTCTCCAGCGGGCGGGACCCCATTTCAAGTTCATGCCGATTAACAAACTCAGAGGCGCCTAGCGTGCTCAAGTAATCGTGCTGGTCTGATTTACCCGTTAATGCAACGACGTTAAATCCTTTAGCGGCCAGCATATCAATGGCAATACTGCCCACGCCGCCGGTCGCACCCGTCACTAACATGGGGCCATGATCGGGGGATTGCCCGTTCTCTTCCAAACGGATCATCGCGATTGCCGCGGTGAACCCGGCGGTACCGATTGCCATCGTGTCGCGAAGACTGAGGCCCTTAGGAACGCGCACCACGCAATCGGCCGGAACACGAGCTATCTCTGAAAACCCGCCATCGCGAGTCTCGGAGAGCCCACAGCCGCAAACCAATACCTCATCGCCCGCTTTATAGGCATCGCTGTCGCTGGACTCGACAACGCCTGAGAAATCGATCCCGCCGTTTAGCTGCTCGGCTCTCAGAATCTTCGCCTTGCCGGTAGCAGCCAGGGCATCTTTGAAATTGATACCGGAGTAGGCAACCCGGACCACAACCTCGCCCTGCGTTAGCTGATTAACTTCCAGGTTCTCAAAGCCGGTGCTGACACCTTTTTCCTGCTGGTGTATTCTGAATGCCTTAAACGACATAGATGGAAATCTCCTTTTCGGGCCGGTGCCCTCAGATGACGGGGCGGGGAAGCGGCAGATTTTACCGCGGGCTGGATATCCAGCACCAACGCTCAGGGAGCCAGCCCTATCACCAGAGCTATCGCAAGGTTAGATTTGTATCCGAACATGGGACCGCAAAATGCAAGAAGACACTTTATTTAGCAAAATCGTCAAGAAAGAACTTCCCGCAGATATTGTCTTTCAGGACGAGCGAGTGACCGCGTTTCGGGACATCGCACCCCAGGCGCCGACCCACATACTCATCGTGCCCAACAAGATAATCCCTACGGTGAACGATGTGTCCGAGGAGGATGAAGCCACTTTGGGACACCTCTTCATCGTGGCCCGCAGGATTGCCCAATCGGAAGGAATTGACGCCAACGGGTATCGTCTACTGGTTAATTGCGGCCGGGATGCCAATCAGGAGGTGTTTCATTTGCACATGCACCTCCTCGGTGGACACCCCCTTGGGCCCATGGTGTCAAAGAGAAACTAATCGTCGTCCTCAACCTTTCGGCGTTCGCGCTCTCGAAGTTCGATTCGGCGAATTTTTCCGGTAGTGGTCATCGGCAGATCGTCAATGAATTCAATTTCTCGAGGATATTCGTAAGCCGCGCGTTCATGCCGAACGCGATTTTGGATTTCTTCTTTTAACGCTTGTGAGGGTTGCGCGCCAGGCGCCAACACAATGAAGGCCTTGATGATCTCACCGCGAAGATCATCCGGAATACCAATCGCCGCGGCCTGCGCCACCGACGGATGCTTGAGTATGCTGTCTTCGATTTCACCGGGGCCAATGCGGTGGCCCGCGCTTGAAATCACATCATCCTTACGCCCCATAAACCAAAGATAACCGTCGTCATCTCGGTATCCTAAATCGCCGGTGGACCACCAGGGGCCGATAAATTTGTCTTGGGTCGCCTGCTCACGCTTCCAATACCCCAAAAACATCACCGGGTCATCCCGATGGGCGCAGAGTTCACCCACCTCACCATCGGCAAGCACGTTACCCTCTTCATCAACCGGCTCGACCCGATGTCCCGGGTAGGCTTTTCCCATGGCGCCGGGCTTGACCGACATGATTTCGGAACAATTTCCCACCAGATAATTAAATTCTGTCTGTCCCCACATCTCATTAACCTCGACCTGAAAGGCATCGCGTGCCCACTCGTATATGTGAGCGCCCAGAGATTCGCCCGCAGACATCACGCTCCGAAGATTCACCCCCTGCAAGGTCGCAGCAGAGACCTGCCTCAGCATCTTGAGTGCGGTGGGAGGAATGAAAGCGTTTCGAACGCGATACTGCGCCATCAGCGCACAGGACCTGTCCGGTTCGAATCGTCCGTCGTATCCAACAACGGGTCGCCCATAAAACCAGGACGGAATCAGTCCATCAAGTAAACCCCCCGTCCAGGCCCAGTCCGCCGGCGTCCACATGACGTCATTCGCCTGTGGGAAAAAATTTTGAGACAGCTCGAACCCCGGAAGATTGCCGAGCAGACAGCGATGTGCAAGAACTGCACCTTTCGGCGGCCCTGTGGTGCCAGAGGTGTAGATCACAAGAGCCGGGTCATCAGCGAGTGTATCCAACGGATTCAGTTGATCAGACGCCTTATCCAACAAGGGCCAAAACCCACTTGTGGCGTCATCGCAGTCAATAATGAATTCCAGATCGGGCAGCTCTTTTTGCATCTCGACGAGTTGCTCAGTCGCGGCAGCCGTCGTGATCACTGCCCGAGCGCCGCTGTCTTCTAGGCGGTATTTGAGCGCATCGATACCAAACAGAATGGATAGAGGTAACGATAGCGCGCCAATTTTCCAGGCCGCCAGATGCGCAAGTCCTGTCTCAATACGCTGCGGCAGAAGAATCGCAATCCGATCGCCCTGCTTGATGCCCAGGCCAAGGAGCGCATTGGCCAGCTGGTTTGAAAGGCGACGCAGGTCGTCAAACGTGTAATCGGTCGATCCACCCTGCTCGCTTACACACTGAAGCGCTACGCGCTCGCGGCCATCGGCATGGCGGTCGCAGACCGAACGGGCCATGTTGAAGCGATCCGGTATCGCCCAACGAAATTGACGGTGAATATCTTTGAAGTCTGTCTTAGACGCATCTAAAAGCGTTTTGATTTGATCCATATGACCACCCTTTAACCAAAATCCAGATTACTTCACTTTAGAGATAATCGCGTCGTCCGCTACAATCAAGGGCTGAGAAACACGTCACGTCGTCTGCCGTCAGGCTTCAGCAGGTGACAAATTGGGAACTTGAACGGATCATCTGCCGTCTTTGCCCGATCAAACATGCTCGCCTTCGCCTGCCCGACCACCGCGATCGCGCTATATCTCGCAGACTGTAAAACGGCAGGACCGAGACTGATTCGCTCTGTGGGTGCCGCGGTAGCGGTGGACGCTACGACTGTAGCCTCGGTCTCAAGATTTTCCCGGCCGCCGGGGAATAAAGACGCAATATGCCCATCAGATCCCATGCTTATAAAAAGACAATCAATAGGAAGCGGAGCACGCGCGACACACGCAGCGACCGACCTCAAAGCATCTACTGCGTGGCCATCCTGAGTTTTAAGAGCCGTAAATTTCGCTGCCGTGGCATGACCCCGTAAGAGTCCCTCGCGCACTAGACATTCGTTACTGTGGTGAGATGTTGGATCTACCCAACGGTCATCAATCAGAATAATGTGGATGTTCTCCCAATCCATTGGCATCTGGGCTAGCATAGGGAAGATAGCTGCTGCGGTTTGTCCCCCACATACACCCAAGCTTGCCCGATTTCTTGATTGAAGGGCGCTCCATAATTGGTCGCAAACAGACTGTGAAATCGCAGCGAGCGCGTCTTCTCGCTCAGAGTAACGCTTCAGGAAAATATTTTCACTCGTCATATTTAAATCAGCCGGGCTTGATTCCTGACAAGATGCCGACCGTGAGAGCATTTAACGAAAAACGTTCGTTTTGCAAAAGGCAAGAAGAGTTGCGATCGAAAAGAGAAACGCAGCCGCGGTAACGATGCTTGGGCCGGTGGGCATATCCCAGTAGAAGGACCCGGCCAACCCTGCCGCAACCGCAGCAACTCCCGCGGCGACAGCAATGCCTGCCATCCATTCTGGCGTACGTGAAATGGGGCGGGCAGCGGCGGCTGGAATGATCAGCATGGCTGTAATCAACAGGGCGCCCAAGATTTTGATGGCAACCGCCACCAGCACTGCCAGCATCACCGTCAAGATCATGTTCTCACGTCTGGTATCAATTCCCCGAGCCGCGGCCAGATCGGCATTCAGGGTAAGCAGCAGCAGCCGCTCCCAACGAAACCACAGCACCACCAAAATGGCCAAGCATCCCGCGCCGATAATCAGAAGGTCCAGGCGCCCCACCGCCAGGATATCCCCGAAAAGATAGGCCGCAAGATCCACCCTGACACCAGGAATAAATGTGACGGCCACCAGCCCCAAGGCAAGCGCGCCATGCGACACAACCCCAAGCAAGGTGTCAATCGCAAAAATCCTTCCAGAAAGTGAAAGAATCAGAAAAGCCATGGCCAATGCGGCGAGAAGCACCCCGATAAAAACCGAGATAGAAAATCCGAGAGACAGGGCCACTCCCAGGATCGCGGCGTGAGCGGTAGCGTCGCCAAAATATGCCATCCGGCGCCAGACAACAAAACAGCCTAAAGGGCCGGACGCTAATGCCACCGCTATCCCGGCAAGTGCTGCACGCCAAAGAAAATCATCCAGCATCGCTACCGCCCTGCTGCGCATGATCATGACGATGATCATGCTCGTGTCGGTACAGCGCCAGCGCCCCTTCGGTGTCAAAGCCAAAAAGCGCCTGATACTCAGGCGCAGCAGAGACCAACGTTGGCGTTCCCTGGCAGCACACATGTCCGTTCAGGCAGATCACATGATCAGATGAGCGCATCACCACATGCAAATCATGGCTGACCATCAGAACGGCACAATCTAGGTCTTCGCGGACGCCTTCAATCAGGTTGTAGAAGGATGCCACGGCAGGCTGGTCAAGGCCCTGCGTTGGCTCATCCAGCACCAGCAGATCAGGTCTCATCAGGAGCGCCTCGGCCAGGAGTGCGCGCTGAAATTCTCCACCGGAAAGAGAGGACATCTGCTGCTTGAGCAGGCCGGAAATTCCGACCTGGTCCGCGATCTGCAGATGCTGTTTTCTGTCTCTTATCCCGGATAACGCGAGCCACCTGGCCACTGTCAGAGGCATCACCTGGTCAATCGCAAGACGCTGCGGCACATAGCCTACCCGCAACTCGGCTTCCCGGATCACTACCCCTTCCGAAAGCGTTTGCGCCCCAATCAACGCCCTGAGCAGCGTGGTCTTGCCGGAGCCGTTCGGTCCAACAATGGTAACAATCTCGCGCCTTCGAACGGAAAGATCAACATTGCGCAAAACCTGCCTACTGCCAATACGCACACCCAGCCCCTGGGCCTGAATAAGACTCACATCGAGACCCTTTCACGGCACCCGGCGCATACGCCCTGAGCTTCTACTACCATATGCTGAACATCAAAGCCGATGGCACGAGCCGTGCGATCAAGCAAACTGCTCTGTGTTTTTTCTGAGGCCTCCGCAACCTGCCCGCAGTCATTACAGATCATGAATACTGGGGCATGCCCATCACCCGGCTGGTTACAGGCAACAAAAGCATTGATCTTCTCAATACGATGCGCAAACCCGTTTTCCACCAGAAAATCCAAAGCCCTGTACGCCACCGGCGGCTGGGCATTAAAGCCAGATTCGGCGAGTCCTGACAGGATAGCGTAGGCGCCAAGCGGCGCATGTGACTTCAGCAACAGTTCCAGCACTTTTTGGCGTACAGGTGTCAGCCGCAGCCCCCGCTCGGCACACAGCGTTTGTGCCGCACACATCAGCGAGCGGGAGCATACGCCATGATCGTGCGTGCGGAAGGCTTGCGCAGGTAACTCCCATGTTGCTTTCCTGGAGCCCATGGAGACTAAGATGCCGTTAGTGGTTGACGCATTGTGCAATTCCGAGCGCAACGTTTTCAAGCAGCTGTAAATAAAGACCAAAGCCCAACTCTAGATCGACCCCAATCGGGTCGACCACACCAATGTGAGGTTCAAAGCCGCCAAAAACACTATCGATCAGTTCTGATGGATATTGTGGCTCAGACAGGACGCAGTGAATTCCTTCCTCTTCAAAATGATGCTTTAACTGCTGCAAGCGCTTAGCGCTTGGCTTTGAAGCATCGCTCAGGGCAATTGACCCCATTGCGAAGATGCCAAACCGATTCTCGAAGTACTGATAAGCATCATGAAACACGAGGAATGGTTCACCTTTTACAGATTTAAGACGATCTTCGATATGGTGTATCTCATGTGAGATCTCTTCTTTTGCCATTTTGGCATTTGCCCTGTAGCGGGCTGCATTCTTTGGGTCGATATGGCCGAGTTCGGACGCGATGGCATCAAGCCAAACAAGTGCGTTCGTCGGATCGAGCCACATATGGGGGTCGTTGCCATCGTGGTCGTGATGCGCATGATCGTCGTGGCCTTCTTCCTCGTGGTCATGGCCTTCGTGGTCATCATGGCCTTCTTTCTCGTGATCATGACCTTCGTGGTCGTCATGATCGTCATGGCCTTCTTCCTCGTGGTCATGGCCTTCGTGGTCACCAAAGACCGGTCCCTCTCGGTAAGAGAGCCGCAACACACCGTCTACCTCTGACAAATCCAGAGGCTCTGCAGAAGCTGCCACTGTCTCAAACAACGGCTCAAGCCAGGGCGTCAGATCTTCCCCAAGATAAACCACCAGATTTGCTTCCTGTAGTGCCTTGGCTTCTGACGGACGCATCGCGTAATGGTGCGGGGATGCATTCTGCGGGATCAGTAATTGCGGCTCGCCAATACCTTTCATCACCAGGGATACGAGTGAGTGCACCGGCGCAATATCGGCAACCACATTAGGTGCATCGGCTTTCAACACGCCACTAATTAGGATTATTGGGAGCGCCAGCGCGGGTAACAGACTCTTAAGTTGTTTGGGGCTCACGGCGGCTATCCAGCTTTTAAGAGATGGTTCAAAACACGTATGTTATGTTATAACATATTTGAACTATTTAAGCCCCAAGCATCAAGACGAGCAAACGCGTACCGTGGGACAATCGCGGCGCATAGACGACTGGAACCACCCCCGCGCTCTTTTTAAGGAACCGCGCAATCATCTAATACGGAGCTCACTGTCATGTCGCTTGAAGGAAAAAAAGCACCTGCATTCACACTCACGGACCAAACCGGAAACAAGGTTCGACTGGCTGAACTCGCCGGTCAGTGGGTCGTGCTGTATTTTTACCCTAAGGATGACACTCCGGGCTGCACGATCGAAGCGCAGGATTTCACCAAGGATCTGAAGAAATTTGGAGCCTTAGGAGCTGCCGTGTTTGGTTGCAGTCCTGATTCCGTCGAGTCTCACCAAAAATTCATCGCCAAGTACAAGCTGAAAGTGAATCTTCTGTGTGACCCGGACCATAAGGTCATGAGCAAGTACGGCGCTTGGGGCGAGAAGAACATGTACGGAAAGATTACCCAGGGTGTCATCCGTTCGACCGTATTGATTGACCCCAAGGGTAAGGTCGTCAAACATTGGCAGCGCGTCTCAGCAAAAGGGCACGCGGAAGCGGTCCAAAAGGTGTTGAAAGAACTGCAGGCCTAACTGGACTAACGGGCCGGTGAAAAGAGGTTATCCGTTTTTACCAGTAGCTTAGAGCGTCTGCATAAACCTCACGAAGGTCCTGCAGGGTCACGGGCCTGGGCGAGACGGATAACAGGCGCTGCTGGGCGCCAGCGGCTTCGGCAAGCGCCGCTACATCCGCCTCATTAAACCCCACGCCCGATATGCCGTTCGGTACGCCGGTCGCCTGCATCATCTGCTCGATATAACCCGCCAAGACAGCGCCGGCGTCATCCACTGAAACTCCCCCGACGCTGGCGCCCAGCAGTTGAGCGCCCTCGAGATGCCGCTCAGGACAGCCTGGTGCTGTAAAACGGTAGGCGGCGGGCGCGTTGACGATGACTGACATCCCGTGCGGGCATATCGGCGCCGCGTCCGGATAACCCACCGGTTGGTAGTCACGCACGCGACCGGATACCGGATAGGACATGGCGTGGGGTAAGTGGCAGCCCGCGTTGCCAAAACCGATTCCGGCAAGGGTCGCCGTAAACATCATGCCATGACGGGCCTCATGGTCGGACGCATCGTTTACGGCACGCACCAAAAATTGTCCCGCAAGCCGGAGCGCCTCGCGACAAAGGACATCGCTAAACGGGTTTGCCCCTTGCGTCATCGGCCGTCCGCTTATATCAACAGGCGCCGGTCGGTCGGAGAATGGTTTCGCAGTTAATGCCTCGAGCGCGTGGCTGATTGCATCAAACCCGGTCGCCGCCATGACTGTAGCCGGCAACGACTCAGTCCAGCGGGGATCGACTATCGCTCTATCAGGCAACATATAACGAGAGGCAATACCCGTCTTTGACTCCATGGCCAGAAGGTCGAAAACCGCAATGCCGGTCGCCTCGCTACCCGTGCCAGCCGTAGTCGGGCATGCAATATGCGGGCGAAGGGGTCCCGGCACTGTGCGCCCGCCACCGATGGGCGCGTTCACATAATCCATAAAATCGGCCGGCCAACTGCTGTAAAGGTTGGCCGCCTTACACGTATCCATCACCGATCCACCACCAATCGATATGAAGCCATCCACCTTTTCGCGAACGGCGAAATCGGTCGCGGCTCTGAACGAAGCGTCAGTCGGCTCGACTCGGACTGACTCGTAAATGGTTACATCAATCCCCTGTTCCGACAGAGCATGGACGGCTTCGTCAAAGAGTGGCAGGCGACGAACCTGCGCATCGGTAAAGATTGCCGCGCGCCGCATCCCAAGCGAAGCGGCCTCCTGGCCCAACTCTTTAATAACGCCGTCGCCATAACGCAGGCGACTCACGTCTGCCGAGAAGACGTTCTCAAAGCCTGGTTCAAATTGATAGTAATGACAACAACCCATGGAAGCTCCGATGCTCGGGGGCACTACACCTTCTGGGATTTCTCCAGCGCCTGATCGATGTCCCAGAGGATGTCGTCAAGCGTTTCCAATCCCACGGACATCCGCACCATATCTGGCGTCACTCCTGCCCGCAGCTGTTCGTCCTCGTTAAGCTGACGATGCGTTGTCGAGGCAGGATGAATAACGAGCGTTTTGGCGTCACCCACATTCGCCAAATGACTTAAAAATTGAGCGCTCTCTATGAACTTAATCCCGGCAGCCTCACCCCCTTTTATACCGAAGGTGAGCACTCCACCCGCACCTCGCGGCAGATATTTGCGCGCTAAGGCATGGTAAGGGTTGTCTTCGAGTCCCGCGTATTTCACCCAAGAGATGGCCGGGTGGGCCTGAAGATGTTGGGCCACTTGCAGCGTATTGGTGCAGTGCCGATCCATGCGCAGCGGAAGCGTCTCAAGGCCTTGAATAAAAAGAAATGCACTGAGCGGGCTCATCGTCGGACCAAGGGTTCGAAGGGTTTCCATCCGCGCTTTGGTGATGAATCCAAAATCTCCAAATGTTTCGTAGAAGCGGATTCCGTGATAACCCTTCGAAGGCTCGGTCAGACCCGGGAACTTCCCGTTATCCCAATTAAATTTCCCTGACTCAACGATCGCTCCCCCAATGGATGTCCCGTGCCCTCCAATCCATTTGGTCACAGAGTGCACCACGATATCAGCACCAAACTCAAACGGCCTGCAGAGATATGGCGTGCCGAATGTGTTATCGATCACCAGCGGGACTCCTGCATCATGCGCGATGTCCGCGACAGCGGCGATATCAAACACGTTATTGAGAGGATTGCCGATGGTCTCGCCGTAGATCGCTTTTGTGTTCGGCGTAACGGCACGCGCGAAGTTTTGGGGATCATCCGGGTCCACAAAGATCGTATTGATACCCATTCTTCGGAAGGTGTAATCAAACTGCGAATACGTCCCGCCATAAAGAGTCCGGGAAGCCACAAGATCATCGCCCGCCTCCAGCAGCGTTAACAGTGCCACCATCTGAGCGGCCATCCCGGAACCCACCACCAGACCAGCACGCCCCCCTTCGAGGGTAGCCAGGCGCTCCTCAAGGATGGCGTTCGTGGGATTCATCATCCGCGAATAAACGTTACCGAAGGTTTGCAGATTAAAAAGACTGGCCGCATGGTCAGTGCTGTCAAACACATATGAGGTCGTCTGATAGATTGGGGTGGCGCGCGAGGCAGTCGCGGCATCGGGAAGTTGCCCGGCATGCAGACACAGGGTCTCAAAACCAAACTTACGATCGCTCATACTGATCTCCTTAATAGACGAGCCACTTCGGGCGCTTGGCTGAGATTACGTTTGTCGTCACGCCGAATAAACCCAAGCCTCCCAGGAGTCGACCGTGCTCGATCTTCACACAACGATCAGCGACCACATCCAATCCGGCGCTCTCGGCGATCTTTGATGCCTCCTCATTAATCACGCCAAGCTGTAGCCAGAACACTTTTGCGCCGATCGCGACCGCGCCTTGGGCCAGTGGTGGGGCCGCCTCAGGACGCTGGAACACGTCGACAACATCGACCGCAATATCCGAGGGAATTGCCTCTAGGGTGGGATAGCACGTCTCGCCGAGAACCGAGTCATAGTTGGGATTCACCGGAATAATCCGATACCCATGATCCTGCATATATTTTGCGGCGAAGAAGCTAGGCCGCCACCAATTTGCTGAGAGACCCACCACGGCAATAACTTTGGATTGGACGAGAATGCGACGAATCTCCTCGATTTCATTGATCATGAAGCCCGGACCCCTCTCAAGCGAATTTGTTATTCATACCGTTTCAGTGTATTGCCTAATCACGGATGAGCACAAGATCGACCGGTACCGGCTGGGCCAGATCATCCAGCACAGGACATCCACTGTTCACGCTGAGTTTTAAACGCTCTAAATCGTCGTCACTGGCGCTACTTCGAACTCGGATTTCTCCCGTAATCTTTGAGAAACCCGCGCGCGTATTTTCATCCAATCGAAAAAATCCTCTTGCATCAGAGTGCCCAGTAACGCTGACCGAAACGCTTTCCAGAGCAATTCCAAGCGCATCGGCATGAAGTCGATAAGTTACTTCGTGACAGGCTGCTAGAGCTGCGAGAACGTACTCACTCGGACGAGGGCCCATGTCAAACCCACCCATCCCTTTATGCTGATCAACAATCACCTCAAAGTCCCGAACTTTGACACGACTCATAAATCCCTCCACCAGTTCGCTGTCGGCCTTAACGGTAACCACTGCCTTCTCCGGATTATTCGACAGGAGCTCACGCTTTTGATCCCATACCGCTTTAAAGTTTCTTTCTGTCACGCTTGTAAACACCGCCTAAGTGGAAACATCGGGTCATTATGAGATCTTGCGGGCCGCCTCGTGAAGCCGCCCCTCCTCGAACCTTCTTGGCATCTCTGGCGACCTACCCGGGTCAATCTTCGCTTGAATCACGTTTCATCCAACTAGTGGGAAAAGGTGGGCCATTGCCCATTTTTTAAAAAATAGATCAATAATTGAGCGTTGTTCCCTAGGAATTTGGTTAAATCAGGTTAAAAAAGTATTGTGGGATATATCCGTCAAAGTCCACGGTTTTTTTTAGATAAGAAATTTTTTTTACATTGAGCCGTAAATTCACTATCTTTAACGCACCACTTTGTCACCCATGAGCGCCGCCCCAGAGCTCCGAAATGGATCAGTCGTCACTTCAACCCCAGGATTTATCAGTCTCGGAAGACGTCCGGGCGCTGCTCAGCGATATTGAGCACTACTGCCTAGTCAATAATCTTGCGGAATCAACCTTCGGCAGACGCGCGGTCAATGATGGCAAACTTTGCCAGCGATTGCGCGAGGGCAAGGGCATAACGTTAAAGACAATCAAAAAGATTCGATCCTTCATGCATCCGATGGGGCAAGGAATAAGCAGTGTCACAGCCCCAGAGATCGGTGCCGAGGGAAGATCTTCGATCCCCGCTCCATCCTCAGGATCGGTAAGCCAACCCTCATCTGGAGAACGGCCGTTTCGGTTTTACGATAACCGCCAGAAGTATCTGGGGTTTGTTAACACCACGGATGAGAAGTGGAAGGTTGCAGAGAGAGCGGCTCATGAGCTCTCCCACATTCAGCCCTCGCCTCCGGCCCTCCGAATATTCGATGCGGGCGTCGGCGATGGATCGGTACTGAGTCATCTGCTGCGTTCAACACACCAGAAATTCCCGACTATTCCTTTGTTCGTCGTCGGCAAAGAAATCAGTCTTGAGGATGTTCGACTTTGCCTTGAAAATCTTCCGGACCGATTCGCAGAGCACCCGGCGAGCGTCATCTGCATCACGAACTTACTTTACAGTGAAGCGCCCTGGCTGATGCCCGGCAATATCTCCTCGGCCGCAGCCTTAAACTGGCATGAAATCGCACTGCATGGCTCGTCTGCACAGGCTTATGGCGAGCAGCTGCGCGCTATAGATGACCTTCTGGTTGATGGATGGGAGGTCAAGGTGAGCGAGAAAACCGGTAATCCGCGTTATGTCAGGCCATCTGTTCTGGTTATCTTTCGGGAAGACAACCGCTTTCTTTTGGACTCCGTAATTCCTAGGCGCGGCCAGGTATCCGGGGATTACGATCTGATCCTTGCGGCTCAGCCCTGGCGGGCTCGAATGAGTGCCAGCTTCAAGGTCGACAAAGTGCTCGCCCCTCTCGTGCGAAGCCTGCGTCCCGGCGGCCGGCTGCTCGCCGTGCAATCTTCAGGTCGCGATCCGGGCATGGAGCTAATACACTCGATCTGGCCCGATGAAAGACCATTCCAGGTCGATCGGCACGAACTCATCAAAACACTCAAAGCGAAACTCGGGCGAGCCGCGGCAAATTACAACTTCAACTCCGGCTCGGACAGCAAGTCTTTACTCACCTATCAGATGAAAACCCTGCCTAACGAGATCGCCGAGAGCATCGGCACCTCGACCCTGTTTGCTGCATGGAACGCCTGCACCTATGTCGCTCAGATCGAAGACGGCCGACTCCAAGAGGCGGTCATGTCAGGCGCTTATCTCGAAGCCACCCAAAAAATTCTTCAGAAACATAAAGGCATCTGGTTTCACGACGAGACGTTTGTGATTTCCCGTCGTCGAAATTCTCTGAGCCACCACAGCACGGTGAACGGTGCCTAGGGACATACTCATCGCTTACGCGTCATAACGCCCAATACCCAGAGACGATCATGAAAGACCATTATTACTTTGACAATGCCGCAACCACGCTTCCCAAGCCCGAGGTGGTCTATCAATTCATGGACCAGTTCTTCCGGAGCCATGGCGTGAATCCGGGACGCTCGGGGCACGAACTTGCTGTAGAGGCCGAGGCCATGATCGTCCAGACCCGGCGATTGCTGGGACAATTTTTTGGGTACGCGGGCGACCCCAGCCGCGTTACCTTTTCGCAGAACGCCACGGATTCGATGAATGCCGCTCTGGGCGGCATCCTCAACCCGGGTGATCACCTTGTCATCACCCGGATGGAGCACAACTGTGTGCTTCGTCCAGCGAATCATTTCGAACGAGATCAAGACGTTGAGGTGACTCGAGTAACCGCGGATGGCCAGGGGTATGTAGATCCCGATGAAATACGCAAAAGCATAAAACCGAACACCAAAGCTGTGGTAATTAACCATGCGTCTAACGTCACGGGATCTCTTCAGGATGCGTTCGCGATAGGAAAGTTGGTAAATGAAACGGAAGCGCTGTTTATTCTTGATTCCTGCCAAACCGCGGGCGTCGTGCCGATTGCGATGGACGAATGGGGAGTCGATGTACTCGTATACACCGGCCATAAGGGGCTGTTCGGTCCAATGGGTATCGGCGGAATGATTGTTGGCGAGGGCGTCGAGATTCATCCACCTCGAGTGGGAGGTACCGGAGTCAATTCAATTTCTCCCTTTCAGCCCGATGAATATCCCTACCGACTGGAGACCGGAACCCACTGCCTCCCGGGCATCGCCGGCCTGAATGCAGCGCAAAAGTGGTTTGCTGAACTCGGGAAATCGCACGGAGCCCCTGATGACGCCAGCCATCAGCAAGCGTGCGCGTTTGCGCTCGCGCACATTCATGAATCCGAGAGCGCTACCGCGAACCGTCTACTGGAAGCCTTCCGCGCCATTGATGGCGTAAAGGCATACGGGCCTCAGGCCGGTCAGCCGCGCGTCTCAACCCTCTCCATCAATATCCGGGATTTACCAGCGGACCAAGTCGGCGCCATGCTCGACGCCGATCACGCCGTCTGTGTCCGACCCGGCTTGCACTGCGCGCCGGATGTTCATGAATTGCTGGGTACCGTTACCCAGAACGGCACCGTACGTTTCGCCCCGGGGTATTTCACCGACGAGGAAGATATCCATCAGGCGATTACCGCCGTCGAGGATTTGGCGAGCACTTAAAGTCCGATGCTGACGTCTAACCCTCAGGAACGTATCTTTCGAAACGTTTGAATTTAACGGACCCCAAAAGGACTCGTCATGAAATCAGTTGATAGCGTCGTCGAACTTGTGGGCGATACGCCTCTTGTTCGCCTTAACAATATCGTTGAAGCGGAAATGGCTACCGTTTACGCAAAAATGGAAAACCTGAACCCTTCCGGCTCAGTAAAAGATCGCATGGCGATCAATATGGTAAATCGGGCTGAGGAGGCTGGCCTCCTAAAACCCGGCGGCACGCTCGTTGAGAGCACCTCAGGGAATACCGGCTTAGGCTTAGCGATGGCGGCGGCGGCTCGTGGCTACCGCTGTGTTTTTACTATACCCGACAAGATGAGTCAGGAAAAAATTGATATGCTGAAAGCATATGGCGCAGAGGTGATCGTCACGGCGACCGAGCTCGATCATCATCATCCTGACAGCTATGTGGAAGTGGCGAAAAGAATCGCCCGAGAAACGCCCGGCGCTTTCTACACGGACCAATATTCGAACCCCCATAATCCAGAAGCGCACTATCTCACCACCGGTCCAGAGATTTGGGAAGCAACCGACGGAAAGATTGACTCTTTTGTGGCAGGCCTCGGCACCGGGGGTACTATCTCCGGCACCGGAAGGTATCTCAAAGAAAAAGCTGCGGAGGTCGGGCGAAGCGTCCGAGTCGTAGGGCCGGATCCTTTTGGAAGCATCTACAAAGAAGCGCATGAGAAAGGTGAGTGGAGCACCCCGTCGCTTTATCGGGTCGAGGGTATTGGTCATGACTTCATGGTCGACACCCTGGATCTTGGGGTGGTAGATGAGGTGGTCAATGTCTCCGATCGAGACTCCTTCCTCATGGCCCGTCGTTTAGCACGGCACGAAGGAATTCTTTCGGGTGGATCTACGGGTACCGTCTTTTGTGGCGCTCTTCGGGAGGCCCGGAAACTAGGACCCGGCAAGATCGTGGTCGCCATCGTCTGCGATTCAGGCGATCGTTACATCAGTAAATGCTTTAACGAAGAGTGGATGCGGGACATGGGCTACTTCTCTCCCGATGCGGAATTGGGAAGCGTGCGGGAACTGCTTGCCGAGCGCGCCCAAAACGTGACCTTCGCCGACCCGAACGAGAGCCTTCGCGAAGTGATTGCCCGAATGGCGGCAACGGGTATCTCGCAGATGCCCGTTGCTTCTGGCCAAGGTGATATCCGAATGATTGAAGAGCTGGATATTCTTCGCGCTGTTGCCAGTAACGAACACGGCCTTCAAGATAGTGTCCGCGATGTGGCGCGGCCATTGCAGGGTCGCGTCGGCCTGACCGATAGCCTGTCCCAGGTGCAGAAGATTTTTGAAGAAAATAATGTGGCTGTGGTAGTGGATAACGGCGAAGTTAAAGGCATCATCAACAAGATAGATCTTCTAGAATTCATCAACAAAAAAAGCCGTTCCGGCGATTAGCCCGCATCGGCAACCCATTATCTGGAGAGACCCCGTGAAATTCGACACGAAAGTAGTGCGCGCCGGTATCAACCCCGATCCAACCACCGGCTCCATTTTGCCACCAATCTATGAAACGGCGACCTATGTACTGCCGGAGGTGGGACGCGACCTAGGCTTTGACTACACCCGATCCTCGAACCCGACCCGGCAAGTGCTCGAGGAGAACCTTGCCGCGATCGAGAGCGGTCAGTACGCCATAAGCTTTGCGAGCGGCATGTCGGCTGTGGATGCCTGCTTCAAACTTTTCACTGCCGGCGATCACATCGTATGCGGTGACGACGTTTACGGCGGCGTCACCCGATTGCTGGACAACGTGATTGTTCAACAGGGGCTGTCTGTCAGCTATGTGGATACCACCAATGTTGAGGCCGTAAAAGCCGCGATAACGCCAAAGACGAAGATCCTCTGGATCGAGACACCCACTAACCCCTTGCTGAAGGTTAGTGATATGGAAGCCATGGTCAAAATTGCCAAAGACGCAGGGATTCTTCTGGGTGTGGACGCTACATTCGCAACCCCCGTGTTCCTGCGACCGCTCGAGTTTGGTGCTGACATCGTTATGCACAGCACCACCAAGTATCTTGCAGGACACAATCAGATTATTGGCGGGGTGCTAATCACCAATCATGAAGACATCTTTAAGAAGATGAAATACATCCAGAAGACGATCGGCGCTGTGTCCAGCCCCTTCGACTGCTGGCTTAATTTAAGCGGCTTGAAGACCTTGCATCTTCGAATGAAACGCCACGAAGAATCCGCTCTACAGGTCGCTGAGTTTCTCGAGGGACACTCCAAAATCGATCGCGTGTTGTATCCAGGACTTGCATCTCATCCACAGCATGCGATCGCTAAAGCGCAAATGTCCGGATTCAGCGGCATGATTACCTTTGAACTTACCGGCGGTACCGAGGCGGGCAAACGGTTGATGAATAATGTTCGATTGTGTGGTCTCGCGGAGAGTCTCGGCAGTGTGGAAACGATGATTACGCATCCGGCGAGCATGACGCACGTCGACGTGCCGGTGGAAGATCGGCGTAAACGCGGCCTGACTGACGGACTGGTTCGATTGTCCGTCGGCATCGAGGATGTCGAAGACATCATTGCGGACCTCGAATCAGCTCTCGAGAAGGCTTAGCGCTCCATCGACCCCTCGTGGCGCCGACGACGCGTCCCAAAAGCCGTCAGGATAAAAGTCGGGCGCAATAGCGCCCGACAAACGCCACCGATTGCTTATTCTGGGATCTGACTTCGGCCCGCAACTCAAGATCGGCTCGGCAGTCCTGCTGCAACTGCGCCAGGAATCGGAGGGCTTCATCCGGTTCCGGTCTGAAGCACCGCGCTGTGATCGGGTTATCGCTGCAGGGCCGCAGGTAGTCGATAGTGCTGTAAATCACCGCAATGTCAGGATAGAGCTCTGCTTCTTTGCAGATGAGTGACGTCATCGTCCATCCTGACAGGGTGCTTAGCGTAGCCAGAGTCCCCGCAAAAGCGGTTTGTTTATCGTTGAGATTTGCTTCAAGCGAAGCGCACAAAGTGACCCCCTCAGGTAACACTTCCCCAGCGGCAAGCTGCATATGACCTGTCATCGGGACATGTGCTCGAAGATAGTCGACAAACTCCTGAAGTATTCCGGCATCAGACATCGGTGCGTCCTAACGGGAACATCTCACCGCTGCTGATCACGCCTAACACGCTTTCATCTCCTGGAGTCGGCTGGGCGATTTCGACCAGCTCGTAAAAAACGGCTCGACTGATTAGCGCGTCCAGCCCCTCGCGGATCCTCACATAGGGCGCGGGCTCGCTTGTGCCGTTTTTTTCCACCACCTTAATGGGGTGATCGGGACCGGCAATTACCACGTCCTCGACGTTGGTGCGAAAGACCAGGCGTTGATCGGGGCCTGGATTTGTCTGCTCCAGCTCAACCGCCACAAACGGGGCATCATCGACCCGGATGCGCAGTTTCTCGGAGGGGGAGATCAAGAAAAACTCATCTTCCTCTTTAATGAGGACTCGCGAGAGGACCTGAACCAGTCTTGGGCGCAGAATGGGTGATCCGAGATAGAGCCAGTCGCCGGCGCGGGTTATGCGAAGATCAAAATCACGAGCCTCACCGGGCTGCCAGCGGTGCAGAGGCGGGCGTTTCTGATGCTGCATTTGTACCGCAAGCGCTTCCAGTCGATTCAGCGCCTGCGTGCCGGGATCGCTCAGGACGCTACCCTCTCCACCGCTCGGGGCCTTCCCTCAGAGTCAATGGCGACAAAGGTAAAAAGGCCTTCGGTCACCCGCTCCTCCGATTGATCGTCACGACGCCGAACCCAAGTTTCTACTCTTACTGCTATCGACGTGGTACCGATACGCTCTGTTGTGCAATAGCAGCTGACCTGGTCGCCTATCTGAACCGGTCGATGAAAGGTCATGCCGTCGACAGCCACCGTCGTTACCCGGCCGCCGGCGATCGCAAACGCGTAGGCTCCACCCGCAAGATCCATCTGCGACATGATCCAGCCGCCAAAGATATCTCCATTGGGATTTGCATCCGAAGGCATGGCAATCGTTCGTACCGAGGGAATACCGCGTGGCGCAGACATCAGGATTTGGCTTCCCTGGGAAGGCGGCCCATGGCGTAAAACTCATCGTTTGGACGCATTCCGATCAGGTTAGCCATACGATTTGATAGGGCAAAAAACGCAGCGATCGCGCCAATATCCCAGATATCCTCGTCATCAAATCCGTGTGCGTGAAGGTTTTCAAAATCGGCATCGTCCACGGTGGCCGACTCTCTGGCTACCTTGTCGGCAAACACCAACATGGCTTTCTGTCGATCCGAAATATCTGCCTTTCTGAAATTAATCGCTACCTGATCGGCAACCAGTGGATCGCGCGCATAGATTCGCAAGATCGCGCCATGGGCAACAACGCAATACTGACAATGGTTCGCCCCGGATGTCGAAACCACAATCATTTCTTTTTCTGCTTTTGACAGTCCGCTATCCCGAAGCATCAACGCATCGTGATAATCAAAAAACGCTCTGCACTCAGCAGGACGATGCGCAAGAGTAAGAAACACGTTGGGCACAAATCCGGCCCTCTCCTGCACGGCCAGGATGCGGTCTTTCAGATCTTCTGGAAGGTCTTCCAGCGAAGGCACGGGGTAACGACTGATGGGCTTTTGGCTCATAAACGCGATCTCTTTACTTGACGTACTTTATTTGTGTCCATTGATAATTTGCACTTACCCGAACAAGGTCGCGAAGGATGTTCTGGGATTTTAGCTGGCCTGACAAGCGTTTCTCGACCTAATCAACGGTGGTTCTTGCTTGACTCATCCCGTTCGATATTATTGAACCGATATTTAATACGGCGCGCAAATCACGACGCGGCTCTTGCCAGCGAAAACGAATGGAATTTCGGACAATATCTTCATCTAAGACCTTTAACTCATCGACGATAGGTGACCAGTGCACCAAGGCATCGCCGCTTTGTTTAAAGATCGCTTCGAGATCACCCAGTTCTGAAAATTGAGTATCGTCGATGCGTTCTATCATTTGCTTTACCGCAGATGGAAAGTCCTGCCCGGCGTCATCCGGCACCCCCGTGCGCTCTGCAATGCGGGTTACTGCGACCCGCATTAATTGGCGAACTTGTTCGTTCTCTGGATGTGCCTCAAAAATCAATCGGCCCGTGTACACAGCAAGATCCGACACACAAGCGCACCAAATCTGCCACTTGGCAATATTGATGGATTGGACAAAGAGATCATTCTCGAAAAGCTCAGGAAAACGTGTTCCCGCGCGGGTCTTGATATATCCATAGAGTGAGGTCTGACTAACAAGACTGGATCGGCTATCGACAAAGTCGACCAGAGCATCAAGACCCTCTATGGGTCCGAGCTTTTTCCTCGGCCGCAGAAAATGCGACCTCAGTGCGCCCCAAACCTCAGAGAACCTCTCGGAAAGGCTTTTTCCTAGCGCTTCACTCACACTCGATATCTCTACAGGTTTGTACAGAGCAATGGCTATGTTACATTTTGTAACAACAGAACACACCCGCTAAAAGGGTCTAAATGGAGCGCATTTTTCTCGTATTCGGGCTCGGGGGGTTGCTTCTGCTTTCACCCATTGTCGGTTGGTGGCTTCGACCGGATCTGCCTTGGTTCCTTCCCTATCTGGTTTGGCTTCTGATCATTGCCCTCATCCCGTGGGCCCATAAGCGGATCGATAACCGGTGACAATCTCTGCCGGAGGTCTGGTTTTTTGTAGTCTCGTATACCTTCTTGGACTCTTTGCAATAGCCTTCGCTGCGGAGCGGCGCTGGCTTCCCCCGGCTATTGCTCGACATCCTCTCACCTATATCCTGTCTTTAGGCGTTTACGCGACGACCTGGAGTTTCTACGGCAGTGTGGGTTTTGCGGAATCGAACGGCTTCCTATTTCTTGCGGTCTACCTGGGTCTGACCCTTGCCTTTGTCCTGGCACCGATACTCTTGAGCCCAATCCTTCGGCTCGTGCGCGAGTATCAGTTGACCTCAGTCGCAGATTTATTTGCCTTTCGGTTCCGAAGTCAAACGGCAGGCATCCTCGTCACATTATTCACGCTGACAGGCACGCTACCGTACATCTCGCTGCAGATTCGCGCCGTCACTGAGTCCGCTCGGCTGCTGAATCCGCAGATCGCACCGGACGCTCTATCCTTTTGGTTCTGCATCATTATTGTGCTCTTCAGTATCCTGTTCGGCACCCGCCGGATTTCTCCCCGCGAAAAGCACGAAGGCCTTGTTGTCGCGATTGCTTTCGAATCCATCATCAAGTTACTTGCCCTACTGCTGGTGGCTGGCTTTTCAATCGTAAGCATATTTGGCGGGTTTGACGGCGTGCAGCAATGGCTCAACGCCAACCCCCAGGCGCTTCAACGCATGACCTCTCAAGCCCAGCAGGGCCCGTGGATTAGCATCTTAGTGCTTTCGTTTGCCGCCGCATTCTTGCTGCCCCGACAGTTCCATATGCTCTTTACGGAAAACATCTCCCCCCAGGGTCTACGAAGCGCTGCGTGGGGACTTCCACTCTTACTGCTGCTTATGAATCTGGCCATCCCATTTGTGCTCTGGGCGGCCGCCAAGTCTGAGCTAAGCATCCCCGCTGATTATTTTGTAATTGGCCTCGCGCAGAAAAGCGGGTCGGCAGTGTTTGCGGGCTTTGTCTTTCTTGGCGGGGTATCGGCTGCAAGCGCAATGATAATTGTCAGCACACTTGCTCTTGCTGGGATGACCGTGAACCATCTCATTCTTCCCGCGATGGGTACACCCAACCCAAGGATGAGCTTCTATCGCTGGTTGCAATGGGGGCGTCGGATCATCATCGCCCTATTGGTTCTTGCAGGCTATGCATTCTTTCGCGCTTTTGAGACCGATGAGGAACTCGTCCAGCTTGGCTTGATCTCATTTGTTGCCATCGCGCAATTTTTACCCGGAATCGTGGGCACCTTATTTTGGTCTGGCGCCAATCGTTTTGGATTCATTGCCGGACTGACGGGTGGCGCACTGACCTGGTTCGTGGTTCTTATCCTGCCTCTCATTACTCGTTTAGGCACATTGGACATACCGTTACCACCCACACTATGGGAACTTGCCGGGCAGGATAAATGGACCTTTTCCACACTGGCAACGCTTTCGGTGAACGGATTTCTTTTTGTGCTGTTCTCCGTCATCACCCGCCAAAGCGCCCCGGAGCGGGAGACCGCGGCTCTCTGCGCCCAAGAGTTGATGGCGCCATATCGAAGTCGGGTACGGCTGAGCTCGCCAAAAGAATTTGTACCAGCTCTTGCAAACGCTCTAGGCAGGGAAACTGCCGAATTTGAAGTACGCCGTGCTCAGCATGACCTAAGAATTCGTGATGAAGAAACAGACAGACGCGTCTTGGGTCGACTTCGAGAGCGCATTGAACGAAACCTATCAGGGCTCATAGGCCCTCACTCTGCTCGCGACGTCGTGAATATCCGTTTGCCGGTTGATACGGAGTCCTTAGTGCCAGAAGCCGAGCGTATGCGATCGATGGAAGAGACGCTGGAAGCATCGCGCAGTCGTCTTAGGGGGCTGGCCGCTCAACTGGATGCCTTACGCCGCTACCATCGTCAGGTGCTGGAGGAGCTTCCTGTGGGTGTCTGCTCAGTGAGCCCAGACGGTGAAATCACCAGCTGGAATCGGGTTATGGAAAGCGTGTCTGGAATTCCCAAAAACGACGCGCTCGGTTCGCCGCCAAGCAGTCTCAAGACCCCCTGGTCCGATCTCATTGATAGATTCCTTGCGGGCACAGAAATCCATATCCACAAGCAGATGGTGTCCCTTGAGAACGAAACCCGATGGTTCAGCTTGTCTAAAGCCGCAATGAAAGGCCCGGACCCGGATAACGAACATCGCGGCGGCCTCGGCACGAGCGTCCTTTTTCATGACGTAACGGAAGTCCACCGCATGGAGGATCAGTTAGCGCATAGCGAGCGCCTTGCCTCGATCGGCAGATTTGCTTCGGGCGTGGCTCACGAAATTGGCAATCCCGTCACGGGGATCGCAAGTCTTGCGCAGAACCTGGAGGCTGAGATTTCCGATCCAGAAATTAATTCAGAAATCCAAAGCATTCTTGAGCAAACCTACCGGATCAATAACATTGTTCAAACCCTTGTCAATTTCTCCCGGCGTGGAGAGTCTGATCTGCTACAAACGCATCGGTTCCCGTTGCGTGCCTGCCTAGAGGAAGCCGGCGAATTGGTGCGCATGTCGCATCGCGGCAAAGATATTGATCTCGCGATCGAATGCGCGAGCGGCGTCGAACTACAGGGTGATCGCCAGCGCATATCACAGGTTTTTGTAAATATTCTGAGCAACGCTTATGACGCCAGCGACGCGGGTGATCTGGTAAGGATCATCGCCTCAGCCGCAGCTGATCAGACAGAGATTACGGTCCGTGATTTCGGTCACGGCATGACTGACGAAATCAGCGAGCGAATTTTTGAACCGTTTATGACCACAAAGCAGCCAGGTGAGGGCACAGGACTGGGGATGGCATTAACGTACGGGATTATTCGTGACCACGGTGGATCGATCGAAGTTGAGAGCGCTCCAGGTGCCGGCACAGAAGTACGAATCATGTTTCCGACACCGGACAAATAAACTATGGAACACATCTTAATCATCGAGGACGAAGCGGTCATACGCAAAGCCCTCGCGAAGCTGCTTAAACGATCGGGATACTCGGTTTCGGAAGCGGGCTCAGTAGTCGAAAGCGAGCAACAGTTCAGTCTGGACTCCTTTGATCTGATCATTGCTGATCTTCGGTTGCCCGGCGGACTCGGGACCGAAGTCATCGAGAAGTGTGCGGGCACGCCTGTTCTGATCATGACGAGTTACGCCAGCATCAGCTCGGCGGTTGATGCCATGAAAGCGGGCGCTGCCGACTACATCTCAAAACCTTTTAACCACGATGAGATTCTGGTCGTGATTGACCGACTCATCCGGCAAAACCTCCTCTTTCGTCAGAACCAGGCGCTGCGACGTGATATTCAGCGCGAGTATCCGGCCAGCGGTATGGTGGGCTCCTCGCAAGCAATGCAGCAGGTGCTCTCGATCATCCAAAAAGTGGCTAAAACCCGCTCCACGGTGTTGATCTGTGGCGAATCCGGAACCGGCAAAGAGCTTGTCGCGAGAGCCATACATGATCAGGGGGAGCGCAAGGATGCGCCTCTCGTGATTATGAACTGCGCCGCCATCCCCGATAGCCTCATTGAATCGGAGCTGTTCGGCTTCGAAAAAGGGGCATTCACCGGGGCCGACAAATCAACCCCGGGCCTTATCGAGAGCGCGGATGGAGGCACCCTCTTCCTGGATGAGGTTGCCGAACTGTCTCCACCCGCTCAGGCGGGACTGCTTCGCGTCATCCAAGAGGGTGAATCACGAAGGCTGGGCTCAAGTCACACAAAAACCATCGACGTTCGCGTGCTCGCAGCCACACACCGAAACCTTGATGAGCGCGTGCGCAAAGGATTATTCCGCGAAGACCTCATGTATCGTCTGAAAGTCGTTGAAATCGACCTGCCCCCCTTACGGGATCGTCGAGAAGATCTACCTGCGCTTGCCGACCACCTGCTGGATCGGATCAGCGCCAAACTGAATCGACGGTCTCTGGCGTTCTCCGCGGAAGCGTTAGAGAAGATCCTAAAGCATAACTGGCCCGGCAATGTGCGGGAACTGGAAAACGCGATTGAACGGGCAGTAATTCTTGCTGATGGTGATATCTTGTCAGCGGATCAGCTCACGCTTTCTTCTGTGAAAACCACATCGCAAGAGACAGACGTGTCCTTGATTCCAAAAGGATCTCTTGACGACTACTTTGTTGAGTTTGTCGTTAAGAATGAATCAGTTCTGAATGAGACCGAACTCGCCAAGAGCCTCGGCATCAGCCGCAAGACCCTTTGGGAGCGAAGACAAAAATTCGGCATTCCACGCAACACCTCCTCTTCGCAAGCCAAGAAATAAGCACTTCTCACCGGCGTTACCCCACACTAAAGTGTTACTTAACGTAACACTCTTTTCGAAGCTGAGGAGAAAAATCTCCCATCTGAGAGATAAAACCTCTGTTTCCGCGTCATTTTTTATCTACGGATAGCTGGCACGTATCTTGCTGTGACAGTAGCAACGTGCCAAGGGATGGGCGCGGAGGTCTAACTAAAACTGCAGTTGGAGGCTAAAAATGGATCAATCAACACGTGAATCCCATTGGGCCAAGACAAAGGGGTTAATGATTACGACCCTCATCATCTGGTTCATATTTTCGTACCTTGTTCACTGGTTCGCGGACAGTTTAAACAACGCTACCTTCCTAGGTTTCCCGTTGGGTTTTTATATGTCTGCACAAGGCTCTCTCATCATCTTCGTAGTACTGATCTTCTGGTTCGCCAGACGGCAGCATTCGATTGATGTGGAGCATGGTGCGGCGGAAGACGATTAAGCACCCTTCAGAACTAAGGAGAATTTTCTATGTCTATAATTAAAGGTGACTTTATAGACAACTTACCTAAGGTCTACGGCCTGTATACCGGAGGGTTCGTTGTCTTCATCCTGCTCATGGCGGTTCTTGAGCAAATGGGGCTAGGCGCCGATACGATCGGCATCTTGTTCGTCGCATTCACCGTGCTCATTTATGCGGCAATTGGTTGGCTGTCGCGAACCATGCAGGTCGATGCGTACTACGTTGCGGGACGCCAGGTACCGGCCGTATTTAACGGAATGGCGACAGCGGCCGACTGGATGTCCGGCGCGTCTTTCGTCGCATTAGCCGGCGGCATCTACTTTGGCGGTCATGGCTACATGGCATTCATCGTGGGCTGGACCGGAGGCTACGTGCTTGTGGCTTCTTTGATGGCGCCGTATCTGCGCAAGTTCGGCTGTTACACCGTGCCCGACTTCATCGGTACGCGTTATGGAGGTAACCTCGCCCGCTTTTTGGCCGTGCTGGTCCTCGTCATTGCGTCCTTCACCTACGTGACCGCGCAAATTAATGCAACCGGTACGATTGCCGCTCGCGCACTTCAAATCCCGTTTGAAGTCGGTGTGTGGTTCGGCCTGCTCGGCATTCTGCTTTGCTCTATGCTCGGCGGTATGCGCGCGGTGACCTGGACTCAGGTGGCCCAGTACATCGTGCTCATCATCGCTTACGTCGTCCCGGTGGTGTGGATGTCCAACAAACAGGGCTTCGGTCTGATTCCGCAGTTTGTTTATGGCGATGCGATCATGCGTATTGGCGAACTTGAAACAGCGCTCGGTGTCGGAGCCAAACCGGCTACCGCGGTCGCTGGACTTAAAGCGCTAACCGTGCCGTACTATGAGGCAGGCACAACGTTCGCAGCGAAGTGGAAGTTTGTCACGCTGGTATTCTGTATGATGGCCGGGACTGCTTCACTGCCGCACATTCTGATGCGCTACTTCACCACGCCAAGCGTGAAAGCAGCCCGTCAGTCTGTGGCTTGGTCTCTCTTCTTCATCTTCCTCCTGTACTTCACGGCGCCGGCGTTGGCGACGTTTACCAAACTGCAGTTGCTTGATCCCACTCTGGCAACCAGCATTATTGGCAAATCGATCGCTGAGGTGAACGCGTTGGATTGGGTCCAGAAGTGGAGCGCAGTTAAGTTCCTTGCTATCGCAGATGCGAACGGTGATGGAATTTTGCAAGTGACGGAGTTTTTCATGCGCGGCGACATCGTTGTGCTGGCGACTCCAGAAATTGCAGGACTGCCTTATGTCATCTCTGGCCTCGTGGCCGCAGGTGGTATGGCAGCTGCCATGTCAACGGCCGACGGTCTGCTGTTAGCCATCGCCAATGCGCTCTCTCATGATCTGTACTACAAGATCATTGATCCGAAAGCGGACACCAAGACCCGATTGGTCGTTGCACGCGTCTTGCTCATCTTCATCGGTGCTGCCGGTGCGTTTGTAGCAAGTTTGAAGCTAACGAGCATCCTCGGTGCGGTGGCATGGGCCTTTGACTTTGCCATGTCAGGCTTGTTCTTCCCGCTGGTGCTCGGTATCTGGTGGAAACGAGCCAACCGACCCGGCGCGATTGCAGGCATGTTCTTCGGCCTACTGGCTGGAACGCTATACCTGTATGCGGTCCGCTGGGGCGGTATGGAGCCGTGGCTCTACATCGATCACCTACGATTTGGTGTGATTGGTGCCGCGGTCAGCCTCGTCGCCATGGTCGTTGTGAGTCTGGCGACAGCCGAACCGGATGAAGAAACCCAACGAATGGTGGACGAGGTCCGCATTCCGAAGGGCAAGACCATCCTCGATTCGACCCACTAAAGTCAATCACGTAGACTGACGACCGGGGCGAGCCCAAAGCTCGCCCCGGTTTTTTTTGCCTATTTTCCTTCAGGAGGCTGACAGATGACTGAAGCGTTCCCTTTGTGGGTAATCGTCCTTGACTACGTCATGGGAGCAATCATGTGGACTTTGATTGGACGCTTTGGCATGTCTCTCTTTCTTCGAGACGATACCAATTTCTTCTTTGCAAAGTTTTTTATCCGAGTTACAGACCCGCTGTTACGCCTTTTCAAACCCATCACGCCAGAATTTCTGCTTAAAGCCCTGGTGCCACTTTATGTCGCTTGGTTCTTTTACATGATTCGGTTCTACCTGATGCCGTGGTTACTGGGCTATTCGGTTATGGGTATGCTCTCGTTCCCGCTGGAGACCGAGTTCGCGGCCGGTGTTGCGGGACTCATTCAAGACATCGTGAATGCGTTTTGAGCCGCTCGGCAATCGCAAGCGAACAATAGATTACGGCCAATAGCCCAAGTCAGTCGGGCAGAGCTGACCAGAAAGCGGGGTCGGTCCTTGAGCTTGTTAGTGACCGATCGGGTCTCGGAAGTTTGCGCCCGTAAACGCTTGCCCCAGCACAAAGGCCGGGGCAATGAGCAAACGCTGGGACAACAAAGCAGCAGATCTCCCCTATTGCAGGGTGACCTTAGTTCGCCGCTTGTCGTAGAGGACTCGCCTCAGAGCGGAGAGCAACCGTTCAACATTCTCTAGGCGGCAAGAATGCCCCATGAGACCGATCCGCCAGACTTTTCCAGCAAGCGGTCCAAGACCCGCGCCGATTTCTATATTGTCATCCTGAAGCAGGCTGTCTCGAATCGCCGCTTCGTCAACTCCCTCTGGCACTTTGACCACATTAAGCTGGCCCAGCCGAACGCCGCGATCCTCCACGAGCATGCTTAGTCCGAGCTCGTGAAGACCCTCCACGAGGCGTTCAGCGGTGTGGCGGTGACGTTCCCATGCTTTTTCAAGCCCTTCCTGATGCACTAAGCGCAAAGACTCAGCCAGCGCAAAGATGCTGTTAACGGGAGCCGTATGGTGATAGGACCTTTTGCTTCCCTCGGACCAATACCCGTTGATTAGACCGAGATCATGAAACCAAGTGCTCACCGGCGTTTTACGCGCGCTGATTTTCTCAAGCGCTCTCTCACCGATAGTGACCGGGGCAATCCCAGCTACGCTCGAAAGACATTTCTGGGCGCCAGAATAAACGGCGTCCAGGCCCCACTCATCGACATACAGCGGCGAGCCCGCTAGCGATGTGACCGTATCTGCGATAGTTAAACAACCATTACGGCGCGCAATGCTTCCGAGTGTTCTTGCATCCGAGAGGGCTCCGGTTGAGGTCTCCGCATGCACGAATGCGACAACCTTGGTATCCGGATTTTTCTTGAGCGCATCTTCAAGTTTCTGAGGATCAACCGGACGACCCCATTCATCATCAATAGTCACGATGTCAGCGTTGAGCCGACTTGCCATTTCGAACATGCGCTGCCCAAACACCCCGTTGCGCGCGACGATGATTTTGTCGCCGGCCTCCACAAGGTTTGTGAAGCACGTCTCCATACCCGCCGATCCAGGACCCGAGACAGGAAAACTTAAGCGGTTCTCTGTCTGGAATACGTACCGAAGCAATACCTTGACCTCATCCATCAGCTCAATAAAGGCCGGGTCGAGATGGCTAATCGCGGGTTGCGCCAGGGCAGCCAGCACGCGCGGGTTAAGTTCCGAAGGCCCTGGACCCATAAGCGTTCGAACAGGAAGCGTTTTTACCGGCAGATTGACGACATTTTCCATGGGTTATTCCCTGCTATCAAAATTTCTCGTGCAGAGAGGATAAGAAATCTCATCTGCAGCCATTAGCGCGATTTCTGATCCAATTGATCAATAAAGGCTTATCCTGCGTAGGTAAATCCCTAGATCCTCCTGACTACAGACAAGGCAAGCAGCGGCCCAAATAGGGTTATAAAAAAAACCAGCGCTTAACCAACTCGGACTACCCTGAACTGCTCTGATGCGTAAGCAGGTTGAATTCGCGAACGCTTAACGAAGACCGGCTACAATTTTGAGCGAAAAGTCAACCTAAGCCTCTAATCATGACCCTCTCACGACGAACGTTTCTTAAATCGACTGTGGCCTTTGCGCAACTGGGTTGGCTTCCTTTCACTGCGACAAGGGCCGCCCAAAGCCCCTATCAACTGGTTGCTGATAGAGCCCAGAAGCGTTTCATCACGAGTGTGGATTCTGTAGACGCTGAGGTCTGGGCCTACAACGGCTCCGTACCCGGGCCTGTTTTACGGTACCGAAGAGGCGACACCCTGTCTGTGGAGTTTCTTAATCTTCTGGATGAAGGGTCGACAATCCACTGGCACGGCATACGCAATCTCTTTGCCATGGACGGGGTGGCGGGCCTCACGCAAGCGCCAGTGGCTCCGGGTGAAAAATTTCAGTACCAATTCCCGCTTGCCGATGCGGGAACCTATTGGTACCACTCCCATACTAAAGCCTGGTCTCAGGTTGCGCGCGGTCTGTATGGTCCGTTAATCGTCGAGGATGAATCTGATCCTCTCGTGGATCATGATCTGGTCTTAATGATCGATGACTGGCGTCTTACCGAAGCCGGACAAATCGATGAGCGGTCGTTTGGCTCGTTACATGACTGGAGTCATGGGGGGCGGCTTGGGAACTGGCTCACCGTCAATGGTCGATCAAAGCCTACCCTCACAGTAGGGTCTCAGTCCCGACTTAGGCTGCGCATCATTAATGCGGCGAATGCTCGGGTCTTTGGCCTGCAACTGCCGCTATCAGCCCAGCTGATTGCCCAAGACGGATTCCCCTGCCCCATAACCGCGGTGGATTACCTTGAGGTGGGACCTGCGCAACGTGCCGATCTCATCATCGATATCGGGTCTGAAGCGGTCACACTTGTCGAGACGCTTAACGGAAACCCCATTACCGCGGCGACCTTGGAACCAGTTGATGCGATCCAGGCAAAGGTAGAGAAAACCAACCTCAGCGCGCCCCAACTCAAACCGGCGCCGACCCAGGTCGACAAAACCATCGCGATACGAATGCAAGGCGGTGCGATGGGCAACCTGACTGAGGCCGAGTATGACGGGCAGGTCTACCCGCTCAGGACCCTCGCAATGGACCATAAAAAACTCTGGGCGTTTAACGGGTCCGTCCCAAAAGATTTTGAGAAGCTGGCAAGCGTTAACCGAGGCGAGGTCGTCGCACTCGAGATCTGGAACGACACGGGATGGTCTCATGCAATGCATCTGCACGGTCACCACTTTTGGATTCGGAACGAAGCCGGATTGATCGAGCCCGGTCAGCGAGACACCTATCTTTTCTCCCGCGGCGAAAAAGCCAGTCTTATTTTTGAGGCGGATAACCCTGGGCTGTGGCTGTTCCACTGTCATATGTTTGAACACCACGCAGCGGGAATGGGCGCGGTAATTGAGGTGACTTAGCTTTTATCTCTCAGGCCTACGCACGAATATCTAGTTTGAAAGTGAGTTATGAGAATCTCGGACATATCCCCGCAGTCCCAAAGAGATAAGAGCAGACTCGGGCGTTGCCTTATCCGGCCCAGTCGCTCTCGCGCACCGGTAGCGCTGATATTCCTTCTGACTCTGACCGTATTTATTTTTGAGTCAGCGCTTGCTCAGGCGGACGACATCGGGCTACGGCCAGTCAGCTCGTCGTTGCAGATTATTGCCCCACCCCCTGCGCCTACTATTCGCCTCTACTACGACCTTGAACCTGTGGTCGCACAAGGCGAGATCGTTTATGGCACTTATTGCGCAGGCTGTCACGGTACGAAGCTTGAGGGTCAACCCAACTGGCATGTGAGAGACGCGATGGGGTATCTTCCGGCGCCTCCCCACGACGAGACAGGCCACACTTGGCATCATCGCGACCAACTGCTCTTTGATCTGACTAAATATGGTCCAAAGCACCTCACCGGCAATGATTACAAGACACGCATGCCGGCGTTTGAGAATATCCTCTCCGATGACGACATCATTGCGGTGCTGTCCTACATCAAGTCAACGTGGCCTGACGAGGTGATCCAGATCCACAACAGCCAGATCAATCAGGACTAAATCAACTCACGGACTTTTGGGGATCTCACCCTGGGGAGGCGTTATTTGGATCGCTCAACCTGAAGGTAGAGCATTTCAGTGGCGAGTGTTGCCGCAGCCAGTGCCGTCATCTCGGCATGGTCGTAAGAGGGAGCGACCTCCACAATATCCATACCCACAATGTCGAGCCCCTTTAGGCCACGAATAATCTGCAGCGCCGAATTACTCGTCACACCCCCCGCGACCGGAGTCCCGGTGCCGGGGGCGAAGGCGGGATCCAGGCAATCAATGTCGAAACTGAGATAGATCCTCCGCTCACCCACGCGGGCTCTAATCTCGCCAACCAGCTCAGAGATCGAGCGGGTATTTACATCATCGGCGTCGAGCACTTTGAACGGGTGATTCGCGTAGTCATATTCGGTCCGGATACCAATCTGCACAGACGCCGTTGGGTCAATCAACCCCTCCTTGGGCGCTCTATAGAACATCGTTCCATGATCGTATTCTCCGCCCCATTGATACGTATCCGTATGCGCATCGAAATGGACGAGCGCCATCTCACCATACGCGGCGTGATGAGCCCGAAGGAGCGGTAAGGTGACGAAATGGTCTCCACCAAAACTCAAAAGCGTCTTGCCTGAAGCGATTAACTCGCTGGCTTTGTCCTGAAGCGCGCTACAAAAACCTGCGCTATCGCCCGGCGTAAAGATAAGATCACCGCAATCAACCAGACGTAGGTGATCCGCTAAGGCATAGGTCCAGGGCCAGCGCGCCTCTTCCCATCTTAAATTTCCAGATGCCTGACGAATCGCGGAGGGCCCGCTGCGTGTCCCCGAACGGCCAGTCGTTCCAAGATCATAGGGCACTCCCAGAATCGCGACATCGGCAGGAGCATCTTTGCGCTCGCGACCCACCGGCGCGCCTAGGAACCCAAACAGGTTGGCATAAAGGGAAACATCATCCTCAAGATCAAGATCACTCATCATGCACTCCGCCTATCAAAACCTATTGATTGCGATGTCTCAAATTAATCAAGCGGTCGAATGTCGTCGATCACCTTTCCATCATTCGCAAGGCTACCGGAATCGACAATCTGTACCTCTGCGCGCAGCTTGCATACATCCCGAACGCTGTCCGCCACGACATCAGAAAACGCTTGGGTTCCGCCTGATCCTGCCCGCAGTTCAATCTTGAGCGTCATCACATCAGCGTTATCCAAGCGCGAAACCTCAAGACGAGCCCGATCGATCTCGTTGTGCCGCGAAACCACCGCGGCAATTTGCGATGGATGAACGAACATTCCGCGTACCTTTGTGGTTTGGTCGGCTCGACCCATCCACCCGCTGATTCGATCGCCCGTGCGCCCACAAGGGCTGTGACCGCTAAGCATCATTGACAGGTCACCGGTTGCAAACCGTATGAGGGGATACCCGGGCTTAAGAGGCGTGACGAGAATCTCCCCGACCTCTCCGGGATTCACAGGATCTCCCGTACCCGGGGTGACAATCTCAAGAAGAATATCCTCATCAAGAATGAGCCCTTCTTTTGCTTGCGATTCATAGGCGATCAGGCCAACGTCCGCGGTGGCATACGCCTGTAGCACGTCGACGCCCTTGCCGCTTAACTCCTGTCTCAACGTACCGGGCAACGCCTCGCCCGATACAAGTCCTCTTGTAAGGCTTGAGATATCGCAACTCATCTCACTCGCCTTGTCCAAAAGAATTTTTAGAAACGAGGGTGTTCCCACATAAAACTTGGGGCGAAGGTGTGCTATCGCCTGCACCTGAAGCTCGGTCTGACCCACCCCCGCGGGAAATACCGTACAACCCAACGCGTGCGCTCCCCCTTCGAGCATGAAGCCAGCTGGAGTAAAGTGATACGAAAAGGTGTTGTAGACCAGATCGCCCGCCCGACATCCTGCGGCATATAGCGAGCGGGCGGTACGCCAGAAGTCGTCCCCACGGGCTTGCGGCTCGAAGATAGCACCTGGTGATGCAAATATTCTTGGTAACCCCACTCCCGAAAGATCAGTGTATCCGCCGAGGGGCGGATGCGCGGCCTGCGCTGTAGCCATCTCCGATTTACGGGTGACCGGTAACGTTGCGAGCGCTTGCCGATCGATGATTTTCTCCGGCTCGACGTCCTTGAGCGTCTTGGCGTAGGCCGGAACATTTTCCCTCGCGTGGCGTAGCTGCGCTCGGAGCATCGCAAAATGATTGGCTTCTCGCTCATCAGCAGAGCGGGTTTCCAAAGCGTCAAAGAAATCGTTCATAAGATATCAGGATAATCAGGGTTAACACCGTGCGAGACAGCGAATAACCGACTTATAAGACAGGGAAAGCGGCTTAACTCAGCCAACGCTTACGACGACGATAGGCTTTTACGTTCCTGAAGCTTTTTCGACTTTCCCCACTGACGCCGAGATAAAACTCTTTAACATCCTCATTTTCGGCAAGCGAGCTCGCATCACCATCCATAACCACACGTCCGTTTTCTAGGATATAGCCGTAGGTCGCATACCGAAGCGCCATCGTGGTGTTCTGTTCGGCAAGCAAGAAGGTGACGCCCTCATCGGTATTCAAGCGTTTGACAATCTCAAAAATCTCTTCGACCAACTGTGGGGCAAGCCCCATTGACGGCTCATCAAGCAAAATTACCTCTGGTTTTGCCATCAGCGCCCGACCGACGGCTACCATCTGCTGCTCGCCGCCTGAGGTGTAGCCGGCCTGACTGGTCCGTCGCTCCTTGAGCCGAGGGAAATATTGATAAACAAGCTCCAGATCATCTGCGATCGCCTTTCGACCGTCACCCCGTGTGTAGGCGCCGGTGAGCAAATTTTCTTCCACCGTTAAGTGCTCAAAACAGTGTCTCCCTTCCATCACCTGAATAACGCCGCGGCGTACCAGTTCGTTGGGGGTCAGGCTATGCACATCCTCGCCTCTAAAGGTAATGGAGCCTTTGGTGACATCACCCCGCTCTGCACCCAGCAAGTTCGACACCGCCTTTAATGTTGTGGACTTGCCGGCGCCGTTGGCGCCGAGCAGAGCCACAATGCCGCCTTGGGGAACTTCGAGGGACACCCCCTTGAGTACCAATATCACGTGGTCATAAATGACCTCGATATTGTTGACCGAAAGCAGCGATGACTGCTTAGGTTCAATCACAGCGCTCATAGGGTGTCCTCGTTGTTCCCGGCAAGGCGATAACGCTTAGCTGCAGGTTCGCGGCGTGACGTTATTCTCTTTGGCGTAGGCCATTGAGTCTTCTTCGATCAATGGTGCCGTGATGTCGCGAAGCGGCTCGTAGAACTTAGAGACCATGTTCCACTTTTTGGCTTTCGCATCCCATTGCTGTACCGCAACCCGACCCGGGCCCTCATGGTTTTCGCAAGTGATCTTGATGCCGTATGTGAAGCCTTTCAAGCCAAGCTCCGCAAGACGCGCTTCGCTCACCTCAAGGCTTTCGAAACCATCGCGAACCATCGCCGGAGTCACTTCCTTGGTGCCGTGGATCTTCATCGCGTTTCGGATGGCTTCAACCTGCCACATCGCCGCGACAAGGCCGCGGTTGTAAAGCACTTCACCAATACGATCTCGATCGCCAGACCCTTTGCCGGCATCATAAACATGCTTACGGATCGCATCGTGCAGGGGGAAGTCTCCCCCCGCCGCATGGAACGTGCCTGACAGGTAACCATCGGCCGCGTCGCCGGCCGGCAACACATCATTCTCAGAGCCAGACCACCAAACGCCAATGAACCGATTCATCGGAAAGCGGATGGACGCCGCCTCTTTGACGGCCACCTGATTCATGACGCCCCAACCCCACATCAGTACCCAGTCCGGACGCTCTTTACGAATCTGCAACCAGGTCGCTTTTTGCTCCTGACCGGGATGGTCAACAGGAAGGCCCTTGTATTCAAAACCGTATTTTGCGGCGAGCGATTCCAGCGTACGGATCGGCTCTTTCCCATAAGCGGAGTTGTGATACACGAGATGGATCTTTTTACCCTTCAGGTTACCCATGCCGCCTTCCTGATCGGCGATGTACTGCACCAGCGCGGTGGCCTGGCTCCAGTAGGTTGCCGGGAAGTTGAAGACCCAGGGAAACACTTTTCCGTTCGCGGCGGATGTTCGCCCGTAGCCCATGGAGAAAATCGGAATTTCATCCACGGAGGACTTCGGTATCAGCTGATAGGTAATACCCGTAGAGAACGGCTGCACCATCAGCGCACGCGACGGAGGCGTGTTTTTGATATTTTCATAGCACTCAACACCTTTTGCGGTGTTGTAGCCCGTTTCACAAGTCGCTAGCTTGATCTTGACGCCTTCCACACCGCCGTCACGCTCATTTAGAAGCGTAAAATAATCGGTCATGGCGTTCGCCAGCGGAATACCGTTTGGCGCATAAGGCCCCGTTCGGTACTCCAATGCCGGTATTACAAGCTCATAGGCCTGCGCGCTGGTTGCCACCGTCGGCAATGTCAGCACGGCTGCCACTGCAGCGCCGGTAAGTTTTCTAAGATTCATCAATGGCCTCCTCTTAGTTTATGGTGGATACAACACAGTTTGCTGCTCCGTCGTATGCCCGCTGACGATCATTGCCCTAATGCGGGAACGGCCAAAGCCGCAGTTTCTCCTTGGCGATTTGCCACAGTCGGGCTAACCCGTGCGGCTCGACGATAAGGAAAAAGATAATCAAAACTCCCATCAATAATATCTCGACATGGCCCGCCGTACCGGACGCCATGCCCATCCCACCGACCATCACGTTTTTTAGCAGGATAGGAACGAGCACGATAAACGCCGCCCCCAAGAAAGAGCCCAGCACGCTCCCAAGGCCGCCAATGATGATGATGAACAGCACATAAAAGGAGCGATTGATGTCGAAGGCCTCAACGGGCTCTACAGCCCCAAGGTAGATCGAGAAGTAAAGGGCTCCTGCTACGCCGATATAAAAAGAGCTCACCGCAAACGCGGTCAACTTGGCCATCAAGGGTTTGATTCCAATAAGTTCCGCTGCAATATCCATATCGCGAATCGCCATCCAGGCCCGACCAATCCGCCCGCGGACAATGTTTTTTGCAGCGAGCGCCATCACAATCACGATAGATAGCGTAAATAAATACTTAGCGGCTGATCCCGCCTCAGGTCCGGTCACGAGGACGCCGAAAAACTCAACAGGCCGGACCGTAATCATGCCCGTTGGGCTGTAGTCATAAAACCAGCCCACTTTATTAAACATCCAAACAAGAAAGAACTGCGCTGCCAGCGTTGCGACAGCAAGATAAAACCCTTTAATACGAAGACTGGGCAGACCAAAGATCATGCCCACTCCCGCAGTAATGAATCCAGACAACAAAAGAACTATCAGGAAATTAAGCTCTGGGAAAAGACTCACCAGCTTGAAGGATGCGTACGCCCCGACGGCCATAAAGCCCCCTGTGCCGAGGGATACCTGCCCGCAGTAGCCGGTGAGAATATTCAAGCCCAGGCCTGCAAGAGCATAAACAAGAAACGGCAAGATGACCGCGTTTGCCCAGTATTGGTCGATAAACGGCGGCACTGCCAAAAAAGCTGCGAGCACGACCGCAATGACAAACCAGCGATCCTGCGCAATCGGAAAAATAGCCTGGTCTGCTTTATAACTGGACTTGAACTGTCCATTCTCACGGTAAAACACGCCTATACCCTCTCGATAATCCGTTCGCCGAACAGGCCCTGCGGTCGAAACAGCAGAAAAGCCAACGCCAGCATGTAGGCAAACCAGTTCTCAAGGGCGCCCCCCACGAACGGTCCGAGGTAGACCTCAGCGACTTTCTCACCGACCCCAATGATCAGCCCGCCCACGATAGCGCCGGGCACGGAGGTAAACCCACCGAGAATCAGCACGGGCAATGCTTTCAATGCGATCAGCGACAGGGAGAACTGCACTCCCGATTTGCTGCCCCACATGATGCCTGCGACCAGCGCCACGATACCGGACACTGACCAGACGATCACCCAAATCTTGTCCAGCGAGACCCCCACACTCAAGGCGGCCTGGTGATCATCTGCCACCGCACGAAGAGCTCGGCCGATACGGGTCTTCTGAAAGAATATCGCCAGAATAATCACCAGTATCGCCGCGGTCGCCGCAGCAACAATTTCCAGCTTTTCAATGTAGAGGTTGAAGGTATCGAGCGCCCAATCCGACGCCCCCTGCGGGATGCCGATGTTGAGCGGTTTCACATCAGAGCCAAAGAGAAGATCACCAAGGCCTTCGAGCACAAAGGCGAGGCCGATTGTCGCCATGAACAAGATGATCTGATCCTGCTTGACGAGAAACCGCAGCACACTGCGCTCAATTATCCAGGCGAGAAGAATCATGATGGCGGCTGTCGCTGGAATTGCCAGCCAAACGGGTAAGGTGAAGCCGAAAAGGCCGAAGAACCAGCCATCCTCCGACAGAAAATCATAGAGCGCGAGCGCAGCAAAAAGCGCAAGAACACCCTGGGCAAAATTGAAGATTCCAGAGGCTTTAAAAATCAGCACAAATCCAAGCGCGACCAACGCGTACATCACTCCCGTCATGAGTCCGCTGATCACAACCTCCAAGAGAAACAAATCAAATGCCATCAGCGCTCTCCGGGCATCCCAAAGGAATGTTGTCTAATCATGGCTTATTCCTAAATACGCATCAATCACGCTTTGGTCAGCACGGACCTGTTCCGGCGTGCCGTCGGCGATTTTCCTGCCGTAATCCAGGACGACAACGCGGTCCGAGATATCCATTACCACACCCATATCGTGTTCAATGAGAGCGATCGTCGTACCGAATTCTTCGTTGGTCTCGAGAATGAACCGACTCATATCTTCTTTTTCTTCAAGGTTCATTCCGGCCATGGGCTCATCCAGCAACAGCAGCGTAGGCTCTGCGGCGAGCGCTCGTCCGAGCTCGACACGTTTTTGAAGCCCATAGGGCAACTTACCCACGGGCGTCTTACGAATCGCCTGGATCTCCAGGAAGTCAATCACGTGCTCAACGAACTCACGATTCTCGATTTCCTCACGCCTCGCTGGCCCGATGTGCAGAGCCTGCCAGAAGAGTCCCTTGTTCATCTGCGTATTGCGACCGGTCATAATGTTGTCTAGCGTACTCATGCCTCGGAACAGCGCGATGTTCTGAAAGGTTCGGGCAATCCCGCCCCGCGCGGCTTCGTGCGGTTTCATCTGGCGGCGCTTCTGGCCCTGATAGGTGATGGTCCCCTGCTGCGGGTGGTAAAACCCGTTAATCACATTCAGCATCGAACTTTTGCCCGCTCCGTTCGGTCCGATAATGGATCGCACTTCGCCCTTGCGAATATCGAAACTGACGTCCGTCAACGCGTGCACTCCACCAAAAGACAGCGAGATGGCGTCCACTTCGAGAAGAATTTGATCTTGAGTTCGGTCGTTCACGGGATATAAGAAGCCTAGGTTTCTCGCTGACGGCCCTGACCTATGCGGCCTTTGAGGTGCTTTGATGCACCGTCGCGTCGCGAATCTCCAGGTCTGCCTCGATCTTGCCGCGACGACCATCCTCAAAGACGACTTCGGTACTCACGAAACAACGTGTTCGCCCGTCGAATAGCGCTTCAATAAGATCGCCATAGCGCTCATTAATAATCCGGCGGCGGACTTTACGGGTTCGGGTGAGTTCACCATCGTCCGGATCAAGCTCCTTGTGCAGAATCAGGAATCGCTTGATCTGAGAAGCCGACAAATGTGCATCCGAGGCAAGGCTTTGATTGACCTGCTCAATGCACTCCTGAACCAATTGGTAGACATGGGGATGGGCCGCAAGCTCCTGATAACTTGCATAGGAGACGTTATTGCGCTCGGCCCAATTTCCGACCGCATCAAGATCAATATTCACAAAAGCGGTCACAAAGTCACGACCGTCTCCAAACGTCACGACTTCCTTGATCTCCGGGAAGAATTTAAGTTTGTTTTCAAGAAATTTAGGCGCAAACATGCTGCTGTCAGTCAGCTTCCCAACATCCTTTGCCCGATCGATAATGCGAAGGTGGCCCTCTCCATCGATGTAGCCCGCATCGCCCGTACGAACCCAGTTATCGTCGGTTTTGGTTTCTGAGGTTGCCTCTGCGTTTTTAAAATATTCGAGAAATACACCGGGGCTTCGATACAAGACCTCGCCGCTGTCCTCAATGCGAAGCTCCACGCCAGGTGGAGGTGTGCCCACGCTTTCCGAACGAACGAGACCATCCGGCTGCATGGTGATAAAGACGGTAGCCTCAGTCTGACCGTACAGCTGCTTGAGGTTAATGCCTATAGATCGATAAAAATCGAAAATCTCGGGACCAATCGCCTCTCCCGCTGTGTAGGCCACGCGCACGCGACCAAGACCCAGCGTATTTTTGAGCGGTCCATAAATGAGCGCCTCGCCAAGCCCGTATTTGATGCGATCCATAAGCGGCACGGATTTGCCATCCATCAAGTCGACGCCGGTCTTCTTTGCGACCGCCATGAAGTAGTTGAACAGGCGCTGCTTAAACGGGCCGGCATCCTTCATGCGGATCATCACGCTGGTAAGCACGCTCTCAAAAACACGCGGCGGCGCAAAATAATAGGTCGGACCGATCTCGCGAAGGTTCTGCGCAACGGTGCTCGCACTTTCAGGGCAATTAACGCAAAAGCCTGCGACAAGCCCCATGGCAAACGAGAACGCGTTATCACCCACCCACGCCATGGGCAGGTAGGCCAGTGTTTCTTCGTCGGCCGTAATATTGTCAAAGGCGTTTGCGTTTTTTGCGGTGACAACTAAATTTTCATGCGTCAGCACAACACCCTTAGGTCGGCCAGTTGTCCCTGAGGTGTAGAGAATAATCGCCGGATCTGAAAGCCGTCCGGCAGCGATCTCTTGATCGACAAGGTCGGGGGTTTTCGCGAGAGCATTTCGACCGCGCTTCATAACCTCCTGAATATCCACCACCACATTCGGGTCATATTTGCGCAGCCCTTTCGGGTCACAGTAGATGATCTTTTCAACGCGCGGGCAGTGCTCTTTTATTTCAAGAGACTTATCGACCTGTTCCTGGTTTTCCGCAACGATAAAGCGAGCCTCTGCATGCTCCACAACGTATTGGATTTCTTCCGCCACTGAGTCCTGGTAAGAAGGAACGGGAATACCGCCCAACGACTGCGCCGCGAGCATGGCGCCATAGAGCCGGGGGCGGTTGTCACCGATGATGACGAGGGTTTCGCCACGTTGTAAGCCGAGGTCCGAAAGACCGGCCGCCAGCGCCGTCGCCTCATTACAGAATTCACTAAGCGTCCAGGTCTGCCAGATCCCATACGCTTTTTCGCGCATTGCGGGACGATCGCCATCACGCTGCAGTCGAACTTTGAGTAGCTGTGGGAACGTTCCCATCAGCGACTCAGTGGAGTCGCTCATATCCTCTTCCTCTCAACGGTGGGTTCTACTCTTAATGAGCCGACCTTGGGATCAGCCTCGGTGAACCTTCACGGCGACTCGGTCTAAACCGGTCGCTTCTTCTTATTATGAAGACTTAGCGAATAGAGGGCAAAAAATTGAAGCGCTTAAATTATCTAGACAAACCCTAAGCCAAGCGCTTTAGGGGTCCTTACGGGCCTGCTATCCCTTAAAACGGGATATCGTCATCAAAATCCCCTCCGGAGGCGGCATCAGCCTGGCCGTAATCGGGCGGTGCACTGCTGGGTGCATCGCCTCCGCGACCGCCCAGCATCTGCATATCCGTAGCAACAATCTCGGTGGTGTACCGCTCGTTACCATCACGGTCCTCCCACTTGCGGGTCTGCAGACGCCCTTCGACATAGACCTGAGAACCTTTCTTAAGATATTCCCCGGCAATTTCAGCGAGGCGACCGAAGAACACCACGCGATGCCACTCGGTTTTTTCCTGACGCTCGCCGGACTGCTTGTCTTTCCAGCTGTCGGTCGTTGCGAGCGTGACGTTAGCAATTGCGTTGCCGTTTGCGGAGTACCGCACCTCCGGATCGCGTCCGAGATTACCCACCACAATCGCTTTATTGATTCCTCGCGCCATAACTCCCGTCCTATATCTGCATTAATTTTGTCTGCGAATATTGTCTGCAACTACTTTCTGCAACTACCTATCTTTCTGCGACTACTTGTAGTCTTCCCGTCACGTTTCGCAAACGACTCGAAGCGCATCCGGCTAATTTGCTTGATACGTAAAAACGAGTATACCGCTCGAGAGGCCGCTGTTATCAACCTTGCTTGTGATTAATTTCCCTTGCGCTTCTAGTCAGTGCGGCAGTAAGCATTTCCCGGCAAATTAGATTGACGCTCCTCCCGCGATTGTCTATAACCTGAATGCCGAGTCAGCCCGCACCTGATTGCGTGCTCAGATACAAATTTCCCCTTATAAGGGCTTCTTGGAGGCGAAGTGGCAGAAACCATCGCAATCGACATTCAAAACGTCTCGAAGATTTTTGGCGCAAACTCCGAGCAAGAGGTGCGAGCACTGGACGATGTCTCGGTGGCAATTCTGCAGAACGAGTTTTTCACGCTGCTCGGCCCATCCGGCTGCGGGAAGACCACGCTGCTGCGGCTGATTGCTGGATTTGAACAGCCCACAAAGGGATCCATCCTGCTTGAGGGCGCCGAGATCAGCACCCTTCCGCCTTTCGAGCGCCCGGTAAACACCGTTTTCCAGAATTACGCGCTCTTTCCGCACATGACCGTGGCTCAGAATATCGGCTTTGGGTTAGAAATGCAGGACCGCCCCAGGGACGAGGTAACTTCGACGGTTACCGAGATGCTCGACCTCGTGCGCATGAGCGCGCTCAAAGATCGCCGAATCGACCAGATCTCAGGCGGTCAGCAACAGCGTGTAGCGCTTGCCCGAGCCTTGGCGCCGCGGCCCAAGGTGCTTCTTCTTGATGAACCCCTATCAGCGCTCGACCTAAAACTCCGCAAAGAAATGCAGGTTGAACTTAAGCGTCTCCAAAGCGAAACGGGGATCACTTTCGTATTTGTTACTCATGACCAGGAAGAGGCCTTGACGATGTCGGATCGTGTGGCCGTGATGAACGAAGGCAAGATCCTTCAGGTCGGACAGCCCCACGAAATTTACAACCACCCCTCCGACCGATTCGTAGCAGACTTTATCGGTGACACCAACTTCCTCTCGGCGCAGGTGATGCATCGAGAAGAGTCGTACTTAACGGTGGATCTGGGAAACAATTTACCGACCCAGATCAGCGCGCGCCACGATGCTCAGCCAGGGCAGTCCATCACTCTGGCCATTCGACCTGAACAAGCAAAGCTCGGGCAGCCGGGCGCCGAGCCGACACTGACCGGCACTCTCATTGATTGCATCTATATTGGGACGGATACTCATTATCGGATCGATATTGGTCGCGACGATCCCTTTGTGGTCCGGGTTCAGAATACCGCCGGCGAACGGGATGAGCGGCCCTCGGGCACTCGCCTACCTATCGTGATTGATCCCGCGGTCATTCAGGTACTGAAGGACTAGCCATGCCTGGCGCCGCGGGACGATCAACGATGCCATCCGGTCATCTTGAGGCGCAGGCGTACCGTAAGGAGGTCAAGCGCAACTGGCTCCTGTCAACGCCCGCGCTCATCGTACTCCTCTGTGCCGCATCGGGCCCGCTCCTGATCATGGTGCTGTTCTCCTTTCTGACTCCTGGGGATTACGGTGGAGTGAAATGGCAGTGGTCTACCGAAGCCTGGTTTCAGGTGGCTTTTTATAAAGACATTTTTGACGACACGGTATCGATTGCCGATGCTCACCTCTCGATCCTCTGGCGGTCGGTGCGTCTTTCTTTCCTCACCACCCTGACGGCATTTCTTCTCGGCTTTCCGACCGCTTACTTCATAGCGACCCGGCCGCCCGAAACGCGCAATATCTGGCTCTTTTTGGTCACGATTCCATTCTGGACCAACCTGCTGATCAGGACGTTCGCGATTCTTGAAATTATCCGAAATCATGGAGTGATCAATTCTTTCCTCCTAGGTATTGGGGCCATCGACCAGCCGCTCGACATGCTGTATACCGACGTAGCAATCCTCCTAGGCATGACCTACGTCTACATCCCCTTAATGATTCTGCCGATTTATGCCTCGATGGAGCGTTTTGATTTTCGATTGGTGGAGGCCGCGTACGATCTTTATGCGTCACGCTGGCGCGTGCTGCGCAAGATCATCCTGCCGCTGGTGAAACCGGGCGTTATTGCCGGCTCCATTCTGGTCTTCATTCCATCGCTCGGCGCGTACGTTACCCCTCGCGTACTGGGCGGCGGAAAAAATCTGATGCTCGGAAATCTGATTGAGCTGCAGTTCGGTCAAGGGAGAAACTGGCCGCTCGGCGCCGCACTCTCACTGACCTTACTGGCAATCGTGATGATCGCCCTCATCTTTTACGTGCGTTCAGCTCAAAAAGACGGCGGTAGGCATGGTCATTAGAAGAGGCGCCTTCGTCATAAAGAGAATGCCGGGGTTTACTCTGGTGGCATTGGCCTGTTTTTTTGCTCTCTACATGCCCCTTGCGCCACTGGTTGTCTACTCTTTTAACGAAGGGAACAACATTGCGCTCTGGGAAGGAATATCGCTCCGATGGTATCGAGAGGCCTGGGATAACGAGCTCGTGCAAAGTGCCGCGATCCGGTCGCTGGTGGTTGCGACCGTGGCTTCCGTAATCGCAACCGTGCTGGCCACGATGGTGGCGCTCGCTACGACCCGCACCCGACCGTATCGAGGACAGACCACCATTTACGCCTTGGTCAACCAGCCGTTAATTGTTCCGGAGATCGTAACCGCCGTGGCGCTTCTCATCCTTTTTGCAATGATCAAACAAGCGACCAACTACCACGGTTATGCCTATTTAATCGGCGCCCATACGGCATTTTGTATTCCTTTCGCCTATCTTCCGATTCGTGCGAGGCTGGAGGGCATGGATCGTGTACTGGAGACGGCGGCCGCCGATCTTTACGCAACCCCTTGGCGAGCCTTTAAACGGGTCACCCTGCCCCTGCTGCTGCCGGGAATATTTGCAGGTGCAATGCTTGCTTTCGTTATTTCCCTCGATGATGTTGTCATCACTGAATTCGTTAAGTCGGCGGGCCAAGATACCCTGCCTACCTATATGCTGGGGCAGTTAAGACGCACGATCACGCCGGAAATCAATGCGATTTCAACGGTACTGCTGACGGTCTCTGTCATTATGGTTACACTGATATTTTTCTTGAGCCGTAAAAAGGCGACGTAATCGTCAAAACCACTAACTGGAGGAAAAATGAAAGTCGCACAGAAATCCCTTCTCGCCGGTGTCCTGCTGTCGATGAGCAGTATCGCCCTGGCTGCCGGTCAGTTAAATCTTTACAACTGGGGAAACTACACCAACCCTAAGCTCATCGAAAAATTTGAGAAAGAAACGGGGATCAAAGTCACCATCACCGACTATGATTCTAACGAAACTGCTCTCGCCAAAGTCCGCGCAGGCGGCCATGGCTTCGACCTCGCAGTGCCTTCTCACAGCCATCTGCCGATCTGGGTTTCCGAGGGATTGCTTGCAAACCCGCGTGTGGACCAGATGCCGAACTTCAAGAACGTGGCAGACGAATGGCGCAACCCCGATTGGGATCCGGGACGTCAGTACAGCGCTCCGTGGCAATGGGGCAGCGTCGGCATCATGGTCGATACGTCTGTTTATAGCGGCGACATCAACACCTTTGGCATCGTGCTGGATCCGCCGCAGGAACTGGTGGGCAAGATCAATGTCGCCCCCGAAATGAATGATGTGATTACGTCAGCGATCCTCTACCTCGGCGGCGAAGCCTGCACCGGGGATAAGCAACTGCTGCGCAAAGTCCGCGATAAGCTCGTTGAGGCAAAGCCAAAATGGAAGTCTATGGATTACGGCGTGATCGAAAAATTTGCCGGACGCGACCTGGCGGCCTCTCTCTACTGGAACGGAGCTGCGTTCAGAGCGCGTCTTAAAAATCCAGACGTGCGCTATGGCTACCCCCGTGAGGGCTACTCGCTTTGGGCTGATGCGGTGGTGCTTCTGAAAGATGCAAAGAATGTCGAAGAAGCCAAAACTTTCATGAACTTCATCATGGCGCCGGAGAACGCCGGCCTGATCTCTGAATTCGCGCGCTATGCGAATAGCATCGTCGGTTCCGAGCAATACATGCCGGAAGACATGGCCACTGCGCCTGAGGTCATCATTCCGAAGGAGTTCATCGGCTTCGGCAAGTTCTACCCAACCTGCCCGCCAGACGTCCAGAAGATGTATACCGCGATCTGGACCGAGCTACAGAAGTAACCCTTCGAAAAGCCCCGGGTTACGTTGAGTAACTCGGGGCTTTTTTTACGATGCGCCCCAATCCCGTTCCCGAAGATCAGCGGATTCCGCGCAATCTTTGGGATCGCCCACCCTGGAATCGATGGTCCTTCCAGAATATTCGCGAGATCCTGCCGACCACTGAAGTCTGGCGCGGCACAGGGCCGAGGTGGGATTTAAAAGAAGAGCCCCTCGCGCTCGACGACCTCGCGTTTACCGATCGTCTGGATCAACCGACTACCGTCCTGCAGTGGCTTACGGACAACTTTGCCGACGGAATCTTAGTCATACACGATGGCGTGGTTCGTTACGAGAAGTACCTGAACGGTATGACCCCACGCACGCTGCATCTTTCGCAGTCGATGGCTAAATCGGTCACGTCTGCAGTCGCCGGCATTCTGGTGGGTCGAGGTCAGCTCGATCCCGATCGACCGGTCACTGACTACCTCCCCGAGCTCGCTGCCACGGGTTGGGCTGATGCCTTGCTTCGCCATGTGCTCGACATGACCTCTGGCGTACGCTATGTGGAGGATTACGAAGCACCCGATTCTGATATCGCCGACACGGATGTGGCCTCCGGATGGCGTCAACCGGATGGCGAAGCAAAGTTTAGCTGCATGTGGGATCAAATTCTTAGTCTGCGAGACACTACCCGTACGCACGGGGAGCGCTTTGAGTACCGATCCATTGAGACAGACGTGCTGGCTCACTGCATGGAGCGCGTCACTCAGACCCGTTTCGCAGATCTCGTTAGCGAGGAACTTTGGCAGCCGCTGGGTGTCGATGAGAGCGCCTGCTTCACTGTCGATGGAGCGGGATACCCTCTGGCCGACGGGGGTTTCAATGCATCCCTTCGCGATTACGCCCGATTTGGTCAAATGCTTTGCCAGCACGGGAAAGCAAACGGAAAACAAATCGTCCCGAGCGAATGGATCGATGACACGCTCGCCGGGAATCCCGATATTTTCGGTGCCGATAACAACATTGGCACGGATCGCGGTGCCTATCGAAACCAGTTCTGGCTTCGCGACGTGGGTCGGCGGATCATGATGGCGCGAGGCGTATTCGGGCAAGTCATCTACGTTGATCTTGATAACCGATTGACCATCGCTCGACTTTCCAGCTGGCCCGAGTTTCTTTCAAAAGAGAGAAAGCAGGACGACCTACTGGCCTTCGATGCGATTACTCAGACTTTGGGAGGTGATTGATGTCCACGGATATCGACCTATGCTACCTGCCGGCCACCGAGGCCATTTCGCGCTTTAAGGCGAAAACACTCTCTCCGGTTGAATTAATGGATGCCGTCAT
>Ga0181594_10000190_pt1 | contig 51643 bp, 45 predicted proteins | sample 071ome_18_FD_145603 | JGI IMG/M metagenome (GOLD analysis project Ga0181594, IMG submission 145603) | Coastal salt marsh microbial communities from the Groves Creek Marsh, Skidaway Island, Georgia - 071413BT metaG (spades assembly) | ecosystem: Environmental > Aquatic > Marine > Intertidal zone...
TATCTGTCGCAACGCCCTGTCCAACCACGTCAGCCGTGGAAGTCAGTGAGATCGTTCCGTTGTACGTACCCGCAAAACGACCCGTAGCGTCACCACGAGAAACGGTTAGGTCCACACCGCTGCTCGAGGAACTCGCACAGCCCGCCAAAACAGAAATGCATATCAATCCAAGCGCTGTTTTCAAATATCTCATTTTTCAGACTCTCTAACGCGAGCCAAAGCCGAGGCAACAAGCCCTGAGGGAATCGCAATCATTCCAAGACCAATCATCAGCACGAAGAAGGTAAAGATTTTTCCACCTAATGTGATCGGTACGATGTCTCCATATCCTACCGTGGTCAGCGTGACGACCGCCCACCAGATCCCATCAAACACTGAAACAAATACTTCAGGCTGCGCTTCATGCTCAAAATAGTAAATCGCCACGGCGCTCAAATAAATCAGCGCCAGCGAGAAAAAGCCGAACACCATGACCTCTTGCTTTACCTCGGCAAATGCGCGCTTTAACCGATTAGCCGCCTTGTTATAGCGGAAGAGCTTAAACATGACTGCAAGACGCGCAAGACGGAGCAGGCGCAAAGAACGAAGATCGAGCGTGAGGCCAAGATAAAAAGGGAGAATCGCAAGGAGATCGATCACTCCATAAAAGCTGAAAATAAAACCGAACTTTTTCTCACTGACGTAAAGGCGAAGCAGGTATTCGATCGTGAACAGAATCAGGATCACCGCTTCGGTTACCTGGAGGATCAACAGAGCTCGCGGCGAAAGATCCGGCAATGTCTCAACAGCAAAACCAATCGCCGAGACGACGATCAGCACCTGAATGACTATATCAAAGGCCCTGCCATGCCGGGTATCACTATCTAGCACCACCTTCTTTAATGAGGTCATGACTTGTTTCTCTGAGCAAACAATGCCAGCGATAGGTCTTTCATCTTTCTTGATTTTAACCGCGATCAAAAAGCCTTTTTGCGTGCCAGGTGATTCGAGCGGCTCGGCGGCGAGTACGGCTGTCTTCTCGAGATCAATTTGACGCTGTTATCATCGCCTCTCGGCTCTCACCCCTAGACACACTGAATTATTATCTTGGAGCACGAATGAACGAGGACTTAAAGATTCGTCTTGAGGCTGCCGCGTTTCGCGGCCTTGTGGCCCACCTGCAAAAACGCACGGATGTGCAGAATATCGACCTTATGAATCTCGCAGGCTTTTGCCGAAACTGTCTTTCCAAATGGTATCTTGCCGCGGCTCAGGACGAGGGCATGGAGATGGATTATGACGAGGCCCGCACAGCGATATACGGGATGACCTACGACGATTGGAAATCTGCCCACCAGCAAGAAGCGTCACCTGAGCAAAAAGCGAAGTACGAAGAGACCAAACCTCTGCACGCCGAGATCAGCGGTCACCGCTAGACCCCATTACTTTTTTAGGATTGTCCAATGACCACTCTTCAAGTTCACCAGTTTCCCTGCCTTGACGATAACTACGGCTACCTCGTTCATGATCCCGAGAGCGGCCTGACGGCCACGATCGATACGCCCGAAGTCGAAGCCATTTTCAATGCCCTAGGTGAAAAAAACTGGTCGCTCGATTTCATTTTTAATACCCATCACCATGACGACCATGCGGGCGGTAATCTTGAAATTAAAGAGAAGACAGGGTGCAAGATCATTGGCCCCGGCGCAGATGCCGAACGCATTCCCGGCATCGATGAGCGCGTCGGAGAAGGCGATTCAGTAATGCTCGGCGACTGGGAATTCAAAGTCCACGACACACCCGGGCATACGCGAGGCCACATCGTCTACCACTGCGCCCGGGCGGGCGTAGGCTTTGTGGGCGATACGCTGTTCGCACTCGGTTGTGGCCGGCTGTTCGAGGGAACGCCTCAGCAAATGTGGACATCGCTCGAAAAAATTCTCGCCTGGCCTGACGACACGCTCATTTATTGTGCTCATGAGTACACGCAGGCTAACGCACGTTTTGCCCTTTCCGTAGAGCCGGAAAATAAGGATCTACTCGCGCGTGCCGAGGCGATTGATCGGGCCCGCGCCGAGGGGATACCCACCGTGCCTACCTCACTGTCGCTTGAGAAAAAGACGAATCCCTTCCTGCGGCCAACCAGCACGCATCTTCAGCAGACGATTGATTGCGTTGGCAAGAATGCCGTCGAGGTCTTTGCCCGCACCCGCGAACTGAAAGACCACTTTTAAGTGAGTTCTTGAGCCAATGACTACCCCGCTCAATTCGTCTGAGCGAACGCGCGTTAAGCGGCTGGCGTCTCTGGGGAATTACGACCCTACTATTATCTATGCCATTCTGGACGAAGCGAAAGTCTGCCACGTCGGATTCGTTGATAACGAACAGCCCTTCGTGATCCCCACGGCTATCGCTCGAATCGGCGATCACGTCTACATTCATGGTAACCGTGCGAGTCGAATGCTTAAATGCCTTGCCCAAGGTCAACCGGCCTGCATCACAGTCACGCTGCTTGACGGAATTGTCGTCGCACGCTCAGCATTTAACTCCTCTATGAATTATCGATCCGTGGTCATCCTGGGCAAGGCAGAAAAAGTGGTGGGGGAGAAAAAAACAATTGCCCTGGATGCATTCACTGAGCATCTGATCCCCGGTCGTACGCAGGATATTCGTCCGTCCAAACCCAAAGAGCTCGCGGCGACGACCGTGCTGCGGTTCGGCCTCGACGAGGCATCTGCGAAGATCAGCGAAGGGCCGCCGTCCGATGAGAAGGCCGACTATGAGAGCAACGCTTGGGCCGGCGTCATCCCGCTCAAGTTGATCAGCAGTTCTCCAGAACCTGATCCGAAGCTCAGGAAAGGAATTCGTTTGCCGTCCTATCTCGACATCTCCTGACCGCAACAACAGGACCGCGCCATGTCGGCAGCACGGATTGCAATTGATATTGGAGGCACGTTTACCGACGCGGTCCTTCAGCTAGGCACCACCCGGTACACCGCCAAGGTGCTTACCACTGCCAGCAATCCCGCAGAGGGATTCATGCAGGGCGTCAACGAACTCCTTCAGAAAGCAGGCATTGAACCCGGAGCGGTCTCCCTCATCACGCATGGCACCACGCTGGCGACCAATGCATTGATTGAGCGACGCGGAGCAAAAACTGCTTTGATTGTGACAGAGGGGCATCGCGACTCCCTCGAGATCGGATACGAGAACCGCTTTGATCAATACAACTTTGACGCCGACCGGAAGCCGTCTCTGGTGCCTCGCTCCCTACGCTGGCCAGTTTCCGAACGCATCGACTTTCGGGGGCGGGTGCTGTCCCCGTTGGATGAAACGGCCGTCGAGGCTCTTGCCGACCGCGTTGAAGCACAAGGCGTGGAGAGCATCGCCGTTGGCTTGCTGCACGCCTATGCGAATCCCACCCATGAGGCACGGATTCGAGACATACTGAGCACACGGCTTCCTTATGTTTCTATTTCGCTATCAAGCGACGTCTGTCCTGAAATTCGTGAATACGAGAGACAAAGTACGACCAGCGCGAATGCCTACGTACAGCCGCTGATTGCGGGCTATCTGAAAAACGTGCAGGAGCGTCTCGCAGATGCGGGCTTTAGTTGTGCCTGCCTGCTCATGACCTCAGGGGGCCATCAAATTACGATCGATACGGCGATTCAATTCCCGGTGCGCCTAGTCGAATCCGGACCAGCTGGGGGCGCTATCCTCGCCGCACACATTGCCAAGGCGCTGAACGAGCCTTCTGTCCTCTCCTTCGACATGGGCGGCACGACAGCAAAAATCTGCCTGATTGATGACTATGAACTCCCGCTGTCCCGAACCTTCGAGGTCGATCGCGCCCATCGCTTCATGAAAGGCAGCGGCATGCCCATCAAGATCCCAGTAGTCGATATGGTGGAAATTGGTGCAGGAGGGGGGTCTCTTGCCAGCGTGGACAGGGTCGGGCGGATTCAGGTGGGGCCAGAGAGCGCCGGATCTGAACCGGGTCCAGCCTGTTACGGTCGAGGCGGCGTTGGGGCTGCTGTTACGGATGCCAATCTGACCTTGAACCGATTGGATCCGAACAACTTTGCCAGCGGCACGATGGCCTTGGACCCGAGCGCGGCAGAGAAGGCCATCGCTGATGCTGTGGGAAGTACGTTAGGCACCGATCCTGCCGAATCTGCGCAGGCCATTATCGAGATCGTTGATGAGAACATGGCCAGCGCTGCCCGGGTCCATGCCGTGGAAAAAGGCATCGATGTAAAGGCGCGAACAATGATCGCCTTCGGCGGAGGCGCTCCCCTACACGCGATAGCGGTTGCCCGCAAACTCGGGGTGGGAAAAGTCGTTGTGCCCAGAGATGCGGGCGTCGGATCGGCTGTTGGGTTTCTTCTCGCGCCTGTCGCTTTTGAGGTGGTTCGCAGTCGATTCGCGACCCTGGACACGCTGGACATCCCTGGCATCAATCAGTTGTTTGCCGAAATGGAAAGCGAAGCCGTTGCGACTGTTCGCCTTGGAGCGAAAAACGAAACGATCACACTCTACCGACATGCCTATATCCGATATGCCGGACAGGGTCACGAGATTAAGGTGGCCTTGCCCGATCGGGCGTTAACTGAGGATGATCGAGCAGTAATCCAGAGGGCATTTACGGACGCCTACACGCTGCAGTACGGTCGCGAGATTCCGGGCGTCTCCCTCGAAATCCTGACATGGTCACTCACGGCTGCCGCGCCGGCCGATGAAGATGTTCGGTCGACATCTCTGGGGACCAATGAAACTGCCGCGGGAATCGGTCTTCGGGAAAAGGTGCGCATGCCGGGCGCCGATCATGACATCGACTGTCGCGTCGTGCCCCGCGACCAAGTCACGGACAAGTCCGCACACGAAGGTCCCATCATTGTCACCGAAGATCAGACTACTCTACTGCTGCCCAAAGGGTGGTCCGTTCACCCAAACCGTTTCGGTGATTTGATCGCTCAGTCGCTGTCAATGGAGCAAAAAGATTCGGATGCCCCGGGGAAAGAGCTCACGCCGATTCGCAAGCAAGTTATTTGGGATCGACTCATCAGCATTGTCGAGGAGCAGGCGCAGGCATTGATCCGCACCGCGTTCTCGACGACAGTTCGAGAGGCGGGCGATCTCTCGGCAGGAATCTTCGACCTCAATGGCAAAATGCTCGCGCAGGCGGTGACGGGAACCCCGGGGCATGTTAACGCGATGGCGACATCCGTCGGATTTTTCCTCAAGGAAATTGCCCTGGAGCAAATGCGGCCAGGCGACGTTTATGTTACCAACGACCCTTGGAAAGGCACGGGACATCTTTTTGATTTCACCGTGGTCACTCCCGCATTTATCAACGATCGGATCGTCGGTCTCTTGGCCTCGACCGTGCATGTCGTGGATATTGGTGGTCGTGGCTTTGGCCCGGATGCCGGACAGATCTACGAAGAGGGCCTGTGCATTCCTATTCTGCCCCTTTTTGAGGAAGGCAAAGCCTCTCAGACAGTGATGTCGATTGTGCGGGCGAACGTCCGGGAGCCCGATCAGGTCATTGGCGATCTTTATTCTCTTACGGTCGGAAATGCCGTCGGCTGCTCACGCCTTATTGAGATGATGAAAGAGTTTGATCTTGGCGATTTGAATGCTATCGGGGAGCACATCATCTCCCGCTCGAGGGCGGTAGTCCTTGATGAAATCGCCCAGCTGCCGCACGGCGTGTGGCACAACGAAATGACGGTGGATGGATATGGGTCTGCAGTCGTATTAAAGGCTCGGCTCGAAATTAGTAATGCCGGAATCGATGTCGATTTTTCAGGAACGTCCGACGTCTCCCCATTTGGGATCAACGTCCCGCTGAGCTACACCCAAGCCTACGCGTCTTTTGGGGTACGCTGCGTGATCGGATCAGCAGTACCGAATAACGCCGGCTCTCTCGAACCTATCCGTATCAGCGCCCCGGCGGGATGCATCCTGAATGCGCCTCGACCTCATGCGGTTGCCGTCCGCCACGTCATTGGCCAGATGCTGCCCGACGTCGTCCTCGGCTGCATAGACCAGGCGATACCCGGGCGCGCCCCGGCCGAGGGCAGTTCCAGCCTTTGGAACCCCATGATGACGGGCGGGCCCGGCCTGCTGGATGGCGCCGACTATGGTGATGCTACGCCTTTCTCTGTCACTATTTTCCATTCCGGTGGTACCGGGGCTCGACCCTGGCGCGACGGTCTTTCCGCTACCGCATTTCCGTCCGGCGTGCGCAATACGCCGGTAGAAATCACCGAATCCATAGCGCCCATCATCTTCCATCGAAAGGAATTCCGGCCCGCCTCTGGCGGGGCGGGCCGCTATCGCGGCGGGCATGGACAGACGATTGAGGTGTCTCACGCCGAAGGAGCACCCTTCGCGATCTTTGCGCTTTTCGATCGCGTCGACTACGCCGCGCGCGGCAGAAACGGCGGACAGAACGGCGCATCAGGCATCGTACAGCTGGCGAGCGGGAAAAAACTTAACAGTAAAGGCAAGCAGATTATTCCGGCGGGAGAACGGCTTCTGATGGAACTGCCAGGCGGAGGAGGCTATGGAAGCCCGGCTGATCGGGATACAGGCTTAGACGAGGAAGATCAACTCAACGGGATGATCTAAGCCTTTAATCAAGCACTATCGATAAGAGGGCGCTCTCGCTTATAGGGCACTGAATCGGGATGCGGAGGATTATCGAGTTCTTGGGCGTTGCGGTGTCCGTCGTATACCGCCGCTGCTATCGTTGACGGCGCCATACAGTCTCCTACTCGCACGATTCGAAAAGGCAACTCCGCGCTGAGCTCTTCCTGCTCGCCGACAAGCTCGAAGAAAAGATCATTTGTAGGTTGACGCAACGTCACTAACACCAGCGACCCCGCTTCCAGATCCGTCACATGGCCCGTCGCGTTATGCGTGATCGATAGTTTTTCTGAGGAGACTTCTGTCAGGGTATGCTTTTCCAGCAAGCGGACCTCTTTTTCCAGAAGCGTTTTTTCAATCCGGTGCTGCTCCATGGTGTTTTTCGTCCAGCAGGATACCTCAGGCCCCGGGGTGACCAAGGTAACGGCGAGCCCGAGATCCGCGAGCCAGCCTGCAATCACGCCCCCCATGTAGTAATGATCATCGTCGTAGACCACCACAGAACCCTGTTGGGGAAGATCGCCTGCCATCAGGGTGTCCGGCGTGAAAAGACAGGGATGACTATCAACACCCGCGATACCGAATTCACTGAACCGTCCAAGGCCGTCGGCCCGCCAGCGGGCGCCGGTCGCAAGCAGCACCTGATCTGCCTCGAATTCTCGGATGCTGTCTGCATCCATCCGACTGCCCGGAAAAAAACTCACATTAGGTAATTTCTGGATTTGACCCAGCCGATAGTCGCTCACCCGTTTGTAACTGGATAAGCCCGGCAGCGTGGACTCCCGCACCGCACGCCCGCCGCCATCACTCTCATCGGCTAACGCGACCTCGTATCCTCGACGACCGAGGCTCATCGCGGCCTCGAGACCAGCGGGGCCTGCTCCCACAACCAGTACTTTCTTGCTCGAACCGCGGGACTTGATGATTTCGGGATGCCAGCCTCTGCGCCATTCCTCACCCATCGTCGGGTTCTGGGTGCACCGGATCGGAGACTGTGTCCAATCCCCACTCACACAGATATTGCAGCCGATGCACTCGCGAATATCTTCGATTCGCCCTTCTTCGATTTTCTTGGGCAAAAAGGGATCCGCAATCGAAGGCCGCGCCGCGCCGATCATATCCAGAACCCCACGTTTTATCTGGGAGGCCATTGCATCCGCCGAAGTAAAACGTCCGACGCCCACGACCGGCTTACTGGTCACCTGTTTTACAAAGGTCACGTAGGGTTCTTGAGCGCCTTCCTCACCAAACCGGGCGGTCACCGAGTCATTGGCCCAATCGCTGACGTTGACATCCCACAGATCGGGCAGCTCTGCCAACATCTCTACCACCTCACGGCCCTCACCACCGCTGGTGATTCCTGCATCGCCGAGCAATTCATCAACCGCAAAGCGGATGGCCACTGCGCATCGATCCCCGATCGCGTCTTTTGTGTCTTCAAGAAGTTCGCGGGTAAGACGCACACGATTCTCAAGTGAACCGCCGTACTCGTCGGAGCGCTTATTGGCGCGGCGGCTGATGAAATGCATGGGTAACGAGAGGTTGTGTCCGGCGTAAACGTAGACGATGTCGAAACCCGCATCGCGCGCTCGGATAGCCGCCTGCCGATGCCAACGCCGGACGTCCGCGATGTCGCGTCGCGTCATCGCACAGGCCTGAACAGGATCAAAACTATTCACCGGAAGATCCGACACGCCCAAAACAGGAAGACGCGAGTGACGGTTCGCGGCATTGTGGCCGCTGTGCACCAGCTCAATGGCCGCCAGTGACCCATGCGCATGCACTTTATCTGTCATCAGAGCCAGACGATCGCTATCCGCGTCATCCCACAGGCGCGCCTCGGCATAGGGCATCACATCGCTCGATGCATGGATATCACACTCTTCAGTTGCGACAACAGCCCAGCCCCCTTCCGCCTTCATGCCCCGCATGGCGGCCACGCTGTTCGGCATACGGTGTCCCATCCCGTTACAGTGGGGCACCTGATAAAAGCGGTTGCGCGCTGTCACCGGTCCGATCTGGACCGGTTCAAAAAGAATGTCGTATCGGGGGTCGCGCGTCATATCACATCACTTCACGAACACGTTTCGTACGATCTCGGCAAAGGCCACCGTGAGGTTGTCATTCGTTAACTGTATCAGACGACGCGGTGTTCACTTCGCTTCAGAACTCCCCGCCAGCAGCGCGGCCGGCGGGTACACGCCTTTTCAATACGACGCGCACGGTCTACAAATATTTTTGCAACTTGATAGAGGCGAAACTTAATCCCGTTATAGGAGAAGAGCGAAAAATGAATAGGTTGATAGCGCCAGAACGCGTAAGGATCTTTGCCGGCAAGACCGGGTCCATGATAGGACCGAAAGGCGCTTAACGTGGCGTAGTCCACTTCCGCATCCCGCGTTGCAGATTCAAAATGAAGCAGACGAATGCCGGGTGACGTAATACAACGCATGCCCCGCGCTCGGGCCCGGAGGCAAAAGTCCACGTCCTGAAAACTGTTCGGAAAGGCGTGTGAGAATCCGCCCAACTCCTCAAACACCGCCTTTTGAGTGCATAAGAATGCGCCACTGATCGAGGTTGTCTCGTGATCGGCGAGATAACGGTGCATGGCATCACCGACACCATCGGCTCCGGGCTCCGGCACATAGTGCACGGCAGAATCACGTCCTACGTTATCGCCACACGATTGAACGGTTCGATCGTTGTTCTGCATCAAGCCTCCCACGCACGCGACATCCTCTTCACTCAAAAGGGCGATCACGTCCGCAACCCATCCGCGGGTCTGCATATCCGTATCGTCATTCAGGAAAATCAATACATCGCCATTCGCCTGTTGTGCGCCAAGGTTGCATTTGCGAGAAAAATTGAATCCGGGGCCATCGGTTATCGCGACCCCGGTAAGTCCGTGCCGGGCAATTGCTTCTTCGCCCTTCTGGATGTCATCTTCTGCGTTGAGAACGAGCACTATCTCTACTCGATCCTTCTCCGTGTCGACGAAAGATCTGCTGAGGGACTGCAGGCAGTGCTCCAGCAGCACTAATGGTCTATTGTTAATCTGCTTGGTCGTTCCCAGGCGACACGGGATGATTACCGAAAGTCTACGGGGCTCATTGTCGACCAAACGGGACCGGTAAACGCCAATCGGTTCGGGTTCGGTATGCGCATGCCGTTTAAACAGCACCGGCTCAACGGTTACGGGAAATTGCTCCCGAGCAAAGTGCTCTTCCAGAGCTCGCAGCCCGCTATCGACACTGCTCGCGCTGAGTTGTTCACCGGATCGTGACTGAGTCTGCTCCAGTATGCGCCAGTGGTAAGCAATTTCCTCAATATGCAGTGGGGTGCACCGCTCACTCATACGCAATGCGAGGTCGTAGTCCTGGCTTCCTTCAAAACCCTCACGGTATCCGCCAAGCTGCTCAAAAAGTTCCTTTGAAAATACCTGCAGATGGTTGATGTACATCAACGAACGCAAAAGCTGCGGGCTGTAGTCAGGCTTAAACATACGGCGAATGAGAAACCCGTTTGCATCCACTTGAATCTCATCCGAATAAGCCCACGGCGACCCAAAGTAGGTAAGACCGCGAAGCATCTGATGAAACCCTTGGGTCACGACGACATCGTCATGATCAACTGGCGCAAGGAAATTACCCGATGCGGCGTCCGCTGCCTGATTAAGCGAAAAAGAGACCCCGTGGTTACCGGAATTGCGAATGACCTGCAGCTGATCGATACCGGCCTCGTCACAGCGGTCAAGAAACTCTTGGGTCTCGGCTCGATCTGAGCCATCGTCCACCATCACTACCTCATGCGCCTGGCCCGCCGCCTTCAGGACGCTATTCACACACAGCCTAAGCACGGCCGGATCGGTGTTATACACCGGCACCAGAAAAGAAACTTGCATCAGTCGGCTGTCATCTCTCGGACTAAAGACCTAATCGAAAACCACGTTGCAGGATCACACTCTGTGACTCGCGTGCTATTCTGAGGCGATCGGAGCGTCACTTCAACGAGATACCGATGGGACCCGTTTTCCCCCTCAGCCCGTCTCGGACACCCCGAATCATCATCCGCGCATTTTCTAAGCGCTTGCCTGCGAAGAGCGCAAAAATAAGAAACATCTTGGTGAGTCGCAGAACATCCGTGCGCTTCCATCGCTTGCTCGGATAGTCTCGGCGCCACAACAGCACGCTGTTGCGATAAATGTAGTAGTAGCGAAAAGGCCGATGCACCGGTAAGTATCGCCAGCGTCCCAGCCAGAACCGCGTGGTCCGCTCGCCCAGGCCGTGATCCATCACCGCATCACAGACGCCGAAAGAACGCCAATCTTTCGCGCCGGCGCGCAGGAACCATTCGGTATCGAGATGATCGATAAACAGATCAGCCTCCATCAGTCCGACAGCCTCCAGCGCCTCTCTTGAAAAAAGCGCGCCCGAGGAAATCAGCATGTCTGCAGGGATTAATTCCTTCTGGCCCTCCGCGCAATAGCATCTTCGGAAGTTGAGCCGAGCAAACTGCACAAAATAAGAGGGATGGCCGAGATCCGAACCCAAATACCGACTGCCCACAGCAGCGATTCGAATACCCCGATCACGCTGCTCCTTAAGCGCCCGGTACAAAGCCGCGACCATCCCGGCACGGGGCAGACTGTCCTGATCCAAAATGAGAACCGCCTGCGCGCCCATATCAAGGACACGGCGTAGGCCTTCGTTCTGCGCCCAGCCCAGTCCTCGATTTTCGGGCACGCCAATAAACCGCGCGAAGCCAAACGCCGAGACCACTTCCGCCACATCAGCACAGGCGTGCGATCCGTTATCAATGATTAACGCCAGCTCAACCTGTCCGTCCAATCGTTTCAGTTGGTCGCTCAGCGTCTCGACCGAAGGCTCATAGGTCACGATAACGGCCGCGAGGGCGCTCTCGGACTTTAAAAAACTATTCATCTAATCGACGATCACGGTAGGCGCGGGGAATGATTCGACGCTTCCCATCTTAAAGGAGCATCGAAGGCGTTATGATAACCGCCCTTCCCAGCCTCTACCCTTTATTCTCGGCATTCGCATGGCGCTCTTTGGCCTCCATTCCAAGCCCTCCATCGGGATTGCGCTGATGATCGGTGCCATGGTCATCGTGCCGTTTATGGATGCGCTGGCGAAATTACTGAGCAGTCGCTACCCGGTGTTGCAGCTGGTATGGGCTCGATTTTTCTTTCACTTTCTATTGGTCTTTCCGATTGCCCTCATCAAATACGGGGGGCGTGTATATCGTGCGCCACGACCGGTCTTGCAGGTCGGCCGGGGGCTTTGCCTTATGGGCGCGACACTTTGTTTCTTCGCCGCGATCCGAACCATCCCTTTGGCCGACGCGATCGCGTTGATATTTTTCGATGCCGTACTTGTCGTGCTTCTCTCCGCGCTGGTACTTCACGAGCGAGTACCGCTCGGTCGTGCCGTCGCATCGATACTCGGGCTGTTGGGGGTAATACTCATTGTGCAGCCCGGATTTGGAGACTTCAAATGGGAGAGTTTGCTGGCACTGGCTGCAGCGTTCTTTTTCGCGATCTATTTCCTATCGACTCGGCTGCTGAGCGGAAATACCCCCCCGCTTATCATGCTGGCCTGGCAAGGCGTCGGGGGCTTCGTCGTGATGAGCGTGCTGACCCCGTTTGTTTGGACACCGCCGAGCGCTTCGGACCTCGGTCTCATGATGGCGCTCGGGATGATCGGCGCGGCGGGTCACCTGCTGTTGATCCGCGCGTTTGAATATGCGGAAGCGTCGTTGCTGGCTCCGTTTCTTTACACCGAGATTGTGATGCAGGTGCTTCTTGGCTACTGGCTTTTCGGCGATCTACCCAACCGCTGGGCTGTAGGTGGCATTGCGATCATTATCGCGGTAGGCGTTTACCTGTCGCTCAGTCCCGGCAACAAGAAAACCTAAGCCTCAAGAACCGATAGCACGGGCCAAATTCGGATTCTTCGTTAGCGGAACCGATAAATAAACGCCAAACTCCTCAGCGAGATCACAACTCACCCGAGCATGCACACGGCCCTGCCGATCTAGAAACGATTGGCTGTCCGTGACCGGGAAGATTCCCTCGTGCCAGACCCCAGGGTGAATATAAAGCCCGCGGCTGCCGTCACACCAAAGCGCGATTACCTGTTCCGGATGGAGATCGTCGCCCGGCAAGGCTACCGGCACAACGAAGGGTTCCTTTTGTCGAGGAAAGAATAGCTGTCCGCCATCGGGATGATAGTTAAGGTGCCACAAAATAACCTGGGATCGGTCGCAGGTCGTCTGATCACTGCGAGCCATAGCCGGGTCTGATGTTGACCAGCCCAACACGTAATGACCTGATACAGCTTCGTTGCGGCCGTATAGGACGTCGCCTTGCCAGTCCCCAAAAAATATACCCTCGACCCAACCGGCTTCATCGCCGCTGTCCTCGTCGACCGGGCGCCAGCCCGTCGCAGGCCAACGCACAATCTCGATATCGATGTCCTCAGGCCGCTCCACCAGAACGCCATAGCCTTCGACACTTTGGTCTGTGGCTACCACCAACGGCACCGAATGCAATGGGAAAAATGGCTTGGTGCTGGGCTCAAAAAGATAATTCGGGGCCATAGCCATTGTGGTGCCTCCTTGCTTTCAGCTTCCGCGACGCGAAGTGGCTCGCGCTGGGGCGAACAGCTTGATGGTTGGATACTTGAATATGGGTATTAGAGCCATGCCGGCGAGAAAACCTCCTATATGGGCAAACCATGCTACGCCAGGGCCGTCACCGGCCGCAAGCGAGCTGATGATCTGAAGCCCAAACCAAAACACTAAAACAATACCGGCCTTAAGCGACACGGTGTGCAGATAAAAACCGAATGGAATCGCAACCAGCACCCGCGCGTGGGGGTAAAGCAGCAGATAAGCGCCCAGCACACCGGAGATGGCTCCGCTGGCACCAATCATCGGGATGATCGATTGAGGATCGGGCAAAGCTTGAGCAAACACAGCTGCGATGCCGCAAATGAGGTAGAACACAATGAACCGCGCATGTCCCATAGCATCTTCAATGTTGTTGCCGAAGATCCACAGGTAAAGCATGTTTCCGCCAAGATGCATCCAGCCGCCGTGGAGAAACATTGAGGTGAAGGGCGTCAGCGCCGGATCGACCCAACTGAGGCCGGGGGCCAGCTCGGCGTGATCAAGAATCACCGCAGGAATCACGCCCAGCGCGTAAAGCGCTGCCTCCTCTCGTGCCCCCAGTGACGTCTGCCAAAGAAATACAAGCACGCAGATAGCGATCAGACCGACGGTCACGATCGGAGTAATGCGCGTCGGATTATCGTCGCGCAGCGGAATCACGCTTTGGTCCTCTTTAGCGGCATTTTGTCTATACCGAAATTCTCTTCTAGATCCAATCCAAGCCATCCGCTAACAAATACAGCCCGCTGATGATGGACAGGCCGGATCCCCAAAATACCATCCACTGCTGACGGAAACGACGGGCAAGAATGACGAGAATGATGCCAACCACAATGCCGTAGACCGCGGTGAGCACCATCATCTCATCCGTGACGGTCGACGCACCCACGGACTCGTCAATACGGTATCGCGTCAGCGACATTGCAGTCTCTCAAGCAATCCGGTTGGACGGACTGCGGATTTTCCGATAGCGCAAAGCAGCATCTCAGAACGGCCCCAGATCTGTACCGACTCACGCGCGCGCGTGATACCGGTGTAGATCAGCTCTCGTGAAAGCACGCGTGACTCCTTTTCCGGCAGAATCAAAAAGACATGTTTCGCCTGCGACCCTTGGGCCTTATGCGTCGTGAGTGCATACGCCGGCTGGTAATCCGGCAAGCGACTCAGACTGAATCGCACGACTCTGCCATCAGAGCCCGGAAAAGCTGCCTGCAGACCCGAAGATTTCTCGCCTTCGACGACGATTCCAATATCCCCATTAAAAAGACCCAACCCCGGACTGTTTCTGGTCAACATGACAGGCATACCGGGAAACGCCGGTCCGATCGAAGACCTTGAAGAGTGTCCGAGCCGCTCCACGATCCGCGTATTGACGGCCTCCACTCCCCGAGAGCCATGCCGGTGTGCGCAGATCACCATCACCTGCTCCAAACGGGCAAACTGCTTCTCAAGCCCTTCACCCGCCCGAAGCGCCTCGGTAATCGATTCGAAGAAAGGATAAATATGCTCATCAATTCTGGCGTCAAAACTCTGATCATCCGCTATCTCAAGCAATGATACGGGCCCTTGGTCTGACGCCGCTAACACGTCGATTGCCCGGCGAGCATCACCCATACGCACCGCACTTGCCAACAGGGCGATTGGGCTCTCACTACCAAAACGCCAGTTATGTTTCAGCTCAACGAGGCCTCCCGGCCAAATTCCGCTTTCTGCTGCGCTGCTCATGTCGCCAAGGACAGCGCCGGCCTCTACCGATGCCAGTTGATCACGATCACCTAGAAGGATCACCCGGGACTCATCCGGCAGCGCCTCAAAAAGACTCACCATAAGAGCAAGATCCACCATCGACGCTTCATCAATGACAAGCAAATCACAGGGTAACCGCCGTGTCGCACCATAGCGGAAGTTTCCACCGGGTTGCCAGCCGAGCAGACGATGAATCGTGACGGCTTCTGCAGAGAATCCGGAAAACAAGGGATCATCGGATCGCTCCAACAACGTTGCGCGCAGCCGGGCAGCCGCCTTGCCGGTTGGCGCACAAAGCAGGGTGCGCTCTGGTGATAAACCCGCATGCTGCCACATGAGCGGCAGAAGCCGCCTCACCGTTGCGGTTTTCCCAGTGCCCGGACCTCCACTGATGATCGAGATCCGATGATCAAAAGCCATGCGAACTGCGCCACGTTGTTCTTGGGTGTCTTGGTCGTCACCGAAAGCTTCTATCAACACTGAGTCAGACGGTACTGGACTTACGATTCCAGCCTGGCGATGCGTGCGGTCGGCCAGCAGGCCCGCGAATCGCTTTTCAAGATAAAAGTAGCGATACAGATAAACACTTTCTTCGGATCTCACAAGGATTGTCGTTTTTGAGCCGTCACCGACCAGGTGTGATTCGCTAAGATCTCGTTGCCAGATCTCCTCTGACGGCGCGACAAGATCCACGCGCTCGCCGAAAACCGCTTGGCCATAAAAACGCTTGAGATCTAGACGAATCTCGCCCGACAGGGCCTGCTCAACAGCAAGGGCGCCGGCCAACAAAACCGACTCGGATGCCGTCTTATCCATACGTGCGAGAAGGTCAGCAAAATAATAAGACACATCGCTCAGAGCGCTGCTTTGCTTCGCCGCCCGCATCGATGCCCAAAAATCACCCATTGGCGTCACCCATCAATTCCAGCAGATCGTTCACTAGCGCGGCTTGAGGACGATCAAAGAACACGCCGGAGCCCGGCATGTGCGGGTTGATCCCTCGGAGAAAAAGGTAAAAGACACCGCCAAAATGAGTATCGTAGTCATAACCGGGTACACGATTCGCCAACCACCGACTGAGTGCCATCGTATAAATCAGATATTGCAGCGAATATTGTGAGCGATACATTGCCTCATCGAGGCGCGGTGGCGCATAGTCCGAAAAATTGCGGCCGAGAAAATTTGACTTGTAGTCGACAAGATAAAAGCGGCCGTCCGCCTCGAATACCAGATCGATGAATCCCTGCATGAATCCTCGCCCGGCCGCAAAGAAATCGTCCTGTAATGCCATTTTAAGGACGGGGTGAGACGTTTCCATATGGCGTGCCAATACGCCCGTCCATTGCGAACGATCAAACGCTTCCGTGGGAAAACAAAATGCCATCTCATCCACACGATGCCTGCGCTCGACGACGTCAAGCTGAATGGCTTCGGTCCCTAAAGGCGCACCGAGAACGGCATCTAACATCTGCATCACAACGACAGCCCATCGCCCCTCAAAGCCGAATTCCGTTAGCACCTCGCTGACGATTACTTCTCGGGCATCGCGTGCCTGAGGAGAAAAGTCGATGAGCTCAAAGATGCGATGCAGACAGGTACCCGCTCGGGCACCACGAGGGAATCCGAAAAAATCATTTTGATTCGGCTCTGTCAAAACCACCTGCGCTCGATCATGATCCGGCAATGGGGAATCATGCCCGGTTGAAAGCGCGCTAAAACTGCTCAGTTGCCAACTTCGGTTGATCGCTCTTTTCGCATCACGCGCTGCGAGAGCCGACCGCGCAGGAGTCGATCGGTTTTGACTGGGTGGCGGATTACGTGGCAAATAGCAAACCGCGATCTCACCGGATGACCTCGACGAGAGATCATCCAGCGTTGCTCGAAGCGCTTCATCCGATACGGTTGCGAAATGACTCTCGAGGTTTGCCAATGGATCGGTGGAAAGATCGCCGGTCTCGCGGTGCAGCAGCCAAGCGAGTGCTGACCGCGATGCACCGGTAATGCCTCCCCACGCCATGTAGCACCGACTCTCGGCACGGGTTAATCCCACATACAGCAGTCGCACGTTCTCGGCGAGCTGCTCCAGTGCAGCGCGATCCTTATGGGTATCAAACGCGCTCGTGCCAAGATCCACGCTTGCGTGATTATTGTCAGTCGGGTCGTGAAAGAAAACAGAGGAATCCTTTTCGCTCTGATTGCCGCTATCCCAGGCAAATGGCAAAAACACAACCGGATACTGCAGACCCTTACTCGCGTGAATCGTCACGATCCGAACACGATCGTCGTCACTGTCAAGACGCAATAGACTCTCTTCTTCTCCATGCGGCGGTTGCATTCGGACGCTGGCAAGCCAATTGAGCAGGGTCGCCATCTCGCGGTGTTGCTCGGCTGCGACCTCGATGCGTTCTGATAAATGAATGAGATTAGTCAGGCGCCGATCACTATCCTCGAAACGATTCAGTCGGAAAAATAATTCCTCCGACACAACCATTGTTCGAAACATTTTCATGAAGCCGCTTTCGCGCCAGAGCTCGTGCCACTCAAAAAAACGAGTAAGGATTTGATCCCAACGAGATGGTTCCGCTTCCAGAAGTTGCAGGGCATCAACGTCGTATCCCATGAGGTCCGTGAGCAGGGCCGCCCGAACCAGCGCTTCCCTGCGCGGAGACGCCACGGCCTGCAGTACGCGCTCTAACTCGCTTGCTTCATGGGTCTGGTAAACACTCTGCTGGCCCTGGCGAACACAAGGAATATTTGCCCGCTGCAGCGCCCGCTGAATCACCTGACCCTCGACATGGCTTCGCACAAGCACGGCAATGTGCTGAGGTCTAAGCGCCTGATCTCCGAGCTTTTTGTCGCCGTTCAGGAGTTCAGTGATTTCTACTGCTACCGCGAGGCCAACGGCTTCGCGCGTATCCCCTTTCGGCAGGTACTTGGACGAATCGGCCCTCTGGATATGCCAGAGGACCAATGCGGCATCTCGTTCATCGCCCGAGAGCGTCGGGGCACTCGATGCAGCAACAGCGTCTTCAAAGGCGATCTCGTCGAAAACAAAACTTGCCGATCGATCGATAAAGGAAAACACCGCATTGACCGCCGCAACCAACCCGGCATGAGCGCGGTAGTTTGCTCGAAGCGAATGACGCTCCCGCGCATGACCACGCGCCTTAAGGTACGCAAAGAGATCTGCGCCCCGAAACGAATAAATTGCCTGTTTAGGGTCTCCCACCATAAAGACAGGAAGTGACCCATCACCGTACACGATACGAAAAATGTCGTATTGAATCGGATCGGTATCCTGAAACTCATCCAGCAATACGGCCTGAAAACCCGCACGCAGTTGGTCTCGTAAACTTTGATCTGTGTCCTGAGCTAATGCCCCATCAAGCTCCAAAAGAAGATCGTCAAAGCTCTGCAGCCCAAGGGTTCGTTTCCTCTGCAGCAGCGCACTGTCCGCCTGCTGTCTCAGAGCGGCTACCCAGGAAACAAAATGCTCGCTCGCGGCCTGTCTATAGGCTTCAACTGCATCCAGAAAAAGCTCCATCCGATCAAAAAAAGCATGGGCTGGGGCCTCGCCCCCTTTTCGCACCGCAGCAGACGACGACAAGAAGCGGGTTGTAAGCTTCTCAAGATAATCGAGCCCCTTAATCTCCAAAAACTCCGGGCGTGTGTAAGCAAAGACACTATCCAACGTCGTTAACCAGCCTTGCACACTGGACGGGCGGTATCGATTGCGATTCAGTGACGCATCCGGGCTCATAAGCAAATCGGACACCGTCGCGTGAGAGGACCGCCATTCCTCCCGCAGTTGTTCAAAGGCATTTTGCAGAGCGGTATCGGATGGGATTGATGCCCTCGCTTCGGAGTCACCGCAGATTTTGAGAAAAGGCTTACCCAGTAAAGGCCTTAACATCCGGCACAGATCATCGGCACTCTTGAGGCCCTTATAGCCAGCAAGCCAACTCGACCAGGATCTGTCCGACGGATAAATGGTCTGCCGCCAGATATCGTCGACCACCTCGGACAAAACGCTCTGCTCGTCCGAGATCAGTTCCGTCTCGAAAGCGCCCCCGGTCTGAAACGCATAGTCGCTCAGGATGCGCTCACAGAATCCATGAATCGTAAATACGGCCGCTTGATCAAAATGTGCAAGCGCCCGCTGCAATTTGCGAAGGGCGACTTTAGGGTTATCACTGGCGGCCAAAAGTGGGGAAAACAGCGGATGATCGTTTGCGGTTCCCTGTTCGAAGGCCGTGATCGCGCCCTCGAGCGCATCGCGCAGGCGTTGCTTGAGTTCACCCGTCGCAGCACGGGTGTAGGTGACGACCAATACATTCGGCACCGACACATCGGTCTCAATAATAAGCCGAAGATAAAGCGCCGCGATGGTCCAGGTCTTGCCCGTGCCCGCTGCTGCTTCAATCAGGCGACTGCCCTCAAGCGGAACGTTAAAGGGATCAAGCGAATGCATCGCGCTCATGATCCTGAGACGAGCGCCTCAAGCAAAGGGTCGATCACGTGGTTTGCCACGGATTTGAATTCGCCATCCAGGGCAGTTTCAAGCTCGTGGCGAAAAGCGAGCTCGAAGTACGGATCAGTGGCCTCCCCAGAAGAGGAGGAAAATTCCGAGCCCAGCCATTCCCCGTAAGCGGCTTTAAGCTCCCCTTTCTCAGCCCACGTGAATGCGCTGCGCGGAAAAAAGGCGAGCGGCCGGGTCATCCCACTCGCATACAGATCAACAAGGCGGCTGAGCTCAGTAGAGGCATCGACCTTTGGTGAAAAGGTCATCACCTCATACGGACTCAACACAATCGTTGATGAAGGTGGCCGATCGAATCCGGCATTCAATAACAGGTGCCGGCACCAGGCCTCGAGCTTGGTCCAAACGCTGATTCGATCCGCTGCCCACAGGACCTGCTGATCCCCAAAGACACTGTCAATCTCTCCCGATAGTTGCCAGCCCCCAATGGGACTTCGCAAAGACAGAGTCTCAGCGCGACTGCCTTTGAAGAGCGACTTCAGCTTGAGACAGACGAACCCGGCACTTATCCAGATCGCCTCGGCTGCTGATTCACCTGCCCCTCCAGAAGGCATGAGTCCGCTATGCCCTGCATATTCGAAAAACATCGATTTTTCGGATCCTTCCAGCTGGGCCGCGACGGCGCGACGGAACAAGACCCGCTTCGAGCGGTAACCCATTTGCATAGGTTCGCGCACAGGCAAAAATCCAGCGCGCGCCTCCAGTCGAACGCCCAATCGATCTCTTAGGAGCGCGCGAGCCGGATTGGCAAAAAAATCAACGAGTTTGTCGATAGGCAGCTCGCCCGGCTCGAGCGGAGAAAGCGTTTTCATAAATACCGGAGCAGGCGCGTGACGCGCGTCCGAAGCATGAGGCACCATCTCGCCGGCATAACTGAATAAACCGGAATCCTTTGCAAAATAACGTCTGCTGAACGCCTGCAACGGATGACGCGTTATTCTTTTATCCGTTTCCGCCTCCAGCTCCCGCGCGCGCACGGCCTTGAGCAACTCCTCGACCACATTGGACGGTGGTTCAAGGCGATCGTCCCGAACGTGCGCACCCGAATAGCTCACATAAAGGCGCTCACGCGCGGACATGACGGCCTCGAGGAACGTGAAGCGATCGTCGTCGCGCCGACTGCGATCCCCGGGTCGCGGCTGAGCCGCCATCTGATCGAGGCCGTGATGGTTCTCGCGCCCGGGGAAGTCGCTGGCGTTCATCCCAATCAGACAGACGAGTTTCGCAGGGAGACAGCGACCGGAGGAAAGTCTTGAGAAGGTAACGCTCCCGCCTACGAAACGGCCCCCGACAGTATCAGCTGTTTTCTTACCCAAGGCATCTTTGATCACCTTCAGCGGGACGACCCCCTCGAAGTGAGCGGCCTTTGCATCTCGCCCTAACGAAGCCAGCGCTTGGCGAAAACGCATCAGCGCATCACTCTCCTGAGATTTGAACAAAAAGAACTCATCAACCACCTCGTTAAGAAATGAAATCCATCCTGACAGCGTTCGAGGGGAGTCCATTCGGGACTGAAGGGAAATTAAGTCTTCAAGAAAGGTACGCCAACGTCCCAACATCTCCGCGAGCGACGAATCACCTGGAGCGTTCGGCAGCAAATCGCCAACGATTGCGCCGCTGTCACCCACGCCAAACCCGAGCAGCATGCGATCCGTGCCGCCTCGCCAGGTGTGCGTGGGATCAAGGACGACACCCAGCGCAGCAAGCGACTCGGCATCGGCGCCCCAGACGATACCCAGTTCACGTATCCATCTTTCAATCTGATCCACATCGGTATCGTCCAGCCCAAATCGGGAACGAACGAATGGAAAATCCAAAAGCGCATGAACGCGGCGAGCATCAAGGCGGGTCTGAGGCAAAATCATTAACGCATCGAGGGCTCGCATGAGAGCGTTCTCCCGCACCACGCTACTCTCAGCCAGACTCCAAGGTATAAATCGGTTTCCGCTCGCCGAGCCGAAGATCGCGGCGATTGCCGAGGCATAGTCCGCGGGATTGGGTATCAGTACCCGAACGTCGTCTGGATGCAGATCAGGATCCTGCTCGAAGGCATCCAACAGTTGGTCATGAAGCACTTCAACCTCACGCATCGGTCCATGGCAAACGTGTACGGCTACGGAGCGATCGCTAAGTCCGTTTGCGGGTATTGGGCTCTGAGACTCCTCCTTAAGCTCAACGATATCTGCCTGTAACACACCGAGCATCGTCTTTCGCTCTGGCACCACGTAACGCTCATGCTCTACCGCGTTAAGCGTCATGAGTTGTGAGAGGTGTTGCCGGCCCACATAGCCCATGGCAGCAAGCAGACGGTTACCGGTCTCGAGAAACGGCTCAAGCGCTTCGCCTTCGGATACCAAGAGCCGTGCTCGTTCTCGATCACTCACGATATCGGCCCAAAAGCCTTCGCTGAAGTTAAGGTGATAAACATGGACTTCGGTGTGGTCTGCCAAGCGGGCCACCCACTCCAGAAACGCTGGCGACAGTCCGGGCAGAGCGAATAGCGACACGCGGCCGGGAAGCTTTGCTGCCGCCGAGGGCTCCCGCGCCAATGTCTTGAACAACTGCTCGCGCAGTCGCAACCAGTGACGAGAATCTCCCGCTTTTATGAGTCGATGCCACAACGCACCCTGCCAGTCCCGAGACATTTTTGCTTCCCAGGAAAAAATCCAATCGGGCCTAAAGATGAGGTACTGCTCGAAGAGTTTTCCCATCTGGCGCGACAACTGCCAGGTCCTTAGCGCATCTGCCGATTCGAGATATCGCCGGAGAGGGTCAAAGCGATCAATGAAGATCGGGTCCTGCAACTCCTTCATGACGCGCCAGGCCAGCACGTCAGAAGAGAAGGCGTTGGTCTCGGGTACGTCAGGCAATGCTGCCCTAAAAATCTTCCAGAGCAGCCGAGCGGGCAGTAGCCATTCGGTATTCGCGCAGATCCCAAATGATCGAGCCAGATGAAGGGTTAACCACTCGCTGAGTGCGGAACCCGGTACCGCGACGATTTCTGGGGCGAGGATCGAACCGGTCGGATGCTTTAGATTTTGAGCCAGCTGATCCGCAAGATCTTCAAGTCGATTGGCGTGATAAAGGGAGAGCATCGGGTGCAGGCGAGTGATGGGTGCTAGAGACCATTATGCGCAAGCCAATGGCTCACCGAATGATCCCGGGAATTGCCCGTGAAACGGCAAAAATCTACGGGCTACGGGCCTCCGAGCGCAGGGCTCGAACCTCTTTTTGCGCCATCCACGTGGCGGCTCCGACGATCACGGCGCCACCGATCCAGATCCAGAAATCCGGATGCTCATCAAACAAAATCAGTCCAAATAACGTTGCCCACACCAGCTGTAGAAATGTGAAAGGTTGTACCGCGGAAACCTCTGCCGCTGCCAGTGCCCGCGTCATGCAATAGTGTCCTGCGGTTGCCAGCATGGCCGTCGTTGCAAGCAGCATCAGCTCGTGCAGTGTTGGAGGTCGCCACACCCACAAAGCGGGAGCGGCGAGCGTGAGCGTGCAGAAAATCGACAGCAGCACCACAATCATCGCGCTTGACTCCTTATGGGTCGCTGACTTCACCATGAGATAAGAACAGGCGAATAGGGGCGCAGCAGCCAATTGCGCGAAGGCACCAATGTCGATCACACGAAACCCGGGACGAAGAATCAATAGCGCCCCTAAAAAACCAACCAGAATGACCACCAGTCGATAACTGCGAAACCGTTCATTGAGGAACAAGGCGGCGCCCAGTGTCGCAAAGATCGGCGTGGTAAAACCCAGCGCCGTGACTTCGGCAATGGGAATGCGGCTCATCGCCAGAAACCAGAGCATCACGCCACCGCCATGAATCAAGCCACGCAGTCCATGAAAACCCACACGCCGCCAGGTCAGGCCGAGGAGTCCCGCTCGCGATAACAGCGGCAGGATGATGACCAAGCCGAAGCAGTATCGGATAAACGCGGCCTGGATCGGATTCATGGTGGTTCCGAGGTAGCGCACCGTAACCGTCACGGCCACAAACAGCATGCCCGTTACGAGCATCCATGCGATACCGCGGACGTTTCCAGAGAGCGGCCGCCGGCTAAGGAGGCTAGAAAAAAACGACATCAGTCGCCGTAGCGGTTGGCCGCTGCCAGGAGACGCGCCCTCACAGCATCGCGCAAACTCGTTGGCGCCATTACCTCCACATCACTGCCATGGCGCATGATATCCATGACGAGTTCAGTCTCCTGCGCATAAGGTAAGGTCAGCGTGTAGCTCCCGTCATCTTCCCAATGGCCTCGCTGCTGGGAATGCCATTTCTCCCGAGACACCCAGCGGGCCGCTTCCGGCGAAAACCGCAGGACAGCCTCACGGGTCTTCTCGCCAGCAAAAATTCCATAGCCGGTACCCAGAACCTTTTCGAGTTCCGCTGTAGAAACATTCTTGACAGCTTTGGTCTCCTCGACTTGCGCCGAGGCAATCGCATCCACCGCAAAACTGCGTAACCCGCCGCGCAGATGACACCAGGCATCGAGGTACCAGTTATCCCGATAGTGGGCTAGCCGCTGTGGCGAAACCGTTCGCTCAGTGACCTCGCCCGTACGGCGGTTCAGGTGTTTAATGATCAGTCGATAGCGCCGCAGCAAGGCGTGAGAGATTGCGCCGAAAACCTCACTGTCCGCTCGGCGCGAGGCCATATGCAGCACGCGAATTCGCCGCGCGATCTCGTCTACAGGGTGGTCACCGCTATCGAGCAGCCGACGAATGCGATCACGCAGGGGGCCGATATGCGGCTCGAGAAGGCCGGGCTGCAGGCTAGATAGCAGGTGCTCCATGGTAAGAAGCGCATGCACCTCCGACGCGTTAAACCACAGGCCCGGTAACGAGTACCGGTCGCCGTCATCTTCCTGCTCGTCGTAACGGTAGCGACGGTCTTCGGAGTCCCAAACAATAGGCGCCGCCAGACGATCGCGCATGTATTCGAGGTCACGCCGGATAGTCGCTCGCGAGATCTCCATGACATCCATCATCTCGCGAAGCGTAGTGCCCTGACGGGCCCGCATCATGCGGTCAATCGTATAAAAACGTTCGGTGCGGTCCAATCCGGATGTTCCGCCTACGCTATCCCGTCGTATAACGCATCACTGCGCGCGGCCATAATGAGGTCGTTTCGATGAATATCGTGAATCTTATGCGTCCACCAGTCGACCGTTACCCGACCCCATTCCGTCGTCAAGGCCGGATGATGGCCTTCGGATTCCGCGATATCGCCTACGGTGTTGGTAAATGCCAGAGCGCCTGCGAAATTCTTGAAGGCGTAGACCCTTCGCAGACGAGGCTCCTCATCAATCACCACGCGCATCCAATCCGGTCGATCCGCTAAAAATTCATCCAGTTCTTTATCCGTTGCCGGAGGCGCACCAACCCGACACGCCTCGCAGGTCATTTGCTCGTAATCGATCATCACTTTCTCTCGCTTTGGGAATCCGTGGGCTTACCGAACCGTTCCACCCGACGTGGCAGAATAACGCAACTATGAATCTTGAGGAACATCTGATCGAGTGCCCTTACTGCGGCGAGGTCTTTACCGCGCTCGTTGATCCAAGTGTCGAGTTGGCCGAGTACGTCGAAGACTGCGAGGTATGCTGTCAGCCGATTGTCTTTTCAGTCTCCGATAATGGTCCAAACGCTCCGCTGAGCGTGAGCACGCGCCAAGAAAACAACTAGCCTAGGTCGGCTCACCGGCGTAACGGGTCAGTCGACAGCCGTTAATCCGCCATTGCTCTCCTTCTTCGCGAACCATCTGATACGCGGCCAGCCAAAGGCTGCCGTCACGCGCAAACACTTTGACACCGACTACCGGCCCGTCTGCGGTTTGCTTCACGCCAAGAAAGTCGACCTTGGATGGGCGGATCAAAGCACTGTACCCGTCCCGAACCATCGCCATAAATATTTCATGATTCGGGAACATAGCCTGAATCAGCGGCGACGCCTGGGCATACGCCGTGCCGGAATCACCCCGAGCAAACGCGGTGAGCTGGCGCGAGATCACGGCCTCCATCGCATCGGCATCCGTTCCCGGGTAAGACTGTTGGCCCGCTGCCACCAGCGGCATCATCATGCACCCCGCACAGAACGCTAGACCCCACCGGCGGATTCTGATCACGATTTTTGATATTGATCTCATTTTTTTCCTCTTGACCCTGCGTAGCTCGCGTCGCGACGTATTCAGCCTTAGTTGGGCCGCCGCGTCATCAAGTGCGAATATTTCAGATCCTCAAAACTGCCGCGATAGTCATCAAGATTGCTAACCAGCATATTTCGGTACTGCCCGGTGAAGTACTCCAGCGCCCGATCACGTTCTTCATCATAGGCCAGCACGTCATCGGCATGTGTCGCGACGACGAAGGCATTAAACCGGGACGCCGCAAACATCATGGCCTCGCTCACGTTTTCCTTGTGGAACCGTTGGGCTTGCTCGTTCGCGAGATCAATAAAGCGATCAGCGATCTCCCGCAATTGGAGATCGAGCTCTTCGTCGCTTAATTCCCCCACGGCGGTCTCATCACTCATGACTTCCTCCTGCTTTGAAACATTAATCTCATTGTACGGGGGGGCACATCAAGACGCCATGGAGGCGCAGAACGTCTCCGGTAAGCATCCTTTTTCCCGGCTTTGCCCTTAGAGTACGCGGACCTCATGGATAGACCATCTCCCAATAATCTTCGAGCCGCCGGGGCAGTTGTCCTCGCGATGACGGCGATTACCACCAGCGACGCACTGGTCAAGGGCCTGCTCGACAACATCCCCCCGCTGCAGTTCATTTTCCTGCGGGCGCTTGTCATCCTCTTGATTCTCGGCACAGCCCTTCTGCTTCAGGGTAAGCCGATTCCGCGGCCGAGTCTGCGTCAACCCTGGTTACTGGTGCGCGGCGGTTGTGAATTCATGTCCACGGGCTTTTGGCTTTTCGGGCTGCAGTTCATTGCGCTTCCGACGGCAGCGGCGCTTGCATGGACCTCGCCGATTCTCGTGACGCTTCTGGGCATCGTCATTTTGCGCGAGGTGAACTCGCTATCGCGGTGGGTTTCGGTACTTCTTGGGTTTGCCGGCGTGTTGTGTGTAACGCAACCCTGGGGCGCAGAATGGTCGTTGGTGCTTCTGTTGCCGATTGCTACTGCTTTCGCCAGCGCTTCGCGCGAGCTCACGACGCGATTCATCGACACATCCGCCCATCCGCTGCAGGTTTCATTTCTTACGGTTTTTGTTGTCGCCGTGGGATCCGGGATAGCAGGCAGTTTTGATTGGCAACCCGTGGGCTGGGAGCTGACGGGCGGAATCCTCATTTCCGCTCTGCTGGTGAGCGCGGCTTTTCCGCTGATGGTAACCGCCGTGCGCCTTGGCGAGATGTCGTTTATTGCGCCATTTTTCTTTAGCGCAATTCCGGTCGCGATCATCCTCGGCTATCTTTTTTGGGGCGACACACTCAATCCGGTCGCCGTCGCCGGTGTGATCGCCATCGTCACTGCTGGTTGGCTGAACGTGCGACGGACCGGTCGCAACCCGGCCAAGGACTCCAGTCGGCAATAAAAAACGGCCGCTGAAGCGGCCGTTTTCTCAGGGAGACTGAATCGCCTAAGGGTTATTCAGTCGGTGTCTTTGCCGGAGCGGTCGAATCCCCAAGAAGCACTTCCACATAATCCACACCCGCGCCGCCTTTCACAATACCGGTGGGCTCAGCGGTCAGGCTGTATGCGCTTGGGGTCACCCAGTTCGCGAAGGTCTCAGGAGAGAGAAACGGCGCGTAGTTGGCGAAATTGAAAGCCTGCATGTAGTTTGCCGGATTCATCGCGTGAATATAGGCGTGCGGCGTCATCCAATACGCATAGGTGTTCACGTCAAGGAAGGTGGCGTAATTTGCCGGGTTGAACCACGCCATCAGATTCTTGGGGTTCATGAACTGCATATAGAACTGCGGCGTCATGAACTGGGCATAGGTGGCGGGATTCGTAAATGCCATATGAAAATCAGTATGGGTGCGCGGGTTCATGATGACAGCCCAGCCCGCAGGGTGCATCGGGTTGAACGGCATCGTCATACCGGCCGCTGGCATACTGTCGAACCAGGTGCTGGGTGCCATCAGATCGATATTGGCATCCGGACTTTCCGGGCTAACCGCATAGTCAGCTTGGACAACGCCAGCCAGCAGCAGGGCCGCCGCGGCAGTGATTCCTTTCAGTGTTTTCATCTTAGTTTTCCTCGTGTTGGGACGCGGCCGCGAGACCCGGGTCCCGTTTAAATTTGTAATTTCATTATATTCTTATACACTTCTCACTCTACACGGCTAATGGAGTAGGTAAATCACTCCCATAGGGGATAGCCTGAATATTTTTTACTTCAATAAATCATATATTTATTGTTTTTTGCGGCTTCTCTCATGGAATCATTTCGGCTAATCTGACGCTATGAATTTTTCAGGAAAACGGGTCCTGGTGACCGGGGCCTCGCGCGGCATCGGGCGCGCGATCGCCATCCAATTTGCCGCTTCAGGCGCGCGGGTGTTGGTTCACTATCGGGTTGACCAAACCGCGGCCCAGCGAACGCTCTCCGACCTGCATGGAGAGGGGCATGCATTGTGTAGTGGCGATCTCGCGGAACCCCGCGTCGCCGAACAGTTGATCGAGAGTTGTGTCGGAGAACTTGGCGGCCTGGACATTCTTGTGAATAACGCCGGCATATTTGAAGCCCATCCGATTGAGAGCATCACATACGAGGACTGGCAAAAGGCGTGGTCCCGCACCCTGGCCGTCAACCTGATGGGGCCGGCAAACCTGGCTTGGCTTGCGGTAAACCATATGAAAGAAAACGGCGGAGGGCGAATCGTGAACGTGGGATCCCGCGGCGCGTTTCGAGGCGAGCCGCGCTGCCCCGCTTACGGCGCAAGCAAAGCCGCCTTACACGCTATGACGCAGTCGCTCGCCCAGCGGGTCGCACCGCTTGGCATCTTCGTAGGTGCCGTCGCACCCGGCTTTGTGGAAACGGATATGGCGAGTACGGTTCTCAATGGCCCGGACGGCGATAGCGTGCGGAACCAAAGCCCTCTGGGTCGGGTTGCACGTCCGGAGGAAGTCGCCCACGCCGTTCTGTTCCTCGCGTCGACTGGCGCTGAGTTTTCGACGGGAGCCATCATTGATGTCAATGGCGCCTCGTATCTCAGGACATAAATTAGCCGCTTCGATCCACCTTGGCCACATCGCAGGCCATCCGAAACAACGTCTCTGAGAGATCACCAACCTCGTCCATCAGTTGCTCGCACCCCCGAATGGTGCACTCGTCATAGGCTGACAACGGAACACTCCAATTTGCACTTTCCACGTCATAGCCCTTGCGCGTCAGGCAGGCCACGCGAAAGGCATCGATCATACAAAAGTGGGTCGCCTCATTATCTTGTAACTGTGGGGGTGCGGTGCACTCGGGTGCCGCCTTCGCAAGGGGGGCAACCACGAGGAACAGCAGGAATAGCATTCTTAAGAACATGGATGTAATCGGCATACGTTGGCGATACAGTAAAATCCTAATCTGCTATGCATGGAAGGAGTCAGCCGTGAAGTATTTAAGCATTTTTATAGCAGTTATTCTGATGGGCGTGGGACTTCAGTCCAGTGCTCACGACCAGGGCAATACGATTGAACAGGCCATTAGTTACCGCCAATCGGGTTTTCGAATGATGGCGTGGCATTTCAAACCCATGGGCGCAATGGTTCAGGGCAAATCCGAGTGGGATCTTGCGCTATTTCAGAAACATGCTTCGGCGGTAGCGGCTCTTGCCCCCCTGCCTATCAACGGATTTATTGCCGACAGCGACATGGGAGACACCCATGCGAAGAGCGAGATCTGGGAAAACTGGGACGATTTCTCAGAAAAAATGCAGGCGCTCGTGACGGAAACAGCAGCTCTTGCACAAACCGCCTCGGGTGGAGATAAAGACGCAATTAAGGATCAGTTCATCAAAACTGCCGGCACCTGCAAAAGCTGTCATAAGAAATACCGCGAGAAGATGTGAGCCATACGCCGAGCGGCAAACCGATCGCGCGGCTCCTGGTATTGATTGCCTACTCTTCACTCATCGGATGTGTGCACCATTCACCGACGTCATCGAACGACGCGGTGTCCTGCAATAGCGTGCCACACCCGGCTGACTGGGCCTTTGCCGGCGGGGGAGGTGGAGGGCGCCCCTCCGACTGATCTCCTGGATGTGGGTTTTCTAAAGCGCGGTACCTCGCAGCCCCTTCTGTGACGCGATCAGATACCGATGCCCCACACCAAAAGGGTCCCCACCACAACCAAGATAGCCAACGCCCACCACGGCGACCGAAGTTGAGGCGCCGCCATCTCGGCCGGTAATCGCTTGCGACCAAGGATCATTGGGAGAATCAGGTTATTTCTCTTAAAAATCCAGTAAGCGACCACCGCCACAACATGAAGAACGACCGCTGCCAATAGAGCGTTGAACAGCAGATGGTGGATCCCCGTCAAGCGGTCGCTCAGCGCTTTACTGACAAGCGAGCTTAATGGGCCCTCAAAAAAAATGTCATCGTTTGAAAAAAGGCCCGTAACAGCCTGAAGCAGAAGTAAGGCCAACAGAAGGACCACCGACCAGCCGCCGGCCGGGTTGTGACCTGCGTGCAAGGATTCATCCCCTTGCCCGCGCCACTGACGGAAATACCCGATCACCGCGCGGGGACCTTTCAGGAACTTTGCAAAGCGCGCCGTTTCGCTACCGATAAATCCCCAAATTAGGCGCGCCAAGACCAGCGCAAGTACCGCTGTGCCCAACCAGCGATGTACGCCCATCCAGTCGCCTTCCGATTCCGCCGTCGCCCAAAGCGCCATGAGAAGTACAACGAGTACCCAATGAAACACCCGCACACCAAGATCCCAGACTACGATCGTTGTTCGCTTGCTCTTCATGGACATCTTCGGACCTGTGCTGTTCAGCGTCTCAAGAGAATCATATTAGCGACCAAACCTTAACAGAACATGATAAGCGCCGGCTTGAACAAAGCCCTCACCAGGCGGGGGTAAGATCGATCTATGACGTCTCAAAACACAACACCGTTCCGATATGCCGCGGGGACGGTCTTTCTGATTTGTGCGCTTCTACTGGGCTATGCCTACTGGCTTCAACACGTAGACTTCCTCGATCCGTGTCCGCTTTGTATTTTTCAAAGACTGGCTTTCTTCTGGATGGGTGCCGCCGCGCTGGCTGCTGCTGTGCACGATCCGGGACCGTTCGGCCGCGCCGTCTACGCCCTCGTGACGGCGTTGGGCGGAATGGTCGGTTCCTTGATCGCCGGGCGGCACATCTATCTCCAGACGCTGCCGCCCGATCAGGTACCCGAGTGCGGCCCCGGTCTTGAATTCATGCTGTCTACCTTGCCCTGGAACGACGTGGTTGAGAAGGTACTAACGGGATCCGGTGAATGCGCCGACATATCATGGACGTTTTTAAACCTCTCCATGCCGTGGTGGACACTTTTCTGGTTTATCGCCTTGAGCGTTCCCCTCGCGGTCTTTGCCCGGGGCAGGACCTGAAGCAGGAGCTATCCGGCTTCAGTCCAGTAGCCGGTTATCCCGCCCGCGCTGACGCATGAGAGCGCACTGGTCTTCGGTTAACTTTACGTTGTCCACAGAGGTATCGCTTCGCATCAGATTGCCGGAAGTGTAGACATGCGTCCCGTCGTCCAGTAGCACGTGCACCAGCTCATGAGCGAGCGCAATGTGCGGGTCTGCGCTCATCTCCGTTAGCCATACGGTAAAACGCAAAACCGGATTGGCACGACTGTTTGATGTGCCAAAAGTCATGGCGTCGAATGCCGGTCGATCCAGGGTGTCTTTCACAAAAAATACTCGCGCTCCACGATCCAACACGGCCTCGGCGAGACGAACAGCATTAGGGCGCGAAAAGTCACGCAGAGTTTCGTTGGCGCTCAAGCGAAGAAAGTCTCTGACCTGCAATCCAATTCCGCACTGCCCGATGATCTTTGCCGCCTCACTCATAAGCGCCTCGACCCGGGCAGTGGTCCAGCCCGTCTCCTCAATCAACACCAGCGTCGGACGAAAACGAAGTTCGTGGTCGACCGGGCCACTGCTGAATGACTCAGCCGCAATCTGCATCGATTGCACGTCTGCGGCTCGCGCAAGATCGGAAGGTTCGCGTATCCAACCGACTTTTACAAAATTTCCGGGTTCAGGATCCGCCAGGGCAAAAATCTGCTCCCGCAGAGCCTTTGCATCCAAACCGGGCTGTTCTGCGAGAATGCGGGCCGCCAGTGCAGTGATTCGCGCTACCGCATAACTGGATCCCGAGACATCTCTCGGCTTGCCATAGAAATCGACCGTGGCGATGTGCTCTCCGGGAACTAGCAGATCAACGCTTTCCCGCCCCCAATTTGAACCCTGCGCGGGGAACCCATCAGGCGCTACAGAGGTCACCACGATCATATTCTCAAGTGGCAGAACTGCCGGGAAAACCGGCTCCTGATCGATATCACGCCCGTCGTTACCGGCAGACACAATAAACAGAAGTTCCGAATGTTTAAGTGCTGCCTCCTCAAAGGCCATCCAATCGCGCTCATCAGAACTGCCCAAAGACATATTGATGATCTGAGCGCCGGACTCTGCCGCCGCCGTTACCAGGTCACTCATGCGCTCCATATTCGGGCGCGGATAGCGGTAAGGTATCAGACGAATCTGAGGCGCCTCCCGCGCAATAATCCCGGCTACCCGCGTGCCGTGACGCTGCGGAAAAAATATCGACCGGCTGGGATGAGAATCAAACGGCCGTTCGTCCATATCCCAAAAATCAAAGCCCACGAGGCGCCCGTCGTCATGACGGGCGAGCTTTTCAGCGATTGGCGGCAGAAGATAATTTACGCCGGAGTCAATCACGGCAACGGCTACACCAACCGGATCGACTCCCTTTGGCGGTTCTGGATTCATCGGAATCTCCGGCTCAGCGAGATTCCACTTCGGATCGAATATTTGCAGGGCCGATGCCTGGGACCCGTCGTATCGAATACCGCGCACCTGGCGAATATCACAGGCGCCATCAGCCAGGATCAATAGCTTTGGTCGCGCCTTCGCATCAGAAAACTCGACGCTGATGCGTCGCAGTTGTCCTTGAGGCGCGATGCGCTCGACGGACGCCGTATCACCATCTTGGAAGTTGAAGCGCTGCCGCCAGCCAAAGATCATCTCCCCGCGCGATAGCATCTGACGAGGATCGCTGGCAGCATCGGCTAATTTTTCATCGAACGGGATCTCATCAAGATCCTGACAAGCCCATGCCACCAATTGCCGGGCTCGGTCGCGATCGGTTGCGGATGAGCTCGCCCCTGCCGTTGAAAGAACCCCGCTCGATATCATACTGACCGCAAGCGTCCAACTCAGCAGCCCACGCCAGACATGAGGAAAAACCGAGCGGCGCGACATGGTCTTTGTCAGTCTCGAATTGCCACCATATCAATCTCAACCAACGCGCCTCGAGCGAGCCCGGTCACACCAATGCAGGTTCTTGCCGGCAAACGACCCGGCGCAAAATAGTCCCGATAGGTCCAGTTCATTTCCTCGTAATCCCGCTCAAAATGCGTCAGATACACGCGACAGGAAAATACGTTCTCGAGGCCGAGCCCCATTTCCGTCAACACAATAATGAGGTTATCCATCACGCGACGTGTCTGCGCCACGATACCCGCCGGAAGCGGCGCTGAATCATCATCCGGATCGGTCGGCATCTGTCCCGTGAGTTGGATCCAACCGTTTGACTCGGCAGCATGGCTGAATGGGGCAACGTGCGTGGGTGCCTTGTCGAAATTATGAAAAATCGGCAGCTTGCTCAATCGCTATCTCCTAAAGGTTAACGGCCGTCCAACAACCAGCCAATCCCAATACCTGTGCAGGGCATACGCCATGAGGGTCAACCCCATCGATACAAAAGCCCAGCCGACAACGTCATCGTGCGGCATCCACGCCGGCACACCAAAGATCACCATTGCCAGCCAGCTACTCCAAATCACCAGCCACCCCAGGCGATAAACAGGTCTTAGAACGTTAGTGCTGCGGGGACGCCGAACCAATGCGCGTAATCCGGTAAGGTTAGAATTCTCACACGATATCACAGGCGTTTCTCTCACAACTGGGTAACCGGCGAGCGTGTTTTATGGTCATTGTCGTTTTTGAATTCGAGCCCATGCCCGAGTATGTCGACCGGTATTTTGAACTTGCCGGGGCACTGCGTTCCGAGGTCGAGCAAATTGACGGCTTCATCAGCGTAGAGCGATTCGAAAGCGTTAATCAGTCAGGACGTTTTGTGTCGGTATCCACCTGGCGAGATCTCGACGCCGTTAAAGCATGGCGCGAATTCGCCGAACACCGGCAAGCGCAGGACGAATCGAAAGACCGTGGCATGTTTCGCGACTACCGCATTCGCGTAGCCAGCGTCGTGCGCGATTATCATCTTTAAAAAAACTATCGATATGAAACCCATCGCAACACTCCAAAAACCCCTTGAACACACCACGCTGGTGGATTGGGGATCGCCTGCGACGATGATTGAGGGCCGCTCGCAAACGCGTGGTGCGCTATTGCACAAGGGGCCGGACGGAGCTTCGGAGTGCGGGTTTTGGGAATGCACGCCGGGCGTGTGGGCTTGTGAAGTCACCCGTGACGAGTTCTGCCACTTCCTTGAGGGAGAAGCAGTTTACGAGGCGCAGACCGGCGAGGTCACCGAAATCAGGGCAGATACCATTGCATTCTTTCCAGCCGGATGGACGGGCCGCTGCCGCGTTATCAAGACAGTCAAAAAGGTTTATATGATCCGATAGCGCCTAATGCTTCGGGCGGGTCATGGCGATCTGATGCAATCGCGCGAGTACCCCAGCGGCCTGATGGCTTTCCGGCAAGTCCTCGTCGACTAGGCTTGAGCACAGCGCCGTCGCTGCCGAAAGACTTCCCGTCAGCGAATACGCGGTCATTACCGCGTCGCGGACCAGCATGGACTGAACGACCGGCGCGGGTATCTGACTTTCAGACCTTGGTTCTACGCTTTTTTCCATACCCTTTTAATGCGGGCATCTTGCGGCGTTTCAAGGGCTGCGAAAACCCCACCCTTGATGGGTGCCTTTACCGTTCGATTCGACCGAGATGGTCTTTGTAGGTATGCTGTTGGGCAGCACCTTTTTTAGAGGAAAACCATGAAAACATCACAGAAATTCTGCGCATCCCGCGCTGAGGACGCCAAATGGACCCAAGGCCTTCGAAAGTTCTTTGAGTATCGGGATCTCGGGATCAGCGCCGCCACCAACGGCGAGTACAACGCCCATGTCATCCGAGTAAAGCAGCCCGTCACCGAGTTCCCGCATACAGGACCTCACGTGCATGATCTGAACTTTCAGATGATCTACATCCTAAAAGGATGGATTCGCTTTACCTATGAGGGCGAGGGCGAGTTTACGTTTCAGGCAGGCGACAGTTGTCTGCAACCGGCCGGTATCGTGCACGACGAGATCGCCTGTTCGGATGATCTCGAGCTGATCGAATTTACCTCTCCGGCAACCTTCGAAACCCATCGTCTCGAACAGGCCGCCTCCTGATCGCGCGAGTTAAAGCTTAAAAAATTCGCTGGTCTTCTCGCGCCCAGAGGTTGTGGGTGAGGACGCCTACGCGGGACTCGATAGCCTCCATAGCGTCAAGAATCATATCCTCGCGGTAGCGCCGCCCGATAATCTGCACACCCGCAGGACGCTCGGCCACCATGCCGATGGGCGTCACGCCCGCAGGCAAACTAAGCCAGTTAATGCCCGTGCTGTAGATCGCTGAATCAAAGAGCGTGCGGGTGCCCGCGAGACTCCGTTGATCACAGTCCCAGTCTGGAGTGGGCTGCAGAAAGTAAGGCGTAAGGATGAGCGGCGTTTTATCCAAAAACGCATTCCATCGGCGGGTCATTGCGGATCGTGCCTTTATGCCGACCTGATACTCCACAGAGTTTGCGGTCTGACCCATTTCAAAGTACCACTCGAAGATCTGCTGAATGGTTTCGCTTCCGTGCGCTCTCGCCAAAGGCATCAGGAATGCCTCGAGCTCTGCGCCTAAAAACCGAAACCAGTCTCTCGCTGCGTCATCGACAGAGGGCGTATCGACTGACTCAACCGCATATCCTGCATCTGAAAGATAACCGGCCGCTTGATCAATTGAGGCAGCAATATCCGGATGAATCGGATGCCCGTATGATTCGGTCGTGACCCCAACCCTGATGGGTCCGTCCTCCGTCGGCCATCCCTCAAACGGCACGGGCATCCAAAAAGGATCTCGGGGATCCCCGCCTGCCATAACTCTCAGTGCCACGCGTACATCTCTGACTTCTCGGCAGATGGGTCCCTGGACCGAGATAAGCTGCGCCAGCAGGCCCCGCTCCTCCTGTGCCGACGGCAGATACGCCGGCACCCGCCCAAAAGTCGGCTTCACCGTCGACAGCCCACAGTTAAAAGACGGACACCGAAGGGACCCACCGATGTCATTACCATGATGAATGGGACCGAAACCGGCAGCCCCAGCAGAGGAAGCGCCGCCCGAGGATCCCCCGGGAGAAGCTGTTTCGTCCCATGGGTTTAGCGTTCGACCGTGAAGCGGGTTATCGGTTGTTAAGCGCATGGATAGTTCGGGTGTATTCGTTCGCCCCACAATGATCGCACCCGCCTTTCGCAGATTAGCAACGACCGGTGAGTCATCTGGCGCTATAAGATCGGCGAAGGCTGGCAAACCATTTGGGGTTGGCTGACCTTTCACATCGATGTTCGACTTAATGGTCACGGGTATACCGTGCAGCGGTCCGACGGGCTTGCCCGACGCCAGTTGCTGATCGGCCGCGCGCGCATCATTCAAAGCCTCTCCGGTAAGATCGTGAATAATGGCGTTAAGTGTTGGATTCAGGCTCTGCATCCGCTCCGTTACTGAGGCAACCAGAGCCTCTGCCGAAAAGCGCTTCGCCTGAATACCGGCTGCGGCATCACAAGCGCTCAGTTTCCAAAGTTCGTCAGCCATCGGGGCTCCTGCAAAATCGTCTACGGCGGATAACCTGTGGGACGGCAGTCCGTCGGTGGTATGTTTAACTGTAGCCCTCAAGCATAGAGGAAGAGCTGACGCGCGCAAACCTTCGGTGACAAAACTACTTTCCATCACAATAAGCCTCGCGCTCTTGCTTCTTTCGTCGGGGAAAACTCTTGCTGACGAAGCAAGAACCATCGGAGTGCTTGCCTTTCAGGGGCCGGCCGAGGCTCTCGATCGATGGACCGCTACCGCCACCTACTTATCCGACCAGATCGAGGGCGTGACATTCTCCATTCAGCCACACACTCTGGTCTCGCTGCGTGCTGCAGTGGAGAACAATCAGATCGATTTTGTACTGACCAATCCGGGCCAGTATGTTCGGCTGGAACACTTTTTCGGCGTGTCGCGACTGCTCACTCTGCAGATTAATCACGGCAGCCACGCACATGACGAATTTGGCGCCGTCATCTTTACGCGGCGCGATCGTACAGACATCAAGAATCTCACTGATCTCAAAGGCAAACGACTTGGCATCGTATCTACGGCTGCATTCGGCGGATTCCAAATGGCCTATCGGGAAATTCGTCAGGCGGGCCTGGACCCTTTCACCGACACCCGCGAGCTCAGGAACTTTGGCTTTCCGCAAGATGCTATCGTTGAGGCCGTGCGCTCCGGCGAGATTGACGCCGGAACGGTACGGACGGGCGTTCTGGAAAAACTGATCGCGAACGGAACCATCGGCGTTGCCGAGTTGAAGGTGCTGAATTCACGAGATTTCTCGCCGGGGTTTGACCTACTCCACAGTACCCGGCTCTACCCCGAATGGCCGCTTGCCACACTCAGAAGCACACCGAGTGAGCTCTCAAAACAAGTGGCACAGGCGCTTCTGAACTTACCCCCTGACCATGCCGCAGCGGTGCGGGCCCGAATCAATGGGTGGACTATCCCGCTCAGTTATGAACGGGTGCATGACCTGCTTCGGGAGCTGCAAATCACGCCTTACGAAATCCGGCCACTTTCATTCTGGGACACGCTCAAGGTTTACCGCAACGAACTGATCTTTGCTCTGATTATTATGATGACGCTGATCGTCACAACGGGATTTATCTATCGGGTGAATCGACGTCTGCGTGTGTCACAACTGCAGATTGCCGAGCATCGCGACACGCTGGAGAGGCGCGTCGCCGAGCGCACAGAGGCATTGAGCAAAGCCAATCTCGCGCTCAGCAACGACATTCAGCAGCGACAAAAAATCGAGGCACGTCTTGAGCGCTCACGACGAGCACTGCAGGATCTCTATGATATTTCAACAGCGAAAGACAGGGGCCACCAGGAAAGCCTTCGCCAGCTTCTAGTTCTCGGCCGAACATATTTGGATGCGCAAGCAGGCTTTCTTTATGACGGCTCACCGCTTAAGGCCGTGATAGGCGACCTATCCCAGAGCGCAATCCCGAAGGAGAAAGTTCATGCTGAGGTTGAATCGGTCGCGCTTCGATGGCATGACGAGGCCTCCGATCTGGCCGACCTCCGAACTAAGAATGGTACGCAAATTCTCGGGATAACTGTGAACACAGCCGAAGAGTCTGGTGGATTAATCCTTTTCTACGGAATCGAAAGCAGCCTGGAAGACGAAGACCGTGAAATTATGCGGCTCATCAGCGAGTTCATCGGCTCAGAAATTATCCAGCAGGCAATCGAAGAAGAGAGCATGGAGCATCAGTCGCAACTCAGCCACGTGACCCGCGTCAGCACCCTTGGCGAGATGACCTCAGGGCTTGCTCATGAAATCAATCAACCCCTGACGCAGGCGCTGAATTATGTGAACGGCACCCTACGTCGGCTGCGTGCCGGACCGAACGATCCAAGCCAAATTGAAACGGGGCTTAATCAGGCTGCTGCCAGTATTGGTCGCGCGACCGACATCATTCAGAACCTTCGCCGCCTGCTCCAGACCGGCACTCTCGAGAAACAGCCTTTTAACCTGACGCCATCGATACAGAATGTGGCCCGACTTTGTGGCGCTGAAGTCCGACAGAAGCGCCTCACGCTGAACTGGGCGCTTCCGGAGCACCCGATTTGGGTAAGCGCTGACCGCATCCAGATTGAACAGGTCATCCTTAACCTGCTGCGAAACGCGATCGACGCGGTGCCGGTGGAAGGCATCATCCGACTCGTCGTACAGGTAGACCAACATTCCGTGCAGCTGGAGATAAAAGACAACGGACCGGGCTTTCAAACTGACGATTTAGAGCAATTATTTGAGCCTTTTTATTCAACAAAGAACTCCGGACTTGGCCTTGGACTCTCCATCTGTCGGAGCATCACCCGCGCACACAACGGCTCGTTGCGGGCAGGCAGTTCGCCGGAGGGTGCTAGCTTTATACTGACCCTGCCACTGAGTATGGATAATGTCTGAAGAAATAACCGTATTTGTTGTTGATGACGACGAGGGGGTGCGCGAGTCGCTTCGGTGGCTGCTGGAGTCTGCCGAGCTGAAAAGTCAGTTGCATTCCGACGGCGAGGATTTCCTGGCGCGGTATCTGCCCCACACCCTGGGCTGCGTACTTCTTGACGTACGCATGCCTCGAATGGACGGACTTGAAGTGAATCGTCGACTTCATGCGATTGACCCGAACATACCTGTCATTGTGGTAACGGGTCACGCCGATGTGCCCATGGCAACGCAAGCAATGCGCGAGGGCGCCTTTGATCTGATCGAAAAGCCCTACACCGATGATCACCTGCTGGAGCGCATTCATGCTGCTGTGGATCAACACCGCCAAAAACGGGATGAAACGCAGCAACACCGTGACGCCCATTCAATCTGGACCTCGCTGACCCAGCGTGAGATCGAAATTCTTGAGAATGTGTTTAACGGCAAAACCAATCGCGAAACTGCCGACGAACTCGGCATCAGTATCAAAACCGTTGAACTGCATCGAGCAAATCTGATGAAGAAACTCGGCGCAGGCGGAACGGCGGATCTGGTCCGAATCACCGCCGAGCTTAAACTGCTCGACTTCTGAGTCTCTTTTGCGTCTCGCCTGAAGAGACGCAGCGTTATAGGGTAAACCCCTATTGGTGACCCAAACCGTTTCCAGTTAAATGGCAAATAGGGATCACCGTTCCCTCGAAAAAAAGTTTAATTGATCTGAAGGAGTGATAGTGAGTATGAAAATCTTTAAAACCCTTGCGGCCGCCCTAATTGGCGCGGCAATGGCGCTCGGTCTGTCGACCTCCGCGTCGGCCGATGGCCACGGCTACGGCAAACAAAAAGTCGTGTACCACGTGAACTACTACGACGCCAAACGTCAAACCGGCGCCCTGCGCAATATTCAGAACCACATCAATGCCGTTGGGGCCGAAAACCTGGACCTGCGTGTTGTCATGCATGGAAACGGTCTTTCGCTTCTGCTCGAGCCCGATCAGGTCTCCAAGACCAAAATGAAATCGGGTAGCGCAGACGACGACATGACCGCTCGCATCGCAAACCTCAAAAATCAGGGCGTGACGTTCAAGGTCTGCGCAAACACGCTTAAGGGCAGAAAGGTTGCTCTGGATATGCTCTACGATGCATCCGAAAGCGATATCGTCCCAAGCGGCGTTGCTGAGATCGCCCACCTGCAGGGGCAGGGTTTCGCGTACCTGCGACCCTAGATTTCGATTCTCTCGCACCGCCGATCCGCTTGACCTCGGATCGGCGGTTTTTTTATGTTCGGACGTTCAGATGCGGCAACTGCGCGGGTAAACCTGAATACGCGGCACTTTACCCTCGCGCAACTCCTCTTGAATGCGCTCCCAGTACGGCACACTGGTTAAGTCTCCGTGTACATCGCGGAACAGCTTCCGTAGCTCGGGGTCTGAGATTCGAAGACCCCATTCGATCTCTTCGGGAAGGAATATCACGCCATCCTCAAAATACCAGCTGGGAATGTCTTCCTCTCCATCGTAGCGATCCTGATTGCTCCGAATTTTGACTTCGGTAAACGTTTCCAGCGCGTCGTAATCAAAGAGATAAACCCGAATGTGGCTGCCCACACCATAGTTTCGCCCATCGAGGTCGCGGTTAAAGATGTTGCCGGCCATATTGTTCTTTATGCAATACCCTAGACTGATGACCGCCTCAGCGCACTCCTCCGCGGAGGCCTGCTCTAGGAACACCGGCAACGGAATCATCTTGCGCTGCACGATCAGATGATGGAAGAAAACATCTTCGCCCCGTAGCGATACGGCGGCACCCGCTGCATCGAGCATCTCCGAAAGCAACGCATCGGCAAAATGTTTTTTGGGCAGCGTGACGTTGTAATAAATGGCGTTGTCCAGCATCGATCCGGTGCGGTTAATGTCATGCACCCGCCGATACTTCTCGAGCACCGACGGCACCCCCTCAAAATCACCCCATTTGTAATTCTCGGTCGGGTGATCGCGAATAACCTTGAGGTTATAAACCGAGCCCGGCGCCTGGAACCCTATTGCGACGGTGCCGGGAAACCCAATCGCCGTATCGAAGATGGCTTCGGGCGATTCGAGTTCCTGCGCCAGCTCCTCCATCACCGCAACCTTGCCAAAGTGATTGAATCCGATAGACGAGTAGTGCAGGCCGAGAGGACGTTTTGGCATGATGCCGTGCAAGAACTTGGCCAACTCGTGATACTGATCATTGGTGACGATGAAATTCGCACGCGTCGTACTGAACAGATTGTGTGCCTGTGCTTCATCGCTCAACACAGCATCGATGTAGATGCCCTGCTCATCAATCTCCAGCGCCAGAATTAAAGGCGTGACCTCGTGAGTTTTCAGTCGAACGCGACCCACAACGTACACCCCGCGGTTGCGAAAGAATCCTCCGCGAACCACATCCACGCCTTCAATCTCATTGATCAGTCCGCGTGCCGAAAAGTCTTCTGTCACTCGGACCACAACACGCGCAACATCGTCGTCTTTATTCCGATACGGGACGGAGAACGCCGTAACCGAAAGCATCGCGTTGATCAACGATTCGTTGACCTCAGTGGCGTCGGTCACCAAAATCGCGTGGCCCTCATCGGTGGCGGTCGACTTAATTCCCACCTGGTAGTCCACCGGATACCACTCATCAAAGAAAACCACCCGCCGCACCGAGTGCAAAAATGCCAGGGCGAGGTCCGCTTCGTAGCGACCCGCTGTCGCTTCCCGGAAGAACAGTTCCAGCTGATCCCATAAGGCTCCGGCGTTAACCGATTTTGGGTATTCGGACATGAGCGTCTTTGCAAACGCGTACATTCGCTCGCTGTAGAGCGTCAATCGCTGACGGCTGTTTTCGATGGACTGAGGAAAGTCGCGAGACTCAAACGCCGCCTTGGCTATCTCGGGAATCGCGCAAAAATCCCGGTAGTACTCGTCGAACACATCAAGCGCCCACCGCGACAAGATATGCGCGCACTGCTCATGGTCGCTGGCCAAAACCAGCGCCTCGTGATCAGCAGCATTTTGCGGCAGTTGAATCGAGTGGGTCATCGCGCCGCGCCAATGCCTGCGATTGAGCGCGTCAGGACGGGATTAATCGGCGCCGAGAACGCTTGAGACGCGGATGCCGGACTGCTCAGCGATTTCGGCGGCCGAAAGTTTTGCCCCATCTTCGGTTCGAACCCGCTGTATCAGGATCGATCCGCCATTCGCCGCGACGGTCATCCCGCGTTCATCCATCGCAACCACCGTACCCGGGTCGCCATCGACCCCGCCGCCTTTACTGCTATCAAAAATTGTGAGCTTCTTTCCAGCAACGGTTGTCCATGCCCCCGGCTGCGGATTTGCTCCGCGGATCATGTTGTAAACGGTATCCACAGGCTGACTCCAGTCAATTTGCACATCCTCTGGACGACACCATCCCTCATAGGTGCCGCCCTCAGGATCCTGCACCAGACGTGGCGCATTTCCATCGCGCACAAGATCCACGCCTTCGCACATCGCGGCCACACCCATGGGGAACAGGTGATTGAAATAAAGCGAGCCCAGCGTGTCGTCCGGACCGATCTCCACTTCTTTTTGGATCAGAATCGGCCCCGTATCCAGCCCTTCGTCAGGCCAGAAAATAGAAAGCCCGGTTTTCGTCTCGCCAAAAATGATCGGCCAGTTGATCGAGCTCGGACCCTTATGCAGCGGAAGCAATGAGGGATGATATTGAATGGAGCCCAGGCGTGGTGCGTTAAGCGCGGGTTCGGGAACCAGCAAGGTGACATACGCCATCACGCAAAGATCAGCTTCGTGACTGCGCATCTGTTCAACCACGGCCGGATCTTTATAGGACGTTGGCTGGAACACCGGCAGACCTTTTTCTTCAGCAAATGCTTTGAGCGGATCAATGCGAGTACCTTTATCGGGCGCGCAATAAACGGCGCATACGTCTTCACCCCGATCCAGGAGCGCTTCAAGGACCGCTTTGCCAAAAGCCTGTTGACCATGAACAATTAATTTCATCTGCTTACCTTCCCGTCAAAACAATGAAGCCGGGGCTCAACCCACGCCAAGCCCCGGCCCGATAAAACGTCGATCCCGAGTCGGTTACTTGTACATCGTCTGCGCCTTGGTGCCCGGCGCATACTCGGTAGGATCAACCCAAATGTTAACGACCGCCGACTTACCGGAGCTCTGAACCGCCTCGCGGGCACGCTGCAGGGCGGGGGCAATCTGACCGGCTTCGGTCACCTCTTCGCCGTAACCGCCCAACATCTCGCCGAACTTGGAGAACGGCACATCGCCGAGAAGATTACCGGTATCGCCACGGTCCTCACCATATTTGGTGATCTGACCAAACCGAATCTGATTCATCGCTGAGTTGTTGCCAATTACAGCAATATATGGCGCGCCAAAGCGATTTGCCGTTTCCATATCAAAAGCGGTCATCCCAAAGGATCCATCGCCGTAATAGCAGAGGACCTCTTTATTGGGATGCACCAGTTTGCTCGCCAGAGCGAAGCCGGTCCCCACGCCGAGCGAACCCAACGCGCCGGGATCCATCCAGTGACCGGGCGTGCGAGGCTGAACCGCCTGCGCACTAATCGTGACGACGTCGCCACCGTCACCAATATAAATGGTGTCCTCGGTTAAAAACTCATTGAGTTCCCATGCCACGCGATACGGTGAGATCGGACTCTTATCGGTTTTGAAGAGGCCCATTAACTTTTCGGTCTTGCCCTCTTCGAGCGCGCGCAACTGCGCCATCCACTCCGCACGGCCTTTTGCCCCGTTATCACCGCCTGCAGTAGTGGCTGCCAGCACGCCCGCAAGGACAGAACCCGGGTGGCCGACGATACCCAGAGACACATCCCGGTTCTTGCCGACCGTCTTGTAGTCCATGTCGATCTGCACGACGGTGGCTTCCGCGCGCAAGCGTTTGCCGTAACCCATTCGAAAATCAAATGGGGTGCCCACAATGATGATGAGATCGGCTTCTTTAAAAGCGTCCCCACGCGTACGATGGAAATGATGCGGGTCACCCGGCGGCAACACCCCGCGAGCGGCGCCATTGAAGTAAGCCGGTACGTTCAGGGCGCGTACCAGATCGATCGCCTCCTGGTGGCTGCGCGATGACCACACCTGCGTGCCCAGCAGGATCGCGGGCTTTTCAGACTTAACGATGAGCTGCGCCAGCGCATCGATATCCGCCGGATCGCCGATACTTTTGATGGACGACCGATAGTGCCCGGCCTGGGGCACTACTGCTTTGTCGGTGGCGACCTCACGATCAAGCACATCACGCGGGATCTCAAGATAGGCAGGTCCGGGAGCACCTGAAAAGCATTCACGAGCCGCCATGGAAATCATGTCTGCCACGCGCTCGGTGGAGCGCACCCCCGCTGAGAATTTAGTGATCGGCGCCATCATGTCAACATGCGGCAGATCCTGCAGTGAACCCATCTTGTGCTGGGTCAGCGCGCCTTGCCCGCCGATATGAAGAATCGGACTCTCGGAACGAAATGCCGTGGCCACTCCGGTCATGGCATTGGTGCAGCCGGGACCAGCGGTGGTGACGACGCAGCCGAGTCGACCGGTCTGACGGGCGTAGCCGTCGGCAGCATGAGCCGCCGTCTGCTCATGGCGTACGTCAATGATCTTGATGCCCTCGTCCAGACAGCCATCATAAATATCAATAATGTGGCCACCGCATAGCGTAAAAATAGTATCGACACCCTCCTGCTTTAGTGCCTTCGCCACTAAATGGCCGCCGGAGATCACGTCTCCCGACTTATCTTTTTGCGCCAGCGTATCCGTGGCGGTGTCGGTCTTTTTTAAATTTGCACTCATCCTGTCCTCCTCGAATGTGGACAATTAATTTGCCGAACTAGTGGGTCGGCTTCCTATTCAGTCTGGAAACCATGCGCTGCCGCAACTTAGCCCTGCCAGTGGCTTTCGCCACCCGATTTTGCGGCTCGCTTTCGCCTAAAATTTAACCAAACGGGATACAGTATCAAAGCGATAGCAATCAGGATGCAGCCTAATGCGATTGGGTGTTGCGCGGGGTTAATGAACGTTGTTATATCGCCCTGGCTCGAGATCAGGGACTGACGCATCGAGCGCTCTGCGAGCGGACCCAAGACAATCGCGAGAACAGCGGGAGCCACGGGGTAGTTGAGCTTACGCAGAAAATAGCCCCCAGCGCCCAGTATCAGCATTAACCACACGTCGAACATTCTGTCAGTCGTCGCGAAAACACCGACGAAACACAGAATAAAAATAATGGGCGTCAGAATGGTGAACGGCATAGCCAGCACTCGGACAAATAGCGGGATAAGCGCGAGATTTAGAGCCACCGTGACGAAGTTGGCAACGTACATCGACCCGATCAGACTCCAGACAAAGTCAGGATTGTTCTGAAATAGCAAAGGTCCTGGACGCAGACCCCAAATGATCATGCCGCCAAGCAGGATCGCCGTCGTGGGCGAACCCGGGATGCCGAGGGTGATCATAGGCAGCATCGAGCCTGTCGAAGCCGCATTGTTAGCCGCCTCCGGTGCCGCAACCCCAGCTATATTGCCTTTTCCAAAACTTTCAGGATCCTTAGAAAAAGTTTTAGCAAGGCCATAGGCCATCAACGATGCAGGTGTCGCGCCAGCGGCTGGCAGAGTCCCCACGAAGAACCCGAGAGTCGAGCCCAGCGACGTGGTGGGGAGATACTTCTTCACAGAGCGCAGGTGCTCCTTGAACTCTCTGAGAGTCGTCTTAACCTGTTCGAGTTTTATCTTGCCGCCGGTCTGTTCGAGCGTCCACAACATCTCGCCAATACCGTAAATACCAATGGCAAGTACCAAGAAGCCGATTCCTCTCTGGAACTCCACCATGTCAAAAAAGATAAGGCGGGGCTTTCCGGAAATAATGTCAAAGCCGACGGCCGCCATCACAAGGCCGAGCAGAATCGAGAAGATCGTCTTGGGGATGTCGTCGCCGCCCAGTCCGACAAATGTCGCGAACGCCAAGATCATGAGTGCGAACTCTTCTTGAGGGCCAAACTTCAAAGCGACGTCAGCGAGCGGAGGAGCGAACAACGTGAAGAGGATGATGGAAATGGTCCCGCCTATAAACGAAGCGACGGCCGCACCCATCATGGCCTGATTGGCTTGCCCTTTCTGGGCCATTGGTCGTCCATCAAAAACGGTTGCTACCGCAGTGGATGCGCCCGGGATGCCTAATGTGATTGAACTTATCGCACCACCGTACATGGCGCCGTAATAAAGAGCAGCGAGAAAAATGATCGCGGCGGTTGGTGGCACAAGAAAAGTCACGGGCAAGAGAATCGCCACGCCGTTTACGGATCCGAGGCCGGGCATTGCGCCTATGAACAGTCCGGCCATGCAGCCCGCGATAATCATCGCAAAGTTTAAGGGCTCAAACGCATGGAGCAATCCCATAGCTAAAAGAGCAAAAATGTCTCCCATGCTTCTTCTCTTATCCTAAATTCCGAAATGTTCTATTCGCTAGCCAATACGCGTCACATTAAATATTCCCAGCGGAAGTTATCGATCCAAAGAAATCCGTCTTCGAAGATCGGCAAACCCTTGGGAAGATACTTAGAAAGCTGCCACTCAAAAATAAAGTAAACCGTGAGAACGAGACCTGTGACCGCCACGGACGTGAGGCTCCACGTATGCTTTCCTATCACCCGCATATAAAAGCCAAGGAAAAGCGCGATGGATATATACGTGCCCACAACGGCCACAAGCGCGACCATCACAGTCAGCGCAATAAAAGATATGGCTACGAGAGGCAGGTGATCTGGATCTATATACGGCGCTTCGTTTCGACTTTCGGTTGTTGTCCGACGAACCCAACGGACCAGCGTCCATACCGATGTGAGCGCCATACCCAGACTGAGCCAGAAGGGCCAAACCCCAGATCCAGGTCCTCGTCCCGGCACCCAGCCAATTTTCAATCCATCCGAATGGATCGACCACATCATGCCCAACGAGAAGAGCAGCAGTCCGATCGCTGCCAATAATTCAGCCGTGCGTGTCGACATATCTTCTGCTCTCAGTAGGGCATCACCCGGGGCACTTGCCGCTGAGCCTTATGAAGCTGGTTTTACGAGCCCAGATCAGTAGGGGCGCCGCGTGAGGGCGCTGTATGGATGACACTACGCTACAAAATACCACTTAGAACATAGTTAGAACATAGCCGGGCCAGCAAACGCTGGCCCGGCACAACAACATGACAAAAATTACTCGCCGGTAATGGCTGCGGCACCCACCTGGGCGATCAATTTCTCATGCGCCACATACTGCTTGGCGTGGAAATCACCCAACTCGCCGCCTTTCAGCATTTTGGAGCAGGTCAAGCCATCGCTGACGCAGAAATCCTGCCACTCTTTGCTGTCAAACAACTCCTGAAAAAGATTAGTGTAGAACTCCACCGCGCCGGCGGACATTCCCGGCGGGCCATTCACCGAGCGCTGCATGTAGTACTCGATATCGACACCAAGCTCCTTGGCTGTCGGCACATTCGGGAAAGCAGCCATTCGCTCCCCCGTGAACTGGACGAGCGGCTTTGAACTGCCGGCCTCATAGAAAGACATCTGCTCGGACGGGTTGTTGACCGTAGAGTCGATTTGCTTCCCAATCAGGTTTTTCGCCACCGTACCACCGCCAGGAAACGGGATGTAAGTGACCTTGTAGTCAAACTCGGCCTCCATCATGGCAGTCAGCACGCTGTCCTCCTGACCGGATCCGGTACCACCCACTTTCCAATTTTTGCCAGCGCCCTTCACGGTCTTCACGTAGGAATCAAGATCGGTGATGTCCTTGCGATCGGTGTGCACCCAAAGCAGGAACGTATCCATAGCCATCAGGCCGATCGGGGTGAACTTCGTCGGATCGACGCCGAGACCCGGCTGAATGATGGGGGTCGTATAGAAGCTGTTGAGGGTCATCATCACGGTGTGATCGTCACCCGCTTTATCCTGCATGTAGCGCAGAGCCTCCGCGCCGGACCCACCCGGCTTGTTGATTGGGATAAACGGCCGTGGGCTCAGCCCTTTTTTCTCAATCAAGCCTTGCAGCAAACGCGCTATCTGGTCTGCACCACCGCCGGTGCCGGCCATAATGATGAACTCAACAGGCTTCTTTGGCTCCCAAGCCTGCGCGGGCGCGGCGATGAGCATCGCCATTGCTCCCAGCATGGCAGCGAAAGAACTAAATAGTTTTCCTTTCATCTTTTTTTCCTCACTTCTCCCTCTAAACGGAGATTAGTTGATACCTAACCTACAGCGCCCAAGAAGATCGAAATCCCCAGCAGGCAACCTTTCGGTCATCCCAGCGCCAAGTATGAACGACTGTGATCACACCAGAAGTTAACTTAACGAAAGAGCCAATAAATGGCCGTTCCTCCCATTATCAATATTTTCCTAGGCGTGTAAATTAAATTATCTGATGCAAGCCATTGACGTATTCTTATCAAAGAAGGTCGAGCGAGCACAGCGTCACACGGTCTCAGGGCGCCACCCAGTTCCCACTCCAGCCAGCCTCGCCCCAGCGGAAGACCGCTCTGCGATGACCCTCAACACGCAGAAAAAGCCAATCCAGGGTCGTCACCTCACAGGCCAGCACCGCAAAATGCTCTCGACCCGTTTTTTCATCAACCGGCTCAACAATGTCCAAATCGCGCTCATCGCACGGCGCCCCAGGGGCAAAGGGCGTCCGATAACACTGAGCGCTGCGCCAGGCACCATCCTGCCAGCGCCGCTCAGCAAGCGCATCATCGTGATGAATCCACGCATGCCCGTAGGCCCTGAGTTGAATCTTGGCGTCGCGGTCATAGAAGAGCCATGAAAAACTTGGATCTTCCTTAAGGTGGGCAATCTTAGGCGACCGCGTGTCGGTATGGCAGGTGAGCACACGGCTTGCCGGATCCGCCGAGCGGAGCACGACGGTTCGAACCTGTGCGACACCGTCGCCCACATTCGCCAATGTCGGCGTGTGCCAGGGATGATGTCGATCCTTCGCGGCTGTCGCGAGCGTTGTCCATTGGTCTTTTACAATTTGACTCAGAATAGAGATCTCTGGGGTCACGGGATATTGCTTCGGCATGATTTACTGTCTTAAAAAAGTTTTTTTAAATCTAACATCGCGGTCAGAGCAACCAAGTCTTATCGGCATCCGGCATTGCTCAGGTAAACGCTTTCGCTCTTGACGACATCACACCGGTCTATCTTTCATAATAAAGTAGTAACAAGAATTTCTGAGTCGTCACCCAAGATGCGCAAGAGCGAGCTGCCCCAGAAAATCTGCGAACATTGCAAACGACCATTCACCTGGCGCAAGAAATGGGAGCGCTGCTGGGACGAGGTACGCTACTGCTCTGAGCGCTGCAAACGCAGCAAGTCATCGGTCGTACGATCTTGAGCCCCTGGATTAAATCGCTGACGTTGGCGGGTGCGCTGCCGTTTTTGGTGGGCTGCGCACTTAAGCTGGGATGGGTTTCCCTTCCCGGGGTGGATGCGGATACCTGGTTATGGGGCTACGCCGTGGTGATCAGCGCATTTATGGCCGGCTCTCATTGGGGTATCGCGCTGAAAAGCGCCGACCTGATCACGCTTTTGGCCAGTAATGCGTTTGCGCTCGGCGTTTTCGCGATTGCGCTCTGGCTCAGAACACCGCTCGGACTCGCCCTGCTGGTCATGATCTTCGCCACCCAACTGCTGGTGGATCGAAGACTGCTGGCGCTCGCGCTGGCGTCCAATGCCTACTGGCGTCTTCGCCTTAAGGCGACCGGTATCGTCTGCGCGCTGTTGGCGACCTATCTCCTGATCGCGGTCAGCGTCCCATAATCTAAAGAGCGTCCGCGGCCCGTTTGGTCTCGGCCATAAATGCCTGAAGCTTTTCAGGATCCAGAGCGCCGTCTGTTCGCACTCCACTACACACATCAACCCCCGCGGGCAGAACCGCAGCAATGGCGTCAAAAATGTTTTTGCTCGACAGCCCTCCGGCGAGATACACCGGAAGATCCGTCGATTCAACAAACCGTCGGCTGATCGACCAGTCGTGCACGGAGCCGGTGCCTCCAAATTGGGGCTTTGCACCAGCCGTTCGACCCGAGTCCAGTAAAAACGCATCGACCCGCTCTGCATAGGCATCAACCAAGTCAAGCGCGTGCTCATTCTCTACGTGGATAACCTGCACGCGGCGCACGTGAGGCAATCTGACCCGTAGGCGCTCATGCTCTTGTGGATCGATATGCTGGACCACCTGCACCGTGTTGGCGCCGCAATGCACAAGCTCGGTTTCGATATCGTCTGCGCGCGTCTTACTGGTCAGAAAGAACGTATCGATATCCGAGGGCAGCGCCCCGACAATTGTGGCAGCTGCTTCCACACCGATAACCCCGGGACCTGAGGGCATCTCTCCCACAAGACCAATGGCGGTTGCGCCCGCCGCGCGCGCGAGAAGCGCCTCCTCCGCGTTAGCCGTACAGCATATTTTTATCTTCATTCGGTATCGCTGAGCTCGGGATCCCGATTTAAGAGAGCCGGCAGCAGTTCGTTTAAATCCCCAAAGAGCGCGGCGTCGGCAAGATCATCCATGGCCGTGGGCTCTGCGTTGACGATGATGATTTTTGCACCCCGCTCTTTTGCCATCGGCACGAGTCCTGCAACCGGATACACCGAAAGCGTAGACCCGACAGCGAGCAACAGATCACACGCGCAGGCCGCGCGCTCCGCACGAGCTAAGTCCTCAGGAATCAGCGACTGGCCAAAAGAAACGGTGGCGGACTTCAGAATCCCATCACACGCAGGGCAGGCAGGATCCTCTTCTCCCGACTCCAACCGCTGTAGGACCTCTTTCATCGGAGCCCGGTAGGTACATTCGAGACAGGCAACCTCGCGGATAGTGCCGTGAATTTCGATAATCCGACCTACGGCACTGCCCGCCATCTGATGCAATCCATCAATGTTCTGCGTCACCAGAGTGTGCAATTTGTCCGTGCGCTCAAAAGCCGCGATCGCCCTATGACCGATTCCCGGTTTCGCTGCCCATACCGGTGAATCACGACGTGATCGCCAGGCTTTCTTGCGGATGCGGGCATCACTGACGTAGTAGCGAATATCCGATAACTTTTCTGCGTCGGGATCTTTTGTCCAAACACCCTGGGGTCCACGAAAGTCGGGAATCCCCGAGGCCGTTGAGAGTCCGGCACCTGTCAGCACAAGAATCTTATTCGATTCAAAAATCCAATCGCGCGCGCTAATGAGTTGCTCTTTGTCCACTTTAATCTGTGCCGTGCTTTTCCCCGCAGAACCATCCGAGGGTATCTGATACAGTCGTTGATGAACAGACAACAGGAGAACATCATGTACTACCGGGTTACCACCTACTCTTTTGATGCGGCGCGGCGCGATGAGTTTCTGGCGCTGGCTGACACCTTCCGTGACGAACTCAACGCGATTGATGGCCTCGAGTCCGTTCATTCCTGCGAAATGGATGAAGGCGA